>Ga0206828_1089_pt1 | contig 14501 bp, 12 predicted proteins | sample Alteio_BWOrgCont_78_FD_152858 | JGI IMG/M metagenome (GOLD analysis project Ga0206828, IMG submission 152858) | Enriched cells from forest soil in Barre Woods Harvard Forest LTER site, Petersham, Massachusetts, United States -... | ecosystem: Environmental > Terrestrial > Soil > Temperate forest >... | reverse complement strand
TCCTTGAACCATGTATAAATAATCACAATCATGGCCAACATGCATATTGGAACAATAATGGACAATTGACGCTGAGCCCTGATGGCGTTCTCAAAAGATCCTGCCCACCACATACGGTAATATGGCGGCAGTTTCACTTGTTGTTTGATCTTCTCATCGGCCTCCTTCACAAATTCTATGACCGCCCGGCTTCGGACAGAACATTTAACGGCGATTTGCCGCTCCCCTTCTTCCCGGTAAATGGCCGAAACACCCTCCACCAATTGGGGATGGGCTACTTCCGCCAGAGGAATCTCAGCTCCCGTGGGGGATAGGATGGGCAGGGCATTGAGCACATTCTCGGTTATGTTCTCCGGCAGGTTTGGTTTCACCAGAACGTCCACGTAGCGTCCCTGTTCATCCACCATTTGAGCAGCCCACTTACCTGAAAGGGACGATTCTAAAACATCTTCCGCCGTGGACGCCTGGATACCGTAGCGATCCAGGGCGTCGTGGTCCATTACATACTGGAGTTCAGGCTGCTGCAAAACATGTTCGGCGAGCACATCTTCCGCGCCCGGCACGGTATTTATGATGCCCTCAATCTGGTCCGCGATTTTCTGTAATTCCTTCAACTCGGATCCGGAAATCTTGCAAACCAGTTCTCCCTTGACTCCGCTAATAGCCTCGTCCACGTTGTCCTTAATGTATTGGGAGTAGTTGAAATCCACGCCCGGCGGAAGTCCCTTCATCTTTTCCTTGGATTCCGCGATGAATCCATCAATCGTCTTGGCGCTTTTCCAATCTTCCGGATCACCCAAGTCTACGTGAAATTCAGTGGTATCAAAACCGTTGACGTCGCTTCCATCGTCCGGGCGGCCCATTTGGGAAATGACGGTCCTGACCTCCGGAATCTGTAAAAACCTTTCCCTGATATCATGGGCCAAACGCATGGATTCTTCCCTAGAAATGGTCTTGGGCGCGGTCACACGGACCCAAAGGTTTCCCTCGTTCATGGTCGGCAAAAATTCGCTTCCCAATCCCCAGTTCAGCGCGATGATAAAACCGCTGATGAGAATCCCCGCCATCCATCCAATATGTTTGAATTGATGAAGCCAAAGCATGACCCGATGACAGTATTTCAAAATCCAATGAAAGAATGCGTCCGATTGGGTGGACTTGGCGCCGATGGGCGCCCAGGAAGCGGCCAAGGGAAGGAAAATAAAGGCTCCCAATTGCCCGCCGACCAAGGCTGAAATAAGAGTTATTCCTAAAGGCCTGAACATGCGGCCTTCAATACGCTGCAGGCTCAGGATGGGAATAAAAGCGATCAGGAGAAGGAACGCGCAAAGTAAAGCCGGCCCCAAAACCTCAGAAAGAGCCAAAGCGTTAGCCTCGTCATCCTTTTTTTGTTGGCGGGAAAGGGACGCGATTAGGGCCTCAGCTCCAAAAACCGCGGTTTCAACGATAATTCCAAAGTCCACCGCGCCCAGGGAAATCAGGTTGGGGTTATAACCGAATAACCGCAGACCGACAAAAGCCACTAGAAGCGCGAAGGGGATGATCAGGGCTACCCCTGCGGACATGGCCCAATACTCAACGCCGAATCCAAGTATCAACACCGCGCAAACCAATAAAATACCAAAAAAGACATTGTGAAAAATCGTGCGGCTGCTGCGCTTGATAAGGTCGGTGCGGTCATAATACTTGACCAGTTTCGCGCCCGCGGGGAGCACGTTGTTGTTAAGCTCATCAACCTTGTCGCGGATGGCCTCGCAAGTAAGCAAAGTATTGGCCCCTTGTCTCAAGAGGACGATGCCTTCCACCACGTCATCTTCGTGGTCCCTTCCCACCATTCCCAGGCGGATATGGTTTCCGATGCTCACCGTACCCACGTCCCGTACCCGGATGGGTGTCGTGCCTTGAGTGGCGATGACCGCGTTTTCCAGGTCTACCGGGTCCTGGTACAGTCCGATGGAACGCACCACATAACTTTCCTGGCCGTGGGTAATGATGCTGCCGCCGGCGTTGGCGTGGTTGGCGCCCAGGTTTTGGGCGATCTGGGCGATGCTGAGCCCCAGGGATTTCATCCGGGGAATGTCGATTTTAACCTCGATGGTTCGGGTCGGTCCGCCGAAACCCACCACGTCGGCCACGCCCGGGATATTCTTAAAGGCCCTTTCAAGAGTCCAATCCTGGATCATCCGCTTTTCGTTGACCGGCAGATCCCCTTCAATGGTATAGCGGTAAATTTCACCCAAGGGAGTACTGTCGGCTGAAAGACCGGGTAAAATCCCGTTCGGCAGGACGGCGTTGGCCATATAAATATTGGTATCGGCCCGAGCTTTCCAGGATGGGACATCGTCGTCAAAGGTCAGCGTGATCACGCTCAATCCGAACTCGGAGATGGAACGTGAATTGATGAGTCCGGGAATGCTGCGGGTATTAATCTCCAGGGGTATGGTGACGAGCCTTTCCACTTCCTCCGCGGCCTTTCCCGGATAAAGGGTTTGGATTTGGACCTGGACGTTGGTGAATTCAGGAAAAGCCGTGATTTCGCTGTTGAAGGCGATATAGGCCCCGTATCCGGCTACGCACAGCACCAGAAACACAAAAAGAACAAAGCTTTCTTTTTGAAACCGGAACCAGCGCAATAGTAATTGATTCATCTCAAAACCTCGGACAGGCCAATGCCGCCTATGAAATCGATGAAGCTCGGCTATCTAGAAAAATTCGATTGAAAACCTTCAACCTTCACGTAAAAATCCGGTTTAATCATCGGCCGCCGCGCCTTTGACCTGGCTAAATAAATAGATCGCGCCGTCACTCACCACCGAATCCCCCTCTTTCAATGCCCCGGGAATAACGGGCCTCACTGAACTTAAATCATCCGTCTCATCAACTACCTGCACGGGAACGGCGACAGGATTTTTTTCATCGCCTTTCAGCACATATTGCACGTCGTGGCTGAAAACAAGGGCCGAGGAGGGCACTTTTAAAATGGGCTGGTTGACCCCGGTCTGGACGACGCCGTAAACCAGTTCCGAAAGATTGACATCGGCCGATAAACGCACCGGCTTGAGTCGCACGATGGTCGTGCGCTGGTTAGGATCAATCGTCGGCACAATCGTTTCGATGGTTGTGGTATAGGAAGTCTGTGAATCCGAAGCCAGCTGAAAGATAACCTTCTGGCCCCGGCGGAGATCGGAAACATATTTTTCCGCGATATCCAACTCCACTGTGAGCTTTTTCATGTCCAGAATATTGGCCAACTGATCTCCCGGATTGTAACTGGATCCCGAACTGACGTTGATGTGCGTGATGACGCCCCGATAAAGTGAAACAATCTCGTATTGGCCGTCCTCCACCTTGACGCCCAATTGCTTTTCCCGTTCATTGGCCGCGTCGATCAAGTCCTGGACGCCGTTTTTTTGGGCCAGGCGCTTTTCCTCGGCCAAGGAAATGCATTCCGAGTCATTGACCAAAAAAAGCGGCGCACCCGGAGCGACCGTGTCCCCTTCGCTTTTAAGGACGGAGAGAATGCGCCCCTGGGTATTGGCCGACTGGTCCTTCAACGCCCCCGCCTGGGGAATAATCATTCCCGTGGCGCTAAGACCCGTAATGGCTTGTCCAGCCGTTACTTGGGTCCATTGGTACTGGGTCGCCCAGGCCGGTCCGCCGCTTAAAACAATCCCCACTGTCAATGTCGCGAACAACTTAATGTTCCCATACTTTATTTTTCGCCTCGCATTCGCTTGGTTTTTAAACGCCTCGGAACCCAGATCAGTCGTCCGGGTCCGTGAAATCGTAGTCTGGTTCCGTGTCGTCACGGTCGGCTGGATTGACCACGTTCTTTTTTTCGCCCTGAGCGGTTTGAACGGATGATTTATTTTTATCCCGGCTTGTCCCGCCATCAGAGGTTTTAGGGGCCTCGTAACCCGTTGGAGTGGCCTTATTTTCAAGTTTTGCTTTTTTCATTTGTTTTTTTACCGGTGTTGCCTGAGTCAATGGACCATCAGCCGCCCGGACCCCGGGACCCAAGGTTAAAACCCCCATCAAGATAAAAAATTTGATCCAATCCATTTATTCATCTCCTTTTGTTTTTAAAAAGAGGCTTGTGCCTCTTCAGATGCTTCAATATTTTTTAAGCCGATCAAGTGGGCGTTGACGATTTCAGCCCTTATTTGAATGTCTTCGGTTTTCAAGCTCGCGTAGGTTTGCCGGGCCAGCATCAAGTCGGAAAATTGGAGGGTCCCCCTTTTATAAGCCGCCACGGCGCTTTCCATCATGGTTTCAGCCAGGATCAGGTCCCTTGAGTGCAGTTGTGTGAAACGGGCCTTGCTGCGCCGGTAATCAAGCACACCCGCTTGCTGGGCCGAGTTGTCCTGAATCAGCTGTAGCCGGGCCATTTCGCGGGACACAATACCTTGATTCTCGGCGCGGTCGGCTTCCGCCGTTTCATGAAACGGAAAAAGAATCGGAATAGTGACCGCGACACCGAAGGTATAGTCATATTGAAGGCCCGAGGGACTGGCCGGCAGGTTAACCCACTGGTTTTGGGCAATGCTTAAATTCAAGTCGGGCACCTGGGACCAAAACCCCGTGGCCCGGTTGGCCTCTCCGACTTCCACGGACGATTTATCCCGTAGTTGGCTTGAAGTCCAATCGCCCAATTCCTCAACAATGGAGGGCGGGACATCTTCCGGTAATTCAAAATCAGTTGCTTGGCCCAATGGAATACCCATCAGCTTGGCAAATAACTCGACAGCCGTTTTCATCTGGTCCTGGGCGGTTCTAAGGTCTCTTTGGGCCTGTGTCAATTGGAGCTCAGCGCTGATTTCCTGGGTTTGATTGGAATGACCATGAATGTATTGAAGGCGAATCGCGCCTGCTATGGTTTCCAAATCCTGTACGTTTTGCGTCTGGAACACGATCATGGCCTGGTCGGCGGCGCAGTTCATGTAAGCCTGGGCAAGGGTAACGGCCAAATCGTATTTTTGGGCCTGGAATTCCGATCTCTGTTGTTCCGCCACAGCCGAATCCAATTGGGTTAAAACCAGGCTTTTGAAGGGAATCGGATAGGCGATGGAAAGCCCCCAGGATTGTTCCGCGTTATTGTCGGAGGTGGTATAGGAAAGCTGCGGTTCCTCCGGTATAAACCGCCTCCAAGTATCATCCGAGTAGATCCCCGCCAGAGCATTTTGAGCTTTTAATTGAGACGAGTTTTCCCAGGCCGTGCGGATGGATTGTTCCAAGGTCAGCGCTTGGGCGCAGGCGGCGGAAACGTGAAAAATAAGCAATGGAATCAGAAGTAAAAACTTGCTCATGGACTTATTCGACTTTCCTCAAGTCCAATGAGCGTCCGTATTTCCGGACGTAATAGGCGACCGCCAAACCTAACACGCAATAATCATCCATTAATCCAAAAACCGGAATGTCGTCGGGAATCAGGTCGAAAGGACAGATCAGATAGAAAAGCGCGCCATAAGCAACCAGTTTATCCACCATAGTCAGATTTTTAGACCGAACGACTCGCATCATGGTTGAAATATGGGAACCCCATTCCTCCCCTAGTTTGGCGAACGACCAGATTTTCTTATGGCTGCGGTCAACTTCGGTTTTCCGGCTTTCCTTGGCTCCAATTTGGGAAAGCCCGACCATGAGCCGGTCCGGGGAAAAACTTGGCGCTTTCCTCAAGTTACCCGTAAAGCCCAAATTCTTAATCGCGGCCGCAAAGGATAGGTTCTGACTTTTCTTCATTACCAACTTTACCGACTTGGATTCCGGACCCAAAATGCCGTCGATCATCATCTGGTAAACCGCATCTTCCATCGCCTTTTCGTAAACGCCGGGAATAATCTCGCCGGAAGACTTTTTCATCCATCGACGGATCGTCATGTTTGAAATTCCAAGCCGTTCCGCCAATTGCTCGGGGGACAATTGGGCTTCCTTCATCAAAATTAACAAATGTGAATTTTCCATGACCAAATGTTAATTTGAAAGGCTGCTCGAATCAAGAATTTTTATCAGGCGGGTGAAGAAAAGTGCGCTCTTACTACTCTGTCCGTTTTTTAATGAAATCTTTCCCTTTCTACCTTATGCCCATGTTTACCCTGAATAACCATTACCGAAAATGGACCAAATCCCATTGACTGATCCAATTTATTGATTAAAATTTTTCGAAAATTTTGAACAAGGAACCCTATATGTCCGATAACGCCAATATCCCGGAAATCGTCATGATCGCCCTTGGCGATTTATATGTACCTGACTGGAACCCGCGCGATTTCATGGACGAAGGGGAAATGCTGAATCTGGTTGCCTACCTGCGATCCGGGGGAATTGTCGAGAGGATCTTGGTCTGGAAAGACAAAGGTCAGACACCCCGGGCCATTATTTCAGGTCAAAGACGTAGGGAAGCCTATCGGCGCTTGGGGCGAACTCATATTGAAACCGAAATTCTGGATATCACTCTAGAACAGGCCATGCTGATGGCTTTGGCTTCCAATCAAGGGGTTACTCCCTACTGGCTGGACAAATACAAACGGTGGGAAAGACTCATGACCGACTTTAAAGCGCCTCAGGAAGCCTGGGCCGCCAAATTTGGCTGTTCCCAGCAGACCATCAGCCGGGCTAAGGCACTTTTAAGGGTTTTAAACGAAGAAAGCCGGGGATTAATTCGTCAACATCTTCAAGAATTAGCGGAAAGGGATAAGTCAGCCGACGATTTTTACGCCCCGGGCGTAAAAACCGGGGAAGAAAATGTCGAATTTGGGGATGAACAGCCTAATCGCTGGCAATTCACCGAAAAGTCGGCCAAACCGCTGACCGCCTTATTAACTAACCGATCTCAGGAAGAAGCTCAGGCCCTGGCGGCAAGGGCCGTTAAGGTTATCCTTGCCCAACGAATGACCGGCTCTCAGGTAAAGGAGCTGGTAGCCTGGGTTAATTCGGGCAAGGATGTGGCCCAATTTAAACTTTTAGCCAAGGTTCGAAAATCCAAGGTCTCTTCGTCAACACCACAAGCCGGGACTCACGCTTTGGGTGCGCCAATCCCAGAGGAACAAAGAATTGACAGCTCTGAGCCAGGTAAAGAAACACCCAAAATTACGGCTCCTAGCCATGCGAGTCATGTTGCCAAACCACCAGCCGAAAATTTGGGGACCTCCACTATGGGTACCGCTGAAACTCTAGCCCTGGATGCCCTGGCCGGGGTATCGATCATCGGACAGATCAAATCCAAACTCAAAAAGAAGGAAAAGGTCTCCTGGGGTGAAATCCTGCTCGTGACGGGCCACGATATCGGCAAAGCCCTGGGCTGGGTGGTTAAGCACGCCTATAAGTTGTTCAAAGAGGCCTTCAAGATTGTCTGGAAGGTTTTGAAACACGGGACAAAAGCGGTCTCCAAACTTTTTGGACCGACGGTTTACCGTGTCTTCAACAAAATTATGCCGATCGCGGTTTTGATCGGCTTGGGCTATCTGGCCTGGGACATTTATGAACACGGCGCGGTTTCGCATCCGGTTCGTTTCATTGAGTCCCAAACCGAACAGGGTTTGTCCCGGCTGAAGGATTCGATTTTCAAGCCGAAGACCGATGCCGCCGTTTCACAACCAGCGCCTCCCCCGGCGGGAACAAGCCAGCCCGTTGCTTCTTCGCCAGCGTCCAATGGGAACGGAAATAACCAGCCTTTAGCGGAACCAAAACTTGCGCCTCAATCCAAAGTTTCAACTCCGGCCCAGGCGCCCATCGCTTCAAAACCAACCGTCGTTGCGGCACCCGCCGGAGTGAGTGCCGCGAATTTAAATTCCACGCCGACGGTTTCAACCCCACTGGCGCAGGCGACCCCGACGGTTCAAAAAACCGATATTGTCGGCCAAGCCGCGGGTTCGGTGGCGCAACAGGCCGGTGCGGACGCGGCGGGTGCTGTGGCAAAAAAATTGTTTGGTTTCTAACGGCTTATAGAACAGGCCAGATCCAGAACACCAGGCCGATGGACGCGATAAAAGCGCCGCTGAAAACTTCGCCGTATTTTTCAAAACTTCCGAACTGGACTTTTTGCAGGCTCGCCGTGGAAAGGGCGCAGAGAACCACATAGGTGGCGATGGTGCTGACGGCGAACACCACCGACATCACGGCGATGAGGCCGGCCCCGTATTTCCCCGCCGCGAAGAAGGCGGGAATGCCCTCCACCATGGGCGAGGAACCGAGGATCAGGATCAGGGCCGTTCGATTTTTGGCGGGAGCGGGGTGATCGTGCGGATGGGAATGGCCGTGATGAGAATGCTCCTCATGGTCATGCGAGTGGGGATGATCGTGGCTGTGCCCATGGCCTTCGTGTTTTGTTTCCAGCCAGGATGAAACCGCGATCCACAGGCCGAAGGCGATCAACGCCAGGCTCGAAGCCATATCCACCAGACGGCCGAAATGCTTGGCGACAGTCACCCCCGCGAACCAAACCACCAAAGCGATAGCCAAAGTCGAAAGAACGTGGCCCGTTCCCGCTTTGATGGCCGCATTAATAGTTTCAGCTTTGGTCCAGCCTCTTTGACGGGCAATCAAGGTAATGGGAACCCAATGATCGGGCACAATAGTGTGAAGCACCCCCACTACGGCGACTGCGCTAACCAGCAAAAATTGCGGACTATAATTCATCGAACTTCTCCGAACGAATAATTCCGCTATATTTCGAAGTGTGCCCGGCCCGACACAATGCCGACCGGACCCCGGTCCTGGTTATAAGCGGGATTTTGAACACCCTGGAAATCCAGGGTCAATCCGACCGACGAGATCGGCTTGTAAAGATAATAGATTTCGAACAACTGTTCGGGCGCGTAATTAAGCGCCCCATCACCGATACTAAAATCCAATCCACCCGCGGCTAAATAAGCCTGATGAACACTTGAAAGGCCGCTGGCCGCGATACCGAATCCCACTTGATCACCAGGCCTTCCCCATCCCCCTCCCTTGAGCGACATCCCCAACGAAGCATTTTCATCTACCGCCACGAACATCCAAGTTTGGGTTTGCCCATCATTCCATCCCAACCGCGCGAAAAGGCCCAGGTCAGCGTTGAGGGCTTGTTCCCAGCCCAACCCAAATCCGTATTTAATTCGGTATTCCTGGGTCTGAGTAACATCCGGGTTCGTTGGAGAAAGATTTAACGCGTCCTGATACCCCCCCATATGGGCATGATTCGCATAAGCTAAAAACCGAATCTTTCCCGTGGTCGTATCATTTCCATAACGCCATTCGATTTCAGCGTTTTCCGAATGTGCCTGTGAAATATTCCAATCGTAATCGGGACCATTTGCTTCAGTTGAAACCAAAGCTTCAGCGAAACGAATGGCCCAGCTTTTCTGATTCAACTCAAAATAAGTGCCGAAAGTATATCCATGCGTATCTGCGGCGTAATCCCAGGCGGTATTTTCAATAAAAGCTACATTCATAAATTGATTGCGCGCGTCGTGAGCGTAGGCATTATTGTCAAAAAAGTCCGGCAGGCTGAATTTGCCCGCGATAAATGTGAAGCGGGATATATCCTCTTGAACTCTCAATTGATTCTGGTCATCGTCTATTTTTTCCTGTTCACCACCCAAACCGAAGACCTGTTGAAAATAAATCCTGGCCGGGTTGAAAACAGGATTGGCGGTTCCCACTTTTGAAATTTCTCCATTCGATAAATCGCCTAGGCCGCTTACATTACTTAAACCCGTGCCAGCCGGAATTTCCGGATCAAAATAAACAAAGCCGCCTTCCCAAACTTTAATACCCAAAAAAGCGGTGGCTGTAAACGATGTGGCTAATTCCGGCTCAGGATTCAAACTTTCCATCCCCGTGTAATCGGCGGGGAAAGAACCGTGGTATTGTGGCAATATTGTCGTTTGAAAATGAAGATTCCAGTTTTCGGGCACAAAAGAATCGTCATTATTCGGTTCGTCGGCCCAGGCCATGCCGAAGGAGAAAAAACAAGAAATAAAAATCAATGCTTTAGACGGCAGACCGATGGATGGTTTTGATTTTGAAAGAAACATAACACTCCAAGTTTTCAGAGTCCCTAAGATCGCTCAAATCTTCGGACTCGGTTGTTAACAAAAGGTAAAAACTGGTTTGAAAAACGCTCGCCGCGTTTATTTGAGATACGTATTCACGATATCCATCAATTTTTCAGCGGCTTCCACTTGTTCCGCCGAATTCTTTTTCTTAGGGTCCAAAACATGAAAAAGAATGTGTTCTTCAACCAGTTCGGACATCAATCCGTTTAAAGCGCCGCGGCAGGCCGCCAAATGCTGAAGAACATTGGCGCATTCCTCGTCATTTTGAATCGCCTTTTCAATCGCCTTCACCTGGCCCGCGATCCGCCGGGCCCGTAACACCAGTTTGTCTTTTGAGTGGGTGGTATGCATTTCCTCTCCTTTTCGAAGTCCCGCAGATATACCATACCCCCCCTAGGTATGTCAATCCACAACGCGGCATGGCTCAGGCCCGGCCAAAAGGGGGATTATATTTCGCGGATGGTTACGGCGGACCCGAACCGGTCCCGTTCGGATTTGGCCACCGATTTGAGGGCCGGTATCTCAATGACGGTTAATTTGACTTCTTTTTGTGGGAGAAAAAGTTCGAGAATATCCCCGGCTAAAACTTCCTGGGAAGGTTTCAAGGCTTTGTTTCTCAGGAAAACCTTGCCCTGGTCGCATAAGCGCTTGGCCAGCATGCGGGTTTTGGTGATCCCCATCAGCTTCAGGTAAAGGTCGACCCGCATGGTTTCAGCTCACTTCGGGGCCGGGGAATCGTCCTTACCCAGGAAAAACCTCAATCCGGCTTTCACCACAAACCCGCTGAAATCCACCGAGCCGCTGCCGCCGCCTATGTTGTCGGTTAAGGGCGACGCCAAAAAAGCCGTGTTGCTGCTGGTCACCGGGTTAAAGCTCAACAGGCGGTAATCCACGCCCATGTCCAGGGCCGTGCTTTTTTGGTCATCCAAAATAAATTCCAGCGCCACGCCGGCCTCGCCCCCGAAATTGGTGGCCGACAGATTGGTGTTTTGCCCCGCGCCCGTAATCGTCACACTGGCGTCCAGAAGCGTAAAAAGCCCGCCCGAGGCGTTTAAAATAAAATTGGTGCTCTCGTCCAGGGGAATCAGGACTTTAAATCCTAACGAAGCCCCCACCGCGGTGGCGTCCCATTGTTCAATACCCGAAACCGCCGTCACCGACTCGGAGAACTTCCGCAGGACCTCGCCCATCAGACCCACCTGGAAAGTGCTCGCCAGCGAGTAATCAACCCCCCCATAAACACCCAACCCGAAGGGAAAACCCTGGGTCGTGCTTAAAGGCGCGTAATAATTGGACAGGTCGGTCGTGTCCGGCAGAAAACCCTCGCCGCCCACGTAAGGCGTAAAACTTCCGCCTTCGGGCAGGCTGGGATAAGAGTCCGTATTGTTGAATTCCTTCTCATCATCCTCCGTCATCGTCGCCGGAGCGCTGACTACCGTCTCGCCGCCCGTTGAAGCCGGCGGCGCGGATAGAAAGGTTTCGCTCGAAACCACCTTGCCGTCCTCCACGATATAGGCGTTTTTCTTCAGTTCATCGATCCAGCCGTTGATGGCCTGGTCTTGTTTTTGTTTCTTGAGAAAATCCTTAATATCCGCCGCCGCCGAGTCGTAATCCGCCTTGCCGCGGGAGGAAACCTTGACGATATAAATTCCCTCGGAGGCCCTGACCAATCCCACGCCCGGGACCTTTAAGGCGAATACACCGGCGGCCAATTTGGCGTCGCCAATGTCCCCGCGGGCCATCATGCCCACATCCCCGCCGTCCGCCGCCGAGCCCTCATCTTCCGAATATTTCTTCGCCATCACGGCAAAATCCGCTCCCGCTTTTATCTGTTTCAAGACGGATCCCGCCTGGGCTTGCACTTGATTGACCTCCGCCAGGCTGGCTTTTGGCGAAACCCTGAACAAAATAATGGAAAACTTCGCCTTCTCGTAATCATTCGGGTGCTGGTCGTAATAATCCTGGGCTTCGGTATCGGTCACGATCACCGATCCGGGCAGTTCCTGCTGTTTTTCCCTCAACATACGCGCGGCCTTGATCCGGCGGGTCATCTTGTCCGTGATGTCCTGTTTCAGGTCATCCAGGCTGATGCCTTCGTTTTTCAAACTATCGTCGAACGCTTGTTCGGTCGGAAAATTCCTCTTCATGTTTTGGATTTCCGAATCAACCTCGTGATCCACTTCGCCGTCCTGCAATTCAATTTTTTCGTTATCCGCCTCTTCCGCCAGCAGCACCTCGCGGATAAAGCCTTCAATCACTTGTTTCTTTGCGTCCGCGTATTCAGGCGAATCGGTTTTCGGGGTTTTCATCTGTTGGCTGGCAAAATAGGATTGAACCGCCTCGTCCAACTCCCCCTGGGTCAGGGCGTCCTGATCCACGATCAGCGCCACGCTGTCAACCACCTTTGCCGACACCTGGGAATTCGCCGCCAGAGCCGCTCCCAAAGCCAAAACCAATATTAAAATTAAAGGATTATTTCTCACGATGCCCCTCCAGGGCGGCCCCTACGACCGGAGCCATGTCTTCTTTCACTTCAATCTTCGATTTTTGCCTCAAAACAACCATCCACTGGTCAAATCGCTCGTCCTGCGCCTTCTTTAAAAGTTCGTCATGAATTTGGTCCTGAACCTCCGCCAGGCTTCTCATCCGGCGGGACCGCCACTCGATCAATTGGAAGAGATGATACCCAAAATCATCCTTCACCGGCTTCGAAATCTCTCCCGGCTTGAGTTTGGAGAGGGCGGTGAAATAGGATTCGGGAATCCGGTCCCTGTCCATGAATTGCCAGTCCCCGCCTTGGGCCGCGTCCGGCGCCTGGGAGAAAGTTTCCACGATTTTTGAAAAGTCCTCGCCCTTTTGGCAGGCGGCCAAAACTTGGGCCAGTTTTTCTTTTCCGCGCACGACCAAATGCCGGGCCCTCACCGCCTCGGGAAACCAGTAATCGCCCAAATGGCCCCAATAATACTCGGCCACTTCATCCTGGGATACCCGCACCTTGTCGTTCACTTCCTTTTGAACGAGTTTTTCCACCAGCTTTTCTTCCAGCAATTTTCGTTTCCACGCTTCCACACTGACGCCCTGGCCTTTCAGAATAACCGGAAAATCATCCGGCAGGTCCTTGAGGGCGTCCGAAAAAGCGGCGTTTAATTCGGACTGGGTCAGCGTCAATTTAAGCCGGCGGGCCTCCTGCAGCATGATGCGCCGGTTGATCAACTGCTCGAAAAGACTGAGCTTAATGGCCTTCATGTTGCCTTCGGAAACGGCGCTGTAATAAATTTTCATCAACCGGTATTCGTTGTCAAAATCCTCGAGGGAAATCGGCTCGCCGTTGACGATCACCGCCACTTTAGACGCCGGAACAGGAAGGGGTGACACGTCGATCTTCGGATCGGAGGAGCAACCGGATAAAAAAAGGCCTAATCCCGCCAAGACGAGAAGGCCTTTGAGTGTTTTTTGAAACTTCAATTGGGTTTCGCCCATCCTCACCGCTTCAACGGCGGGATTTTTTATCGTCCCGCCGGATTTGGTTTTACCGACCCGTCCCCGTTGCGCCCGAAGGGGATTCAAATCGGAATTGACTAATTGCCCGGATTAGCCGGTGCCGGCTCCGGATTGGGGTTTTCCGCCCCCGTGCTGTTAAGCACATCCTGGCTGGGCGAAAGGCTGTCCAAATACTTTTTGATCACGTCATCATTACGGGTGATCTGTCCGGACGCCTGCAATTGGTCCAGAAACTTCTCCGCCTGGATGTTCTGCTTGATTTCCTTTTTAATCGAGGAATTGATGGTGGAAAAAGCCGGCATTTTCTGGCCCGATGCCCCGGCCTGGGCCGAATATTGGGTATACCAGGTTTTCATTTCGCCGTCCGACACGGGAATCTTGTCCACTTGGCTGGAAGCGTAGCCGCGGGCCAGGAGAACCTTCTTATAAGCGTCCTTATAGCCGCTTTCAATGCGCTTGACCGCCGCCAAATCCTCTTCCAATTTCTCTTTTTGTTCCTTGATGCGGATGTCCGATTGGATCAGTTTGTTTTTGAGGTACTCGTCAAAATTCGGGTCGGAATAATTGGCTTTCTGGGCCGCTTCCAGGATGAGCTGCTGGTTGATCAGGGTTTCCAACACCGCTTTGACCTGCTGGGTGTTGCCGGGATCCACGGGGGTGTCAAACACCCGCAGGAGATCCAATTGCTTCATCCAGTCGCCGAAAGTAATCTGCTGGCCGTCCACCGTGGCGACCACTTGGCTGGAGGAAATGCCGGCTTTATTGCCCGCGAATTTATCGCAAGCCAGCCCGGCATAGAAACAAACCGCCAAAAGGGCGGCGTAGAAACCATATTTAAAACGAGAAGACATAAAAATCCTTTCTCAACGGCGGAATAACGGCTCCAAAGAGGCGGTATCGTAGCATGGGGGGTAGGGCCTAGCAAGGCTTAGGCTCGGATTCGGATTAAGCCGGAAACGGCGTCAA
>Ga0206828_1085_pt1 | contig 14940 bp, 12 predicted proteins | sample Alteio_BWOrgCont_78_FD_152858 | JGI IMG/M metagenome (GOLD analysis project Ga0206828, IMG submission 152858) | Enriched cells from forest soil in Barre Woods Harvard Forest LTER site, Petersham, Massachusetts, United States -... | ecosystem: Environmental > Terrestrial > Soil > Temperate forest >... | reverse complement strand
AGGCGCCGGGAAATACACGGGAAGCCTGCTCAATCAGATAATCGATTTCATCCTCGGTGGGATGGGTGAAGTCCGGATCGTCGGAATCGTCGATATCCGTGGTGCCGATCAAACTGTAGCCTCTCCAGGGAATAACAAAAATAACCCGGTTATCGCCTTGGGTGGTAATGAGGACCGCGTGGTCGGATAAGACTTCAGGCACAACAATATGGGTACCGCGGGTAGGACGGACCAATTTTTCTGCATCGGATGAAATCATCTGTGCGGTTTCATTGGCCCAAGGGCCAGAAGCGTTAACCAAACAAGAGGCAAGCACCGAGCCTGTTTTTTTAGATAAGTCATTCCAATAAGTAACGTGATAACCGGATGGTTCTTCATCGATTTCAGTAACTTGGTGGTAGTTCAAGCATTTGGCACCGGACTTTTCGGCGGCCAAAATATTTTCTAAAACCAATCGCGCATCGTTGACCTGGGCATCGAAGTAGAGGCCGCAGCCTTGAAGCCCCTCGCTTTCAAGGACGGGAGCTTTGGCTAAAGTTTCTTGGGGCGAAAACCATTGGTGAGGGGCTATGTTGTGGGAACCCGCCAAAAGATCGTACAACCATAACCCGATTTTGAGCATCCAGGCGGGGCGTTGGTCACCCTGATAGGACGGTAATAAAAAGGAAATGGGCTGAGATAAGTGGGGGACCATTGTCAGTAACCGATTGCGTTCGTGCAGACCTTCGAAGACTAATGAAAAGTGGGCCTGCTCCAAATAACGAATACCACCGTGAAAGAGCTTGGTGGATTTGCTGGAGGTGCCCGAAGCGAAATCGTCTTTCTCAAACAAAACTACCGAAAGCCCGGCTTGAGCGGCTTGGGCCGCCAATCCAGCGCCATTGATGCCGCCGCCGATGATGGCTAAATCAACTTTGGGTGGAATCGTGTTCGGCATGGTTGAGTCCAGGGTGATGAAATTGAATGACAGGGGGAGAATAACCCATTCTAGCTATCTTTTACCCGGCTTTTTCCCTATATTCTGGCCCTCTTAAATTGACGTTGGTTGTGGCTGCCGTTAAGATAGGCCCCTGTTTTTTGAGGAAAAAGCTGTTTATTGAACCAAGTTCGCCCCTAAGGGGTGGCCACCAATTATTTAAAAGGATTTTGATAAGGAATTGGGTATGTGCCAGCCTCCTGTTTTGTGGCAAACTTTGTTTGCCAAAGGTTCAATGCGAGGGTGGCGAAACTGGCAGACGCACCAGATTTAGGTTCTGGCGGGGTAACCCGTGGGGGTTCAACTCCCCCCCCCCCTCGCACCAACTATCATTTGATTTTGTGTCAAACTTTGTTTGACACTTTAATTTGTTGAGGTTGGCGCAGTCCTCGAACAGGGGACGCACCAATGATTTCAACTTTGAAGGAGTTCTTGTGAAAGTCAGTGTGAATGATGTGACAGGCTGTACGAAAGAAATCACCGTCGAGGTCCCCAAGGAAACGGTTCAAAGTAAGCTGGACAGTATTTACGAAAGAATCTCCCATGAAGCCAAAATTCCCGGTTTTCGCAAGGGAAAGGTTCCCCTGAACGTTATTAAGAAACAATATAAATCCGCCGCCCGGGAAGAAATGGTTCAGCATCAATTGCCTGAGTTTTTTCGTACGGTTTTAATTGAACAAAAAATTGATCCGGTAGCACAGCCTCAAATTACCCATCTGCAATTTGACGAGGGAACACCTTTAAAGTTTGTGGCTACGGTTGAGATTAAACCGGTTTTTGACTTGAAAAAATACAAAGGCTTGACGGTGAAAAAAGCCAAAACCGAAGTGACGGAACAGGATGTGGACAAGGCTTTGGAACAACTGCGTAACCAACTGGCCCAGTTGGTGCCGGTCGGTGACAGGGCCGCCCAGGGCGATGACTGGGTTCTGATTGACTTTGAGGGGAAAATTGACGGTCAGGTATTTGATGGGGGGAAGGCCAGCCGTTATCCAGTGCTTTTAGGGTCTCAAAGCTTATTGAAAGATTTTGAAGAGAATCTTATTGGTTTAAAGACCGGGGATTCGAAGACCTTTAAAATTACCTTTCCGGCAGATTACGGAAAAAAAGAAATTTCAGGGAAAGAAGCCGAATTTACAGTGAAACTCCACGAGATAAAAGCAAAGCAGTTGCCCGCTTTGGATGATGAGTTCGCCAAGGACGCCGGTAAGGCGGAAAGCTTAAAAGCTTTGCGTGAAAAAACAGAATCGCAGGTGAAGCACGCCAAAGAAACGGAACAGCGCTCAAAGATGATCGAGCAGATCGGCGAAAAGCTGATCGCGGATCACAAGTTTGATGTTCCGGCCTCGCTGGTTCAATTGGAACAACAGCGTTTGGTGCAGCAGGGCGTGGAACGGTTGCGGGGACAGGGAATCGACGTCAATCAACTGCCTGATGAACAAAAGAAACGGTTTGTTGAGGGACTAAAGCCTGTAGCCGAGAAAAACGTTCACTTGGCTTTGATCATTGAAAAAATTTCGGCGGCTGAAAAAGTGAAGACCGAAGAAGCGGATATGGACGCTTATATTCAAAAAGTCTCCGGAAACGTGAACCAGCCGGTGGATGTGGTCAGGCGTTACTTGCGGCAACAGGGCAACGTGGATTCGATCAAAGATTGGATTCAATATGAGAAGACCCTGGACTTTTTGATCTCACAATCCAAGATTGAGATGGTTTAATTCGTATGTAAGGGGAGGAAGTAATGGCTTTAATTCCAATTGTGGTTGAACAGACGAATCGCGGGGAAAGATCCTATGATATTTATTCCCGTCTGCTGAAAGACCGTATCATCATGCTAGGGACGCCGATTAACGATGATGTGGCAAACACGATTATCGCTCAATTGTTGTTTTTGGAGTCGGAAGACCCCGAAAAAGACATTAACATTTATATCAATAGCCCCGGTGGAGTGGTGACTTCGGGCTTAGGTATTTACGACACCATTCAGTTTTTGAAAGCGCCGGTTTCGACTATTTGCGTGGGCCAGGCGGCCAGTATGGGCGCGGTTCTTTTGGCTGCGGGCGCCAAGGGTAAACGTTTTGCCCTGCCAAACGCGAGGATCATGATTCACCAGCCTTCGGGCGGCGCGCAGGGACAGGCGACGGACATTGAAATCCAGGCCAGGGAAATCCTGAAAATTCGTGAAAAATTAAATAAAATCTTGGCCGATCATACCGGCCAGCCCTTGGAACGCATTGTGACCGATGTGGAACGCGATTACTTTATGTCGGCTGAGGAAGCCAAACAATATGGGTTGATAGATGATATTCTTACCAAGCGCCCTGAAACTAAAAAGAAGCAATAAGGAAACATTATGGCCGGTGAAAAAGACAAAACCTCATTCCTGCGCTGTTCATTTTGCGGGAAAACCCAGGACGAGGTCAAAAAGCTCGTCGCCGGCCCTACGGTTTACATTTGCAATGAATGTGTGGGTCTTTGTAATGACATTCTCAAAGAAGAGGATAAAGGGGAATCGAAGGGACAGGCTAAACAAAAGCTTTCGGTGCCGAAGCCTATCGAGATTAAAGACGTGCTCGACGAATATGTTATTGACCAGGAAAAAGCCAAGCGGGTTCTTTCGGTGGCGGTTCACAACCACTATAAACGCCTGACGGTTAAAACCGGTCCGGACGATGTTGAACTTCAAAAAAGCAATGTTATGTTGATCGGCCCGACGGGTGTGGGAAAGACTCTCCTGGCCCAGACGCTGGCGCGGACATTGGATGTCCCTTTTGCCGTGGCGGACGCCACAACCCTCACTGAAGCGGGATATGTGGGAGAGGACGTTGAGAATATTATTCTCAAGCTTTTACAAAACGCCGAGTTTGACGTTCAAAAAGCCGAGCGTGGAATTATTTATATCGACGAGATTGATAAAATCAGCCGCAAGTCGGAAAACGCGAGCATTACCCGAGATGTTTCGGGTGAAGGCGTTCAACAGGCTTTGCTCAAAATTATCGAAGGAACGGAAGTTAATGTGCCGCCGCAGGGCGGCCGCAAGCATCCGCACCAGGAATACATTAAAGTTGATTCCAGCAATATTCTCTTCATTTGCGGGGGGGCTTTTGTGGGTTTGGAAAAGCTGATCGAAAACCGCCTGGGACGCCGCAGCATCGGCTTTAAGGGCGAAATATCGACCCGAAAAGAAAAAAATCTTGGCGAACTGTTTGACCAGGTTCAGCCCGAAGATTTAATTAAATTCGGTCTGATACCGGAATTTATCGGCCGGCTGCCGGTGATGGCGGCTTTGCACGAATTGGACGAAGCGGCGCTGGTTAAGGTTTTGACCGAACCGAAGAACGCCTTGACGAAACAATACCAGCGTTATTTTGAAATGGAAAACGTGAAACTCAAGTTCACGCCGGAAGCTTTATCGGCGGTGGCGCGTGAGGCGATCAAACGTCAGTCGGGCGCCAGAGGTTTACGGGCTATTTTGGAAGAAGTTATGATGAATTTGATGTATGAAATTCCATCACGTAAGGATATTAAGGAAGTGGTGGTTACGGAAGGCGCTATTCTTAAAAAAGAAGAGCCGATTCTGGTTTATCAAAAAGGCCGCGGCGAAAACACGGCTTAATCCGCTTGAAATCAAACCTTGAAATTTTACGATTTTAATCCAGGCTCCCCCAAACCACTTCTTCATTTGGCCCATGCCAATGGTTTTCCGCCGTCAACTTATACCAGGGCCCTACAGCCGCTTTTCGAAAGATTTCATGTAATCGCTTTTTATGCCAGACCTTTTTGGCCTGATTGTCCTCCCGCCGAAACATTGAAAGACTGGTCTCTGTTTGCGGATGATCTTTTAAACGAACTGCGAAGTTTAAAAGTTTCCGAAATTATGGCTATAGGGCACAGCTTGGGTGGGGTGGCGACTTTGTACGCGGCTGTTCGCGCGCCTCAGATTTTTAGCCGCATTGTTTTGATTGATCCCACCATGTTGCCACCCTCTTTTTTGAAAAAAATCACTTTTATGAAATGGTTTGGAATGGAAGCCCGCGAGGATCTTGTTAAGAGGGCGTTGAGGCGCCGCCGTCAATGGGAAAGCAAGGAACAGGCTTATCAATCCTTTAAGGAAAAGGCTTTATTTAAAAAATGGCCGGATGAAATTATTCGGGCCTATGTGGATGGGATGACCAAACCTTCCGAAAATGGAGGAGTAAGGCTGGTTTATTCACCCGAATGGGAAGCGCGGATTTATCAAACCATACCCACGGATGTCTGGAAACAGGCCGCTCTTCTTCGCCAACCCACTCTAGTTATCCGCGGTGAAATCTCCAATACTTTTACGGTTGAAAGTGAGCGAGCTTTTAAAAAGGCAAATGCTTCGGCCTCTTTCGCGGTAGTGAAAGAAGCGGGTCACTTGGTTCCTCAGGAACAACCGGATAAAATTGGGGAAATTATTTTAGATTTTTTAGCTTCTTAGATTGAAAATTCAAGTTTGTGTTGGCTTTGTGAAACGTTTCATGATGTTCACTTGACAGTCTTTTTTCAAAAGTTATACTAAGCTCTACTTTGTGAAACATTTCACAAAGTTTTTTAGATATCGAAAAAAGGCCTATTAAGGCCATAAATCCCGGTGTTCCACACGCTTTCCAACGCGCTGCCGGTACCATTCAAGAGGTTAAAATGCTTAAAAAATACGTTATGGCCCCTGGCCCTACTCCTATTCCGGCAGAAGTCTTAATCGAAGCCGCATTACCCATTATTCATCATCGCACACCGCAATTTCAGGCCATTTTTAAGGCGACGAATGAGGGGTTACAGCTCTTTTTTAGAACAAAAAATCAGGTAATGACTTTTGCTTCGGTGGGAACCGGCGCTATGGAATCGGCTATTGCGAATCTAACCTCGCCGGGTGAGAAAATTCTTGTGGCTTCATCGGGCCATTTTGGCAACCGCTGGGCTGAAATCGCAAAAGCCTATAGTGTTCAAGCTGAGCTTTATGAATCCGAATGGGGCAAAGCGATTGATATTGAGGAAGTTCGCAAACGTCTCAAGGTTTTACCGGATATAAAAATTGTTTTTACCACACTCAATGAAACTTCAACAGGCGTTTTAAACGATATTGAGGCTTTGACAAAAGTGGTTCATGAAGCGGGCGCCATTATTGTAGTCGACGCCATTTCAGGTTTGGGCGCGGCGCCTTTTGAAACGGATACGTGGGGTGTGGACGTGGTTTTGTCCGGTTCGCAAAAGGGTTTCATGATCCCGCCTGGATTGGCTTTTGTGGCGATTAACCAAGCGGGCATCGAAAAAAATAAAGCCGCTAAGAATCCGCGTTTTTATTTCAGCTATGAGAAGGCTTTAAAGAAACTTGTTGAAGAAAAAATGCCGGACACGCCCTGGACTCCAGCGATCTCCCTTATTATTCAACTGAAGAAGGCTTTGGAGCTGATTCATCAAGAGGGGATGGAATCGGTTTGGAAACGCCACGCTGCTTTAGCAAAAGCTACCCGTACCGGGGTGGAGGCTTTAGGTCTTAAACTTTTTGCGCCCACAGCGCCTTCGCCGGCCTTAACTTCGGTCATTACGGTTGATGGAGTTGATAGCGGTTTAATAAATAAAACTTTCCGTGATACTTACGGCATCAGCATCGCGGGCGGACAGGGCAAGGAGAAAGGCAAAATTTTTCGTTTGGGCCATTTGGGTTACGCGGACGGCTCAGATATTATTTTGGAAATCGCCCGGTTGGAAATGGTTTTATATAAAGTGGGTAAAAAAGTCGATTTGGGTTCGGGCGTAAAAGCTGTTGAAGAAATCCTTTTGGCCGAAAATCTCTAGTGGAGAAGCCAATGCTCAAAGTGTTAATTACGGATAAGCTTTCTGATTTAGGTATGGATGTTTTTAAGCGCGAAAAAGAAATTCAAACAGAAGAAGTGATCGGAAAAACTCCCGAAGAGTTAAAAGTAATTCTGGGTGATTACGATGGTTGGGTAATTCGCAGCGGAACCACTGTAACGGCCGATTTAATTAAGGCCGCAACCAAATTGAAGGTGATCGGCCGCGCTGGAGTGGGTGTGGATAACGTTGACCTGGAAGCCGCGACAAAACGTGGGATTATCGTCATGAATACGCCTGATGGGAATACGATTTCCACTTCAGAACATACCATCGCTATGTTGATGGCTATGGCCCGTAAAATTCCACAGGCGCAACAATCACTCAAAGAAAAGAAATGGGAACGCAGCAAATTCACAGGCTGTGAGTTGAACGAAAAAACACTTGGTGTGGTAGGTTTAGGCCGTATTGGAACCAACGTTGCCCGTAAGGCGATAGGTTTGGGGATGAGGATTATCGCTTATGATCCTTATGTGGATCCGGCTAAAAACAAGGGCCATGAATTTGAAATTGTCACCTTGGACGACATTATTAAACGTTCGGACTTTATTACGGTGCATACGCCCTTGACCAAAGAAACTAAGGGACTTCTTGGAGCGAAACAAATCGCGCTGATGAAAGACGGGGTGCGCCTGATTAATTGCGCCCGCGGCGGAATTATCGATGAAGCCGCTTTATATGACGCCCTTAAGAGCGGCAAGGTGGCGGGTGCCGCATTAGATGTTTTTGAAAAGGAACCGCCTTTTGATAATCCGCTTTTGACCTTGGATAACGTGGTTTGTGTACCTCATTTGGGCGCTGCAACACAGGAAGCTCAGGTTAATGTAGCCGTAGTGGTAGCCGAACAGATTGTGGAGGCTTTAAAAGGCGGCCGAGTAAAAAATGCGGTCAATATGCCTTCTTTGGATCCTAAAGTTTTGGAAGAGTTAAAACCTTATCTCACTTTGGTGGAAAAGATCGGCTCGTTTCATTCTCAGTTAGCCGAATCTTTTATTAAAAAAATCGAAGTTGAATACAGCGGTGAAATTACCAAGTACGATACCAAGCCCCTGACGCTTAGTTTAGTAAAAGGTATTCTTTCCAAAGGGATGAGTGAATCGGTTAATTATGTTAACGCGCTTTTTATCGCTAAAGAACGTGGATACGAAATTTCTGAAACGGTTAGCAGCAGTGTCGCAGACTATTCTTCGCTCATTCGGGTGATGGTAAAAAATGAAAAGGGAAGCCATGTGATCGCGGGAACTGTTTTTGGAAAAACAGAATTTAGAATCGTCAATTTAGATGGAAATACCACGGATTTTACCCCGGAAGGAAACATGATCTGGATGGCGCATCATGATCGTCCAGGTATAGTGGGTCATCTTGGCACGATTTTGGGCAGCAACAACGTTAATATCGCCGGTCTTTACGTAGGCCGACAAGAGGTGGGCGGAAAAGCTATTGCCATGGTCAACGTGGATAATGAAGTTTCGGATAAGGTCATGGCCGAATTGCGTGAAATTCCGCATATTCAGGATCTCAAGTTCATCAAGTTTTAACCATTTGTCACGACGTAAAGAAAATGTCCGCATGTGGCCGCTTTTCTTGACAGCATGTATAGGGAGCGATAAGTTAATGTCCATGAAATCATTTTTATTAATGTTTTTTTTGGTTCTTTCGGCGTTTTCTACCGTGGGTTTTTTCTCTGAGCTTTACGCGGAACCTGAATTTTGGACGAGTGAGCAAGATACACCCACGCCACCCGAAGCCCCCAGCATTGATACGATAAAAATTCCCAATTCTTATTTAACGGCTTCGCCCACGCCTGTAGTGGTTCCTGTTATACAAGCGGTTTCCCCAACGCCGACTCCTGTACCCGGTTTAAAACCACAAGATCCGACCACTGCGGCTTTATTTTCTGTTGTCGTGCCAGGCGCCGGACAGGTTTACGCCGGCGATCCGCTAAAAGGGTTGGTGGTGGCGACCTTATTTGGATTAGGACTTTGGCAAACTATCGATAATTTGAGTTTGCAGCAGGCCAGCGATGGCACACTTCACTCTAAAAATGAAGATCTTGGAAGTTTATGCGGATTGGCTACCCTGGTTATTTATGGCTATCAAATTCAAGACGCCTCGGATATCTCGACACAGTACAACAAAAAAAATTACCTCACCTTTAATTTAGGCATTTCTCCCAGGCCGAACGCCCGTCTTGCCTACATGTTTTGAGGATTAGCGCTATGACGCTATTCCTCGCCCGCTCAAAAACATTCAAAAGGTTTAAACTTTTATCAAATATCCTTTTTTGGCTGGCTTTCGTTTTTTTCCCCTTAAAAGTAATGGCGATTAGTTTAGACCCTTATCCTGTCTACGATTCTTTTCATGATGAAACTTCGGTTTCTTTTTTTCGAGAGGAACGGCCGAACTTTTTTTGGGTTAATACGGGCGTTCCGGACGCTTTTTTTAAAGGGGTCAACCAAGTTTCGAATCAGCCCGGTAATATTAGTTACTCCATCAATGGTATCGAATATGGAGTTCGATTAAGCCGCTGGATAACGGATCAATGGCGTATTACCAGTACCATACCTTTTGAGGCCAATGCCTTAGTCGATGCCACGGGAAACACCGGGAACACGCATACAATCGATCATTTTGGCGATATTGAAGTGGGAAGTAGCTATCTAGTAGTAGGGCGGAGACAAACAGGTAATTTTATGGGTTTGGACGGCTGGTTTCGGTTCGCCACGGGAACGAATCCTTTTACCCTGGCTTATCCGCTTTTATCCTCGGGACGAGGCGCTTCAAGTGAGGCCTTGGGTGTGGTTATGGGTCAGCGGCTTTGGAATTTATTTTCATTTTATGAAAGTTTTCACTATGAAACGACCCAGCCCATCCAGCTTGCTTCCGACAATACAGCGGGATTGCCCGCAGGGACTTTTCAATGGCCGGACAATTTGGAAATGATGGGAAGAGTAGAACTTGATGTTTTACAAAAAGGCCAAAGACAAGTAAGTTTATTTTATCAATATTCAGGCCGAATAAGCGGTCTGATGACATTGAACGGGCTGGAATTGACTTATGGCCAGAGTTATCCGTATGCGGGCGCGCCTTCTCCAAACGGAACAACCAATCAGCTTTTTTGGTCGACAGGGGGAGCGGTTTTTAAAATCGATAGCGAGTTTACGGCAGAAGCTGATATTTCCGATTTTCCAGTTTATTTTATTCAGCCTCCGATTCAAGGCCGTCCCAATAATGGTGGTTTTATGTTTTCATTGTCTTTGATTTTTAGACCTTTCTAATTGCTGAACAGAATTGTTAAGTTGACAGTGTTTAATAGAAAAGGTTAAATTATCAAGGTTTTTGAGGCCTTGAAACGATTACCTAAGCCATGCCAGAGAGGTTTTTAATGATTTGTCCTGCTTGTCAGGCAGAAAATCCGCCCGGAACAAAAATATGCGTTAAGTGCGGTCAAGAACTTCCGCAGACTGTCGAAATGAGTTCCGAACCCGTTTATACCAGCGATCCCTTTGCGGAAAAACCTTTCAACGTACCTAAATCGAAATTTGGCGTTAAGGATATGGTTCGGGATGTGATTGATTTTTGCTGGCTTCTTTTAATTATTTTCTTGGTTTTTTTGGGTTTTTTGGGCGAGGTGACTCACTGGACTTTTCGTTTTACCGAAACTGAAGAAGCTCAAATTCAGTCAAAACCGGTTATTGTTAAGCCTGTCAGCTACCACGTTGTTTCAGTCAAGGCCATAACACCTGAAAAACCGATAACCGAAGAAACCATTGTTGAAAAACCAGAAGTTGAATACGAGAATCCGGCGTCTTTTTATCAGAAAGGAAAAAAGCAGTTTGATCTTCATCATTATCAATCCTCCTTTACTTATCTGCGTCAAGCCTTGGAAGTTGATCCTACCTACGCTGAGGCATACTTTGGATTGGGTTATCTTTACGCCAGGTTTGATATGAACGACGCGGCCGTCCGTATGTACGAAATGGCCCTGCGGTTTGATCCCAATCACATGGATTCGATGAATAATCTGGCTATGATGTATTTTCATGCGGGTAATTACGATGACGCGTTGGAATTAATTCAAAAAGCTATTTCGGTGAATGATAACGCGGACTGTGAATACAACCTGGGAAGTATCTATTTGGAAAAAAATCAGCCGGAAGACGCTTTGCAGGCCTTTTTAAAAGCCGTGGCCATGAGGCCCAATGACGCCTCCATTTTTAACAATATGGCTTTGACTTATGAAAAATTAGGTAAAAAACAAGAAGCGGCGGATGCCTGGAATAAGGTTTTACAGTATTCGGATAACGCGGATTTGTTACAACAGGCTAAAACTCACCTGGATTCTCTTCAGACGCAAAGTTAATTAGTTACTCTCATAAAAAAATACCAACCTTGATTATTGGGGTTGGTTTTTTATTTTACCGTAGAGGTTAAAAAGTTCACGGAAAGCTCGGAGAATTACTTTGAAATTTGCGCCCGTGGGAGTTCCTGCAATACGTGGATAGTGAGTCACGCCAACCTCGACAAACCGAAATCCAGAGCGATTCGCCCTAGCCAAAAGTTCGGTGGAAACCATGGCTCCCCCGGCCGTAAGCTGAACTTTATCGATAACCCTGCGTTTGATCAGCTTAAAAGCGCAATCTACATCCTTGACTTTGAAACCAAAGAGCGTTTTAACCAATGTGCCCCAAAGGTAGGCGTTTAATTTGCGGTGGGGAGGATCTTTGCGGTTTTTACGAAAGCCGATAATCAGGTCGCCTTCATCCAGCCGTTCAATTAACAAAGTGATTTCGCGAAGGTCAAATTGAAGGTCGCCGTCGGTAAAAAAAACCAGGTCATATTTTGAGGCGTTATAACCCGATATAACCGCTCCTCCATAACCCGTATTCTTTTCGTGGTGGACAGGATGAACATTCGAGTCTTCCTTAGCTAGCTGATTCATAATTTCGCCGGTTTTATCTTTACTGCCGTCATTAACGGGAATGATTTCCCATTTTTCCGCTATTTCAGGAAGAATTTGCTGAGCTCTTCGGACCATGTTTTGAACATTGGCTTCTTCGTTGTAACAGGGAAAGAAGACGGATAGGGAGGATACTTTGGGCATTCAAACGGCTCCTTTGATATGTCAAGCGACCAAATATTAACACATGGATTGGTTCGAGATTAAGACGAAAGGATTTATTTTATTGTGTCTTATTCTTTGAAGCAGGGAATTTGAATGGAAGGGTCTACCAGTTTGGAAGCTTTATTGCCCACATCCACCGCGAAGTTGGTTCCCCGGTCTTCGGGATAAACCAAGGCCATATTGGCTAAAAACACATTTTCAATGGGGGTTTCATATGTGGGCTTCATTTCACTGTAGTGAAGAGGAACGACGGGCTGGGCGAAAAGGTCCTGAAATAAATAAAGCTCTTCCACCCAGGAAGAATCGAAATTGGGGTTTATTTTTTGGAGATGAGGCAGCAGTTCGGAAAATATGTCTTCTTTGGTCATTTTGAAATATTTATGGTCTTGGGGAAGATAATTTCCCATATACATGAGGTGCTTACCCCGGTACCAGCTGATTGGCGCGAAATTGGTATGTTCGATTAAAGCCAAAATGGGGATGTCGGCGTCCGCGATATTAATCCAGTACATATCACTGAATTTTTGGTTCATCACCAGGATAAGACATTGGGCGCCTAAAAAATCCAACTGTGTAAGGCGTTTTACGTAATCCGGTGGAAGCTCCCCGCAAGTTTTTAGAAAAATGGGCGTGGCGGCGGCAAAGATTAGCTTATCAAAGGCGATTTCCTGGCCGGATATTTCTAAACCCTTTAGTTTTTCGTTTTGAGTGAGAATTCGGTTAATGGGTTGATTCAGATGAATTTTAACACCGGCTTTTTGAGCCGCGTGATTAAGGGCCTGTGTAAATACCTCGAAGCCTCCTTCGAAATAACCCAGTTTTTCCTGCGAACCTTTACGGGATGACGCGCGGGTATGAATGCGGGCCCAAAGCCAGGCCATAGCTACTTTGTCAAAGTAACGGCCAAATTTACCCTTGAGTAATGGTTCCCATATAACACGCCAAATGGCGGGCCCGGAATATTTTTTCATCCAATCATGGGCTGTAATTGACTCATATTTTTTCCAGCGGGTCACTTTACCCAAATAAAGGGCTTGGAGACCAAACCAGATTCTTTCCCACAAAGGAAGGGGAGTGAATTCGAGTAATTGCACCGGTGTTCCGAATGGGTATAGCTTACCTTCGTATGTAAAACCCATTTGGCTGATAAACCAGTTTAGCTTAGGACGGAGTTCCAATTCATCCACCAAGCTGCGGATACAGGTGTCGCTGGTGAAGAGGTGATGGTAATAGTGTTCCAGGCTGGTACCGGCGATTTTAAAACCGGACGCCAGACCGCCTACATGGTCGGACGCCTCAAAAATATCAACTTCGTGACCCTGTTTAGCTAAACGATAGCCGGCCGTTAAGCCCGCGATTCCTCCGCCGACAATTCCAATTTTCATTTACGGGTTTTTGCCTTTCTGGTTTTATGTTTTGAAACGGCAGTTTTTTGGGGTGTCATTTTATTAATATTGAGGTGTTCATGAGTATAGAAATAGGCACCCAAAAGGGTAATGGGAATAAAGACCAACAAATGAACTAAGATCATAAAACAAAGGGCCATTTCCTTGCCGATGCCAAAGGGCAATAAAAGAGCCACCCCGATGAATTCAAAGAGGCCGATGCCGCCAGGCGCATTGGGAATCAAAATACCCAGATTAACAATCGCCATTAAAAGCGCCGCGGACCAAAGGGTGAGGGGCGACGGGGCGATACCCATACCAACGGCTAAAAAATAAAAAGCGGTAAACTCGCAAATCCAAGCGCATAAAGATGCTATCAAAATAGCAAAGGATTCTCTGGCATTTTGCAAAATCTGAAGACCGTCGATAAAAGTATGGGCGATTTTGCCCAAAGGTTCATGCAGTTTTTGAGGGGCTTTGGTGATGAGATAGTTAATTAGTTTAATCGCCGATTTTTTGAAAAGCACTAAGATGAAAAGTGCCAAAAAAGCCGAGCCAAAGACATAAGGAGACAAGTTAATCGCGTATTGAATGCCGGGCGACATGGTATCTTTTTGAATGGGCAGGCTTCCGAAAAGCAAAGCGGCCCACAAAATTAAGATCATGGTCAAGCCATCAAAAAGTCTTTCGAGAATGATCGTGGCGAAAGAGGCGCCGCGGCTGATTCCCTCCTTTGCCCCGTTTAAATGAGCCCTGACAAATTCGCCCGCCCGTGCCGGATAAATATTGTTGGCCATGAAACCGATGATGAGTGTAGGGAAGAGGCTTTGAAATGAACACTTTTTGATGGGGGAAAGCAAAACCATCCAGCGATAACCTCGGATGATGTATCCGAATAAATAAACGGCTAGCGCAGGTAAAAGCCAGATCAGGTGAAATTGACCAACCGCCGTGAATAATTTGTCTTTGTCGATATTTCTAAACAGAAAATAAAAGGTGAAAATAATAAAAGCTAAGCCGATCCAAGTACTTTTCTTTTTGAGCATGCCCGATAATCCTTCAAACGTTTCTTTGGCCAACTGAAAATAATACATTCTAACGGCTAAAACAAAGGAAATTTCGATTTTGATGAAGACGTAGTCGCAATAGTAATCCGCAATATGTTAGTTTTTCGGTTCGACACACCGTAAAATGCATCCCTAACCATCTGCGTGAGGAAATCGTGAGCCATTTCAAATTCGGTTCGTTTTTTTTTATCTGGGGTATTTGTTTGGGAATGTGCTTAACCTTAAAAGTCGAAGCCGCTCAAAACCCGCCCATTATTTCGTATGACAGCTTTAAAACCGCTTATTCTGCTGGCAATGAAGATTTGAATAAGGGCAGGTTTGTGGAGGCTACGAAAGCTTACGAAGTCGCCGAAACACTGGCCAGTTCACCTGAAGGCCGTTGCGACGCTTATAACGCAGCAGGTTGGGCTCTAATGAAAGCTAAAAAATGGCCAGAAGCCAAAGCGGCTTTTATGGAAGCGGTTTCGGAGGATAAAGCCAGTTCAATCGCTTTAAAAAACCTGGGTTTTG
>Ga0206828_1084_pt1 | contig 14999 bp, 14 predicted proteins | sample Alteio_BWOrgCont_78_FD_152858 | JGI IMG/M metagenome (GOLD analysis project Ga0206828, IMG submission 152858) | Enriched cells from forest soil in Barre Woods Harvard Forest LTER site, Petersham, Massachusetts, United States -... | ecosystem: Environmental > Terrestrial > Soil > Temperate forest >... | reverse complement strand
ATCCGCCTCGTGAATTCCACCAGCAACTGGTCGCCCGCCGAGTGGCCCAGGCTGTCGTTGACGAACTTGAGGCGGTCCAGGTCGAGGAACATGACGGCGAAAAAATGGCCGGGCGGATGCTGGGCTCGGGCGAGGGATCTTTCCAGGTTTTCCATGAAGAGCCGCCGGTTGGGCAGTTCGGTGAGCGGGTCGTAGAAGGCCCTTTGGGCCAGGCTCTGTTCCAGGTTTTTTTGGGACGTGATGTCGGTGAAGGAGCCCGCCATGCGGACCGCCTGGCGCCGGCCGTCGAAAATCGCCAGGCCCCGGCTGAGGACCCACCGCCAGCTTCCGTCCCGGTGCTGGAGCCGGTGCTCGCTGATGAAATGCGCCGTCCGGCCCGCCAGGTGCTCGGCCAGGTCCTTGCGGACTTGGGGCAGATCCTCCGGATGGACGCGGTTCCACCATTCGTCCGGCCTGTCCCCGATCTCGTAGTCCTGAAAACCCAGCATGAGCTTCCAGCGGGGTGAAAAATAAATCCGGTTTTCCTTCAAGTCCCAGTCCCACAATCCGTCTTGGGAGCCCATCGCGGCCAAGTGATAGCGCTCTTCCTTTTCCTCGATCTTCACCCGCAGTCGGTTGCGTTCCAACGCGTAGCTGATGGCTCGGGAAAGAAGCTCGTGGTCCAGCTTTTCTTTAGGGAGAAAATCCTGGGCGCCTTCCTTGAGCGATTGAACGGCGGTTTCCCGGTCATCTAATCCAGTCATGACCACGATGGGAATTTGAGGGAAATCCCGGCGCAGCCGGGTGAGGGTTTCCAGACCCGACGAATCGGGCAGGAACAAATCTAAAAGAAGAAGATCGATGTTGCCCCGGGAAAGCCGGGACAGGCAGTCGGACAGCCTTTCGACGATTTCCAGTTGGTAGGCAAAAGCCTTTTCCTCGGCGAGGGCTTCCCGCAAAAGCCGGGCGTCGCCGGGATTATCTTCGACCAGTAAAATTCGGATGGATCCCTTTTCCATGGATCGCCTCCTGCCCAACCCAGGGTCTGGTCCTGTCTTTTAAAACAAGGCCGCCCGTCCCGCTTACCCGGCTTGGGAAGGATTCTGAAATCCCAAGCGGGACAGCCAAAACTCTTCCACGTATTGGATGGCCTCAAAAAACTCGTCCAGATCCGCGGGCTTCACCATATAAAAATTAGCGTCCGCGTCATAGGCCCGGCGCTTATCCGCGTCCGACTGGGAGCAGGTGAGGATCAGCACGGGAATTTCCTTTAATTGGGGGTCTTTTCGGATTTCTTCCAGCACTTCCAATCCGTTTTTTTTCGGCATATTCAGGTCCAGAAGAACCAAATCAGCGGGGAAAGCGCCCAGGTAAGGATTTTTCTTTTTTAAATAAGCGATGGCGGCGTCGCCGTCCTGGACCCGGATGATCTCCACCGGGGTTTTGGATTCCTTGAAAGCCTCTAGGGTTAAAGCCGCGTCCCCGAGATTATCCTCGACCAATAAAACCCGGACAGTCCGGTCTTTGGGAAATGGAAGAACCATATATCCTCCTTTTTCTAAAAAGGGGCGTTGAGAGGCGTGAATAAAAGGAATTTCCGCGCGGCAGGCGGAGTTCCCCTTGGAATGATAAAAAGTTTAAAGAGAAAAGATTCCACCGGTTTCATCTTCATGGCTGATAGACGGAGGAACCGACGGACGGCCTTCAAGCCGAATAACTTCTGTCACCCTAATTTTATCCCCGTTTTTTTAAGAGCATCGTGAAAAACAGGTTAAAAAAGGGAAATCTATTACCCCGATGATTGGCTGACATGGATTTGGACGAATTCGCTGGGGTTTTTGTGGCTCGGGGTTTGTGTGTTTTTACACCTTGGCGGTGGTTTTTGACCTTCAACTGTCTCTTTTGTGTCCGGAAAGTCTTTAAAGACGGGTTATAAGCCTCTTAGTTTTTATCTCTGTCCATAAGGAGCCGTCCATGACTCGTCGAAAATTTATGGCTGAATTGAAGCGTCTATTCCAAAATTCCCAAGAAGACGCGATCCGATATTTGACTGAAGAGGTGAAATTCTTAAAAAATCATATAAACCGCCGCCCCAAACCTACCGAAGCTGAAAAAACAGCTTTGGCACGAGCCGCTAAGGCTGTTGATCCCATTTACCTTGAAAAGACCTTCAACCTCTTTACCCCCTCCACCCTTTACCGCTGGTATCGGGAGCTGGTTCGGAAGAAATGGGACTATTCTAAACTTAAAAAAGGCCGGGGAAGGCCGAGAATCAGCCGGGAACTTGAGGATTTGATCGTCAAATTGGCGTTGGAAAACCCCAACGATGGTTATGAAACACTGGTTGGGAAATTAAAAACCCTAGGTTTTGAAACCAATTCTGAAACTATCCAAAACGTCCTCAAGCGAAACGGCATTCCGCCATCCCCCGAAAGAAAAGATCGGCTCACTTGGAAAGAATTTTTGGATATCCATTGGGAAAACTTAATCTCAACTGACTTTTTAACTTGGGAGACGCTGACGCCTTTTGGGCTGATCACCCATTACATTCTTTTCTTCATTCGCCTCAAGGACCGAAAGGTCCATATCGCCGGAACGACTCAACATCCGAACGGGGATTGGATGAGGCAAATAGCTAGAAACCTCACCGACCCAGAAATAGGATTCCTACCCAAGGGTGCCCTTCTTCTTCACGATCGCGACGCCAAATACACCTCTCATTTCTGCCGGATATTGAATGACGCCGGCATTGAAACCATACCCCTTCCGCCGAAAAGCCCGAATCTCAACGCCTACGCCGAGCGTTGGGTCAGAACGGTCAAGGATCAATGCTTGAAGCGCCTGATCATTACCAGTGAAGAACAGCTGCGGAAGGCATTAAAGGAATTTGTGGAGTTTTACCACCATGAACGGGGTCATCAGGGAATCGGCAACGTCATTCCATTTCCCAAGCCGGAAGACAAAGTTGGAAGTTTAGAGGGAAGAGTTATCAAAAGATCACGGCTTGGAAATTTGTTAAATTCTTATTTTCGTTTGAAAAGTGAAGAGAACCCTATGCAGGATCAGTCAAAACTCGCAATTTGAATATTTTTATAGTACGGGTCCATTGATAGGAGAAGTTGTTTTGATTCTGGTTGGGGAACGAAAGGTTGGTTTTGACTAAGACGTAACCGGAGGGCGTTTGGGCATGGAGGACCGAAGCCCCAAAAAATAAGGACAAAATTAATATATTTTTGGTTGGGCTCATAAAAACCCCGAAAAATATTTACGGCGAATACCTAAAAATACTCTTGATGATTCCTGGTCAAAAAATGTGCAACTAGGCGGGACTATACCAAAGGAGGGCCAAGAGACGCGTATAATTTGTGTAAAAATTGTTGTTTTTTTGTCGTGTTTTAAAAACCCCTTATTTTCATTGGTTTTTAATGACTTCAGGAAGTGGTTCCAAAATATCAAAAGGCCTTCCTTGGGAACTTTTTGACGGGAGCCGTGTCCAATAAGCCATGGCAGTTAAAAAGCTTCATCAAGGAGAAGGATATGCGATTCATGAAAAAGGTTTTGATGGGAATGGGCATCGCTTTGGCGGCTTCCAACGCCCAGGCTGCCGTTAAAAATGTCGATGTGAATACCCGGATCGCGGTTATGGAGGATGACCGTTTGATCCATCAGGTCCGTCTTCAGCCCTTCAGTTTCCAGGTTGAAGTAGTGAACGACACGGACGGGGTGAAGTCGGAAACGCTCAAAAATGGGAATCCCTTTATCACTGCCGCTCCCGGGGAGCGCTATTCGGTGCGGCTTACCAATCCCCTGCCGGTGCGGGTGGCGGTCAACTTAACGGTGGACGGGCTCAATTCCATCACGGGCAAACCCAGTGGCATCGCCGACGGGGAGAAATGGATGATCGATCCCTATAGTTCCATCACCATTCCCGGCTGGCAGGTGAGCGGCGGCGAGGCCAGGCGTTTCTTTTTCACCGACAAGCCCAAGTCCTACGCGAAGTGGCGGGGCGACGCGGCGGGAAAAGATCTGGCGGCCAACTGCGGCGTGATCGGCGCGGCCTTCTTTTGGAACCAGGAGGAACTGGACCAGTATTACGACGACCACCCGATCTACCGCTACACCCGCCGTCCGATATTCTTTTCCCCCTACCGCGCCCCATGCGACAGCCTTTCCGCGTCCGCCTGCCCGAGCGCCCAGGGAGCGATGAGCGAGAATATGGATATGAAAAAGGAAGAACCCCAGGAACAGCAGGCGGGCACCGGCATGGGCGAGAGTGAATCCAATCCCACCTATCAAGTCGCCTTTAATTTTGACACCGGTATGTATTCGGTCGATCAAGCGGTGGTGATTTACTACGACTTCGCCGAGACGCCGGCCCCCAATCCCTTTCCAGCAGAGGGTTACGCGCCTCAGGAACCCTAAAGCCTCTGCGCTGATTATTTTTGAGTGTTTCATTAGAAGAAATCAGCGCGATACCGACCTCTTTTAAAAAATTAAAAGAAGGTCGGCATGTTTCGAAACCACAAGTTGAGAAACAAGACTTGAGTGTGCCAGACCAAAATTGAAAAAGGTCTGGCGCCGGGTTCTTTTGTTAAAAAATTCGATGGTGCCGGAGTATCAAAATGATCGGCCGTCAAAACAAGTGACACATGGTGAAGGCTGATCCCTATCTTTTCCTGAATTGGCTTTCCATACTGAAGGCATGATCCAGTTCAAACACATCCGCGGTTGGTGGAACGACCGGCCCCGCTGGTTGAGACTCACCCTGCTCATCGTCCTCGGCGTCCTCATCGTCGGCCGGGCGGCCCTTCCCTTCATGCTCGAGACCTTCGTCAACCACCGGATCGCCCGCCTTCACGGTTACGGCGGCAAGGTGGGGCACATCACGGTGCATCTTTGGCGGGGAGCCTACCGCATCCATGACATCAACATCTACAAAACTTCCGGGAACATCCGCGAGCCCTTTTTTGAGGCCACCTATGTGGACCTATCGATCGAATGGTTCCGGCTCGTCCGCGGCAAGGTGGTGGGCCAGGTCTATATGATGAACCCCAAGATCAACTTCGAGGACGGGCCGACCCAGGGCCAAAGGCAGTCGGGCCAGGGGGGCGGATGGGGCGAACTGCTGACGAGCCTTTTCCCCTTCGACTTCAACCGTTTGGAATCCAACAACGGCGAGTTGGACTTTTACAACCATTACTCCAAACCTCCTGTGGATCTCTTTTTGAACCAGTTGAACCTGACGGCCACCAACCTCAGCAACGCGGAGAATCAATCCACGGAGCTCTCGGCCCAGATCCAGGCGACCGCCAAAACCATGGGCGGCGGAACGGTGGCGACCCAGGTCCAATTCAATCCCATTGAAAAAGACCCCACCTTTGAGCTGACGGGGACGGTGAATAACATCGACTTGACGGCGGCCAACGACTTTATGCAGGCTTACGCCGGCTTTGAGGTCGGCAAGGGCACGCTGAGCTCCTACGTTTCGGTGGCTTCCAAGGACGGCGGCTATGACGGCTATTTGAAATTATTCTTCAAAAACCTGCACATGTTCGACTGGGCCAAAGAACGCCACAAGGACATCTTCCAGATTTTCAAGGACGCCGTGGTGGGGTTGGGGACCCTAGTTTTAACCAATCCCAACGGAAACTTCGCCACCAAGCTCTCCATCTCAGGCGCCTATGGAAAAGACCATGTGGACACATTCGGGGCCGCCGCGTCGGCCATCAATAACGCTTTCTTTAACGCGCTGATGCCGAAGTTCGACAAGAAAGTCACCGTCCAAAACGTAGTCGATAAGATGAAGGGGCAAGGGCCGGAAAAAGATCAGGTCAAAACCCTTCCCACGGTCATACCCTCCCCGGCTCCCCAGGTCCAGGGGGCAAAGTAAATACCGTTATTTCGGCTCATCAAAATGAAATTTTCAGGAATGGCGGCTGGGAAGCTCCGTTTTAATTGTCCTCTTTCGGTTGGACGACCTTGGGAGGAGCGTTATTCTGGATTTTCAGGACCGGAGCGCCGAGGAAGAAATCCTTGGGAAGAATGTTGACACCCGCGAAATATTCATCGTCATCCACCAGGGGCTGGACAATATCCTCCTGATCGTCGCTCGAAAGCATTTTGATTTTCACTTGACGCGGATTTTTATAGAAGGCCCAGCAGCCGCTGGCCTCTTCCTCCGGGCTCTGGCCGTTCTTTAATTTTCCCTCGAGGTCCAGCAGCATCACCCAACTGTCTTTTCCCTGGAAAGGCCGGGGCTCGCCCAAACCGGCGATATAACGGCATTTCCATTCGACCTGATTGAAATTGCCGTCGATCAAACTCGCCTTAAGTATCACCCAAAGCCGCGCCTTTTCTGTGCCGGCAAAGCTGAAGACCATGTATGGAAATATTTGAAGGGATGCCTCATCGCTATCCGTGGTGAGGAAATACCGGGTTCCCGAAAGGCCGCCCAGGGCTTCCTGAAAACAGGTTTGGGTGATTTTTGGGGCGTCAAAATTAACCCGGTTGTCCAAATCGCCTAATTTATTCTTGGAAGCGCCCGCGATATCGCCGCCCGCCACGGCGATGCCGATCACTCCAAAAAGGATATCCGGGGCGATCATGTCCTCATCTCCCTGGACATTGGCGATAAAAACGTTGCTATCGGGAATTTGATAAACTCCGTTCGGCCAATCGTGGAAGGGGAAAAAATTGGGCTGTTCGCTTTTTTCCTGGCCTAAGACCATCATTTTGATTTGGCTGGTTTGATCCGGAAAAGGCTTCGTCATGATCCCGGCGCATCCCGCGGACAGGCTTAATAAAACCGAAACTAAAATAATTTTGAACTGATTCATATTTTCTCCCCAAAAAAAATTCTTCAAAATACCCTTTTTTAGCCAACAACCTTAGCTCCGTCACCTAAATAATTCAACCAATTAGGGTTCACTTAGGCTCCCCCCCTCGGCGTTACAAACGGTGACAAAACGAAACAAACCCGTAAAGATTTTCCACCCCTATGGTTTTAAAATAATTTCGGACTAGACTCAGTAGATCAATTGATTTTGGGGGGAGGCGGCGATGGGCGGCGAAAAGGTATTGGTGACGGGCGTGTCGGGATTCGTGGGCGCGCATTGTATTTTGAGGCTCTACGACGCGGGCTACCAGGTGCGGACCACGGTGCGGTCGCTTCACCGGGAGGCGGACGTGCGGGCCATGCTGAAGGTGGGCGGCGCCGAGCCGGGCGAGGCGCTCACCTTTGCCGCCGCCGACCTCTCCTCCGACGCCGGTTGGGCCGAGGCCGCGGCCGGCTGTGACTTTGTGCTGCATGTGGCCTCGCCCTTCCCCTCCGGCATTCCCAAGGACGAGAATGAGATCATCGTCCCCGCCCGCGAGGGCGCCCTCAGGGTTCTGCGGGCCGCCCGGGACGCGGGGGTGAGGCGGGTGGTGCTGACTTCCTCTTTCGCCGCCGTGGGCTACGGCTATCCTTCCCAAGACATGCCCTTTACCGAGGAAAGCTGGACCAACCTTAACGCCCCCTTAAGCGCCTATGTGAAATCGAAGGCCATCGCCGAGCGGGCGGCCTGGGATTTTATCGCCCGGGAAGGCGGCGCCTTGGAACTGACGGTGGTCAACCCGGTCGGCATCTTCGGGCCCGCGTTGGGCGCGGATTTTTCCAGTTCGGTGCGCATCATCGAACAGATGATGAAAGGCGCCATGTCGCGTTTGCCCCGGCTGTCCTTCGGCGTGGTCGATGTGCGGGACGTGGCCGATCTGCACCTGCGGGCCATGACCCATCCCGCCGCCAAGGGCGAGCGGTTTTTGGCCACCGCCGGCACGATGTACCTTTTAGAGGTGGCCCAATGGCTGAAGGCCAACCTGGGCTATTCGGCCCGGTTGGTTTCGGTGAAGGCCATGCCCGACTGGGTCTTGCGGCTTCTGGCCCCCTTTAACGCCCGGGCCAAGCAGGTCCTTCCCGACCTGGGCAAGTGGCGCCCTTCCAGCAGCGAGAAGGCCAAACGGGTCTTGGGTTGGGACCCCCGCCCCGGCGAGGAAGCCATTGTGGCCACCGCCGAGAGCCTGTTGAAACTGGGGTTGTTGGAAGAGGCTTCTCAGGCCGGGTAGCCCCTGGGCCGAGATCTCAAATCGAGGCCCGAGATTTGGGTGTCCAGATGCTTCAAATAATATTTAAAAAAAATCTGGACTATACCGACCTCTTAATAGCCTTATGAAATGTCGCCATGTGTCGGTTCCATAAAGGAACCGACCCCCGCCTGAAAGTCGGTATTGATCGGTTATTTTGAGGCCCAAATTTGCCAAGGTTTTATTTTTCTTGCCACTGGCAAGAAAATTGGAAGGTAGGGCCGGCTTACCTTTCCTTCTCTTATCCGTCATTGCGAGGAGCGTCATTCGTTGGAGTTAGCGACGAAGCAACCTCAGTTATTGGTTAATTTAATACGGTTTTCGAGGGGTTTTTATAACGGCTGGAATTTTATTTAAACTGGGGTTGCTTCGTCATAAACGCCCGCTTATTCAGCGGGATTCCTCGCAATGACAAACTAAGGCAATACCAAATTTTTAGGCCAAACCCCTACTTATACTCGGCGTATTGGGCTTGGATTTCGACCTGGGCGGAGGTCTGGGACAGCGTATAGGAGAGCACATAGCGGTGGCGGGAATCCCCCCAGAGGTCCTTCTTCGCCTCGGTCTCGTCGGGGGACAGGGGGTCATGCTCCACGATCAGATGATCCGTGGAAATGGGCTGGCCGTCCAGGAGGACCGTCCATTCGATCGTCCAAAAGAGGGTATGGTGCTTCTTCACCCCCTTGGCGGCCGGCACCAGGGTCCCCGGGGCGGACTTCAGGGTGAAGGAGATGTTGGCCTTGTGGTCGTGCCTCACCCCGGCGTCGTCATAGGTGGCGTAGTCGGTGTTGTTGGAAAAGCTGTCCGAGTTCTTCCCGTGCTTCTCGTAGCTGGCGTTCGCCTCCAGGCCCGGCAGGCCGAAATACTCGAACTGGGGCCGCAAAATGTTCCGGCCCCTTTTGACCACCAGGGGCGAATAGTATCGGGTGATATAGCTGACGTCGTAATAGATCAGGTGGTTGCCCGGCTTGATGGGGGTGAGGCACTTGCGCAGGTGGTCGTCCGGCTCCCCTTCCAGTTGAAGCCGGGTGCCCTGGTCGATCAGGACGTCGGTGGTGTCGGTGCGCACGCCCAGGTCCTCAAAAGTGACCGTGGTCCGGGCGAAGATGAGCAGGGCCAGCATCAGGATAGCGCCGGCCAGTACCAGCCCCGCCGCGGGTAAAAACCGGGGCAGGCTTGTTTGTTTCTTCCCGCCCTTCGGCGCCCGGGACTTCACCGCGCCGGGCCGGTAAACCTCAAAAATTTCAATGGGCTCGTCGATGCCCTTGACGGTATAGCGCCCGTGTGAAACCCAGGCCGCTTCTCCGTACTTTCCCGCCAGCCAGCCCTTGGCCGAATCAAACACGCTGTAGGTGAGCAACACCTGCCCGCCCTCGGCCAGGCCCTCGACCCGCGAAGCCCGGTTCACGTGGCGGCCGAAGACATCCAGGCTCATCTTGTCTTCCACCGTCACCTGGCCCATGTGAAGGCCGATGCGAACGAGAAGCGGCGGTTGGCTTGCGTGTTCGCTGTTGTAATGGCGGAGCGCTTCTTGAATTTCCAGCGCCCGGGCCACGGCGGTCGAGGGTTCGGAGAAAACCGCCATCACCGCGTCGCCGATATGCTTGATCACCCGCCCGGCCCCTTCCCGCTCGATGATGGGAACCAAGAGGGCGTCATGGGCCTGGCGCATTTCGTTGGAAAAGGCGTCGCCCCTTTCCTCCGTCAGCCGGGTAAAGCCCTGGATGTCGGTGAACATGATGGTGAGCACCGACGCGTTCCGGCTCTGCCGGAACCGATCGATTAAGTTGAGTTCCTGCTCATCAATACGCAGGTCGGGTGTGTGGTCGTTCACGGTTCGCCTTTCTATTTCGAAGCCCCTGCCTGAAGGATGGGTTCGACAAATTTTAGGTCCAAAATGTTATAATTTGTCATATTTATTAAATAGGTCCTATCGTTTCCAGCATTTGAATAGGAGTCTCTCTTTCCTTCTTTATTCCGCATGAACCTTACCCTTAAAAAAGTTCGGAACTATTGGCGAAGCTTTTGGTCCTCGCTTCTTCCCTTGATCCTTTTTGGCTTCCTGGCTATGAGTTTGCCCGGTCTTTGGATGGGATATTTTTCGCAAAGAACTATCGGCCAACCCATCTTATGGTTCGGAATTTTAGCGACTTTGGCCGCGATCCTGTTCACGGCCAGGTTATTTTTCTTCACAAAAACAAATCCAATTGATTCCATCCGGATCCTCCAAAAAATGGCCGCTATCCTTTCGGGGATTTGTGTCGCTTGGCTTTTTTGGCTGGGGCTCGGCCAGATGCAACTAGCCTTGGTAAAAAGCAATATCCTTCAAACCGGCTATAGTTTTACGCCGCCACTCAACCCGCCCCGGCTTCCCGATGAACAAAACGGTGTTTATTATTTGCGCAGAGCCGCCATGGCGGAAAGTGCCAAGACCTGGTTGGCGCCCACGATGACCTTGGACGGACCCGTTCAACCGGAAGATGATCCCAAAGCGCCCTGGAACCAGCCTTTTTATAAAAAGTTGTCTGAAAATGAATTCCTCTCGGACTTTAAAACCTCTATCGCCGATCAAACCTTAACCCCGGAAAAAATGGCCTACGCCCGGAAACTTTTGAGGGAACATTCCGAAAGTTTGGCCCTGATTCACCAGGCCGCCTTAACCGGAAATTTTGACTGGGGGCAGGACTTCGGCGTTCCCTGGTTCGGAAAGGTGAAACTGCCGCGGATAGCGTTCCTGCTTTTTTTGGCCCGCCTTTCCGCCTGTGAAGCTTACGTCCAAGCCCGGGACGGACAATATGAAAAATCACTCGAAAGTCTGAAGGATGGTTTTGCTATCGCTGAAGCCTCCCGGAATAGCCGGTTCCTGATCAGCGAAATGATCGGCGAGGCCATCCCCAAGATGCTGTTGGATGTGGTCCGCGTGATGCCGGCGGTTCCGCCTTCCCTGCTGGAAAAACAACTGTTGCCGGCCCTTCAACCCTGGGAAACCGGAACCCGATTTCCCGATACCCTCAACTTTGAGTTTTTCATCATGCACGGGTCGCTGAATCAAATGAGCTGGCGGGATTTGGCCGACTATTTCCAATTAGCGGATGACTATACAGATACCAAAGGAGCCGGTTTGTCCAATCAGGTGAAGGGTTTCTTCTACCGGCCCTTTCTGGAATGGGACATGGCTTCTGACCTAACCTATGCCCTTCAATTAACTAACGGACTCCAGCTTCCCTTTCAGGAAAGAAAAGCCTTTTTTGAAAAAACCGGTGTGAAATTCCAAAAAAAATGCTGGGCCATCGGCGGCTCGGGTTTCACCTGGAATGGTTTCTACAACATGCAGGCTAAAGCGGATGAGTGCGTAGCCGATTGCCGGCTGGCCCATGCGGCCGTGGAAGCAAGACTTTTTCACGACAAGAATAAACACTGGCCCGACGCCCTATGGGAACTCGAGGATGAAAAAAACAAGTCGGAGTTTCTGGATCCCTTTAACGACGGCGCCGATCTGAAAGTCATGCGCTACGGCGATGGCATTCTTATTTATTCCCTTGGCCCTTCAGGGGTTGATAATCAGGGCCGTCCCAAGAACTTAAGCACGAACGACTACATCAACATCGACCTTCGATGGATTTTGAATAAATAATTTTAAAGTTGGGCCTCTTTCTACTCCTAACCTTTAAAAACAAATGATATATTTGGACGTCGTTCATTTCCATTCAGGAGGGATGCCATGAAACCCGAGAACTTTTTTCAACTCAACCCCTTCTTACGAGCCCACGAGTAAGAGACGAAAGGGCTTCCCGTCAGAAACCCGCGTCAAACGCGGATTCCGGATCGTTCACGGCGAAAAAGAACTCTATGAAAAGCTGGGGCGCAGGGATCCATGCCCCTGTGGATCAGGACGTAGCTTTTAAGAAATGCTGTATGCGAAGCGGCCGTTACGACGGCTCACTCCGTAATTATTATTCAAGGTAAACCCAAAGAACCCGGCTTGTTCTCAAGCCGGGTTCTTTTTTATTGTTTTAAAGCTTTGAATCTTTCAAACCAATTTTCTTTTTTCAGGCCTGATCCCATTGGCCTTAACGGCCGGGACGGGCGTTTTTATCGGAAACCCATTTTCCGTTTTGGGTCGTTTCGTCGAATTTCTTGTTAATTTTCGAGTGGGTCTTCGCGTCCGGTTTCAACAGCTTCACGCCCATGTGTTCCACCACCACTTGCGAGATTTTCCGGGTGAGCTGTTCCAGCGATTCCTGATAGCCGGACATTTTTTCATTTTGAATCTTCTCCACCACCGCTTCCTCGATATAACGGTTTAAATTGACGTGGTTTTTTTGGGCGATCTTCTTCAACTGGTCGATGCTGTAATTTTTAGGACGATAAGAAAAAGTTTCCGCCATTTCATGCCTCATTTGGACCGAAGTTCAATGTGCGTAATGTAAACGGCCCCGTCTTCAAACCGGCCTAAAACCCTGGCGAATTGATCGGTTTCGAGCTGGAAGGTGATGGTTCCGTCTTCCCGGTTTCGAAGCTCATACCATTGGGAAGGCGGAAAATCCCTCAAACAGTCGATCCGTTCATCCAGTTGTTCTTTTTTCAAAGGCGGCAGGCGCCTTTTTAAAGATTGATAAACCCTTAACGCCCGCGGATCCCAATTCAAACCACTCATATTTTCATCACCCTAATTGTAATCATTTTGTAATCATTTTTCAAGTTATCCCTTAAGCCAATGTATACACCTGTATACCTTTGGTTTCAATGAAATTGTTGCGCCCTTTGTAAAATCGAATAACCGCAGGAAAACCGGGGAAAACAAAAGAACCCGGCTTGTTTCCAAACCGGGTTCTTTTGTTGATTCAACTATCTCAAAATTTTGGAACTGATTTTATTTTCCCACCTGTCATGAGCCCACAAAGCGAATGACAAGCCTTGGTTGCACCAACCGCATGAAGCGGTTGGTGACCTGCCTCAATTACCCCTTCAGCTTTTTTAATTGTTCCAGAATGGTGGAGGGCTCCACCCGGTTCATCCAATTGGGGTCCGCCGAGGCGAAGCGGATGACGCCGGCCTGGTCGATGATGAAGAGGCCCGGCATGGGCAGTTCCCAGGAGTCGTCCCCGTTGAACTTCGTGACATCGCTCTCAAAGGCCTTTTGGGCCCCCTGCAGGGCTTCTGAAAGCTTGTAGACCAGCCCATATTGCCGGGCCGTCTGGTTGCCCTGGTCGCTGAGGACCGGGAAGGTCAGCTCAGCCTTTTCGATGATGGTCAGCGAGTTATCCGGCGTTTGGGGAGAGACGGCCACCAGGGTGGCGCCCAGCTTTTGGATTTCAGGCAGGGCCTTTTGGTAGGCGCGCAGTTGAAGGTTGCAGAAGGGGCACCAGCTGCCTCGGTAAAAGGTCAGCACGACCGGGCCCTGCTCCAGCAGGTCGGATAAATTGATTTTTTGGCCCTGCGGGTTGGGCAGGGTAAAATCCGGCGCCTTCGCCCCGGCCTTCAAAACCTTGGCCGCCATGCCCGACTCGGCCATCTTGTGGATTTCACTTCCAACAGTTTCAATTAATTCCTTCGGGATCTGCCCGGCCATCTGGCCCATGAATTGGTCGATGCTTTCTTTCAGCGTCATTTCCTGGTCTTGCGTTGGCATAGCGCCTCTCCTTTGTTCTTCAATGATTGAATAACGATAAGGGGGAATTTCGCCGAATTGCAAGCCGCCCACTGTGAATAAGGGGTTAAGATGATGAAATTACATACTTAAGTTCCTTACGAAATGAGAAGACGCATTGGGTGTCATTGCGAGGAGCGTCTTTCTTTGGTTTTAGCGACGAAGCAACCTCAGTTTATGGGTTATTAATACGACTTTCGAAGTTGACTAGCCTTTTAGTGTTCAGGCGAACACACCCCATGAACTGAGGTTGCTTCGTCACATAATTCGTTCCTCGCAATGACAACTAAAAAGGAATTTCGATGGCCTATCTCTTTCGTTATGTGGCGGGGTTGCTGGCGGGGCTGGCGGCTTTCGGGGGATACCTTTTAATCCTTCATCCTTTTAAACCCTTCGTCGTGGGAGGGCCGGTTTTTGTTTTCATACTAGCGGCGGTCTTTTTGCTTTTCGCCCTCTGGCCCTGGAAAGCGCCGGCCAACGAAACCAAGCCCTTCCCCATCTGGAAAATCATCATTCCAGCGGTTCTTTTTTTCCTATTGTTCAAAGTGCTGATTGTTGTGCTTCTGATTGCTGGACAACCCCGATAGAGGGGATACGATTTGAAGAAAAACTCTCGACGAAAATAACCGAGCCTTGTATTTTTTCAAACCGACCGTTACGACAGCTCGCTCTAAAATTATTATTTGGGATAAAAAAAGACTCCAGCCTTAAAGGCCGGAGTCTTTTTGCGTCAAGCTTAACGTCGGCTATAAATATGGACGTTATGTTGACCGTTGGACTTAACAGCGCACACAAGCTTACCATCTTGCCTGCTAGCGTTGTTTTCCCAATGCAGAGGCCTGAGGTTGGAAAGATCTTCCCCTCCACCACGGGCAATCGGAACAATATGGTCAACTTCCCAACCATATTCTGAATTACGATTTCCATAGTGAGGCCAATACATAAAGGCGTCACAAACGTCTTTGCGCCAAAGATTGTCCGCTGAGACGATTTTACCCTTGGCCCAGATTCTTCTTAAATCTTCATCTGAATACGACATTGTTTTTCTCCTCGCGCGATTGCGCAAATAATGGGTTAGTAAGCAAATGGATGTAGAAAGGCGCTATTAAAAATTTGGCAAAACGGAATGACCATTTGCGATTCTTAACAGTGCAATCAAGCTATCTATTGCAATTTACGGGTGGAGGGATAGAATAAGCGAAGCTTAGCCTTTTAAAAAAAGAGCTATTGGATGGGAGTGAATTACTTG
>Ga0206828_1083_pt1 | contig 15008 bp, 13 predicted proteins | sample Alteio_BWOrgCont_78_FD_152858 | JGI IMG/M metagenome (GOLD analysis project Ga0206828, IMG submission 152858) | Enriched cells from forest soil in Barre Woods Harvard Forest LTER site, Petersham, Massachusetts, United States -... | ecosystem: Environmental > Terrestrial > Soil > Temperate forest >... | reverse complement strand
GGGATTGAGTTTTTCCTTCGGAAGGCCCCGACCGAACGTTTTTTCGGCTGGATTTCCTACACCCTCAGCGATTCCCGGCGCCAGGATGGGCCGGGACAGCCGACCTATCTTTATGATTATGATGAACCTAATGTTTTGACCGCGGTGGCCAATTATAAATTAGACCCCCAATGGGAAGCAGGGGTGAAGTGGACCTATAACACGGGGAATCCCTATACCATTGAAAGTTCCGGAGGTTCGACGATTGTGAGCGAGTACGGGCAGCCGGCGACCCTTTATGTCGGCCAATTTGGAACCCTCAACGCCCAGCGCCTGCCCGATTACGAGCGGTTGGATTTTTCCCTTTCCTGGACGCAGGTTTACAACACCTGGGTGTGGCGCAACTATTTGGATATTTTTAACTTTTTTAACAACGAGAATATCCTGGGCTACACCTATAACGACGACTATACCCAAGCCACTCCGTACAAGGATATTTCACGATTGATTTATTTCGGAACCGAAGTGAAGTTTTAAGATTTGATTCGGAATTCATTCTTTTGGCCTAAAACGACCCCAAAAAGCTTCGTAATTCCTTATAGATCGTTGAAGTTGATTTATTAGGTTAAACGGAAAACCTATGGCATTTTTGCCATTTTTCAATCATAATGATCACAGTTTTGATGGTAGAGACTGACCTCTCTCGTGTCCAATTGGGCATTTGTCCTTGGCCCAAAATCGAAAAAATTAATATTCGAATTTTTATCACTAATGGATTGATCCCATTGGTTTAAGAAGGAAGCGAGCCGGATTCATTTATCATGATTAAATTTTTTAAAAACATCCTCATCGGGTTCATGGCGGTGCAGTTAGGGCTGGGTTTGGCCATGAAAGTTTACGCCACCGCCTGCGCCAACGAGGGCCGCGATGGATCACCCAACCTTTCTGGTATGGTGAATACGTATTTTGCCCCTACTTCCGGAAACGCGTCTTCCGGCACTTCGATTATTACGCTTGGCGCGGGCACTGGCGCCAGCGCACCCATTTCCACCGGCGATATGGTAGTTATTATTCAAATGCAGGACGCGGCCATTAGTGTTGTCCAATCCAATAATTACGGATCGGGCACGGGAACCGGTTCAGGTACTATCGCACTCAATAACACCGGTCTTTACGAATACGCCGAAGCCGGCAACACCGTTCCCATCGGAGGCGGCGCTTTGACCTTGACCGCTCCCTTGATCAACAGTTATGCCGGCGCTACGACCACAGCTACTTCGGGGCAGGAGACTTTTCAGGTTATCCGGGTTCCTCAATATGCCAGTCCCACCTTGACGGCATCGGTTACTTGTCTCCCCTGGAATGGAAAGGTGGGAGGCGTGGTAGCGATGGATGTCAGCGGAACCCTGAACATGGGCGGTGCCACCATTCTTACGGATGGTTCCGGTTTCCAGGGCGGAGGAAGCCGGGTTGTTGCCGGTTCGAGTGTCGCGGGGGTCACGGAGACGGACTATTACCGGCCCGTCTCCATCTTAACCTTTGGAATGAAGGGTGAGGGCATCGCCGGATTGCCCGAATTGACCTTTCCCAACGGTGGTACCTCAGTCATCACCAATAACGGCGGAGGAAACGGCTATCCGGGTGGGGATGTGGGACGGGGAGCTCCGGGCAACGCCGGCGGTGGAGGAAATGACAGCACGGTGACCACCAACCAACAAAATGCCGGAGGCGGAGGCGGCGCCAACGGCGGCGCGGGTGGCATGGGTGGAAATACTTGGCAGGGGGACGTGTCTATTGGCGGGCTGGGAGGCACCGTTTTTCCGGACTCCGCTTCCCAAATTGTCATGGGCGGAGGCGGGGGCGCTGGAGACGTGAATAATAACGCTGCGCCGCAGGGATCCGGAGGACAAGGCGGGGGTATTATTCTGGTGCGGGCGGGGTTGATCGGCGGAACCGGTACTTTTTCTGCCAATGGAACGGCGGGTCAGGCCCAAGAAAATGATGGTGGTGGCGGTGGCGGCGCGGGGGGAAGTATTGTCGTTTTGGCCAATGGCGGTTCATTTTCCAGTTTGGCCTTCTCCGCAGTTGGGGGAAACGGGGGGGATGCCTGGATTACGGCTGGAGGAACTGCGAACCGGCATGGACCCGGTGGCGGTGGAGGCGGGGGATATATTTTTACTTCTTTTACACCCGCATCCGCCGTGGTAACAGGAGGCTCCAATGGGTTTACCACCACCGCTCTAGATGCCTATGGTTCCACTTCAGGATCAGCGGGTTCAACGGTAGTGGGAACCGCAACTATTCCTGGTATTAATCCGGGATATTTATGTTTACCCACAGCTACGTCTACCATGACCAATACTCCAACTGTTACACCAACTATTACTAATACTTTTACCAGTACACCGACCATTACCAATACATTCACCAGCACTTCGACTATCACCAACACTTATACCAATACCCCAACCATTACTAATACATCCACAAACACGCCAACCGTAACAAATACTCCGACCAACACTCCCACGAACACGCCGACAATCACGAATACCCCAACTAATACGCCTACGAATACACCAACGGTGACGAACACCCCGACTAACACGCCAACGGTTACAAATACTCCGACCAACACTCCCACGAACACGCCGACAATCACGAATACCCCAACTAATACGCCTACGAATACACCAACGGTGACGAATACCCCGACTAACACGCCAACGGTTACAAATACTCCGACCAACACTCCCACGAACACGCCGACAATCACGAATACCCCAACTAATACGCGTACGAATACACCGACGGTGACGAACACCCCGACTAACACACCTACGAACACGCCAACAGTCACGAATACTCTGACCAACACCCCCACTAATACTCCGACAATCACGAACACCCCAACTAATACGCCTACGAATACACCAACGGTGACGAACACCCCGACTAACACCTCTACGAATACGCCAACAGTCACGAATACTCCAACCAATACCCCTACTAATACTTCGACAATCACGAATACCTCAACTAATACCCCTACAAACACCCCAACTGCGACGAACACACCGACTGACACACCAACCAATACACCAACAGTGACTAGTACCCCTACTAACACACCAATATTTACCAATACACCCACTAATACATCGACAATTACAAACACGCCAACCAATACGCCGACTGATACCTCAACGAATACACCTACCGATACGCCTACGAATACTCCAACTGAAACATCTACGAATACACCGACGGTGACGAATACTCCGACCAGCACCCCCACAAACACGCCAACCGTGACGAGTACCCCAACCAATACGCCGACTAACACGTCATCGGTCACTAACACACCAACCAATAGCCCGACGAATACACCCACTAACACTTCAACAATTACGAGCACTCCAACTAACACACCCATATTTACCAATACACCCACTAATACGCCGACGATTACAAACACGGCAACCAATACGCCTACCGAAACGCCATCAAACACGCCTACTGATACGTCAACCGATATTCCGACTAACACGCAGACCAATACGCCAACGAATACCCCGACTATCACCCCGACCTATACCTTGACCGTGACGGAGACGCCTACCCCCACTTATACTTCGACAGATTCGCCGACTCCGACCACTACGAACACGAGTACTTCGACGCCAATCCCGACGGCCACTCCGTCGCCTACTTCCACGGGTTTGCCGACAACGACTTTTACGCCTACCTCGACCCCGGTTCCAGGAATCGTGGTTTATCCTAATCCCTTCAATCCTGGCACGGCGGTTCGGGGCACATTGAAAGTCATCGGCATGCCGGACGGATCCACGCTCAATATTTATACGGTTTCAGGGGAGAGGATCAAAAAACAGGAATCGGGCAACGGTTACAATGGATGGACGGAATGGGATGGACGAAACGAGTGGGGGGAGACCGCCGCGACGGGTACATATTTTTATGTGATTCGGTTGGGCGACCGAACGCTGGCTGAAGGCTCCCTTGTTATTGAGCGTGGGAATTAATCTATGAAACGACAACCCGTCGTTCCCTTCTTTCTTCTCATGATTTTTTTTATTGGGCCGACTTTAGTTTATGGGCAGGCAGGCTATACCAGCGCTAATTTTCTCAAAATCGGCATGGGTGCCCGGGCCGTCGCCATGTCGGACAGCTTCACCGCTTTGGCCGACGACGCCACCGCCATCTATTGGAATCCAGCGGGACTGGTTCAGGTGCCAGGCACTGAAATTTCCCTGACGGAAACCCAGTATCTTCAAGGGGTAAACATCAACTTCCTTGCCCTGTCCCAGAACTTGGGAAACGACGGAGCATTGGGTCTGGGTTTTACCGATTTGAGCCTTCAACCCTTTCTCTCTACCACCGAAAATTCGAGCGGCTTCTATAGCGGGACTGGTTCACCGGTGAATGTCTCAGATTGGGATCTTTCCCTTGGATATTCCAACAGTCTGGGTAAATTTATCGCCGGACTCCTCGACGATACGTTGGTGGGAGTAAAATTAAACATCGTTGGGCAAAATGAAGCCGGACCTACTGGAACGGCCTTTTCTTTCGATGCGGGCGCCATTCAGCTTTTCCCCGAAGAGCATTTTTCCTTGGGGGTCGATTTACAAAATGCTGGAACCGTTATCCAAGACCGATCCCAACCCCTGATTTTTAAAACCGGGGCCGCCTGGTACCATCTGCGCAATCTGGATTCAACCGATAAGTTGACCTTGTCGGTTGACGCGGATTTTGACAATGACACCGGATTCCAGCCTTCCTTTGGAAGCGAATACCAGATTTCCCTGGATCGGGTGACACTCGGATTTCTCAGAATGGGGTTAAGAACCACCGACGAGCAATTCGGGCTTTCTTTCTTGACCCTGGGCGCGGGGTTGCAGCGAGACTTTTCAGACTTTACCGCGGGATTGGACTACGCTTTTGTGCCTTACGGCACCCTGGGACCAACCAATTGGTTTACCCTCACCGTCCAATTGGGACGCGAAAATAAAATGATCAAAGCCACCATCGCCGGGCCGGCCCAATTTGAGATAGATTCACCCTCGGTTCCGTTAAGCCTAAATAGCAATTCCAACGCGCCGATCGCCGAATGGACCGTTCATTTAACCGATGACAAGGGTGTTCCAGTTCAGGACTTCCATGGGACAGGGGAGCCTCCCGCCGTCCTCCATTGGAATGGCAGGAACGAGGATGGTATTTTGGTCAAGCCGGGCACTTATGTGGCGCTTTTGAAGGTACGGAATATTGATGGGTTGACCGCCGATACGGCTCCCGTTTCTTTTCGTGCGATGCCGGCCTTATCCATGAAAGAATTCAAATGGACCCTGGGAAGCGACGCGCTTTTTGATACGGCCCAAGCCACCCTTTCGGATGAGGGAAAACGACGGCTGGTGACCATCGAAAAGGGCCTGCAAAAGTATTTTATTGAAAGTAAAGTGGATATCCTGGGTTTTACGGACAACCAACCTTGCCGGTTGGGTCCTCACTGTTTATTTAAAGATAACTATGATCTTTCCAGAGCCCGCGCCAAAACGGTTCAGGAATTATTCCTTCAATTGGGATTAAGGCCTGAAAACATTACTATCAATTGGTTCGCGGATGATCTTCCAGTCGCTTCTAATAACACTCCTGAAGGAAGGGCGATGAACCGCCGGATTGAGGTAGTGGTTCAATCCAGCCGAGGCGGAGAAACTCCGGAGACTATGATGAACGCCGGAATTTTCCTGATGAGTAATAATCTGCCTGATCAGGCTTTGGAATTGTTTCAAAAGGTGGCTGATTATGAGCCGGACCAACCGGAAAGTTACCATCTGATGGCGACCTGCCTCTTTAATATGGGAAGACTCGATGAGGCGGAACAAGCCGAGGAAAAAGCAGAAAAGCTTACCGCAAAATATAATGGAATGGTTTTCTAAGAATTCCTAAAAAACGCAATGACGGCCGCGATTATCAGGCAGTAATAACCAAACCATTTCCAACGGCCCCTTTCCAACCAACTGGAAAGCCACCGCAAAGCCAGGAGTCCCGCCGCGAAACTCAAGGCCATTCCCATCAGGCCTGGATAAAGGGCTTGGAGAAGATCGCGGGTGGAGCCGCCCAGGACCGCTTGGCTCTTCCAAAGCCGGTGGATTTCCAGCAAAAGGATGGGCGGGGTCAAAACCACTGCCAAGGCAAAACTAAATTCCTCAGCCTTTGCTCGGCCGATTCCTAATATAAGCCCGGTGGAAATAGTGGCCCCCGACCGGGAAAAACCCCGGAAGGGAAGGCAAAAACCTTGAACCACTCCAATCCAAAAGGATGCCCGGGAACCTAGGTTTTCCGTATCCGCGGCGCCTTTTTCCCGAGAACTGGCAAAAAGAATCAATAATCCGGTGCAGGCCAGAGCGATCGCAATGAGCGTGAGATTACCGAAAAGGGATTCCACTTCAGCGTGGGCCGAACCCCGTAGCAACACCTTTTCAATGAGAACCATCAAAAGGGCCCCGACCAAACCCGTCGCCAAAGTGGCCTGGATAATTTTTTTAATGAAGATTCCACCCCGATACTCGGACTCGAAATAATTTTTCCGCCAGGTTTCCCAAAAATAAACCAGCACGGACAACATGGTTCCCGTGTGAAGCATGACTAAAAGCAATGTCATCCGAGGCAAAGTGGGATCCAGCCCCATCCATTTTTCGGCCAAAATGACATGAGCGGAACTGGAGACGGGGAGCAGTTCGGTTAGGCCCTGAATCAGGGCCAAAATGGCGATTTGAAGTAAGGTCATGAAAAATCCTTTTCGTAAGTCGTTTTATTGTCATGATGCCGCCAAAGGAGCTGGAAGCCCAGAAAACCGGACACATCCTATATCCGAGGCCTGTTGTGGGGAAACTTTTTTCGCTCTTTCCTCGATTTTTTCCATTTAAATCCACAATTTGCCCCTAAAAGGACTATGGTGGTGGGTACTCAAAAGAAGCGTATTTGGAAAGGATGTTTTAAAGCATGGAAATTACCACGAAGGATTTAGGGAAAATAGTCGATCTGTCGTTGAAGCCCGACTGGGGCCCTGGCATCATCAGCAAAATGGATATGCGGTTCGCTTATATCATTTTCGATAAAGCGGAGGACACGTCGGCGAAGAAATATTTTCTGACCGAGAATCCCTTGAAATTGTCTTCCAATCAGGATGTGCCGTCCCTGACGAAAAGGGCTCGCGCTAAGAACCGTAAAATTAAAATTAAGAAGGTTGCCGCGCCGGTTCCCGAAAACCCGGAGAAACTGGCCGCCGACGCCGGCGAGCCGACCGCCGTCAAACCGGCTAAGGCGAAGAAGCGTAAAATGAAAGAAACCGCGGCTCCGGCCGTCACCATCGACTGAAAAAATAAATATTTTTTCAGAAGGTTCTTTAGCCTTACTCTCTTTTTTAAGAAAGAAGTCTCCATGCCGTTGACCAAAGAAGAAGTGCTACAAAAAATGAAAGAGCCGGCCGTGGTATTGTTGAACGTTCTATCCGGAAAAGACTATTTGAAACTGAATATCAAGGGTTCGGAAAGCTTTCCTCTGGGTCAGAATATCCGGGGGTTTGCCACCTCGGCGGAGAAGAAATACGGCAAGCAAACCTTTTTCATCACCTACGGAGCCGACGCCGCCAACAGCGCGGCTTTGAATGCGGTGAAGATTCTGCGGGATAAGAATTTACAGGCGGATTATTATTCGGGCGGTCTTAAAGAATGGGCGGAAGCGGGCCTTCCCTTGGAGGGGACCGAGTCCTCCCGTTTAAAAGTGAAGCGATGAAATCTCGAAAGTGAGTTATTAAGCGGGTGTCGTCAGCAGATACGATAATTCCAACATCTTACGAATAAGGGCAGGGGGCAGGGAACCGTCCAAAGTGACCGTGTTCCAGTGCTTCTTATTCATGTGGTAGCCGGGTTGAATGGCCGGATATTGTTTTCGAAGGCCCTCGGCCCAATGGGGATCGCACTTCAAGTTGGCGTACCAGATTTCCTTATATGGGGCCAAGGTCGCGAACATCTTTCCCTTTACTTTATAAACCGCCACTTGAGGCCCGAAAGGAAAGGTTTCTTTCGAGGCTGGTTTGGCGAGAAAAAGCTTGCGGTATTTCCGCCAGGTTTTTCCGGTTAAGAGAGATGAAGTTTCAGAGAATTTTTTTATTTTCAATATTTCTTTTTCCTTCCTCAATCCGCTCTAAGACAAACTGACTCCCAAAAGATGACCCAACCCGAAAGTCGCCGCCGCGGCTAATAGTCCCATCACCAGCTGCCGGGTTCCGGCAAAAAGCACCGGCTTGCCGGTGAAGAGGGTGGTGAGAGCACCGAAAAGAAAGAGGGCCAGGGCGCTGAGGCCCGCGCTGGCCGCGATGGCCCGGCTGCCCGTCAGGAAAAAGAAGGGGAAGACCGGCACGATGGCCCCGGTGGAAAAAAGAAAAAACGACGTGATGGCCGCCGTCCAGGGAGAACCACCTTTTTCCTGGGGATCAATGCCCAGTTCCTCGCGGGTCAAGGCGTCGATGGCCCGGCTTTTATCCGAAATCATCAGGTCGGCCAGTTTCTGCGCTTGATCGGGCGACATGCCCTTGGATTCGTAAATCAGTTCCAATTCCTCCCGCTCCCCCTCAGGGTTCAAGTCGTACTCACTTTCCTCGATGGAAATTTCCCTTTCGGACAACTCCCGGGAATTGGTCACGGACAGCCATTCGCCCAAGGCCATGGAGCAGGCCCCGGCCAAGAGCCCGGCCAAGCCGGTTAGCAAAAGCGCGTGGCTGGCTAGGGAAGCGCCGGCCACGCCCATGACCAGGCTGAAGTTGGAACAAAGCCCGTCGTTGGCGCCCATGACCGCGGCCCGTAGGGTGTTTCCCTCGAGGCTCTTGTGCCGGCCTTCCAGATTGGCCAAATAGGTTCCGGAGGCTCCCTCGGTTTGGGTGTTGAGGATTTCGCCCAAGACCCGGTCATGGCCGTGCTCGTCGGCCAGCATGGAAGTGCCCTGGGTTTCGGGTTGGGGAGCGTATTGGTTCTTATCGGCTTTTTCGCCCTCCGAGATGGTGCTGAGGACCGCATCCGGCCCCAAGAGCCGGGCCAGGAAAATGAGCGCCTGGGCCCGCCAGGTGGGTCTGCGCTTGGGAACAGAGCCTCCGGCCTTTTGAATGTGGTCTTCCCAGAAATCCCGGTGTTTTTCTTCGATTGTAGCCAGGTTGCTGTAAACCTGGGAAAGCTCTTTGCTTTTTTCCGCCGAAGCCATGGCGCGGTATTGGGCCGCGCTATCCACCTCGCCGTGCCAATTGGTCAGATAGCGCTTCAAGTTTGGGTTTGTCATTTTTCCCCCTGTGATGTTTCTGGCGGGATTCTAACCTTTCACCCTCTTCGTAAACCAGACCCTTGGTTGGATGAAACGGCAGCTTTTGTGGGAAAAGGATATAAAAAACCTGTGATATGACCAAATTCGTAACTTTTACCCCGAAAGTAGCGTCCAAATGATGGACGCCATTTGTCCCCGAAATCTGGAAAGAAGATGTACGGAGGCTTAGATGAAGAAATTATTCGCCGTTTTAATGACTGTTTTGTTTTTGGGCAGCACCACTTTGCTGATGGCTGATCCACCGCCGGACCATCCGATGGACCATCATAAGAAGCGCCATCACCACCATCACCATCCGGTGCCGCCGCCTCATCATGATGATCACATGGATCATCCAGATCCGAATCACCCCGATCATTAATTCGATCGGAGATTCTTCGAATCAGGGAAGTCATTTAAGCCCTTGGGCCGTAGGCCCAAGGGCTTTTTGATTTGGCCATTCGTTCTGAATCTGGACAAGGTAACATTTTGAGGATCGAGCCTCAAAAAGAAAACTTTAATACCACTCGAAAAGTTGGCTGGGATGGATGGACAGGGCTTCCGCTAATTTGATCATGATCTCAACTGTCGCGCCGGACTCGCCTTTTTCGATTTTCTCAATGGCGTCCAAACTCAAGCCAGTGATTTCGGCTAGGTCGGCCATAGACCTGTTTTTCTGCCTGCTCAGATCTTTAATCATTTGCCCGAATTTGACGTTGATGGGGTTATTCATGCGGATAGATTAACAGATTGATTAACAAAGACAAAACTTGAGATTCCCCTATCAGTCTTCGGTTCGATTGCCGGGTTCTCCTTCTTCCGCTAAACTGATTCCCGAATCGATTCCATTTATCAAAGGAACGGCTATGTCCGAAACCCGGCCCCATCTCGTTGTTGGAACTCCCTGCTACGGGGGGCAAGTTTTCAGCAATTTCGCCAATTCACTTTTGAAATTGCAGGCAGCCTGTGCGAAACGGGGCCTGGATTTGAGCATCAATATGATGTGGGGTGACGCGCTGATTACCCGTGCCCGGCAAAACATCGTAACCCAGTTTCTTGACCAGCCGACGGCCACCCATCTGCTTTTCATTGACGCGGATATCGAATTTGAGCCCGAACAAGTTTTTCGGTTATTGGATTTTGACGTGGATATGGTTTCGGCCGCTTACCCGACTAAGAAGGTCGATTGGGACAAGGCCCGAGTGATGGCCCAGGCGGGTGTCAAAGATCTGAAGTCCGTATCTCTTTCTTATGTTGTGGATTTTACTGATCCGAAAAAGATCGAAGTGAGGAATGGATTTGCCAAAATCCGTTACGCCGGCACTGGATTTCTCCTGATCCGACGGCAGGTACTGCTGAAAATGATGGAGCATTACCCTGATTTAAAATACAGCGGACAGCATTTGGCTCAGGATCCTTTCAAGGACAGCCCTTACCGCTACGCTTTATTCAATTGTTTTATCGAACCCGAAACGGGGATTTATTTGAGCGAGGATTACAGTTTTTGCCGCCGTTGGACCGATATGGGCGGAGAGATATGGGTGGATCTGGACAGCCGGCTGAACCATGTGGGGCCCATGATCTTTAATGGCAACCTTCGGACCCAGTTCCCGACTCTATAATTAGAAAACGATGCGAAAATCCAGATTGAAACAGCCCGGATGTCATTTCTTTCAAGTCGTGAGCTTACCAGGCGGCGCTAAGGTTGAAAGTGCCCCGGAATCCAGTATGATATCCGCCGTTGTCCGCTATCTGGACTAGGCCGGATTTTTCCCTCGGCTTTATCCTTTATGAAGGGCCTTTCATGCCGAGCAGTGACAAACCGGCTTCTTTTAAGATCCACCAATTGGGTTGGATCCTGGTTTTCGCGGTGGTTTATGCGGATATTGGTACTTCCGTCTTTTACGTGCCGGGTATTCTCTATCTGGGAATCGGCAACCTGGCCACCCTGGCCCAGCTTATTACCCTGGGTGTTTTTATCTCCATCGCCTTGAAATATGTCGAAATCTGCCGCCGCTGCCCCGACGGGGGCGGGGTTGTTTCGATCACACGGGAAGCTTTTTCGAACCTTACCTTTTTGCCCTTGATGGGCGGCGCTTTCATTACCGTCGATTATTTTCTGACTTCGTCTATCTCAGGGGTTTCGGGGCTTTTTTACCTGGCTTCTCTTTATCCTCCCGCGAAAATCTGGGTGGTGCCCGGGTCCCTCCTCCTTTTCCTTGTTTTAATGATTATCAATTTAATTGGTATCCGGGAATCGGCTTCTCTTACCTCGACTTTCGCTGGTTTTGAAATCCTGGTGATGATTGGTCTTTTGGGTTCCTGCCTTTGGTGGATTACGGGGCATCACGCTTGGCTTCCCATTTTGTCCCAGGTTTTTCACCCCGGCGTGGATTTGACCGTTCCCCTACTTTTGACCGGCTACGCCAGCACCTGGCTGGCCTATTCGGGTCTGGAGTCGGCGGCCCAAATTTCGGGAGCCATGAAAGAGCCGGTGGGTAAGACGGCCTGGAAAGCCATGTGGGTAGTGATCATCGTGGTCGCGGTTTTCTCGCCGACCATCACGGCTTCGGCCCTTTATATCGTTCCAGACAAGGTGAAAATAGCCGACAACGAATCCCTGCTTTCCATTTTGGGGCTGATGACCGGAGGACCTTTTTTAGAATGGGCTGTGGTGCTGGCCGCGACCACCCTTCTTCTCATGGCCTGTAACACGGCTATCGCCGGAAATTATCACGTCAATGTCCGGCTAGCTGATTTGGGGTTCATGCCGGCTTTTCTGCGTAAGCGGCATCCCCGTTTGGGCACGCCCTATTGGTCCATTATTATTTCCGCAGTGGTGCCGATGGCCATCATTTTGGTGGCCCAGGGCTCGGTGGAAACCTTGGGAGACCTTTACAATTTCGGATTGCTGGGAACTTTAAGTATTTCCTCCATCGCCGTCGACAGCCTTCGCTGGAGGGATGGGGATAGGGGATTTCGCTTTTGGTTCGGAATTTTCACTTCTTTCGCCTTGGTGGCGGCTTGGCTCATCAATATGGTCAACAAGCCCCATGCGCTTCTTTTTGGAGGTTCGTTGGCCGCGATTCTAATTTTGGTGGGTATGTCGCACCGGATTAAGGCCGATAAAAGGGCGGAAGAGGATTTCGCCGAGGCCGAATCCACCGTGGCAGACTTACCCGAAGCCTCCAATATCCTCACTTTAGAGGAAGCCCAGGACGCCAGCGCCATCGAATCGTCGCCCGTACTGGTGGCCTTGAGACAGGTCAACACCAAGCTACTGGAAGAAGCCGCTATTCATACCAAGGGTTACAAACGTAACAACGTGTATCTGGTTTATGTGGACGAGATTCCTGGGCTTTTCGTGCCCACCGACGTGAAGCCTTCGCCGGAAGCCCAACGGGTCCTTTCCGGCTCCTGCGCGGAGTTGGAAAAACACCACATCCTGGGCATCCCCATCTGGCGCATGGCAGAAGACGCCGGAACTTCCATCGCCGACGCTGCGCGGGTGTTGGGCGTCAGGACAGTGATTGTGGGTTCTTCTAAGCGTTCTTTTTTCTGGCGTATGATCAAGGGTCGGCTGATCCGCCGGCTGGCTTCCCGCCTGCCGGAATCTTCCAACCTTTTTATCGTCGGTTGAACCTCTTTCTTGACTTTTTAAAATCCTGAACCGCTAAACTAAAATTTTATGACCTTTTGTCGTTTTGCCCCGCGAAGCTGAAAGTTGTTCGCGATTTCCTAGAAAAAAACAAAAGTCAACAAAATGAAAACGGGGATTAAGACAGCTCCGGACCAAAGCAGGTAGCCGCCAAAAGAAGGCATCTTCACCCGGACCTGCTCGGCGATGGCGCGCACCATAAAATTGGGTCCGTTGCCGATATAGGTCAAGGCGCCCATGAAGGAAGTCCCGCAGGAAATCGCGGCCAGTAGTTTGGGGAAGCGTATCGCCAGATTTTCCAGATGGTTGGGATTGATTCCGTTTTGGCCCGCCGCGAGCACCGCAAAGCTCAGGTAGGCGGGCGCATTGTCTAGAAAACCACTGAGGATGCCGGAGGCCCAGAAGAACTGCCAAGGATGGGTCAAGGAAATGGTAGGTCCCTTGGCTTCCAGGATAGCCAACAATGGGATGATGGCCCCGAAGATACCAAAGAAAAGAACTCCCACCTCCACCATGGGATCGAAGGAAAACTGATTTTTCTTGTAGGTGGCAGGGGAGGTTGTTTTGTATGAGAGAAAGGCGAGAAAAAGCAAGGCGGTGATCTGAAACAGTTTGGAAAGGCTATTCGTTTGACTGGGCCAATGGGCGTCCAGCCAGGGGTTCAGCCAACAGCTGGAGCCCAGAAGGACAAACAGGACGCCCAGTAAATATCCCATGTTAATTCCGCCCGACACGTGGACAGACCGTTTGGTCTTCGGAAGGGCTTGGAGGAGGGAGCTCCGAACACGAGGTTCTTCTCTCTCGAAGATTTTGCGGTCGATCAGGTAGAAAACCAAAAGAAGGATCAGGATGGTTAGGGACCACTCGCCAATCAGATGGAAGGTCCAAAAGAAAGGCACCCCGCGAAGAAAACCCAGGAAAAGGGGCGGGTTTCCCAAGGGCATTAAGATGCCGCCGCAGTTGCAGACGATAAAGATGAAAAAAATCAACACATGAGCCTTGTGACGACGAAGCTGGTTGGCCCGAAGTAAAGGCCGAATCAGAATCAGGCTGGCACCGGTGGTTCCGAGAATGCTGGCCAGAACCCCCCCGAATCCAAGGAAAAGCGTATTCACATAAGGAAGTCCGGCGAAAGCCCCGGAAATATGGATGCCGCTACTGATGGTAAAAAAGGCCCCGATCAAGACCAAAAAGGCCAGGTAATCCAGGTAGGTTTGAAAAACCCTCGACAGGTCTCCAGTAGAATGGAGATATAAAAAGACGCCCCCACCGGCACAAACGGTGGCTATCAGCAACTTATTTTCCATTTTTTCCCACCAACCGGCGACAAAAGCGATGAAAGGAAGGCCGGCGATCAGGAGCAGTAAAAGGGTAAAAGGCAGGGAATTCATGAACACCATTCCCCAACTCATTTGTTGCCAGTAAGTTGCCGCATTCATGTGTAGCCCTTTGTTATTTCATATAACGAGTGTTTGAAGATGAAAGCTTTTAGTCGATTTTAAGGCGGTAACCCACGCCGGTTTCGGTGATTAAAAACTGGGGATTGGCCGGGGTTTCTTCTAATTTGTGACGGAGCTGATGAATATAAATGCGCAGGTAATGACCTGAAGCGCCTCCCACCGGACCCCAAACTTCGCGCAACAGTTCTCCTTGCGTCACCAGCTTGCCAGCGTGCCGGGCCAAAATGCTCAGAAGTTTATATTGAATAGGGGTCAAATGGACTTCTTGGCCGTTGGCGAATACCTGACGTCTTTCCATATCCACCTTTAAACTGCCGGATTTAAAGACCGGTTCGGGAGACCCTCCGGAGGCGCGGTGGGAATGGCGCATGGCGACCTTGATCCGGGCGTTCAGTTCTTCGACGCCGATGGGCTTGGTCAGGTAGTCATCGGCGCCCGATTCTAAGGCTTTCACCTTATCCTCTTCTTTGCCTCGGGCCGACAAAATAATAATGGGGGTCGTCGTCCATTGCCGCAGGCGTTCAATCACGGCCAGGCCGTCG
>Ga0206828_1081_pt1 | contig 15386 bp, 8 predicted proteins | sample Alteio_BWOrgCont_78_FD_152858 | JGI IMG/M metagenome (GOLD analysis project Ga0206828, IMG submission 152858) | Enriched cells from forest soil in Barre Woods Harvard Forest LTER site, Petersham, Massachusetts, United States -... | ecosystem: Environmental > Terrestrial > Soil > Temperate forest > O... | reverse complement strand
GTGCGACCTGGTCGCACCGCCCGCCTCGTCCCCGGTGTCCACAAAGTCCATCCTGTCCACTCCCAAATCCTGTAAATCCCGTCCATCCTGTCAAAAAAACTCTGTGCCCATCCCCAAAACCATCGAACTTTGACTCGCTTTGACCACCTTTGACCAACCTGGACTCCAGTCGCACCAAAACGTCGCCCGTCGCCTCGATCCGACGGGACTCCCAAACCCCAAAGGGGTTTCGCAACCAAGCCCGTGGTTGGTCCGAAGCGGAGAGGACCTACCATGGGTAAACGCATAATTTGTATATTCTCCCAACCCCGTAAGCGGTTGCGCCCCCCGAGCCGCTCCAACCCCGGCTTTTTGGTAGGACCAACTGTGACTCGCTTTGACCAACCTCGACCAGCACAACCATCCAAACATGACCTCCCGCCGCGCCAGACAAACCATTCCCTCCGAAAATCCGAATCCCATCCCCATCCATTCCCCATCCTGTCAAAAAGCCCCCTCCCAGTCCAACCTCAGCTTCTACTGCGACCGCTTTGACCAAGTGCGACTCGGTCACACCGCGCGCCCCGTCCACTGTGTCCACAACGTCCACCCCGTCCACGCCCCCATAAAAAATCCCCCTCCCATCTGTGTCAATCTGCGTTCATCTGTGGCCTCCCATTCCCCGATTCCCCTATATCAAAGAACCGCCACTACTAAATCACGCAAACCACCTATTCGCAACCCTGCCATATGATACAACTTTGATTGTTCTTCCTGGTTCCCCATCAGCGTTAACGAATCCGTCAACTCATTGCATAGCCACCTATGCCGGATTGCGGCATAATGGATGAATGAAATGCGCGCGTTGCGGGCTTGAATCCGCCCACGAAAAGTTCTTCCACACCGTGCGACGGACTTTTAGCCGGCGAACCCGCTCGCTATGTCCGACCTGTTTTCGCGATAAGGATGACGCCGTCCACAAAATCACGTTTTGGTCCTTCTGCGTCCTGGGACTGGTGGGTCTCTTCCGGATTTTCGTGTTTCCAAACCTGGCGATGGTAACCGTCCCGCTAAACCTTGGCTTCTTAACGGTCGCCAGCGTGGTTGGCACGATTCTGCACGAATTGGGGCACGCTGCCGCCGGGATGCTCGCGGGTCACCGGATTTTTAGCGTCGAGATCGGGAAAGGGGCGGCGTTCCTCGAGTTCAAGTGGCTTGGTTCCCGCTGGCGCTTTGGCGCTCTTCCCGTCGGTGGGCTCGTCATGGGAATGCCGCGGCGTCCTGACTGCCCCCGGCTTCGACGGGCGCTATTCATCGCTGGCGGTCCGGCGGCGAACGCGATCCTCGCCTTAATCGCCTGGAAACTTCTTTGGTTGGATAAACTTTTGGCGTTCGGCCCGCTGGCCGGCTTCACGCCCGTGGGAATGATTCTGTTCGCCAATTTGATGATCGTGGTCGTGGGTTTGTGGCCGTATCGGGTTCTCACCGCGCACGGACGGGTTTCCAGTGATGGTTTGTCCTTGTGGCAAATCTGGCGGGAGGACAACGCCAAATTCCCCGCGTCATTTTACTTGTTCTACCTTCTGGAGGCGAACGAATGCTGTCTCGATCGAAAATTCGTTGACGCCCAAAAATGGCTTGCCGACGGCTTGCGCGCGTTTCCCGGAAATCATTGGCTTGAATTCAACGCCGCTGCGGTCCTGGTTTCCGAGTCCAAACTGGAGCCGGCCCGGGACGCCTTCCGGGCTTTGCTGCCCGCGCTCGAAAACGATCCGAATCTTTATCCCCTCCTGCTTAATAATATTGCCTGGCTCGATGTAATGTTAGGCCGCCCGGAACTCTTGCCGGAAGCCGATGATTTCTCCCGCCGGGCGCTCGAAAGCGGGCCGGGAATGCCCTGCATCCGCGGCACCCGCGGCAGTGTTCTTGTCGAATTGGGACAATACAATGAGGGCGTCGCGCTGCTCGAGGACGCGCTGCGACGCGAGCCCGGCAAGCCGGGCAAGGCAATCAGCGCGTGTTATTTGGGAATCGCCGCCGCCCGGCGCGGCCAGGCCGCCGAATGCCGCAATTATTTCGCCCTGGCCCGCAAGCTGGATCCCCACTGCCTTCTTTTGTCCGGCGAGAAGAACCCGGCAGGCGAAACCTCGGCTCCGGAGCCGGCACCCATGCCCGTCCGGACCGAAAATTAATTCCAAAATTATGGCCTATGCCATCGGAAATTCATCCTGTAAATCCTGTCTCAATACCTTATTGATCGGACTTCCATCTGCATAGTTACCGCTTAGCCCGGGGCAGAACGCAACGCCGCCCTAGGAACGCGGACCGTCAAAATCCAAAGCCCGGTAAGGGCACCATAATCCGAGTTTTCAAGCTTTCGCCCCTAAAGCCGCCCGGCTCGCGTCCCCTGTAGGCTCGGTCCCCCGACCGGGCGAACTCCCAGCCCTTTTAACCATTCCAAGAACTACCCGCCAACTCTCCCTTAGCCTCGATTCCCCTCAAAAAGCTCCGGACAAAGAATCAACCCGCGCATCCTTCTATTAATCCCCCGAATAAGTTTCTCCTATTTTGAAAATTATGCGCCTCAGGCCGACTACCCTGTTGACATCCCCGCCCGCGCAACCATAATGGCGCTTTGGTAACTGCAATGATTGGAGAATGCGTTAGGGACCGTCTGGAAAAACATTCAGAATATGAAGCAAAAATTCGCCGGAATTGTGAGCACACGTTGCGATCGATTGCTTTTCATCCCCATGCGGTCCGCAAGTCTGCCGCGCCCACAGTTACCCGGCCGCCGCCGCTTTATCGACTTCGCTGTTTTCCTGATCATCGCTGGACTGTGGATTGCCGGCGCCAGCGCGCAAACCAACGTTCTCGTCAACGGTGGGGATAATTCCGGGACCATCACTGCGGCCGGGGACGGGGCCACGAATTTTTGGACCGTGTCCGCCGAAGCCGGGGATAACATTGTCCTGCGGCTGGGCACGACGAACTTCACCGGTTTTCTTAATGTCTATGGGCCGGACGGCACGTTGATAAACGATGGCGCGGGCGGGGACGTACCGATCTCCTTCACCGCCACCAATGATGGCGTCTTCACCGCGGTTGTTACCAGCTACGGCCCAGGCGCCGGAGCCTATACGCTGCGACTAGCCGAGATGCCCGAGCCCTTTTCCGTGCCGGCCATGCCGTTAGTCAACGGCAGTGGCAATCCCGGAACGCTCGCCCTGGCCGGTCTGGACATCTGGACCGTTTCGGCCAATGTCGGGGACAACGTCGTGCTGCGGCTGGGGACGACGAACTTCACTGGTTTTCTCAGCGTCTATGAGCCGGATGGCACCCTGCTGAACTACGGCGCGGGCGGAGACGTCCCCCTCTCCTTCACCGCCACCAACGCCGGTGCCTTCACCGTGATCGTAAGCGGCTATGGCCCGGGTGGTTCCGGCCCCTACACCTTACGTCTGGCCGAGATGCCCGAGCCGTTTATCGTGCCGGCCATGCCGCTGGTCAATGGCGGCGATAGTCCCGGAAATCTTGCCTTGGCCGGCCTGGACATCTGGACCCTCACCGCCAACGTCGGGGACGACATTGTGCTGCGATTGGGAACCACCAACTTCACCGGCTTCCTTAGTGTCTACGGGCCGGACGGCACTTTGTTGAACTACGGCGCGGGCGGGGATGTCCCGATCTCATTTACGGCCACCAATAACGGCGCTTTCACCGTGATCGTAAGCGGCTACGGCCCGGGCGGTTCCGGCGCGTATGGATTAAGCCTGGCCCAGTTGCCTGAGCGGTTTACCGCGCCCGGCACGCCGCTGGTCAATGGCGCCGACAACCTCGGAACGCTCGGTTTGGGAGATTTGGACATCTGGACGTTCACCGCCAATCCCGGGGATAACATCATGCTGCGCCTCGGGACGACGAATTTCTTCGCCGACCTCGAAGTTTACGGGCCGGATGGCGCGTTGTTGACCGGCGGTGCGGGGAACGACATCGCTGGTTCCTTCACCGCGACCAATAGCGGGACTTTCACCGCGATCGTCAGTTGTTACGGTGCGAATGGCGTGGGCGGCTACGGGTTGCGCCTGGCCGAAATGCCCGAGCCGTTTGTCGTGCCGGCGATGCCGCTGGTCAACGGCGGTGCCAATCCCGGAACCCTTGCTTTCGCTGGCTTGGACCTCTGGACGTTCTCCGCCAACCCGGGGGACAATGTGATGTTGCGGCTGGGGACGACGAATTTCTTCGCGTTACTCACCGTGTATGGACCGGACGGCGCGCTAATAACAGCCGGAGTGGGAACGAACGTGTCGGGCTCGTTCACCGCCACCAATAGTGGCGCGTTTACCGCAACCGTCAGTAGCTACGGCCCGAATGGCGTGGGCGCTTACGCCTTGCGTTTCGCCCAGTTGTCCGAGCCGTTCGGCGTGCCGGGAATGCTCCTGACCAACGGCAGCGCCAACCCGGGAACGCTGGGCTTGGGCGGCCTCGACATCTGGACCTTCAAAGCCAGCGTCGGCAACAACGTGATGTTGCGCCTGGGAACGACGAATTTCTTCGGCGAACTCAACGTGTACGGCCCGGACGGCGCGTTGTTGACCGCGGGGGTGGGAAACGATGTCGCGGGGTCGTTCACCGCCACCAATAGTGGTGTGTTCACCGCGATCGTCAGCACGTATGGTTCGGACGCCGGCGGGGCCTACACGTTACGTCTGGCCGAGATGCCTGAGCCATTTATCGTGCCAGCCGTGCCTCTAACCAACGGCCTCGCCAATCTCGGAACCCTCGGCTTCGGCGGCTTGGACATCTGGACGTTCACCGCCAACCCGGGAGACAACCTTGTCTTGCGCCTGGGGACGACAAATTTCTACGCCTACCTGAACTTCTACGGGCCGGACGGCGCGTTGTTGGGTTCAACTTGGGGAAACGATGATCTCATCTCCTGGACGGCCACCAACGGCGGCGCCTACACCGCGATTGTGAGCAGCTACGACACGGGCGGCGTCGGCGCCTACGCGTTACGACTGGCCGAGATGCCCGAGCCGTTCTTCGCGCCCGCGATGCCGCTCATTAGCGGAGGTGAAAATCCCGGAACGTTGGGCTTCGCCGGTTTGGACCTCTGGACCTTCAACACGACCGCCGGAGCCAATCTTGATTTGCAACTGGCCACCACAAATTTTTATGGCCTGTTAAGCCTGTATGGGCCGAACGGCGCGCTGTTGGCCGACGGTTGGGGAAATGATGTCCTCCTCTCGTATACCACCACCAACGGTGGCGCCTTTACCGCAATCGTGGACAGCTACGATTCGGGAGAGTTTGGCGCATACTTGTTATATCTCGGCGGGGTCCCGCCGCCGGCCGTGCCATCCGTCACCACCCTCGCTGGCGTTATCCAAGCCTTGGGCGTTGAAACCCTGAATGCCTCGGTCACTCCCAACGCCGAACCGACGGAGGTTTACTTCCAATGGGGCGTGACCACCAATTATGGGAATGTGACCGGAACCGAAGCGTTGAACGACAATCTGTACGCGGCGCAAAACGTCGCCTTAAGTATCAGCAACCTCGCTGCGGGAACCATGCATTACCGGGCGGTGGGGTCGAACAGTCTGGGCACGACCTACGGGGCGGACGTGGCTTTCACCAACGGCGGCGCGTTCACCGCCGGAACCTATGTATTCACCCGGTCAACGGGTCTGCCCGCCCGGATTAGGATCCAGGATTTGTTGTCCGCCGCGGTTTATGATCCCAGTGGCCTGCCCGACTCGCTCGCTTCCGTGGGGCCAGGCACGAACGGCTCCAGCATCTCCTTTAATGCAGCCTATATTCTTTTCAGCGCCACAAACAATCTGCCGGAAAGCTTCGGCTACACCGTCACGAACACCGCCGGCGATTCCGCGCAGGGACTGATCCAGATGAACGTAGTCCAGCCGGTTAGCCAGTTTACCCTGACCGGCACCATGAATCCGGATGGTTCCGCCACCATCGTGTCCCACGGCATCCCGGGTGCGTCCTACGTCATCCAGCGCTCGACCGATTTGAGCAATTGGAGCGACCTCAGCCCGCTCACCGCCGGCCCCGACGGACTGTTGCAATTCACCGACCCCACTCCACCGACGCCCGCCGCGTTTTACCGTACGCGCCAAAACTGAGTCTCCCTCGCAAAACCTATGAAATCTAAAAATGGCGACATAAGAATCTGCGCATCCCGGCGTAGCTCGGGCGTCCGCGCCGGCGGGTTATGGCAGCGTCTCGCTGCCAGATACAGCATCAGTTATGGCGGCGTTTACAAATCAATGATCGCCGCGGCCATTCTTGGCCTTGTTCCGGTCTCCACCCGGGCGCAGCAGTTGACTCAATCGTACAACGGAGGATTCGCCAACGGCAGCACCGTTCCCGACGGCAACCTGACCGGGTGGTGGGACACGGAAACCATCACCAGCCAGCCCGGTTCAACCATCAGCAATGTTAATATTTCCATCTCGCTGGCCGGGGGTTCCACGGGGGACCTGTTCATTTATGTGGTCCACGACGGGACCTTGGCGGTCCTCGCGAACCGGCCCGGGGTAACGGCGGGCAATCCGTTCGGCTACTCGGATAGCTCGCTGAATGTGGTGTTTAGCGATGCGGGCGCGGACGACTTTCATAATTATCAGTCGGTTCCCGGCTACAGCATCACCGGCGGTGCGGTCTGGCAACCGGACGGCCGGGACATAAGTCCCTTGAGCGCGGCCTCGGTCTTCGACACCACGCCACGGCAAAATAGTGGACAGGCATTGTCCTTGTTTGACGGTGAATCCGTGGACGGAACCTGGACCATATTCATAGCCGATACCGTCAGCGGGGGCGGGGACGAACAGGTGCAGAATTGGGGACTAAATGTCACGGAAACGCCCGAGCCCGGTACGATTTCCCTCTTGGTAATCGGCCTGACCGGAGTCCTTCTGGGTCGGCGCAAACGTTAATCTACATTTGACCCGCGAACGTCTTCTCCCATCCTGTCAATCCTGTTCATCCTATCCAAATTCGGGGTTTCAACTGCATTGATCACAGCCAAGGTCCAACCTACTTCAACAGCGCCCGGTAAAACTTCCCACTCGTCCCGGCCAATCCACTGTTGGTATAATAATACTGCCCCGCCGTCAGCGTGTTCGTGCTCAACGAAGTCCAGTTCACCAAATTGGTGGACGATTGAACCACAAACCCATTCGCCGCGCGTCCCGAAAGCCGGAAAGTAAAGCGGTTGTTCGGCAGCCATTGCACCGAATCAATGGTCAGGACCTTAATCGCGTTCGTGATGGTCCAACTCACCGAGGCACTCACCAAATTAGACGGATCATCCGCCGCAAGAATAAACGGCGTCGGATCCGTGACCAGTGCCTTTAACGTGTAAGTCCCGTTCGTGAAGCTCAGCGGCGCGAGCGAATAAAACGCGTTCGTGGCGTCGGCGATCGCCGTCCCGTTCGCGTACCACTGCACGTTGAGATCGTGCGTCATGGGCTGAAGTGGCACCACGCTAAACGTCATCGCCCCGCTGTTCGTTATCGATACGGCTTTATTGGTTGCCGGGCTAAAGGAATCAATCGGCCGCGCCCGTTTGTAAATTGCCAGCAGCATCGCCTCGCGACAAACCGGGCAAAATGACGTCGGATTGTTGTTATCGTCAAATGGCGCCAACATGCGACAGTACAGGGCGGGATGGAAGTCATTCGTGGTATAGTCCCCACCCCGAAACACACCGACCACCCCTGCGTAGCGGTCGTCCGCCTCTTCCGTCGGAATCGGCGTGCCCGGCTGGACCCACGCCTTCCACTTTAGCGTTTGCAGATTCGTGGTCGCGGTGGTATTGGCCTCCAGACTCGTATTCAGCAGCACATCGGTATAACCATAATTGTATTCATCCCCGAGCTGGGCCAGCGTGTGGCCGGTTTCATGCATACTTATAGACTCCAAGGTGGACGGCTTGGTCGTATTGATGGAAATCGGCCCGCCGGAACCGCCGTCGTAAGAGGGCGCGTTCACCAACAAAACCGGCAGCACGGAATTCGTGAGCACGTTCGGCAGCAGGGATTTCAACAGCGCGGTAACTTTTCCCATCCCATCCGCGGCCGTCGTGTCCAGATTATAAGGCGGAATCGTAACAATACGATCCCAGGTTACGTCAAAGGTGCTATTGAAATAGGTGGCGTTCCGGACGAACGTTGTGTTGTCCAGATGGGTGGATCCCGAGATCGAGGACGGCACAGCAACGGCGTAAACGTTGATATAATTTTGGTATTCCGCGTACGGCTCGAACGGAAAGAAATTCTCGAAAACATTGGTCGCGTCGGAGAGAAAGCGATTGGTCAAATCCTCAGTGGTATACCCTTCCGAAAAAATCACAATATTGAGCCGGTTCGTCGCCGGTCCGTTGGTCACGAGCGTGTACAGCATCGCCGTTTGCGCGGCGGCTTGATTCGCATGCCCCGCAAAAACGATCATCAAAACCGCCAGCCACCAGCAGTCCATCCCCGCAAAACGCAATTTATTCAGGGTCCAGTACACAGCGTAACCGTTCCATCATTAAGGGCTGTCGTCAAGGTGCGGGCAAGCGGGCGCATCCCATTTTTTGAGCGCCTCCCATGACAACGGACGCGCTTGAAAACTCCGAAAAGATGGGACCGGTCGTGCTACGACCTGCCCCGGCCGCGTTTCAGGGGGCGGAACCGTTCGTAATCCAACGCTTAAACCGCGCGCGGGCATGAAGAACCCCACCCAGGTCCCGGCGCGCGGTTCCCGCTCTTTCGGCCCCCTAGTCACTGCGGCGTTACAATTCGTAACCGAACCGTCCTTGACGCGGATTCCCTCTGGGCGCATTTTGGGCAACGAAATGAGTCACGGGTTATGAGCACGAATATACCCTCCGAACGCTACGACGCCATCGTCATCGGTGGCGGCAAGGGCGGCAAGATTCTCGCGGTTGACTTGGGGAATCACGGCGTAAAAACCGCCCTCATCGAGCGCGACGCCAATATGATCGGCGGGACCTGCATCAATGTCGGGTGCATCCCCACCAAGACTTTCATTGCCAGCGCCCGGCTCGCCGACGCGGCCCGGCATGCGGGCGAGTACGGAGTCCGCACCGGCGACATCACGGTGGACTGGCCCGCGGTCCAAAAACGCGTTGACGGCGTGGTCACCGCCTTGCGGGCGATGAACCACAAGAATTTCACCAGCGCCCCGGCGCTGGATTTCATTTTGGGCGCCGGAACGTTTTCCGGTCCCAACACCGTGGAAGTCCGCACCGCCGATGGCGCCATCCGTCAATTGACGGCGGATAAAATCTTTATCAACACCGGCACGCGCCCGGCCATCCCCGCCATTCCCGGACTCGCGGACATCGGCCCGCTCGCCTTGACGAGCACCACCATCCAGCGACTCGACACGTTGCCGGAGCATCTCGTCATTCTCGGCGGCGGGTATATCGCGCTGGAATTCGCCCAAATGTTCCGGCGCTTTGGCAGCCGCGTTACGCTCATTGAGCGCGGCCCGCAACTTCTCGCGCGTGAGGATGCGGACACGGCGGACGAGGTCGCAAAAGTCGTGCGCGGCGATGGAATTGATCTACGCTTAAGCACCACCGTGGAACGCGTCGAAAAGCAGGGTGGGGGAGTGACCGTGGCGATAACCTCGAACGGCAACCCCGCCGAAGTTACCGGCTCGCATTTGCTGGTCGCGCTGGGCCGGTCGCCCGTCACCGAAGACTTGAATTTGTCCATTCCTGGAGTGGAAACCGACGCCCACGGCTTCGTAAAAGTGAACGAGCGGTTGGAAACCAACGTCCCGGGAATCTGGGCCATCGGCGACGTGAACGGCGGCCCGCAATTTACCCACGCCTCGCTGGATGACTACCGAATTTTGAAGACAAACGTGTTCGGCTCCGGCGGTCGGACAACGAAAGACCGCTTGATCCCGTTTTCGCTCTTTATCGAGCCGGAACTGGCGCGCGTGGGCCTCACCGAAAAAGACGCCCGCGCGCAAGGCCACGAAATTCGCATCGCCAAAGTCCCGACCGCCGTCATTCCCCGCGCCCGCACCACCGGTCATACCGCGGGCTTTCTAAAAGCCGTCGTGGATACCAAGACGCAGCGCATTCTCGGCTGCGCCATCCTGGCGGCGGAGGCCGGTGAGATGATCTCGACCGTTCAAATGGTCATGGTCGCCGGCCTGCCCTGTACGACCCTGCGCGACGCCGTCCTCACCCACCCGACGATGGCCGAGGGCTTCAACAATTTATTCGCGAACTTCTGACCATTCAAATCGAACCTCAACCAATAGGAACAACATGAAACGAACAGCATCAGCGGTCTGGCACGGCGGTCTGAAAGAAGGCAAGGGAACCGTCTCCACGGAAAGCGGAGTCCTTTCCGAAAACCAATACTCTTTTGGCACCCGCTTCGAGAGCGGACGCGGCACAAACCCGGAGGAACTGATCGCGGCCGCCCACGCCTCGTGCTTTTCGATGGCGCTCTCCGCCGAACTGGGCAAGGCCGGCCTGACCCCGGAAAGCATCCATACCACCTCCACGCTCACCATGGAGCGCCTGGAAACCACCGGCTGGACCGTGACCAAAATGCACCTCGACGTGGAGGCAAAAATCCCCGGCGCCGCCGCCGAGGCATTCGACGCGGCCGCCAACGGCGCCAAGGCCGGCTGCCCCATTTCCCGCCTCCTCAAAGCCGAAATCACCATGACGGCAAAACTCGCCGTGTGATCTGACGCCCCTTTTTCCCTGTGCCTTTTAGGCTTGAGCGCCCTGAAGGCCTGCGCATCTGGTCTTTGAACCGATGCGCGAGCATTTAACCGGGTCCAATCTTGGAGGCCGCTTTCTCCTCCCTCCCCTCCTGAGGAATCGAAGGAGGGGAGGGAGCATTTCCGTATTTCCCACGGCTGGAATTGGTCTTGGTGCCGTTTCCAGTCTCTTCCCATATCCGTGCCCATCCGTGTAATCCGTGGTTAAATTTCGGTCATTTACCAATACAAAACTGGCTGAAGATCGAGTCCAGCAAATCTTCGGTCGTGGTTTTGCCCACAATCTCGCCGACAGCATTGACGGCGATGCGCAATTCCATCGCCGTCAACTCGATTGATTCCCCGGCGCGGAGTGATTCCAGCGCCGGTTGCAGGCCGCCGCGCGCGCGTTTCAAAGCGTCTTGATGCCGCGAGTTGATCGTCACTTGCAGCATCTCCGCGCGGATTTCGCCGGCCCAAACCAATTGCCTGATCGCATCCTTCAACGCCTCGATCCCCGCGCCCGTGACGCAACAAACCCCAACCACCGGCGCGCCGGCGATTCCTTCAACGGCCAAAACGAGCCTCGCCGGCAGGTCCATTTTATTGCGCACGAGAATCCGCTTTCGTCCCGCAAATTCCGCGAGATGCCGCTCATCCGCCGCCGTCAACAGCTCCGAACCATCCAGCACATGCAAAATCAAATCCGCCCGCCCCAGCGTCTCGTGACTGCGCCGGATTCCCTCCGCCTCGATTTCATCACCCGCCTCGCGCAAACCGGCCGTATCCACAAACACCACCGGGATTCCCCGTACGTTGGCCGTTTCCTCAATCGTATCGCGGGTCGTGCCCGGAATCGCGGAAACAATCGCGCGGTCATGACCCAGCAATTGATTAAGCAAACTCGATTTCCCCGCGTTCGGCCGCCCGACGATGGCCGCGCGAATACCACGCCGCAGAATCTGCCCCTCATTGGAAGTGGCCAGTAATTCGTCGATGAACGCCACCCCCCGCGCCAGTCTCGCCACCAATTGGTCCCGCGTATCCGGCGCGATGTCCTCGTCCGGAAAATCAATATGCGCCTCAATGTGCGCCAGCGTTCTCATCAACTCATCCCGGAGGGAATTGATACGCTGGGAAAGCTTGCCCGCGAGTTGCTCATTGGCGGCGGCGAGCGAAAGCTCCGTGCGCGCGTGAATCAAGTCCGCCACCGCTTCCGCCTGCGCGAGATCAATGCGTCCGTTGAGAAAAGCGCGCCGCGTGAATTCGCCTGGCTCGGCGGGCCGCGCGCCACACTCCAGCACCGTATCCAAAGTCAATTTAGCCGCCAGTAATCCGCCGTGGCAGGTGATCTCCACGACATCCTCGCGGGTCAACGTCCGCGGCGCGCGCATCACCGCCACCATCGCCTCGTCCACGACTTTTCCGCCGCGTACGATCCGGCCATAATGAATCGTATGCGAGGGCGCTACGGACGGCTTCAACGACGATTTCCCCACCGGCGCGAAACACCGGTCCGCGATCCCGAGCGCCTCCGGCCCCGAGATCCGGATAACCGCCAGCCCGCCTTCCCCCAGCGGCGTCGCAATCGCGGCTACTGTATCTGTGGTGTCGATCATTAAGTCCGCGGAATTAAATCCTCCGGCGCCCGCGCCAGCGCGTAGCGCAGCCGTCTCGGCTGCGGGTTCGCGCACCGTCCCGGTGCGCGTTCCAAAACCACTTAATTGTTGTCACGCGTATCAAACTCTGAACGATCCTGTTCTCCCTCGCCCCTTCGGAAGGGGAGAGGGTGGGGTGAGGGGACAAACGCTCACCGCGACGCAATCGTCCAATCTTGCGTTTCACGGGCGTATATCTACTTTGCTTGTATCCCCTCCGCCGCCAGCTCCTCCAAAAGCACTCTCGCCTTCTCGTAACTCTTCCGTTGCAGATAATGCCGCAATTCCGGCGGGGTCCCGGGCGGCAATTGCCCCGCCAGTTCATCCAATCGGGAGAACAGGGGAATCAAGTTCGGTTTGGGGCTGGCCGTCGCCATGGATTTGACGAGGCCATCCAATTCCACCAACGTTTCCCAAACCTGTTTCTCAATCGCGGTCATACCGGTACCTTACGCGCTTCCCGCCTCGGTTCAAAAACAAAAGCAGTTGAATACAGATCAAAAAAAGCCGGGATCAATACCGCAATCACCCAATCGGCAAACGACTTTCATTCCGAAAAATCTGTGTTTATCTGTGCTTATCTGTGGCTTTCCCTTCTTTCTTCCGGCCTACGGCATCTGCACCACCCGGTAAAACCTTCGCGGGTCCGCCGGCGCTACGTCGGACGCGGTGGCGGAATTACCTGTCGCGACGATCGTCCCTCCCAAATTGACCCAATTGGCTTGCGATAAACTGGTCTTGTACTGCACCTGGTAGGTCATCCCGGCAATGGCGTTCCAAACGAGCGCAACCGTATTATTGGCCCGCGTTACCGCTTGGAACAATAGACCCGGCATTGGTGAAACGCTGATGTCATCAAGCCCCAGATAGGAATTGTCATCCTCAAACCCGATTTGGAGCGTTGTGCTGGCGGTGCTGGCGGAGACGACAAATTGGAGGTTGGTCCAACCGATCGCCTCAAGGTCAACCTCGTCAAAATACGTGGCCCCGTCCCAGCTCACTGAAAATTCATTTGGCGTCAGCCCATCCGGGCTGTTCAGCCAGACCGATAACAAATAGTTCTGCCCCGGAGTCGTCGGCACGTCCTGGGTCAGATAGCCCAGCCCGCCACTGGCGCCCAAGGCGGCAAAATAAACCCCGGAATGCGGGTCAAGCAGTGTGATGCTCCCGTCATCCACAAATGTCGCGTCCGAGGGATCATCCAGTGTCCAGCCCGTGAAATCACCGGTTTCGAACCCCCCGTTCTGGACGTAGCTCAATCGCAGATTCGCGGTTTCGCTGGTCGCCCCACCGTAAGCGTTGCTCACCGTAACGGAGTACGCCGCCTCGTCGGCCGCTGATATATTATTGATGGTCAACACCGCGGTCGTGGCCCCGGCAACGTGTCCACCGTCAGTCAAACTAATTCCTTGTTTGCGCCACTGATAGGCTAGCGGCGGCGTACCGGACACCGCGACGGTAAACGTGGCGCTGCCGCCCGGTGCCACCGCCTGATCCTTCGGTTGACCGGTGACCTGCGGCGGCGCCGGTACGAGCACCAGTCCGCTCGACGTCAGGTTGATTGTAAAGGTTCCCCCGCCACCGGGACCGGTCGTGCCGTGCAGGACCAACGGTGGTTCCGGCGTTCCGTCCGGCGTGAACGCGCGCAAGCTCAGGGTGTAGGTTTCCGATTTTACACCGGTGAGGGCGATCTGGTATTGCCCCGTCGTTGGTTGAAAAATGATCACCTCGTGCGCGGTGTTGGTTCCCGCCGTGCCGGTCAGATCGTCATTCTCGATATTATCCTTGAAATAAACCGACTGTGGGATTTCCTGGCGTATGACGCCGGAAACCGCCGAGTAGCCCGTCTGGCGTCCGCTCGGATCGGTTACTAGAATTTCGGCGGCGTCATCCATCGAAATGTCGAAGCCGCTGACATCCCCCGGCGGATCTCCCACATAACCGCGGGTCTCGAAGTCGTTGTCGTAAGAGTCCAGCGTCGTATACGCGGCATGTCCCGGATCGTTGATCAGGAACGAGCCGTTTTCCACCCCGGTTACGAGGACAAAGTGTTCGGGAATCCCGTTCGTATCCAAATTCACCCCCACAATTACCGGGTAACCGTCGGCGAGTGTCTCGCTCAAATACTGGGTGTCCGTCGCCCGGTGGGCATGGAATTCCAACGTATCATCCGACGCGTCGCGCGTGGCCGCGTCCCAATTAACGCTGGTTCCGACAAAATCATTCTTCTGTTTCAACAGCGCGTTGAGCGCGGCGGGATCGGTAGTCACCCCCTCGTAATTCAGGGCCATGGCCAGCACCGTGAGGGCGCACCCCTTCTGCTGGATAGTCGAATCCGAATCATCATAAATATCGCTATTCCAACGGGGATCGCCCTGGTTGAACGGCGGCACGTTGAGATTGGTATTCGCCAGGTTAATGATGGGAATGACGTAACGTCCTAATACATTCGTGTTGAGACTTCCGTAAACCAACCCGCCCGGGTTGCTGTCCAGGAATTCCCCCGGCTGCTGCGATCCCGCCAGTTGAAAATATGTTCCCGGCAAACCCGATCCGTTTGAAAATCCCACGACCGCCGATTCGCCGCCCAATCCTTCGATCCCGCCGCTGGCATCGCCCGTTTCCCACTGAATCTGATCGTAATTCAACTCAATATCGAAATCGCCCGGATTGCGGTCCGGGCGGCTGATCAGGATTAGTTGAAAACTATTGAGCTTGTCGGTGTTTTCGGCGTAATAACCCACGCCGATCCAGTTCACGCCAAACGCTTGGTGGCCATCCACCGTGTCGTTACCAAAGGTCACCCCGTTTCCCTCCCTCGTGTCCACGTCCGCGAAATACGCCGCGATGATTTCCGTGCTCGTTCCGGCCAGCCCGAACGGGGTGAATTCGGCGAGCGAATCGTCAAACGTCACATTGCCGTTGTTGTTCACGAACAACTCGCTAAACGTTTCCCCGTAAAACGTAATGTCGAAACCGATTGGA
>Ga0206828_1078_pt1 | contig 15533 bp, 13 predicted proteins | sample Alteio_BWOrgCont_78_FD_152858 | JGI IMG/M metagenome (GOLD analysis project Ga0206828, IMG submission 152858) | Enriched cells from forest soil in Barre Woods Harvard Forest LTER site, Petersham, Massachusetts, United States -... | ecosystem: Environmental > Terrestrial > Soil > Temperate forest >... | reverse complement strand
GAGCCGCCGAAGATTGAGGTTAACGACTGGAAGCTGCCGCCGATGTCGAAGATGAACGTCAGGGGCGCGTACTTCTGCGCATTTTGCAGGATGAAGTTGCAGAGATACGACTTTCCGGAGCCGGTCATTCCCAGGATGAGCGTGTGAGCAACCTCGCCGTTATGCAGGTTGAGGAAGTAGGGCGTGCTGTTGTCGGTCTCGAGTGCGGCAAGATACTCGGAACCGAGATGCGGATTCGTCTTCTCGCCGGGCAAGATCGTAAACAGAAACGAGAGGTCGGCATAGTTTGAATTGAGCAGGTAGAGCCGGCGCAGATTCATGGAATAGTTGCCAGGAATGGTGGCGAAGTAGGCGTTGAGCTGGTTGTAGGTCTCCACGAACAAATTGCCATCGGCGTTTGTGAAAATGCCGGTGAACTCTCCAACGAGCTGCTCAAGTTCTGAATTGGAACGGCCATACAACACAATGCTCAAAGAGAAGTCGCCAAGTTGCTGGCCGTCGCCTAGCGCACGCAGGCAATCGCCCAGATTCTCGATGTCCGCCTGTTTCGATTCATCGACCAGGACATCGCGGGGATTTGTCTGCGCTGCATCGTTGCCCATCTGCGAGATGAAACCTGTCTTTGAGACATTGAAGTGACGACGGCGCTTGTTGACTTCCTTGCGGGCCTGCTCGGCCGTCATCGGCGTCCATTCCGTCACGACATAGAAGTTTGCTGCGATCTTGAGGAGTGAATCGAGCACAAGAGGCCGCGTCTCTGTGATTGCCTCTTTCATGGTCAGCACGCGAACGAAGTGGTCGCCAACGCGCAGGTGGTCACGTTCGGCCTCAATGGTCGAGTTGACTGCCTGGTAGTCGAGAAACTGCGTCGATTGCGGCTTGCCTGCAATCCGCCAGTCGTCGTAGTTGAGTAGCCGCCGCAAGAACTCGAATTGCCCTTGCTGATTCAGAACCTCAATACCGACGAAGTCGCCGAGTTGCCGCGTGAATGCCTGGACACGCTGGTCAATCCGCGCAACCTCGGCCTCGATCTGTGACCGTAGCAGAGTCTTCATGCTGCTTCCGGCAAACTGCGTTTTCAGTTCATCGACTGCTCCGGCAGGATCACGAAGCAGGCGGGCCAGCGCGGCGCCAATGCCGGTCTTGGACCGTGCGCCTTCGAGGACGATGCAATAAAAGATCTCAACCTGGTAGAGCCGGTCGCGCTTGGCCTCAAAGAACTGCCGCCGTTGGTCGATGGCGGCCTCTACCACGGGGTCGTCGTAGTGGGCGAAGGGGATCTCAGGCCGGTTTTGCTTGAACAGATATTGGTAGACGTGGAAGCCGGGGCCAAACGCCTTGAGCGCCGCTTCCAACCTTTTGACGGCATACTCCTGTTCCGCGTGGTCGAGGCTTTCGTAGTCCACCCCGGAGACGTGCAACACAACCCCCACGTCTCCGCTTTTGGTCAGGAACGCGGTCTCATTCCAGAATCCATACAAATTGATGTGATCGTTGAGCGAGGCAGCCTCTTTCCACGGCTTGATGACCTTGTCGAGTCGGAGCATCAGACCACCTCCACACGGGGAACGCTCTGTTTGGCGGCGTCGTAGCGCACGTTGTAACGTTCCGATTTCGCGAGAATCCGCAGAAATGCAGGGTCGGCGTTGGTGACCCAATGGCCGAATGCAAAGCCTCCGACGAAGACGGCAACTCCGGCGATTAGGCTGTTGAACAGATTGAACGCGCCCACGGCCCCGACACAGGCGAAGTAAAAGAGCGTCCTCTCAACCCCAAGGTATGTGAGGGGCTTATGCAGGCTTTTGAAGACCCGATTCCTCCGACGGGTTGTAGTGTGTGTCTGCATCCTCGCCCCTCGCAGCTTGTGAAATGGTTTGTGGGTGTCGTCAAGCACGGCATGGGGTCTGCTTACACGCCCCAAAGCCAGGTCAGAACGTTGGTGGCGAGCACGGCAATGCCTGTGCCGGCTGCTACCCCAGCTAGGGTCTTCTTGGCGCCCGGTTCGCCGTGCGCGAACTGGTAGCCACCCACCACGATGGCAATCAGGCTTGCGACCTTGGCAACCGTGCCCGTGAAGAGGGTTTGCATCGCGGTGAAGCCGGTATCGAAAGGTGACTGCGCGAGTGCGAGCGCAGGAAAGAGAATCAGCAGGGTGAAAAGAGTGGCGCTTGGGCGTAGCCGACGGAGTGGGCTCAAGCGGGAAGCCTTCCACCGGCGTCTGGGTATGAGTGTGGCAATCATCGGCACCTCCAACGGCTTGAACTTTTGCCGTTATGTGTCGGAAGGTAGCTCGTACCGTCTCGTCTGTCCAAGACTTCTTGTCTATGCCGCCATAGCTTTTATCTATGGATGTCTACCGATGGGAAAGCGGAATCGAGAGGTCTCCCCAGTTTCCTGGCTGATTTCGTCGGAACATCTAGTTGCATCGGCAGGTCGTCAGTCGATCAAAGCGGAAGCAAGTGCTTGCCACGCGATTGTCCACCCCCTGGTGGCGTTGGATGCTCAGCCTGTGCATTGGCTGTGGCCACTGAAGGGGTAAGGCTGCAAAGTCCACTAAAAGTCTGCAAAGCGCTGCTAAAATCGACGGGATCATCCAAAATGCTCAGAGCGAACAGCAAACTTCGACACACGCTAGGACCGGCTAGAGTTGACTTTCTGGTCCATGCAGCCCAAGCTATTGAGCGCATTCTCCCCCATGTACAGGTGGCGCCTTGGCGCGAATCTGTGTGGGCGAAGCCGGCGTCGGTGTGGACCTCTCCGAATAGGACAGCCGTGCGCATCACTCTGGCAATTGGGCGAGGCGAGGAAGCAACGAGCCGCTCCCTAACTGCCGAGGTTGAAAGACGTAACCTGAGCATCCTAGGCGGAGCCGCGAGACGCACGCTGGACGAGCGAGAATTCGACATTTGTAGACGCATCTCAGAGCGTATTTCGGAGGTTCTCGGCTCGCCAATAGTTGATGGAAGTGACGCTTCAATTAAGGCAGTCCGCGACGCTTTTGACGAGTATGTTATAGCTCAACATATTGAGGCGCACTATGGTTTACCCCCACTCTCGATGGACTCGATTTTTATGGCTCTCCATACGCTCTCGGAGCAGAGCTATGAGAATAAGGCGCTGACGTTCGGTTGCGTTGTTGATTCTCTCCAACCCTCAGGAGGACAAGGTGCCCAATTTCCAGGGGATTTTTTGACTTTGAAGAAGTACAAGGCATTATCAGACGGCTTTCACACTGCCTATTATGTTTCGGCTGACGGAAAGATTCTGGACTTCGTCGATCTTGATCGATTTGAGAAACAAGGGCTTACTGAAAAGCACCATTATCCATATTGGGCGGAGCCGATTGCTCGATCGAGTCGGAAGGGGCGATGTGGAGTAGCGTTAAGCCGTCAGGGTGACATTCTGGTGTTCGACGAAGGAACGCTCCGTTTTACTTACCGATACGGCAGGTGGCACTATTGGAATCATGCGCACATAGTGCACCTTCTTCGTGACTTAGCTCGGACCCAACACGTACCCCCGAAGATTCTCGGGAGGGTTGTCGGCGCAATATATCGAGCAGCGTTGGATGTATCGTTTCGCCGTTCCGGAGGGTTATTTGTTGTTCTACGCAATCGTAAGAAATTAGATCAAGTTGTACGCTCAGGCGAGGCCATTGCAGATGCGGGGCGCGACAAGAGAGACCTGGAGTTCGACGGTGTGATCAGTAAACACCCCATCCAGTCACTTCCGCGGTCAGTAGCGGTGGAACTAGCTGCGTTGGATGGCGCGCTAGTCTTCGCGAATTCCGGGCATCTCCTTGCCTACGGAGCTGTGCTTCAACCCAAAAAGGCCGGCAAGTTACGAGGTACTGAAGGGAGTCGTACGAAAGCAGGGATTGGGGCGTCAAACTATGGTTTAGCAATTAAGGTCAGCTCTGATGGCGACATCACCGTATACAGTAAAGGCAAATCCTTCATAACTATGTAGTGCACTGACTGCATCTTTGCGGTGAGATCGGCGCTATGATGCTGACATGTACAACGAATTTGACATGAGTTGCTTCCCCGAAGCACGCGGAACTAAGGGCTACCGTAGTCCGTTCGCTGTTGATCGAGATCGGGTTATCCATAGCCGCGCGTTCCGTCGTCTTCAAGCAAAGACGCAGGTCTTCAGCTCCGGCGAGTACGATTTCTATCGAACCCGTCTGACGCATAGCGTTGAGGTCGGGCAAATCGGGCGGTCCATTTGCACCTTTCTCGCCCATCAGTTTCCTGATGCCCCCAAGATTGATCTCGATCTGGTAGAGGCCGCATGCCTTTCTCACGATCTTGGCAATCCTCCTTTTGGCCATTCGGGGGAACGAACTCTCCACAGCTGTATGGAGGAGTATGGAGGATTTGAAGGCAATGCGCAGACGATGCGTATTCTTACAAAACGTATCTTCACTGAGAAAGAGGGAAGAAAAGGGTTAAAGCCTACGCGCGCTCTGATGGATGCAGTCTGCAAGTACAAATGCTTCTGGAACCCTGGGATGCAAAACCACTTCCTATACGTGGATCAGAGTGATTGCACCGAATTCATTCACGACGGCTTGACCATAACGGACCAGAGCATCGAATGCCAAATCATGGATTGGTCCGACGATATCGCGAATGGATATGCTGACATCAATGATGGTGTCAAGGCGCGGCTAATCAATAAATCTGCTTTAGAGCAATGGGCAGGCTCCGTATCTCTCGACTCTCAGGACAATTCGGATGTCGAAAAGCTAATCGAAAGCATTGAGAAGGACGATACCGAGAGGTTCAGAGCGCTGGGTATTGGAGAGTGCATCGAAGCGACTGCCATTGCATTGCGCTCCGGACCTCTGGCTTCTCGGACCCAGCGGTATAGCCATTGCATAGAGGTACAACCGGAGATCAAGAAGCGATGCAAACTCATGAAGAGTATTGCAAAAGGGATAGTGATCCAGTCTGCTTTGGTGCAGCAGCTCGAGATGAAAACGCACCTAATGATGAGGGATCTGTTCGTACTCCTTCTTGAAAACTACGATGGCAAGGCCCCCAAGGCACTACTGCCACACGAAGTTCATGTTGAGGTGATATCTGCGGCAGACAAGGGCGGAAAGGCGCGGCTTATCTGCGATCACCTTTCAGGAATGTCAGACGACTTTGCCGTGCGCACGTATCGGAGGCTTTTCGATCCACTATTTGGATCCCTCGGTGATTTCATTTAGTTCCTCAACATTCAGATGTCTAGGTCTTATGTATTCTCGATCTGCGGTACATAGCCTAAGCCCATGTACCGCCGACAGCATGAGGTAATACATTAGACTATCTTGCTAGGCCATTATTCTCATATATCGGCAAGGGTTCGCGGGTGCTCGTCGGCAAAACCGTCAACTTTGGCGAACAGTAAGGCCGCGCTACGCGAGAAGTTTCAGTTGAACGGGGCGAACCTGGTCCTTGATGGGAGGCTTCTTGCCGGACATGCTCCCTCGCATCTCTTGCGCGAATCGAATCACAAGCGGTAGGGCAAGATGGTCCGCATCGCTGTGGTGGACGAAGGCGGTATCGGCGGTCCAGTGAACGCCGGCGATTGGCCTGGTCGTGAGAGCTGAGTCGATGGGTGTTCCCTGGTCGATGAGCGCCACTCCATACCCGGCGCGAACCATCCATTGAATATCGGCCGGAGTACTAGCTGAACAGGAAACCTCCGGAACGATCCCAACTTGCGTCAGCATCTCCATCAGTCGATTGTGCGCGGATGGATGCACGGCCGGGTCGCGGAATATTGTCAGTCGTTCAGCCAGATCGGAAAGCGAAACCTGGGCATTGCGCGCCAGAGGATCTTCCTTTTGCATACACACTACCAATGGGTCGCGCGCAACTTGCTGCATTACCCAGTCTTGGCCGTCAATTGGCATCGGAAAAAGTGCTCCATCGAGTGTTCCTTCTTCAAGCCGGTGAAGCAAATGCAATGGGTCGCCGCCCGACAGATGAATCAGGCAATCCGGGAGCAGCTTGGCATAGGCATCGCGAAAGAGCTGCAGCAGGTCTGGATTGATAAAGGAGGAAAAGCCGAGCCGGAAGGGGGGCACCTCTCCCCGGTGAACTGCACGCGCCATCGCAATGATTTTGGTTCGTTTGAGGAGTGCTTCCTGGGCGTACGCGACGATCATCTGCCCTGGAGGCGTGATCCGCACGCCTTGGCGGGTTCTGATGAAGATCGGGAATCCGAGTTCGTCCTCGAAATCCTTGACCTGTTTGCTGAGGGACGGCTGTGCAAGAAAGAGTCGTTCCGCGGCTCGTGTAATGGTGGCCGCCTCCGCCACTGCGACGATGTACTTCAAATGCCTGAACTCCACGAGATCTGACATGGCATTTAACTCCTCTGCTTGAAGGTTGCGTTCCAAGGCCAGAAGTGAATCAACCATACGGAAGTCGATCTCAATGCCAGCTTCCACAGAAAGTACCATCCGAGTCAATAAGGCACTTTTTTGTTCCCTTGCTTCGCGGCCTGTTCGGTCCTTCCATAGACAAAAAGTATGGCGGCATAGACATGAAGTCTTTGACGCTTTCCAATCTGCAACTCAGACTTGAGCAGAGATGCTGGGATCGACGCAGGCCGTCTTTCTCAAATCAGTTTGCGCTGACATGAACGCCGCAAAGAGCGTGGTTCTAACGCCCGAACAATGATGCGGGTTATCGGGAGATGAATTATGAATAATGCGCCGCCACCGACCAAGAAGGGCCCCGCGAGAGCGGAGTTGAGTGTAGATGAGAAGCTACTGATCGGGCGCCAAGAGGCAGCAGCTGTTTTATCCATCAGCCAGCGAGCCTTGGATTACCTCGTAGCAAATAAGCAACTCCAAGTGAGACGGATTGGGTCGAGGGTTCTAATCCCGCGTTCCGAGTTGCTGCGATTCGCGCGCGCCGATCACCCAAAGCCCATCGCAAGCTGAAACTGTGTATGGCTCCGCTTGGCACTATTCCAATCACCTCCCCAAATGACCCAGCCGGAGCCCATCAAGCTTGCATTCAATTTCTGCCGCGGAAGTGAGTGTCCTTTCGCCCCCCCAAGTTTTCACAAGAACTAAGTGCTTCCGCCCTTACCCAATTTGAAAGGCGAGCTCTGCGCACCGCGACCTTGTCAGCGAATGTAATCGTCGCCCATTGGCCCTCGATTCCTGGATACGAAAAATATTTCTTGCCACCGGTCGCTCGAACAGCCATCAAAACAGCCACTCGATGAAAATAAAAATGGCAGCCGATTTGGCTGCCTCGCATCTTACTGATTTTATTGATTCTCTGGCTCCTCAGGTAGGACTCGAACCTACAACCCTTCGGTTAACAGCCGAATGCTCTGCCATTGAGCTACTGAGGATCGCCTTGTGGAGCGCGCTTTGAGGGACGCGCTTCGTTAACCCTTTCATAGCAAAGACAGTTGAATTGGTCAATTAAGCCCTGAAGAATGAAGAACTTTTGGCATCGCCCATAATCTGTGCGATTGTTGTTCCCTCTCCCCTCCCATTCGCGGATTGCTATCGGTACGTCCCCGATTATGACCGATTTTGAAATAGGCTGACGACAAAATTGACTACATTTTTGGGGGCCGATTTTCAAGCTCAAGATGACCGGATCCTGCGTCCTTTCGACAATCAAACAAGCACCCCCGCAGATCCCAACCAGTAAAAGGGATGACCAGGAACGGACTTCTTCAGCGCCTTCAGGCAATCAGATTCAGAGGCAGCCAAGCGCTACTGCTGCTCGAGTCGCATCCTTTGACGTTAGACCGCGAGGCGGAGGTCCGAAGCCACGTCGTATGGCTCAGGGTTTGCGTCACCGCAGCTGACGACTTATCTGGCGATCGGGATCGAATCGCCCAGGTGCCGCGCGAGGCGTTTACTCTGGAACAGGCGCGCCTGGGTCGCGGATCAGAAATGGTTAAGCGCGACTGAGGAATTGATGTCGGTCAAAGAGGAGCAATGCAACCGAAACGAGGTTCAAACACGGAAATGTTCACCGGATATGAGGCGCTGCTGTCACAGCGTCTCGGAAGTCCTCCAACGTGGACAACAGAACACTTTACAAATTTCTGCTCATGACCGGCCCACGCGAACAGGAGCGCATGCAACCTGCACTGGTTCTCACAGTTGTTCGGCGAAAACCGTCGGAACACCAAAAGCCAAAGGTCCCAGAATCGCGCCTCTCGCTAAGAGTTGGTCTCTGAGAAGCGAGGTCCTTCCCGCGCATAGATATAGTGCTGGACTTCGACAGGTTTGATGACGTAGCTCAGCACCTGTTTCTCAACCTCACTGTCGGCTTGAGTGAAACGGTTATGTTGCCGCTCGTGTTCAGCCCAAGAGTCGACTTTGAAGCTCTCCAGATAGGTGTTCGGTGCCTCTGTATCGACGAAGATTCCCCAGTTTATCGCGCCATCGCGGCGACGTACACGCTCATAGTTGTGGATTTGACGGAGAAACTCGGGAGCTTTCGCCGGATCGATTACATACTTCACGGTAACGAGGACCGGCCCCTCGTCGGGGTCAGGTTCCTCGATCATCGCGGGTTTAACCCAGTGATTCCAGATGCTGAGATCCACCTTAGTATCCGGCAATCTGAACCAGAGCGGCAGCAAGAGGCATGCCCCCGTTCCAACACTCGCAGCCGCAAGAGTGGCATGGACACCCGTGCGCAAGGCAACAAAGCCCCAAAGAGTGCTACCCAGAGTGACGCTGCCCTGAAAAACGAAGAGATAGACCGCGAGCACTCGCGCCCTCACCCAGTCGGGCGCAAGCTCCTGCACCATGATATTGAAGAGGGACATGATCGCAGTCCAGGAGGCGCCTCCGAACAGCATTAAGAAGCAGAGGATCGCAGGTGTACGTAACAAGGCCAGACTTAAGACAATTGCAGCGAATATCGCTGTGGCGTAAGACAGTAAAGTCTCCGTCGAGAGTTTCGACCTTGTCCGCTGTAGCACCATGGCGCCCATCACCGCGCCCAATCCGAAGGACCCTAGCAAGAATCCGTAGGCGATTGGGCTCTTACTGAGTTCCCTGGCCGCGGTTGGCAGAAGCGCCCAGAAGGAACTCGTGAAGAATATAAGAATCGCCGACCGAAACAGCAGCCTGCGGATACCCGGGGAATACCGGACATAGCGAATGGCGGCGGAGGTCGCTCCGCGGAAGGTCTCTGCAGGAAGCGTGCTCTCTCGCACGGGTCTCCTCCATCTCTTGATCACGGCGATGACACCGAAGAAGGAGAGGGTATTGAATGCAAATGCAGCGCCGACGCCTACAGATGCGACAATGAAGCCGCCGAGGCCCGGCCCTACGGCGCGAGCCAGATTGAACTCGATTCCATTTAGAGCCAAAGCGGCGGGTAATTCCTCTTTCTCGACCAGTTCAGGAAAGATTGCCCTCCAGGCGGGCGACTCGACCGCATCCCCAATCGACAACCCCAGCGTAAGCAGGAGTAGGAGCCACGGCGTCATCACTCCCGCGAATGTAGCCACAGTCAGCACAATCGCAACAACGAGCATCCACGTCTCTGTGCCGAGGATCAGCTTGCGACGGTCGAAGATGTCTCCGATCGAGCCAGCTGGTAGCGCCAAGAGGAAAAAAGGTAAAGCGGAAGCGGTTTGAATCAGGGCGATGTATAGGGGATTTCTGGTGAGCGAAGTCATCAGCCATGCCGCGCCGACACTCTGCATAAAGGTTCCAATATCAGAGATCAGGTTGGACGCAAGCAGGTTTCGAAACGTGCGATTGCGGAGGGGCTGCCACGGCCCCGGCGAGCGAGAGACTTCTGATTGAGCTACCTGAGTCATCGGTCTTGAAAATTAGCGTCTTCCTTTATGCGATGGCCATCCTAGTTTAGCGACTCGGTTGACGGGAAGGCGATGGCCGCGAAAACATTTGGATGATCGGGTTCGTCTTCCACATTTGCCTACGGTCGAGGCCGTCCGAAATGGCAAACTGGTGATCTCGATAGGCGGCAAGGTGCGACTCAGCCGCGCTGATGGAGCTCAAGCAGCCGCAGAAAAAGCTAGCATGGGAAGATCTTGCTGTTGGCTTGACGTTTTATTGCGAACAAAAGCCACGAAGGGAACCTCGGAGATGAAAAGAGCTGCACGCGGAATCAACCCCGCTTCGAAACCAAGTGGCGACGGATGTGTAGAATGCCTTGCGTCGCCGAGAGGTTGGTGGTTTCACCTGCGCCGGTGTGCGGAGTGTGGGCACATCGGATGCTGTGACAGTTCTCCGAGCCAACATGCATCAAAGCATGCGGCGGCGACGGGGCATCCGATCATAACCAGCTTTGAGCCGGGTGAGGATTGGTTCTTCGATTACGAGAAGCAGGCGATGGTCAAGGGTGTAGAGTTGCTTCCGCCGCATTCGCACCCGAGAAATCAGCCTGCTCCTGGACCGGCAGGAAGGGTGCCGGCCGACTGGGAATCGCATCTGAATTAGCCAGCCATCCTGGACCCGCCGCGCTTGAGAGAGAAATGCTCAAGAGCCACAGTAAACTGATTCGAACCTTCATGCTCGGCGACGAGCGACCGCTCGGTGGCATTTCACACGGTTGCAGGAGAATTGAACCATGTTGCCAACAATCAATGCGCCTGACAGGCAAGCCGAGGCTTTTCCCGTGCTTACGCCGGCGCAGATCGCCCGTCTCCGGTCCTACGGCAATATCCGATCGGTCCAGGCTGGAGAAGTCCTTTTCGAACCAGGCAAGCTGGACATGCCCTGTTTCGTGGTGCTTTCAGGAAAGCTTGATATCGCGATATCCGGTCTTTCCGGCGAACAGGTGTTTGTGACATACGGCCCCGGTCAATTCTCCGGTGAAGTTGTTTTGATCTCCGGGGCCCGCGCACTTTCTCGCGGGCGTGTGGCCGAGCCGGGAGAGTTTCTGGAGATCGACGCAGACGCATTGCGCACGTTGATTGCGAAGGATGCCGAGCTGAGCGATATCTTCATGCGCGCTTTCCTCCTGCGGCGCGTCGCGATGATTTCAGGAGGCCTGGGCAATGTGGCCGTGTTGGGATCGCAACATTCATCCAACACTTTGCGCCTGCGCGAATTCCTAACCCGCAACGGCCATCCCTTTCGCTATGTCGATCTCGATAGCGATAAGGAATCGCAGGAACTTCTGGATCGCTTTGACATAAAGCTAGAGGACATTCCTGTTGTGATCTGCAGCGGAAAGAATGTATTGCGAAATCCGACGAATCAGAAACTAGCGGAGTGTCTGGGGATCTCCGGCCGAACAGACGGGCATCGCGTTTATGATGTCGCGATTGTGGGCGCTGGCCCCGCAGGCTTGGCCGCGGCGGTATATGCGGCTTCCGAGGGACTGGACGCAGTGGTGATCGAATCTGAGTTCCCCGGAGGTCAGGCCGGAGCGAGTTCAAAAATCGAGAATTATGTTGGTTTTCCCATGGGCATTTCGGGGCAGGAACTTGCCGGCCGCGCGGTCGTGCAGGCAGAGAAATTCGGCGCGCAGATGACGGTCGGCCAGAAAGTTGTGAAGGTCAAGTGTGACCAGCGGCCGTATGAGCTTACTTTGGAAAACGGCGGACTCGTCGAGGCGCGGAGCATTGTGATCGCCGCCGGCGCTCAGTACAACAAGCCAAGTGTCGAGAATCTGGGCCGATTCGAGGGACAGGGCATCTACTACGCCGCCACAGCCATGGAAGCACAACTGTGCACGGGCGAGGAGATAGTCGTGGTTGGCGGTGGCAATTCCGCCGGCCAGGCAGCCGTTTTCCTGGCAGAAACAGTACGCAGGGTCTACATGCTGGTTCGCGGAAAGGAGTTATCTGACACCATGTCGCGCTATCTCATCCAGCGAATCGTTGAGAATCCGGACATCGAACTGCATTTCGAAACCGAAATTGTCGCATTGGCAGGCGATTCGCACCTGGAGCGAGTCACCTGGCTGGACCGGGCGACGGGCGAAGAATCTGTGCATGACATCGGCCATGTGTTCGTGATGGCAGGCGCTTCGCCGCGTACAGATTGGCTCCGTGGATGTCTTGCGCTCGATGAGCAAGGGTTCATCCTCACAGGACGGAATTTGGACCCGATTCTGGACAGCGCGCCAGTGAAATGGCCGCTCATCCGGCCTCCGCAAATGCTGGAAACTAGTCTGCCCGGAGTTTTTGCTGTCGGAGATATTCGTTCCGGCAACGTGAAGCGCGTTGCATCTGCCGTGGGTGAAGGTTCAATCTCGATTCACCTCGTGCACCGCGCACTCACGGAGACGTGAGATTCCTTCGCTAACTTTTATGGACGACCTCGAACGAATATCCGTCCGGATCAAATACATCGGCGGCATAATATCCCGGATAATACTCCACTCGTGCCCGCGGTGAAATATTGTCTTTGGCGCCAGCGGACATTGCCGCCCTGTGGAACTCATCGACCTCACCATTGCTCTCGGCCATGAAGCCCCAGTGAATGGAGGCTGGATCAGGCTTCCCTTGCTTGATCCAGAAGAACGCCCTTTTGCCGTCACCAAATCCCCACAGATCAGGATGATCGCCTTCCCCTTTGTAGGGCAAGAAGAACTTGATATTAAGCGGCTTCAAGGCCGCCTGATAGAACGCCAACGAACGTTGACATCGCTGACGCTCAGAATAATGTGGTCGAGCATTGTTTTCTCCTTCAAGTCGCAGAGGCTTTAGCGGCCCTCTTTTGTGATTCAACTCGTTTGCCTTGCGACTCAAAGCGTTGAGCTGCCAAGTCAGATTTGTCAATGGTAGTTCAGATGGCGGTGCGCCCTCCATCCACGGCAAGCTTTGCGCCGTGAATGAAACTGGCACGGTCTGTCGCCAGAAACACAATTGCTTCCGCAATTTCGTCGGCGGACGCCGGACGACCCGCGGGCGCCTGGGCGGCGAGTTCCTCAAGCCCCTCTCCCATGGCATCCGTGCCCTCCGTGCGCGTGGGCCCGGGACTCACCGCATTCACGCGGACGCCCTTCGGTCCGTATTCGGCAGCCCAGGTTTTCGTCAACAGATTGATGGCGGCCTTGCTTGAACCGTAGAGGCTCATTCCGGGCGCTCCGTAATCGGCAACCATAGTTGAAAGATTCACAATTGCTCCTTTGCCTCTCTCAGCCATCAGAGGGGCAAGTTCCGCGACCAGGAAATACGGTGCCTTCACGTTTGTTGAAAAGACGCGGTCAAACTGCTCTTCCGTCATTTCATGCGTCGGCCCAAAAGGATAGATGCCGGCATTGTTGATCAGAATATCGACATGGCCGCTTCCGAGTTCGAGCGCTTTCCTCGCCACATCGCGCGCGCTGGCTGCGTCGCGAAGATCGGAAGAAATAAAGTCTGCTTTGCCGCCCGCAGCGCGAATTTCGTCCGCTGCCTTCTCCCCGCGTTTCACGTTTCGCCCCACAACCACAACATGGATTCCGAGTTGAGCCAGTTTCTTGGCTGTCGCGAGACCGATTCCGCTCGTTCCACCCGTGATAAGCGCTGTTGCAGTGTTGTCTGTCATGACCAGTCTCCTAAAGAGATCAATGTGACTCATTGGATGCACTCGCGCGCTCGGCCAGGGACACGGAGGGGCCGACGCCGACATCCGCGCCAAACTGGGACCGTTTGCGTAGAAGGAAAAGAACTCGACCACTCAGTTCTCGGCAGGAGCAACTCGCATCTGCGAAGAAACGCACGGTTGCAGTGCGAAGCTGGCGCTATGGACTTCAAACGGGCCCTCATCCGGGATGTTCGTAGAGGAAAGGTCGCAGTCTGCTGCCTCTCCAGAAGTAGACAAGGATTATGACACTGGCGAATGCCGCGTACGCGCACCACACGGAGGTGAAGGCATATCGCTTGATTGCGTCGACAATCAAGAGAATTGCCAGGTTTGCCCCTCCAAAGACAACCATCATCCTGATCTTTGAGAAAAAAAGCGAACCGCAGGTTGCAATCACGTACAAGACGGCAACAGCCATATTGTCTGTGGCGTGATTGATGTAGACGATGCTATTGTCCCTGACGTAGATGTCGGTTGGGTACGCCGTCAATCCCCACAATACATAGAGCGCCGTTGCTCCGCCGATCATGACGAAAGGCAACATGCGCCTGCGGCTTTCCCTTGTAGGTTCGACGAGTATCACGCTGAGTGGCACCAGGAAAGGGAGAAGCCCCTGCGCATACAACATGAATGCAGCGCCCATGTTGTGCGTCACGGTAGGCGAGAGAATCCCATCCAATCCGAGCCAAACGAACCCCTCGGTGAACTGGTGGACGGCAAACAGCGTGGGTAGCGATGCGAAAAGCAATTCGCGCCGGTGCTTCACCTTCGTCAATGTGACCACGCCGACGGTGCCAAGAACTCCGCTGCCAACAAAATTTGCCGTAGCTGAAAAGCACATGCCTCGTCCTCTTTCTTGCGAAGATTACGCCGCTCTTCTAGCACGTACCCGTCGGTTCGAAGGTGAAGAACGCCGCGTAATACTGCGCCCGTAGAAGTCTTGATCTGCGAACTGGCTCATGATCATCTGGATCGCTTGCTTGAGGACCGACCGCCGTGTCGATAATCGCGCACAATCCACGAATACCCGACCCTAATTTGCGTCCGGCCGGTATATCTTTTCTCTCATGTTCCGCGTGTCATTCGGGGATGGGGTAATCATCCCCGACGCTACTAACGACGCGTACACATCTTGTTCCGCTGCGAACCAGTCGACTTCGGGTGAGCCGAGAGGACATCCCCTTTGTTCCCAAAGCTTGTACGCCAGTTTTTCTACGAACTCATGCCGGCTTTCATATGCAAAATCAGGGATGAGCTCCGGTGGTTGTTGTTTATCGCGCCGTCGAGTTTTGGCGGGCATCGCGGTTCCTCCAATTTTGGGTCTGCGGAAGTGTCCAGGTCTCCCTCCCGCTGTCTGATCGATCGTTACAATCCTGCGAATGCAATGTCCTACCACCGGCGTCGCAGCCAATCTCGAAGTTCATCGCCAGGACGGCGTTTCGTGCCACCGAATGAAAGAAGCCTCAAGCGGCACGAACGCCCCTACATGTTGCGGAACGAGGCGCGGCGTGTAGTCAGCAACCGGGCGACCTGCCGGAACAGAAGCGCGGTAAGTGAAGGTATTTGTCGCTCCGTCCAGGGGTTCGCCACGATTCATAGCGAGCGCGATTGGGTTCTCGTATTTCTGCGCGTCCGCGTAGAGTTCGACTCGCACGGCGTCGGCATCCATATCGTCGAGAAACACCTGAACGTGAAATAGGTATTGCGCGCCCTGCTGCTCGACGGTCGCGGGGCCGAAGCGCAGCGCTGACCAATGTTTCGCCAGTTCCGCCTGCCAAGCGACGAGATCGGCTCCCACTGAACCACGATTCTCGCCTCGCTCGCGAAGCGCTGCCGCTGCCGGCAGATAATGTTCTTCGGTATATTGGCGAACTACGCGATTGCTCGAAAACGTTGGAGTTAGCCGCGCCATACTTTCACGCATGCGATTTACCCAGCCGCGCGGAATCCCGTGCTCATCGCGAGAATAGAACTCCGGGATTACCTCTCCTTC
>Ga0206828_1074_pt1 | contig 16348 bp, 6 predicted proteins | sample Alteio_BWOrgCont_78_FD_152858 | JGI IMG/M metagenome (GOLD analysis project Ga0206828, IMG submission 152858) | Enriched cells from forest soil in Barre Woods Harvard Forest LTER site, Petersham, Massachusetts, United States -... | ecosystem: Environmental > Terrestrial > Soil > Temperate forest > O... | reverse complement strand
TCCAAGATAAAAGATGACCAGGGTTGAAAAAGGAAAATCCGTAAATCCTTTAGGGTAAATTTGCCTCAACTAAAAAATGAAGAACACTGCCGCCTTAGTCTGTTACCCACACCGATTTTAGTTTTTCATTATTCCAATAAAACACTCTTTCCCCACCCCTATCGAACGGGTTCAAAGAAAAACCGGCGCTTGGCATATCCACCCAACTATTCTTTTCAACATCCGCAATAGTCCTTCTCTGTTCGTAGGATAAATACACTTCGAGTAATGGGTCTTTTTCATTTTTATAATCTTGAACAATTTGAACTTCGGGATGACTGGCATTTATATCTAACACCAACACTAAAAGTTTAATCCCTAATTCAGGCTTTTTCGAATCCACTAATAACACAGCACAATCAGTGATGGAAGGATGCCGAAAGTTGCCGAACACCAAACCCGGATATTCATTTGGATGTTTTGACTCAAAGTATCGTTGTAATGATTGGCTGGTATCTTTTGACTGTAATACAGAATAATCAGGATATTTTTGTCCTAACAATTCCACTACTTGTTTTTTCAATTGAGGTAAATCCGTTGACGATACCTCTTGAGCAAAAGCGACCGACCCACAAACGAAAGCAAACAAAGTAAATAACATTATTTTTTTCATTTTCCCCTCTAATAAAAATCTAGTTGCCACAACCTTTACAACAATTTGATGGCGGATTAAAAGAAGGCCTTACACCAGGTGCAAATCCAGAAACACCGTTACTGCCCGGCAGGTCTTGCATGTGGAAACAATTTGGCTCTTCTTGCCCATACCTGCTTTTAGCCGGGAAACATTGGTTAAAGCACTTTATTACAGCCTTGCGAGTTAAATTAGGATTATTGTTCTTACCTAAATCACAAGCATCCCCCGTTGCATGTTTACTTCCCGGATTATGACCGCCCTCTTTAGCTCCAGTAACAACAATGTTGAATGTAATACAACGCTCAAAACAATTCATATATTTTTGCATATTAGGATTTGGAAGTTGCCCTGAACCGGGTGCATAAGTACATAGCCCTAACGGATCAGTAAACTCCACAGAATTGTCTTGAACATAGGCATATAAATTAGCGGTTTGAGTATCATCTTCCAAATTAGAATTAGGAAGTTCACCAAGGGGGTCTCTCGTTATCCAACGCCCTTTTTCCGGATCATAAACCCTATACCAAGTTAAATCCAAACATAGCGTTTTTTCTAAGTAATATCCCGCAAAACCAAAATCGCTATCAAGATCACCAGATAGCTTGGTTTGCCTACCATAGGTGTCGTAATCATAATTAGCGTGGACAACTCCATTACTATCCGTCATCTCGCGCACACTACCTAAATGATCAAACGTAAAATAATAATCCGTTCCATTGATTTGTTCACCCTGGGTAAAAAACTGCTCCAACACTGTATGACCAGTTACATCGCGTTCTTGTGATGGCTGACTTCCGGCCCACACAAAAGTCTTTGCCGTTAACGTTGTTGTTCCATGTAATTCTGTAATACTTACGCGTCTACCTAAACCGTCATACGTCATCTGCACGGTGTCGGGTTTGGTTGTTGGTTGCGGATTCAAGAAGTTGACCTGAATAAGTCGGTCTTCAGCGTCATAGGTATAGCTATACATGTTGTCTGACGATAACGATCCATTCGCGTCATATTGGTACGGTTGAGTATTTAGAACATGATTCGTCTGCACCGCTTGTGTCCCATCACTTGCCATGGCCTTAATCGTCATCGGTGTGCTGGCTCCGCCTGTTGGGGTAACAGTTCCACTGTAATTGTTATTCGCATCCTCCGACGCATTCGTGCCGTTGACATACACACTCGCAGGCCTGTTGGTTGACCCCTGAACAGGTATTGGATTGGGCGTTATATTCGTTAATTGATTCAGGTTGTTGGTACCAAACGTGTGGCTGTAAGTACTGGTTTGTTCCGACGTTCTATTACCCGCCAAATCGTAGCCAAACGTCACCCCTTTATTGGCCGTCAGGTTATCGAACCCGCTGGTTCCACTGGTTAAAGTCGCACTAGTTACTTCGCTGTCCTTGTCATACCCCATCGTATAAGTCTTCGCATCCGCCGGGGTGTTGTCCAACTGCTGGGTCCAGGTGTTAATATCCCCGGCCTGGGTGTAGCTGTAGCTAAACGCTGAAAGCGTTTGTCCGCTGGTACTTCCTGCTCCCGTGTTGGTGAGCGTTTGTAGCCTTCCCGCACCCAGCGGATTCGTCGGTTGATAATAGGTCATCGTTGTCTTTTGGCCATTCGGGTAGTTAATTTGAGTCAGGTTGCTGGTTGTGGAGTCATACGTATACCCAAAGCTCCCCAAGGGGTTGGTTACATTCGTCAATTCATCATTGGTATAGGTATAGCTTTCAGAATTACTATCAATGGAACGTCTGGTGGTTCTGCCGTCACCATCATATGTGTAAGTAATATTTGCCGTGCTAGTCCCCACCGGGCTATTGACCGTCTCCACATGTCCCCCGCCTAGGCTTCCAATCGGGTAATAGCTGTAACTGGTCGTACCCGTCCCGTCGCTCATGCTGGTCAATCTGGGCAAGGTGCTGTCGTAGCTGAAGTTCACATTGGAAGTTCCCGTCACCGGGCCGCTGTAACTCACCGATTCCAATTCGTCGTCCAGGTCGTAGGTGTAGTTCGTAAACTCGTTCCTTGCGTCCTGTACGGTTAAAAGCTGGCTCCCGTTCTGGTCGTAGGTGTAGTTCGTCGATGACCCATCCGGGTATGCCTTTTGCGTCACCCGTCCCTCAAAATCCCGGTTCCAAGTGGTCTTGTTGCCGTTCGGGTCCGTCATGCTCGCCAGAGAACCGCAGGCGCACCAGCCGAACTGCGTCGTCTGCGTCTTCGGGTCCGTCACAGATGTCATGTGCCGGTCCCCGTCGTAGGTGTAACTGGTGTTTCTGCTTTGCCTGTCCGTATAACCCGTCAAATCCAGGTTGGTGTATTTGTAACTTTCATGCGTTCCATCCGAATAGCTGGTTCCTATTACCCGGTCGAGATTGTCATAGGCATAGCGCATCGTCCCGTGGGCCGCGTCGGTTTGGGTTTGTACCCTGCCGACCTGGTCATAGGTATAGGTCACCGTACTTCCCGGCTGGGGTGGTACCACCGAAATCAAATACCCGTTGCCGTCATAGTTGTAGCTGGTCGTTTCCCCCATCGGCGTAGTGACCGACTGTATCTGCCCGGCGACGTTGTAGCTGTAGTTCCATGTCTGTCCTGAGGCATCCATATAGGTCAAGGGATCGTGCTGGCTGTCGTAAGTGTACTTGGCCAGGGTTTCACCGCTGGAATCCTGTACCTGTAACAGGTCAATCCCATTCGAGGCATAGGTATACCCAAAGCTCCGCCCCGTTGGGTCGGTATAGTTCGTCGCCTTGCCGTAGCCGTTGTACTGGAACTGGTATTCCTGGGCTTGCTGAGTTCCCCCATTGTCCACATACCTGGTCACTACTGCCGGTGTGGTGGGCATGGTGTCGCTGAATTCGGAGGTCTGGTCCGTCTGGCCGGGGTAGACATACCAGATCAGGCTTTCATTGGGGTTCTTGAGGTTTTCAATGATGGGCGCCATTTGTTCCGTCGTTCCTTCGGTGGAATGAAGCCAGTGGTACACCTTGGCCGAGGCCGGATCGTTCGGGTCGTCCGTCATGGCCTTCTTGTTCCAAAGGTAGGTATTGCGGCTGTTTTGATAGGGGTCCGGCCCCAGCCCGCCGGGGGGCGGCGTGGCCGAGGTATAGGCGGTACCATCCGGAGCCTGGATATATTCGGCTTTTTCCTTTTCCTGGAGCGGGTCCGTTATTTCAATATAGGGGTTGTAGGCAATCGAACCGCTCCCGTAACCCACGCCGTCATCCCCATACGTAAATTGGGTTGTGCCGTAAGGCGTGGTCAGGGACTGGATTAAATCGCCGGAAACAGCGATATCGGAAAAACCGCCGCCTCCATTGGAAACCGTATCGCCATCGGAAGCGCCCACAATGTTGAAATACTCCAATTCGCCCGGCGGAATCTGGATAAATATGGAATTCGTCTGGGGAGCCGTGTTGTAGGCCATTTGGGAGGTCATGCCCATCACGTCGGTGATGGAAATCAAATCGCCCAGGTTGTCATAGTTGAAATAGGCCGACCGGCCGAAGGGGTCCGTGACCTGGGTGATGCCGTAGGGGTTGTCGGGGTTGCCGTAGGTAAAAGTCGTCGTCTGGCCCACCGCGTCCACGATGGAAATCAACTTGCAGTTGCCGTCGTAATTTAAGGTGACCACGTTGCCATGGGGATCTATCACCTGCGTCAATAAATACTTTAAATTCTGCTGGCCGCTGAACAAGACGGCGTTGCTGTAAATTTCAACCGACCCGTCGGGCAGGGTGCGCTGGATGGCCGAAGCGATGGAAATGGAAGGAGAGGGATAATTATTGTAAAGAACCGTTGAAGACCCCGCCTGGGTAAACAAGCTTTGGGAATAACGCGAGTACTGGCCCAAAGCGATGTCTTCCTGGCCGCCGCCCGGGTTGAATAACGTATAGCCGTTGATGGTGCCGTTTCCCGGGACATAGTCGGCCTGGATAAACCCCTGCCAGTTGAAAGCCCAGTTTTGCCCGAAGTTGGAAAAAGGAAGGGTCACCACGCTTCCGCCGTCATAGGTTAAATGAATGTTCACATCCGGTCCGACGGGCGGGTGATAACCGATGGGCGTGTCATCCAAAGTCGGGCTGAGCATGTATAAATCGATGTCGGCGACCGGCATGCCGGATGGGCCGGGACCGCCAGCCGCGGCACCGCAAGGTGGAGGCGGCGGATTATTGTTAACCCCACCCGATTCGGCGCCGGAGCCGGCTTTCTGTTTACAAGGTCCTTGAGGATCCTGACCGTTCACATCGCCTTTTCCAAACACCTTGGCGGCTTCCTGCATGCCCACGGTCACCCAACCGTCCGGCAGGGGTCCATTGGGAACCAAAAAGTAGCCGCTGGATTCCTCATCCAAAGCTTTCTCGCTCAGCCAGGTCTCATTGCCGAAAGTGGGATCGATGGAATGGATCAACCCGTTCTTTTCCTCCACCAAAGCCGCGTAATGGTTGAGCTTCCAGTTCACTACGGCGGGCAGGATGACCTTGGCGCCGGGGCTGCGTTTGGCGATCTGCAGGTCCATGCCCAGTTTTTCCGACATTTCCCAGACCTTGTCCAGGGAATAGCCGTCCTTGGTGGATTTGGCGTCCTTGATGATGGAGCTGTCCGCTTCCGGTGAGTTCTCAAATTTAAGGATGCTGTGCAGGGCGAAGGGACCGCAGAAGAAAGCCTTGCCCGGCTCCTTGTCCATGATCTGAAGGACCTTCGCCGCGTTCTCGGCGTACCGGGCCGCCAGCCCGCTGGGATGCCTGGCCTGCAACTGGCTTAAAAGGGTCTGGGCCATATCCCTCCGGCCCACCCGGCAGTTCATGCGGATGGCTTCCGCCAAAGCCCGGTTCGCCAGGGCGGCGGCTTGATAAGAGGTTGTCTCCTGCCCTCCCGCGACACAAGCCTTGTAAAAAGACCGGAGGGCTTTGAAGTAATACCCGCTCTTATATAGCAGGATGCCGTTGTTCAGCTCCGCCGCCAGGACCCAGCGGCTTTGGGGATGGTTTTCCACGAATTTTTCCAAGTAATCCACGCGCGCGTCGGTCGAATCCGCCAGGGTCTGCCGGATGGCCTGGGCCAGGTCGTGGTTTTCATTTTCCTGCTCGGGGCCCGAGGTGGGGTAAAAAGGCGTTTCAAAGGAACGGAAATTTGCCAATTCCTGGTCGGTGGGGTCGCTGCTGAGGGTGTTGACGGACGTTTGAAGACCGTGGGAACCGCTAAAAGCGTTCCGGAGAGTGCGGGCGTAGGCGATTTTGGTGGTCAAAAGAACCGAGCCCACCAGGGCCGGCAGCCCGACGCGCAGGACCGGCGCGGACCATTCCTCCACCAGCCCCATGGTTGGAACCAGGGAATTGCCGAAGACCATGACCGCCGAAAGGAATGAGCTGATTATTTTTTTAAACCGCATAACGACCTCTTAACCAAAATTTGAACCGCTTCCTAAAACTTTTTAACCACCAAGGGCACAAAGGACACCAAGTACAACAAACATTGTTTTAAGAATTCAAAACAAAGACTTCGACGATTGCCTCAAAAATCCAATCTTCGCTTCCGCCTTCCTTGGTGCCCTTTGTGCCCTTGGTGGTTCAATCCTTCGCCTTTTAAGGCTGCAGCGACAGCCCGCCGGGCGTGTACAGGTAAATATCCAGCGGGTTGGAACTGCTGTAAGGCTGTGAACCGGTTATCTCAACCGCGGAAACAAAAGCGTTCCCCGTAACCGCGGTCAATTGGACGGTCAGGGGCGTATTGCCCGCCACATCCACCCGGAAACTCCGGTCCGTCGCGGCCGCCGAACCGACCGCCTTATCAATATCCACGTCCTGGGCGACGACCGTCCCGTTGACCGAAATGTTGAACACGTTCTGGCCCGGACCGGTGCTGATGAAATCGGCGAATTTCAGCGTCACCTGGTAATGGCCCGCCGGTAAATTAAACTCGTAACTTAAATTGGTTCCCTGCCGGTAGGTCTGGTACAGGCTTGGCGAGTTGGTGCCGCCGACCGGGGAAGAGCCGGTCGCCGCCTGCCCGCCCTGCGAATAGCCGTAGACGCCGGAGCTGTAGGGCTGGTCGGCGGCCCAGACATTGCCGGACGGGTCGGTGTAACTTTGGGTGGACCCCACATCCACGCTCAAGACATAAGGATTCCCGGTTTCCGGGGTCGGCGTGGGAGCGGGCGAGGCCGAGCCGCAATTGGACCAGAAGTCGATACGGTTCAGGTTCGGGTCCGACACATAGATGTCGCCGGACGGGTCAAAATCAAATCCGCCGGGGCCGGTATTGGCGGAAAAGCCGAATTGGTTCAGGCCCGATCCCGGCCCGCCGATTTGTTCCACAATACTTCCATCCTGCCGGAGGACCAGGATCGAATGGCTATTATTGGAACCATTGACGGCCAAGGTTCCCCAGAGATACCCGTTGGAGTCGATCCGGAGACTCGATAAGTCCGAGATGGGCCCGGCGATGGTTCTTTGGGCCAAACCGTTTGAGCCGAACACCGTAAACCGCTGGTTCCCCCTTTCCCACACGTAGAGATTGAGGTTATTGTCCGCCACCATCTTCGTCGGAAGGCTCATTTGCCCCAGGAACGGTCCCGAAACGCCACTTCCCAACTGCCGGATAAAGGTTCCGTTTTCCTGGTATTCCATCACGCGGTTGTTGTTGGTATCGGCCACGTAAATATCGCCGTTCCTATCCGTCGCGACCCCCTGCGGCGCGTTCAACTGATTCGCGGCCAGGATCGTGACGGGCTGGCCGTAAATATTGATGCCCAGAACCCGGTTATTGTTGGTATCGGCGATGTACAAGTTGCCGTCGATGTTTTGGGCGATGTCGCCGGGATTACTGGCTTGGCCGGGTCCGCCGCCGTTGGTGGTGATTTGCCGCAGTAACAGACCCGCCGTCGTGTAAACCTGGACCGAACCGCCGTTCAAGACGTAAAGATTACCGTCCTGGCCGTGAAGAAGATCGGCCGGTGAAAAGCCCGATTGTCCCCAGTTGGATTGGGCGCTTAAGCAGGGCGTGGGAACAACCGCGAAAGTCGGCGTGGGAGTAGGCGCGGTGGAGCAGGTAAACCATTTATCCACCCGGCCGTTACCCCCATCGGCCACGTAAAGATTGCCGGTGGAATCAAACGCAAAATCATTGATTCCGCCGAATTGATTCAAGCCGTTCCCTTGCGAACCGACCGTTTCCAAAATGGATCCATTCGCGGTAATCAGGTCAATTTGCTTATTGCTGTTGTCGGCGGCCCAAATATTTCCGCCGGAGTCCGCTTTTAAAGCCGTGAAGTTGGAGGAATTGGGATCATTAAAGTTCGTGACGGCCAGGGCGTTGGAGTTGAATACGGTAAAACGGCTGTTATTCGTTTCCCATACGTAAACATTAAAATTCTTATCAACCGCCACTTTGGAAGGCGTGTAGAGCTGGCCTAAAAAGCTTCCTTGGGTGCCTGTGCCGAACTGCTGGACGAACGTTCCGTTTTCCTGGTATTCCATCACCCGGTTGTTCCCCGAATCGGCCACGTAAATGTTGCCGTTGGCGTCCGCCGCGATGCCTTCCGGCGTATTCAGTTGTCCCGTGGCGAAGGTCCGCAGCAGGCTTCCGTTATTGCTTAAAACCACAATCTGGTTTCCGGAAGTCGCCGAGACGTAAAGATTGCCGTCGGTTCCGAAAACCATGCCCACGGGACCATTGACGTTATTGATGATCTGGAAATTCCTTAAAAACGCCCCATTGGGAGTGAAGACATCCACGCCCCAGTTATTTTGAGCCCCGTTATAAACATAAATATTCCCGTCTTTGCCGTAGGCATCCAAAGCGGGGCCATAGAAAGTTTTAGTCCAGCTGAACCCGGGGGTTAAACAAGGTGTCGGAACCGCGATGATCGTCGGCGTTTCGGTGACAGTTCCCGTAACGGTGGGCGTAAAGGTTCGTGTGGCGTGGCAAGAAGCGAACTCCTGCACCAGTCCATTAAACGTATTGGGAACAAGGACGTTTTCGCTGGAATCGACCGAAACCATTGGCTCGTCAAAAGCAACTCCGCCGATGCCGGACCCGGTAAAGCTGTTGAGCAGGTTTCCAGCGCGGTCGAAAGCGAGAATTTGATCATTTTGGGCGTCCGCGACCCAAAGTAATCCCTTGCCGCTTATTTTCATTTCATAGGGTTCACCCAGCGCGTTGTTACCGTTAAAGCTCAATAAATAATGGTAAGAACTGTTAAATTTCGAGATTTGGGCCAACCCGGCTTCGCCCACGTAAATATTGCCGGAATTATCCACGGCGATACCTTCGGGCGAATTTAATCCGGTGATGGTCGTTACCGGAGAACCTGTTGAGGTAAATACATCGACCTGGTCGTTATCCGTGTCGGCCACATAGACATTGCCCTGGCCGTCCAAGGCGATACCGGTGGGGTTATCCATGGTTCCGCCGCCGTAAACAGCGCCGAACTGGTTTTGATACACACCCTGGGTATTGAACACATCCACCAAGTTGGTGTTCGCGTCCACCACATAGACCAGGTTTTGGGAGTTGTTCACCGCGATTCCCGTGGGAAATTGCAGGTTCGACGAACCAAACTCGTTTATCGGTTGGCCCTGCGGATTGAGAACGACCACGTCGTTTTGGGCCAGATACAAGTTTCCATCGGCGTCTATAGCGCTGCCATTGATGTAATTTCGGTTCGGCGACGTAAAGCTTTGCGAATAATACAAACAGGCGCCCGACGTAAAAAGGACGGTCGGGGTCGTTGTGGCAGTTATGTCCAAGTTCGGCGAATTCGTGGGCGTGAAAGTATATGTGTTAGTTGAAGTCGAGGTGGCCGTAGGGGTATTCGTAAAGGTAGGAGTGTCCGTAATGGTCGAGGTTAAAATGGTGCCCGTTGCGGTGGGTGTTAACGAAGGCCAGGGTGTACTGGTATTAGTCGCCGTGGGCATGGGTATATCGGAACAGGAACCAACTATAGCGATATCGTTATTGCCGCTATCCGCTACATATATGTGATTCGCGTCTTTTACATAAAGCCCTGAAGGGTCGCCAAAGGAAGGCTGGTAGGCGGTCTGGCCCGTGAACTGGTTGATAAAAGTGCCGTGGCTGTCAAATTCCTGAATCCGTTGATTGCCTGTGTCCGCCACATAAACATTGCCCGTATTGGGGTCGATGGATACTTCTTCCGGATCGATAAACTGGCCGTCACCGGACCCGAAACCGCCCCAGGTGGTAACCAGCCCGCCGCCGGAACTCAATTCCACCACTTGGTTTGTTCCCTGGTCGGTCACGTAAATATTGCCCGAAGCATCCAGCGCCACACCGGTCGGATTACTTAATTGTCCATTGCCGGATCCGGCGAATTGGCTGACTAACGTTCCATTGGTTGCATATTTCAATATCAATCCAGCCGCCGCGTCAGCTATATAGACATAACCGTCACCTGGCACCGCCAGCTGTTCCGGATAACTGGCCTGACCGCCGATGGAGGTGCCCCATTGGCTGACATAATTGCCCGACAGGCCAAAAACCATCACCCGGCCATTGCCGGTGTCGCTCACATAGACAAGCTGGTCCGCCGCGTCAACCGTCAGCCCTTCCGGATCGTTGAAGCTTCCCTGGCCCGAGACGGAACCGTTCCAGGAATTGATGGACACTCCTCCCGAACTGAAAACCTGAAGCTGACCCGAACCCGACTCGATTTCATAAATATTTCCATTGGCGTCCAGGCCTACTCCTTCCGGACTGTTCATGGAAGAATCGGTGAACGTCGAAACATTGCAGTTGATGGGTGTGATTGTCGCGGTTGGCGTGTTGGTGGGAGTATTGGTGGTTGTATTCGTGGATGTATTAGTTGCCGTGGCTGTGGACGTACTGGTGGCTGTATTTGTAACCGTGCTGGTAGCGGTCGAAGTGGGCGCGGGCGTGTAGCCGCATTGATACCAAATATCTATCCGGTTATTCCCGTAATCCGCGACAAAAACATTCCCAAAAGCGTCCAGCGCCAACCCTTGGGGCTGATTAAACTGGTTATTAGAACCGCCTTGACTGCCAAAAGCGGTTAAAAACCCGCCCGTATTGGTAAAGACCTGCACCCGATTGTTGCCGTACTCCACGGCGTAAATCCGGTTTTGGCTGTCCGCCTTGAGTTCCCGGAGGCCGTTGAATTGGCCGTCGCCAGAACCCCCGCTGCCCCAGGCGATGGTGGGTGTGGCGCTGGAGTTAAAAACCTGAATCTGGTTGTTGCCCTGGGCCACGTAAAGGTTTCCGCCGGAATCCAGCGCCACGCCGTTGGGTTGGTTGAGGAGGCCCGCGCCGAAGGTTCGGATGTAAGTTCCGGAAGGCTGAAATTCCTGGACGTTATTATTACCGATATCCGAGACATAGATATTTCCGTTGGCATCCACCGCGATCCTTAAGGGCTGGTTAAATTGGCCGTTACCGCTTCCAGGCGTTCCAAAAGAGCCTTGAAGCACGCCGGCCGGGCTGTAAATCTCAACTTTTTGCGCTCCCAACTCCGCGACATAAAGATTGCCGTTCTGTCCAAAAACCATTCCAACCGGCTCCGACCCCGTATTGAAACTTCTGATAAACGCCCCATTTTTTGAAAAAACCTGGATACGGTTGTTGTTAAGCTCGCTCTCATAAATATTTCCCGAGGCATCCAGGATGACGCCCGAAGGGCCGCTTGGCCCGTTGATTAGTGAATCAAACTGAAAACAGGCCGCAATCACAGTCGATGTACTGGTCGCCGTATTGGTCGCTGTGGCGGTGGTTGTGTTCGTCGATGTGCCCGTAGCCGTATTGGTGACCGTGTTGGTCACCGTATTAGTGGCGCTATCGGTCGCCGTACCTGTATTTGTGCTGGTAGCCGTATTGGTGGCCGTATCCGTCGAAGTATCAGTAGCGATACTTGTCGCCGTATTCGTGGCTGTATCGGTAACGGTATTCGTGGCTGTGTTTGTCATCGTATTAGTTGCTGTATCGGTCGCAGTATCAGTGGCAATGCTTGTTACCGTATTGGTCGCGCTATCCGTTGCCGTATCCGTGTCTGTAACAGTGTTAGTTACTGTTTCGGTTGTAGTACAAGTTGCCGTATTAGATGTCGTATCCGTAGCGATATTTGTAGTTGTATTAGTCGCGCTATTCGTCGCTGTATCCGTATCCGTGCTAGTAGCCGTATCGGTCGTTGTATTGGTAACTGTGTCGGTGGCCACCTCGGTATCCGTCGAGGTATTTGTGGCTGAATAGGTAGCCGTATCAGTGGAAGTGCCGGTAGCTGTATTGGTGACCGTATTTGTCGCCGTGCTCGTCGCGGTATTTGTATTGGTATTAGTAGCAATAGAAGTATTAGTTGATGTATTGGTGGGCGAATTTGTACCAGTACTAGTCGCCGTATTGGTATTAGTACTTATAAAAGTATTTGTCGCCGTAATGGTAGATGTGGTCGAAGCGGTATTCGTCGACGAATTGGTAGCCGTATTAGTAGCGGTGTTTGTTGAAGTATTAGTTGAGCCGTTCGTAAAGGTGCTGGTTGACGTTTTCGTCGCCGTCGATGTAGTTGTGTCCGTTATTGTGTTAGTCGGCGTATTAGTTCTGGTCATTGTAATTGAGCTGGTCACTGTGTTTGTGGCAGTGTTAGTCGGCGTATTAGTAGCCGTGTTTGTTCGCGATGCCGTCGGAGTATTCGAAAGAATATTGGTTGATGTCACCGTAGCTGTATTAGCAGGTGTATTCGTTGGTGATGCTGTTGGCGTATCCGTAGCCGTCTTTGTCGCTGTTTTAGTCGGCGTGTCTGTAACCGTTGACGTGTTCACCGAGCAGGCAATGGCGGGTTCAATCTCAACCGCTTCCATACCCACGTTTTCAGCCGTCCCTCCAAAGGTCCAGGAATCCGTATAGGCAGAACCCGCCGTACCAGTTTGTCGGTCGTCTCCGCCCGCTTGTCCGCCCGCCGCACTGGACGTCCAGCGTTGAGTTTGGCCCGGCGGCGATGTTCTCCCTATCGTAGATTCTCCTACCCAAATCCAGCCTTCCATCAAACTTCCGGTCTCATTCGTGGCCAAACTAACGCTTGGATTCGCGGTAGGAGAACATGGCATATCCGTACTGGTAGCCCCTATCGGAATAGTTTGGTTAACACCTTGATAAACCGAAATACCATAAAAAACCGTAGCAGGCGCGGCGCTATTGGTCGTAATCGTAATGGCGTCCGTTCCAACCGGCGGATTCACGTAATAAAGGGTTGTCATATAACCGGTCAGGCCGCCGCAAACCGCCCCACCTACAGCGGTGGACATGGCGACCCCATTGATACTCGCGGTTGCCGAATCCGTACTATTGTTCCCCGCAGCTACCTCGACCAGTAAAAGCGTATTTGTCCCGCTAACAGGAACGGTGGTATGAGTGATTTGACTAGTGGAAAATCCGTTTTGAACCGTCACATACTGAACTCCACAGAAGGACTGGGTCGCAGTAGGCGTCATAACACGAGTTGGCGTATAGGTACTCGTTGATACTGCCGTAGGGGTATTGGTTCTGGTCTGAGTGAATGTATTGGTCGGCGTATTTGTCGCAGTGTTGACTATCAAATCAAAGTGGGAAAACTGCAAAGCCGCTATAACCGGCGACGGTGTCGTGGAAAAAATTGAAGTCGGTGTTAAAGACGGGGTGGGTGTGATGGTAGGACTTTGCGTTTCCGTGAACGTATCGGTCTCGGCAGCCTCAACGGATACACAACTTTCATTAGATGGATCGCTTTCCGTTAGATCTAAATTGTTATAAGCCCGAATTTCATAACACCAATCCCCCGAACTCGGATTATCCGTGTAGGAAAGGTTAAAACGATCAGGTTCGCCAATCATGGACAATTCGCCAACCTGCTGATAAAAACCATCTGAAGCGTTTGAACGGTAAATACGATAGCTGATCGGATTTCTGAATTCACCATGTGCCGGCGGGTGCCACTGTAAATACACACTTTCACCATTAGCCTGAGCAATTAAATCCCGAGGGTTTTGAAGAGACTCGTAGGGAACGGAAGTCACGGTCGAGGTGGGAGCCGGAGGTCCAGTCCCGGTCGGCGTATCGGTGGCTGTTTCAGGAGTTATTGTTCCGGTCGGCGTGTTAATCGCAATCGTTGGGGCGGCAATCCACGTTTTCCACGCGCCGGGTGTCCTTGTGCCGGTCGGCCAAGAAAAAAAGGGCGTGGCCGTAGCAAACCAGGTTTTCCACGCACCGGGCGTTCTTGTTCCTATCGGCCGATTGAAAACAGGAAACGGACCGGAATAGTGCCAAGCGCCGGGAGTTATGGTACTGGTGGGCCAATAAAAAAAAGGAGTGGCGGTGGCGGCCCACGTTTTCCACGCGCCGGGTGTCCTTGTGCCCGTTAAATGCCGATGCCACGGCGCGGCCGAGGCACCCGCCTGGTCAAACGAATAAGCCGAAGCATCGCAGAATGGAGCTACAGACAAAACCAACAATAAAAAACGAAATAAATATTTTTTAAAAAAATAAATATTAGGTATAAATTTTTTTCCGGGATATGAAATCAAAATCAATACCCTCAACTTCATAAATAAACGCTAAACCCGATAAGCCATCATGTTGAGTGTTGGAAGGAATGGCTAAAATATAACAATTGATTGAAAGACTAATGTAAAAATCTTTTAAAAAAACAAAATAAAATTTGTCTAGCTGATTATTGTTGGGTGTTATGAAAACCATGAAAAACGATATGATAAAAATTGCCTGTTTTTAGTCCGAAAAAGAGAAGTTAGGAACCGAGGTTTTGTCGCCCGTCACCACCACGATAAAACACAGGTAATTGCCCGGCGGCATCATTCGGCTTTCTTCGTCTCTTCCATCCCAGGTTAATTCGTGCGGACCGGGCGATAAATTTTCACCGTGCTGGGTTTTATCAAAACTGAACTGCCGGACTAAACGAAAACCGCTGGTAAAAATCTTGACGTCGACTTCCTGGGACTTCATGGTGGTTCCCCATTGAAACTTGATGTTTCCGTCGCTTTCCGGTTTGGGAGAAACCTTAAACTGGAAAACCCCGGGTGTGGAAGTCATGGTCGCGGTCATGGTTGCGGTCGGCGTCATGGTTCGGGTCGCCGTAAAAGTTGCCGTGGATATGGTTCCGGTGGGTGTTTGGGTAACCGTATTGGTCACAGTCGGGGTAAACGTTTGGGTCGGCAAAGTCCCCGTGGCGGTAACGGTGGGCGTGGAGGTTACCGTTGAAGTGGGTGTTCGGGTGGGGGTTTTCGTCATCGTCGCCGTAAAGGTCGGCCTTAAAACAACCGTCGGCGCGGGAACCGATTGGGCCATCAAAAACCCGGGCATCAGTAGAATAGCCAATAAAAATTTTCTCAAATCCGCATCCTCGCTAATTGAGTTTACCGATGACCGCGGCTCCCATTTCGGCGCAGGTAACCGTCTTCTCGCCTTTTTTCGCCAAATCCGCCGTGCGCAATCCTTCGTTCAATACGGTTTCGACGGCTGACTCGATGGCATCGGACTCTTTTTGAAGGTGAAAACTGTACTTCAGCATCATGGCCCCGGACAGGATCATGGCTAGGGGATTGGCTTTACCCGTACCCGCAATATCGGGCGCCGAGCCGTGGGAAGGCTCATAAAGCCCCACTTTGCCGCCTAAGGAAGCCGAAGGCAGCATGCCCAGGGAGCCGGTCAGCATGGAAGCCTCATCCGACAAAATATCGCCGAACATGTTGGTGGTGACCATCACGTCAAAACTTTTGGGTTTGAGGATGAGCTGCATGGCCGCGTTATCCACAATTTGGTGCTCAAAAGCCACGTCCGGGTAGCCTTGGGCGACTTCTTCCGCCACGTCGTGCCAGAGGCGGGAGGATTCCAGGACGTTGAACTTATCCACACTGGTCACTTTTTTGCGGCGCAATTTGGCCAATTCGAAAGCCAGTTTGACAATGCGTTCCACTTCCGGCGTACGGTAAATTTCGGTATTCACGCCATAGCGGTCTTTGCCTTCGCCATAAATGCCCCTGGGCTCCCCAAAGTAAATGCCTGAAATCAGTTCGCGGACAATCAACATATCCACCCCATCGATGACTTCAGCCTTAAGGGTCGAAGCGTCCTTGAGCGCGTTAAAAAGTTTGACCGGCCTTAAATTGGCGTAAAGATCCAGGCCCTTGCGGAGGCCCAAAATACCCGCTTCGGGACGTTTTTTATTTTCAATCTTGTCCCACTTGGGGCCGCCCATGGGCGCCTTTAAAACCGCCTGGGCCGCCTGACAGGCCTTGAGCGTATGTTCGGGCAAGGGATTGTCATATTTGTCGATGGCGACGCCGCCCGCGTCCTGATGTTCATATTCAAACTTGTGGCCGAATACCTCACCGACCCGGTTGAGAACCTTTTTGGACTCTTCACTGATTTCCGGACCGATCCCGTCGCCGGAAAGAACCACTAGATGGAAATTAATGATTGCCTCGCAAGAATGGTAAAAATAAGACAAGGCGGAACCTAAAAGATTCCGCCTTGTCGGCCTTTAGCGGTTAAAGCTTGAGACCCTTTTGGATATCAAAAGAAGCCTTGGCGCTTTTTTTACTGTGTTTCAAAAACAGCTTGTTCACGCCGTTCAGGTAAGCCTTGGCCGAAGCCTCAATGACGTCGGTGGAGACGCCCCGCCCGTTGGCTTCGTCGCCGTTGGTACTCAACGTCACTGTTACTTCA
>Ga0206828_1073_pt1 | contig 16416 bp, 11 predicted proteins | sample Alteio_BWOrgCont_78_FD_152858 | JGI IMG/M metagenome (GOLD analysis project Ga0206828, IMG submission 152858) | Enriched cells from forest soil in Barre Woods Harvard Forest LTER site, Petersham, Massachusetts, United States -... | ecosystem: Environmental > Terrestrial > Soil > Temperate forest >... | reverse complement strand
CTTTCAAAGTCGAAGGAAGTATCCGTGACTCCCGAGGACCAGTTCGCGCTGCCGATCAGCACTCCGTTCTGCAACAACAATACCTGCTGAACCTGGGTCCCCAGGTTCCCGGCGAGCGTGATGTGGAAGTCAATGGAATCGGCGCTGTAGGTTTGGGTACAGGCGGGGTTCGTTTGGAAGACCGTGGCGGACATGCCGACCACTGTTCCGGGGCCGGAAACCGGGCTGGTAATCGACAAGGTATTCATATTCAGTGTCCCGCAGCCCGACATCGTCGGGGTGGACGTCACGGTTGGGGTCGGGGTCACGGTCCGGGTCGCCGTCACCGTCCGCGTCGATGTAAAGGTCCGGGTCAAGGTGACCGTCGGCGTATTGGTCGGGGTGCGGGTGATCGTCGGCGTGCCGGTATTCGTCCGGGTTGAGGTCACCGACGGCGTGGGCGTAACCGTCCTTGTCACGGTGATCGAGGGCGTTGAGGTTGGCGTGCGCGTGACAGTGGGCGTGCCGGTTTTCGTCGGCGTTCCGGTCACCGACGGCGTGGGCGTGACCGTCCGGGTCACAGTGACCGAGGGCGTCGTGGTCGGCGTGCGCGTGACAGTGGGCGTACCGGTGTTGGTCCGGGTTGAGGTCACGGACGGAGTAGGTGTGACGGTACGGGTCGCAGTCGGGGTGCCGGTTTTCGTGGGCGATCCCGTCTGGGTGGGTGTGGGCGTGACAGTCCGGGTCGCGGTGACGGTTGGTGTCGAGGTTGGGGTGCTGGTCTTTGTCGGCGATCCGGTCGTAGTCGGTGTGGGGGTGACCGTACGGGTGACGGTAATCGTCAGGGTAGAGGTCGACGTGGAAGTGGGGCTATAGGTAGAGGTGAGTGTGGGCGTAGAGGTCATCGTCGGCGTATTGGTGGGCGTCCTCGTCGGGCTGTTGGTGAAAGTGCTGGTAACAGTCGGACTGGGCGTTGGACTGCTGGTATTCGTCGGGCTGGAGGAAGGCGTGGGGGTCAGCGTGGCCGTGGACGTCGGGCTGTTGGTCGGGGTATTGGTGGGAGTGGGCGCGCAGCCGAGTTTTTCCAACACGTCGAAACCGCCGGTGTTTCCGCTGAGATAAATACCCCCTTGGGTATCGACCGCGATCCCCGGAAAATTACCCCCCGGCGCGCATTCCCGCAGGTAGCCAAACGCGGGCGTGAAGACTTCCACTCTTCCGTCCCCGTTATCCGAGACGTAATAGGTACCGGACGAGTCCCGGGTGATGCCCGAGGGGCCCACGGTCTGGCCTGGGCCGTTTCCCGAGGCGGTCACCACGGTCATGTTGTTGAAGGTGGTCGAATTCCCGATCTGGTTGAAGCTCAGCACCTCACCGCTATTAGTGGCGGCCACATAAAGGGTGGTCGATCCCGTGATAAAATCCCCGTCCACCGACAATCCATAGGGATTGTTCAAGGTTGTTCCCAAGTTCAACATCACTGCGGGATTGAAAGTCGGCGTACCACCGAAACCATTGGTTCTTTGGAGGTAATACACGTTTCCCGAATCCCCGGTCACGAAGACGTTTCCCCGGGCGTCCAGATAGATGCCCTGTAGTCCGTCCGACGCCACCGGCACGGGAAGAATAACATTGGCGTTCGCGTCCATCACCTTCACGTAGCCGTCCAATTCGGCCCCATAGAGATAGCCGTCCGGCCCCGTCGTGATGGCGTCGATGGAACTGATACTGGTGCTGGCGCTTCCCACCGGGGTTCCATCCATCTGGAACCATTGGACTCGGTAATAATCCGCCACATAAAGATAGGAACCTAGGATTGCCACGCCCTTGGGCGCGGAGAAGTTTCCGCCCGTTCCCCCGGGTTTGCTCCACACCACCTGGCAACAATTGGTGGGTAAGGGCGTGGCCGTGTTCGTCGCCGTGCCGGACGTAGTCGGGGTGGGCGTATTCGTGGGCGTCGGGCTGCCAGTAAAAGTGAAGGTACTGGTTGGACTAGGGGTGAAACTATTTGTGGGTGTCGGGCTCGGCGTCGGAGTAGGGGTCGGAATATTGCAGGCGAAGCAGCTCAGAGGCGAAAAGACTTCTACTTCCTCCAAATTCGATGAAGGAACGTATAAATTCCCAGATTTGTCCAATCCAATTCCATAAATCGATCCCGATCCAGACACGAAAGGAACCGTGGTGAGATAGCCGGCTCCCTGGGGACTGAAAACCAAAGCCCGCTCGTTAGTCGAATCATCTACGTAAAGCCGGTTGCAAGGGTCCACCCCCAGGTCAAAAATCGGTCCGCCCGTTTGCCCCGTTCCCGTTCCCTCGGTTGTGACAACGGACTCGGCAATTCCCGAAGTGCCGTATCTTTCCACTTTGCCGTTACCGTCACCCGTGTAAAGGTTTCCCAATCCGTCCAAGGCGATGCCTAAAAACGCCTCGCCCGTATGGGGAATGAGGACGGTGGAATTGTAAAGGGGCGGTTTCAGTTCCAGGATCTGGTCCGAAACGGCCACAAAAATATTCCCGGACCCATCCACGGCGATTCCCCAGGGAGAAGCCGATAAATTAATCGTGGTGACGGGACCGCCCGAGGGGATCGTAAAAATTTGAACCGTATTCCCGACTTCGCTGGAAACATAGAGATACTGCGAATCCACCGCCAGGTGGTAAGTTCCTGACCCGGTTAAGGACCAGCTAGTCAGTGGAGATGAATAAGGAATCGAGCTCCATTCGGTGATTCGATCCAGCGCGTCCGCGACATAGATCAACCCGTTCGAATCAATCGCCGCGTCAAAGGGCGTTTCGAACTGCCCCAAACCGGTTCCCACCGATCCGAAAGAAGAGGTCATGGTCAATCCGCAGGACGCCGGGGTCGGAGTGGGCGTCGAGGTGAAGGTAGGCGTGGAACTGCTGGTATTGGTCGGGGTTGGGGTAAAGGTGGGGATACTTCCCTCCGAAACGATAATTAAATCGCATTTGGGGCTTCCCAAACCGGTCGTCAGGTCGTAGCCGGTGACCGCGTGGTATTCCCCGGTGCCCGAGTAATTATTGTTGCTCCCGTCGTTGATATCGTTGAAATAGTTACCGGTGTAAGCCGTCGGGTAGCCCGCCAGGGAATAAAGGTAGGGATTGGCGAAACCCAGGGTTCCCCGGTTGCCGCTGGCCAAAGCCTGCTGGTTGACCAGGGCCGCAAAACCGGCCCAGAGCGGAGCGGCCGCGCTGGTACCGGCCTCAAGGGTGGGCTGTCCTTCCTCAAAAACGCCTTCATAGTTATAGCCGCTGGTATAAATAAAAATATCATCGGCCAACCAGGCCACATCGGGAATATTCCGGGAAGTCGTCGAGACCTCCGCGTTGGCTTGGGCAATTCCATTTTGCCAAAAAGTAATAGGGAGGCCGGCGGGATTGTCCGAACTCGGACTGGCATAACCCCCGCCGCTGACGGAGTTATAAACACTGGGCAGGGGGGCGGGTCTTTCGAGTGGATCGTTCCATGTGGTTTCGGAGACATAGGTTCCGGCCGAGGTACCGTTGGAGCCGGTGGTGGTGAGTTGGGTCCCGCCGGCGACCGTCATGAGGGAAGTCATAATGGTGGGTTGCCATATATTACCGCCGCTGCCCGGTCCATCCGGTTCGACGGAGCCCGAAATATTATAGGCCCCCAAATCACCGGAAGCCTGGAAGAAGGATTGCCCTTGGGTAGCGTATTCCTCGAAAATGCTGGTGATCATGGGATCGTTGAGTCCCGACCAACTCCAGGAACTGCTGATCTGCTGGGCCAAGTCATCGGTGGCGATCTGGTTGAGAACAGTGTCCGGATTGGTCACAAATTCTAAATCATTGTAATCTTGGTTATTTTGTCCTTCATAGACCAGGATATTCGCCGCCGGCGCCATCGACCAAACCATGTCGATGTCCAGGATGACTTCGTCTTCGGCGACGCTGGGGGTTTGAGGCGGACCCGGCGGAACCGTAATGATGCTGATATTGGGAATGGCCAACCCCGTGTAACTGGAGTAATTGGTGACGTCGGTCTGGTAATAATTGTCCATTTCAAACAAAGCCACGGTTTGACCCGTGCCGGTGAGGCTGGTACAGGGCAGGTAAACATTCCGGAAATCATTGCCTGTATAGGTATATCCCGGTTGGCCCGGAAAAAATTCGTCGATCGGCCATCCCGTTCCGGAATTAGGCCTTGATCTTTCCACCCGCGGAGTCAACCCGGAAAACCGGTTGGCCCCCGCGGGGCTTTTCGGGACCGTGACGTTGTTACGCCGGACTAATCCCGAATTGTCCAGGCCGCTGATATGCGCGAGGGGTATGTCCAAGTCCACCGAGGGGTCTTGATCCGGGGCGTAAAACTTTTTTCCATTCGATCTTTGGTAAAAATGTAGGTTCACATGAAAAACATTTTGAACCTGGCCGGCGGTTCCGCTCACTTCCAAAAGAACCCGGTTGGAATAAGTTCTCGTCACGGACAACCCTTGGGATTGGGCGAAATGGATGACTGCCTGGTAATCGCTTTCGGTGGGGCCGAACCTTTCGGTGAATTGGTCCGGCTTCAAATATTGGTGATATTGGGGGCTTTTAGGGTCGTAAAGCTGTTGGATCAGGTCGTTCAACGCGTCCTGATTGCGGAGCGGCAATCCGATCGTCAAGTGCATGACTTGATTCGAAGGAACATCACCCGCCAGGGGCGCAGTGGCCACTTCCGCCGGAACATGGCCGTGCAGTTGTTGGCGTCCTGCCGCTTGAGCCGAAACCGGCCCCACGAACGGCAAGAACAAGGCGGCCAATAGGGCCGCCCGCGGCCAAACGATAGTTTTCCGGCTGATACCGAAACAAATCATAAACTTCAGTTTCCTTTCGACGGCAATCGAAGGATTTTTTAAAAAATAAAACAGCAATAAAAAGATCTCGTCCATAGGACGGAACTTTCCCCGGTTTATTCCAAAAAAAAATAAAAAAATTTTGTCTGAACGGTAAAGCAGAAAGAGGAAGCGATTTAAAAGGATTTACTGAATTTGAACCGGCTTCTGCTGGGAAAAGAGGCCCGATTGAACCTGGATTTCATAAGTCCCGGCCGGGGGCTTGCCGCCGGACAATTTCCCGTTCCACTCGAAAATCCAGTGGCCCGGGGTCAAGGTTCCTTGATAAAGCACGAGTGCTTCGGACCCCTGGGGATCCAGCACGCTGACTTTTAAAGGACCGGTTTGAGCCTGATCCACGACCACCGACAGGTCGGGAAAAGTCGTCCGGGGATGGACATCCAGATTAACCGGCGCGGTCTGGTCTTCCGGCGCCGGAATATCGGCGTCCGCGGAGGACGGCGGGGTCTTTGGGATCCCAAAATCCGCCTTCACCGGTGGGGGTGCGGCCGCCGGGGCAGCGCCCTGGGATGAACCCGCTTGGGAAGAACCAGAATTTTCATCCGCCGCCGACGGGGCGGAGGTTTCGACGGCACTTGAATCTTCCGCCCGGGAAAGAACCATGGGGGCCGGAAAATGGAACCGAGCCCAGAAATGCGTAAGGAAAAGGGCGGACAGCCCCAGTCCTGCCGCCAAAAGAATCATCCCGGTCCAGGAGGAGGGACGGGAGGGAGGCGGCTCGTCTTTCCAGCGGGGTTCGGGCTCAGGCAGACCCGACCGTAAATAGGCTTCCCGGGCCAGCCGGCTGAACTTGAAAGCGGCGTCTTCCGAGTCCAAAAGGCTTTGGGACAATTCGATTTGCTCCTCTTCGCTGAGGTCTTCCCGAAAATATTTTTCAACCAGGTCAGGCATGGGTGCCCTCCCCGAGCGCGTTGAGCACCAGTTGTTTCAGGCTTTCCTTGCACCGGGAAAGCCTAGACATGACGGTGCCGATGGGCACCTTAAGTTTTTCCGAGATGGCCGCGTAGCTTTGGTTTTCCGTGTCCCGCATTTTCAACAGGCCCCGGCAAGGGTCCCCCATGGACTCCCGTTGGGACTCCACCAGGTCCATCATCTTTTGCAGGCGGGCGTCCTCCTGGACTCGCCGGGCCTTTTCCACTGAGGCGCCGCCCGCCAGGTTTTCCAACTCTTCTTCCACCCGGACGATCTGGCGTTGCCGGCTGCGGATGCGGTCATAGCAGAGATTCATGCAAATCCGGAAAAGCCAGTTGTAAAGGGTGGACCGGAACTCAAACTCCGGCATTTTGCGCAGGGCGGCCATGAAGGCTTCCTGGGTCACGTCTTCGGCCTCCGGGTCCTGGTGGCCCAAAACATAATGACAGACCTTGCAAAGCCGGTCCCGGTAGGCGTGGAAAAAATAACGTTCCGCTTCCGGGTCCTTTGCCAAAAGCCTTTGAACCAATTCTCGGTCTTCCAAAAGAAAACACCTTTTTGAATGTGAAAAATAGTCCCCATATCAGTAGGACGGAAAAAAGAGGCTTTTATTCCCGGCTTAAGGGCCCGGATGCGACTGCTCATACTGGGCCAGCCAATCGGCCAGGGCTTTTTGGCTCGGGTCCAGTTGAAGCACTCTCTTATAGCAAGTAACGGCGTAATCCGGACGGCCTAATTTCTCATAAACATGTCCCAAGCCCCACCACCAATGGAAATTCTGGGGGTCTTGCTGGACCGCCTTCAAATAAAGCCCCAGGGCCTGGACGGGATGACCTTGGGATTCCATCAGCTTGGCCTGGTCTCCAAAACCGGCTGGGATGCTGAATTGAACCACCAAATTGTCCGAAGAAGTCGGGCTGGCGATCGCGGATGCTTCCGTTGGAGCGGAGGATGAAAAAGGCGCGGCTGGCGAGGGACCCGATGACGTCACGGAGAGCCCTGAAGATCCGGCGGGGGAAAGAGGAGACAAGTTCGTGGCTGAACTGGTGGCGGACCCGGCGGGAGAAATCGCCCCCAGCGATGACGCAGAAGAAACCGGAGGAATCGGAGGTGACAGGGAGGCTGAGACCGGGGCATTCAATGGCGCTTCCGGAACCGCCGAAGCGGAAAGGGGGAAACTGAGGCTGAACCGGTGGGTGCTTCCCAAAATATCCCCATAGGGCAGATAGGCGTAATCCGCCGTTAAGCCCGCCAGGACAAATCCCGCCCCCAGCGAAAGGACTGAGGGCGCTTCCCCGTTGGGTTCAAACTCATATCCGGCCCGCGCGAAAAAAGTAGATTGATAGGCGGCTTCCACTCCGCCCTGCAGGCGGTCCGTTTGGTCGGATTGGAAAAGCCCGCCGAAGGCCGCTAAAATCCGCACATCTGGATTCAGGGATTTTCCCCAGGACAGGCCAGCCGTCAGGGTCGACACATTCGTTCCCGGCCAGGTTCCCCAGCCCGAAAAGGCGTAATCCAATCCCAACTTCCAGTCGGTGGCGAAAGCCAAAAGGGCGCTCACATCCGGACGAAAATCCAGGTAAGAGGCGTTAGCCAGGGATTCGGAGGAAAATTGCAGTCCCGCGCCCAGCGACAGGTCTTTGAGGATTTCCATTCCCCCGCCCGTCTGGAAGGTCCACTGGTCCGCCCCGTAACCGGCGGTGGCGTTACCCGCGTTATCCCGGCCGTCTAAGGTGCCGAATCCCAAGTAGGCGGCGGAAAAACCCAAGCCCAGACCGGGGGAAAGCGCCCATCCCGCCAGGGCCGTTTCCCGGATGGTTTCCAAATTTCCAAAATCGCTGGTGAGGCTGAGGTCGGACCGCTCCAAATCGGCCAAACCCGCGGGGTTCAGGAAAAGGGCGGACGCGTCATCGGCCACGCCCGCGAAGGCCGCGCCCAGGACCACCGTTCGGGCGGGCCAGGCCGTATCCTCCGAGGGCTGGTATTGTGCCGCCGCTTCGGTGAGGGTTTCGGCGGCTTTCAGAGACGGGGAAAAACTGGAGAAGGCCGCCAGGATCAGGACCCCCATCCGATAAAATTTTCTTTCCATGGTTCCCTTAACGGATGACGGCGAATTTGCCGGGCTTGAGGGTTTGGGAAGTTCCCGAGTTGTAGCGTAGGGTCACCGAATAGAGGTAGACCCCGGGGGTGAAACCCAAAAGGCTGAAGGCCGTGATCTGGGAGCCCGCCGGTTTGGTGTCGGTAATGACCGCGGCCTTTTCCCGGTTCTGGTTCCAAAGGGTCATTTCCATCGTGCCCGCCTCGGCCATGGTATAGGCCAGGGTCGCCTGGTTCCCCCGAACGGGGGAGGGATAGACGGTACATTGGTCTGCGGGAACCGTCACCGCCGGTATGGGCGCGATGGGCGCCCCGCAAGTGGACACTTGAAAATTCTCGAAGCTGTTTTCGTTCGGGGAATACATATAGCCGCTACGGATGCCCGGCGCTCCGCTGGTAAAGGTGGAATCGGTCACGTTGAATAAAAGTTGGTTCCCCGACCCGTTGTTCAGGTTCGCGTAACAAAGCAGGCTGGTCCCGCAGGCCGTCAACGTCAGATGGACCCAGGTCCCGGCCGTATAGGCCGGGCTGTAGCTGGTGGCCAAATAAATAAAATGCGTCGATCCTCCGGAGTAGATATGCCTTTCGATCTGCCATTGCCCGTTATTGCAGACGAAATCGTAGAAGTTTCCCCCGTCCTGGGCCCGGACCATGATCCCGAAAAGGCCCCCGATTTGGGCGGCCATCGCGTCGCATTGCACGGTGTAATCGCTTTGGGTCGGGTTGAAATTCGAGCTGGTGACGAGAAGTTGTTCGGAGGCGTAGACCGGATTGGCCGTGTTGAGCAGGATGCCGCTCCCCGCGCTGAAAAAATTGGGATAGGTGGTGTCCAGACCGCCGTAATCTCCCGTATAAAAGGTGTAATTGGCCAAGCTGGCGTTGGAAGGATAGTTGTCCGAAAAAGCGACGGTGTTGGAACTCCCGGCGCAGCAAACTTGAGTCGGGGTGGAAGTCACCGTGGGGGTGGGCGTCTGGGCCGCCGCCGGAATCCGAATCAGGGCCGAGCCTAAAAACGCGGCGAGGAAAAGTCGCGTCCGCATATGGTTCTCCAATTAATAAGGTCTCAAAAATTAAGCGACATGATAATCGACAGGACGGCCAAATTTTAATAAAAATCATAGGAATTCCCTGGCCGACTTTTTTAAAAACGATTCTAGAAAATGGAAACGGATTCTTCAACCGGAAGGGGCCGTCGGCAATAGTCGGTTTAAATGGAAAGTAAAAAATGAATGAGCGGGAGGGTGAGGGCCACCCACTTGTTCTAAGAGGGATGAGGGAAGTCCGTTGAGCTTACCGGCCATAAACCGGCGTTTATCCCCTCAAAAATTAAAAATCATGAGAACCCCTGTTCGGCAAAAACCCCTAATGCAGAACCACCACTTGGCCCTTCGAGGTCGTGGACCCGGTCGGCCCCGTCACTTGCAAAACATACAGATAAAGCCCGCTGGCCACCGCGCGGCCGGCCCGGTTTTGAAGCAGCCAGGTCAGGCTGTTGGTTCCCGCTTGTCCCTGAACCTGGGTTTGGTAAACCAACTCGCCCATCGGGGTGTAAAGGCTCAAACGGATCAAACCGGGCTGGCCCAGGGTGACGACGAATTGGATGGGCTGGCCGTTCTTAGAAAGGCTGGGCGCCGCCACCGCCTTTTGCAGTAAAGGAGCCATGGGCGTGGGAGTGACTGTGGGGGTTTGGAAAAGAGGTGTGGCGCTGGGAGTAGGCGTCAAGCCGGAGCCGCAGCCCTGCAAGACCGTCACCGAGGAGCTATTCATACCGCTCACGAAAACGTTCCCCGCGGCGTTCACGACCGCGCTCCAGGTGTCGTTCAAGGTGCAGCGGCGCTCCAATGTTTTAAAATCGGGGCTGAAGACATCCACATAGGCCGGATAACTTCCGTTGTTGGATTCTTCCACGATAAAATTACCCGCCGCGTCGGTCCGAATACCCGTCGGGACATCCAGGCAGTCTTTGACCACGACGGGAATGGGACTGGGTTGGTTGATGTCAAAGGCGATAATTTGGCTTCCATAGGTATTGGTGACGTAAAGCCAATTGCCCACCTGGATGAGTTCGTTGGGATGGTTAATGGTGCTGGGGCTTCCGAAAGTGGCCGCCGCCGAATAGCTGGAGCCGCTGCCGTTGTATTGGTAGATATAATTCTGCATCGTCGAAAAATAAACCGAGTTCCCGCTGGCCCAGACCCCGACGATGCTCAGGCCCTGGTTGTTACCGATGGAGCAGAGATAATTGTAGTTGGAGTCAAATTTCTCCACCGCCTCGTTGCCCAGGTCCGCCACATATAGATTGCCGCCGGCGTCCAGAGCCTCATCCACCGGCAGATTCAGCGACCCGTGGGAACCCATGGAGGAAAAAATCGTGATCGGCTGGAAGCTGTTGCTGTCGAATACCTGGATACGGTTGTTCTCGAAATCCGCCGCGTAAAGCCGGTCGCGGGAATCATCCACGATCATTCCGCCCGAGGCCGTGAAGCCCGGCAAAGTGGTCAAACCCTGGCAGCAGTTGGAATCGGCCATCGTGACGGGGATACAGGGTGCCGTGGTCCCCAGGGTCACGGTCTTAGACCGGATCATGTCTAAAGCGGGGCTGAGCGGAAGTTGAGCCTGGGCGCCGTCATGGCCCCAGGCGATAAAAAGCAAAAGGAGAAAACCCCGCCCCTTTTGTCGACGGATATAAGAAAAGAAACGACATAGTTGGGTTTTAGGCTGATAAATGTAACACTTCATAGGGACCTTCCTCCACGACCGCCTAGTTTGGATATAAACCCAATAAGAGAACTAGGCTGGTGCAAATATCGTTAAAAATTAAAATTCCGGAGAAATTTGCCCGGTTCATTTTGACCAGTCAAACTAATAGTGTGGAAGGCCTACGGTTTATTCCCGTCCAAGTGAAAAAATTAGTGAATAATCACGAATTTATGGGGCGGGAGCTTTTCCACATCGCCGGACCCGTAACTTAGGGTGAGGGTATAAAAATACACCCCCGAAGCGAACCCGGCCACGCTGAAAGGCGTCACCTGGACCCCGGTGGACTTTTGGTCCGTGACTTCGGCCACCCTTTCGGCCGCCTCATTCCAGATTTTCAAATCCACCGATCCGGCGGAAGTCATTTCATAAGAAACCGTGGCTTGGCCGCCTCGGACGGGTGAGGGATAAATGAAGCAATCCCCGGCCCCCGGCGGATTGGCCCCCTGATAAAAAGGGGTCGGGGTGGGTGGTGGCGGCAGCCGGCATCCCTGGATCACCGTGACAGCCGTGCTGTTGAATCCGCTAACAAAAACTTCTTCCGAACTATTCACCGCGATTCCCCAGGTATCGGACAAAAGACATTGGTTCTCCAGGGTTCCAAAATCCGGGCTGAAGGTATCCAGGTATTCGGGAGCGCTTCCGTTATTCGTCTCGGTGACGTAAAAATAGCCGTTGGCGTCGGTGCGCAGGCCCGAGGGATGGGATAACCCGGTTTTGACCGTCATCGGCGCGGATTCACTGACGGTCGTGTTGAATTTCACGATTTGGCCGTGATTGCTGTCCGCCACATAGAGCCAGGTTCCCACCGCGACCATCTCGTTGGGGTTACTGAGCAGACCCGCCCCCCCAAAGGTGGAAGCGGCCGAATAACTGGCTCCGCTGCCCGTAAATCCCAGCACAACATTTTGAAGTGTTGAAAAATATATCGTGGTTCCCTGCGTGCAAACGCTGACCACGCTTTGCCCCAGGCTGTTTCCGATGGAGCACACATAGGTGTAATTGGAATCGAACTTTTCCACCGCCTCATTCCCCTCGTCCGCGATGTAAAGATTGCCGCCGCCGTCCACCGCCGCGTCAATGGGCAGATTGAGCGAACCCGCACCCAGAGAGGAAAAAATCGTGGTCGGACCCGCCAGGGTTTGGCTGTTGAAAACCTGCATCCGGTTATTTTCAAAATCGGCCACATAGAGCCGGTTCCGACCGCCGTCGATGGCCATCCCGGCGGGACCCAGAAAGCCGGCAAGGGACGACACTCCCTGGCAGCAAGCCGTCGTCGGGACCGGAGTGAAAGTGGCCGTCGGCGTGGCGGTGGCGGTATTCGCGGGGAGAAGGGTTGGGGTCGGAGTCACGGTAAAAGTAGCGGTGGGAACCGGCGGGGTCGGGGTTATCGTGGTGGACACCGTCACGGTCGGAGTGAAGGTGACGGCGGTGGTGTTGGTCGGGGTCGGCGTGAGGGCGCCGGCGGTTTTGACCGTGAACAGGAAAATCAGGAAAAAAACCGCTGGGAGCAAAAAATTTTTTCTCATGGCGCCGCCTCAGGACCGTTGATGGTTTTATATTGTTCCAGCCAATCGAACAGGTTTAAATGATCCGGTTCCAGCCGCAAAACCTGCTCAAAACAATAGACCGCGTCCTTCTTCTGGTTCAAATGAAAATAAAGGTTTCCCAAGGCGATCCAGCCGTTCACGTTGTTGGGATTTTCATGGACCGCCTGCTCATAAAGCTCCAGCGCCGGGGAGGTCTGGCCCTTCTCTTCCAATGCCTTCCCCGCCGTGACCGGGTCCACGGAGACGTTGGGGGAAACGGATAAAGAATCGCTGTCGGCGGCCTCCGGGGTGGGCGAATGGGAGAAAATCACCGGCGGGGCTCCCAAAAGAAGAAGCCTCGGATCGGGCAAGCCCCGGCCATAGACCGGCGGGGCCGCGGGCGTCGGCGGAGCCGAAGGCGCCGGGGCCGTAAATTGGTAACCTACCGTGATCCGGTGGGAGGTGCCCAGGTCGCCGTAGGGCAGGTAGGCGTAATCGAAATAAAAATCCGACAGAATCAATCCCACACCCGCCGTCAACCCGTAAAAGCCGGTCAGGTCATTGTCTTCCAAAATTTCTTGATACCCCACTCGGAAAAATAACCGCCCCTCCAACCCGTACTCCACCCCGGCCTGAAAAGAAGAGGCGCCGGTGGTTTCAAAGCTGCCGCTGACGGCGGCCAGAAATCGGTTGGAGCGGTCCAAAAGAAAGGCATAAGAGGTTCCAAGGAGAAAAATCGGGTCCGCCGAACCGGCGGCAGCACTGAGGGGAAAATCGTTGAAAGCCGCCCCGATCCGGAAGTCCTTCAAAGGCCTCCAAAGCAGTCCCAGGTCAGCGGTGAGATCGGTCGTGGTCAGGTCATCCAAAGTATCTCTTTCCCCGGTCATTTCCGCCCCCAAGGCCAGCCCCCGGAACAATTCCATGCCGCCGCCCGCTTCCACATCCCACCGACCGGCGCTGTAAGCATTGGTGAGGGACCCGGACCCGTCCCGGCCGTCGAAAGTGCCGTCGTTGAAGTATTGGATCGCGGTCCCGAAACCGATACCCGGGCCTAAGGGCCCCCCGAAGAGCAGGCTTTCCTGAAAAGTATCCACCAGCCAAAAATCGCTGTTGGTCGCCAGTTGGTCCCGGGTGAGGAAGGATAATCCCGCGGGGTTGGTGAAAAGCGCCGTGGTGTCGTCGGCCAACCCCACGAAAGCGGAACCGAAGGCTGCCGACCGGGCAAAGGCGTTGGAAGCGTTGAGGGGGTTGAACTGGCTATCGTTGGAATAGACGATTTCACCGCCGAGAGCGGACCCGGCCATCAAAAAAGCCGAGTTTAAAATTAGGAATCGCCAATAAGAGCGCCGCATAAAACCCCAAGGAGTAGACGGTTTTCTCAATTTTAAAAAAGAACATTGGATGGCGGATATTCTATCGTGGAAGTTCCGTCGGCGCCCTCAATGGATTTGAATGATTTTTTTCTGGGTCCCGGACTGGGACTCCAGCCGGATTTCGTAATAGCCGGGAGAGGCGGCTTGGGCCGCTTGGGTTTTTCCGTTCCAATCGAAGACCCAGGTTCCCGGTTGGAGCCCGCCTTGATAAAGCAAAGCGACGGGTGAGCCTTCCAGGGTAAAGACCTGGACCGTCACGGCGCCCGCGGCGGCCTTATGCACGGTTACCGCCAAATCAGAGAAAGCCCGGCCGGGGTTTTCGGACGCGTCAATGGGGGTTAAAAGCGGAACCCAGGGCGCCCCGGCGGTCGAAGTCGCCAACCCGGCGGCAGACGTAGTGGAAGATTGAACTTCCGGCGCGGCGATCCCCGAACCCGAGGCTAAGCCGCTGGAAGTCGAACCGGCCACAGGAGAATCCACAGACGCCATGGTCGAGACGCTGACCGAGTCAGCGGGAGCGATCCCACGCCAAATGGTCCACCCAACGACTCCCACAATGGCCGCGGCTAAAACCCAAACCAGTGACAGCAGCCCCCAATGCAGCCACCTTAAGAAGGCCAACTGAATATCATGGGGTCCTGGACCGAAGGTGCCGGGTCCGGAACTTCCCCCGCTTCCGCCTTCGGGCCATTGGGGATCGGGCAGTCCATAGCGCTCATAACGGACGCGGGCCTGCTCGTCGAACCGGATGGCGTCCTCGTCGGAATTTAAAAGAAGTTTCTCGAGCGCCTGGTCCTCCGCTTCGGTCAAATCTTCCTTGAAAAACTTGGAGACTAAATCATCCATGGGAACCCTCCTTCCAGGCGCGGAGGAACAACTCTTTCAAGGTTTGCTTGCACCGGGCCAGACGGGACATGACAGTGCCGATGGGAACCTTCAGGCTGTCCGCCATTTGGGCGTAGCTTTGTTCCCGCTCATCCCGCAGTTCCAATAGCTCCCGGCAGGGATCTCCGAGCAGTTGTTTTTGGGTTTTCAAAAGTTCCATCATCTGTTGTTTCTCTTTGTCTTCTTCCTCTTTATTTTGCCGCGCGACCGCTAAAGGCTGCGCTTTCATTTCCAACGCTTCCGTTTCACTGACCACCAGCCTTTTGCGCTGGCGGATCTTTTGGTAGCAAAGGTACATGCCGATGCGCAGGAGCCAGTTCTTCAGGCTCGACCGAAACTCAAATTGGGGAAGCTGGCGGAAAGCGGCCAGGAACACTTCCTGGGTCACATCCTCCGCGTCCGAATCCTGATATCCCAGCTGGTAAACGCAGGATTTATAAAGCTTTTCCCGGTAGGTTTCATAAAAATACCGAAAGGCCGCCTCATCTTTCTCCAAAAGTTTTCGAACCAGTTCTCGATCTTCCAAAACCCCTCCAAGGGTTGGGACTCCGGTTCGGGGTCTTCCTAATAAAGGTGATCGAACCGGCTCTTTTATTCCGATAAAGTCTAAGGCAAAAGTGAAAAACACGACTTTTTATTTTAAAACCAGGGGAAAATGACCAAAAATAAAAAAAGCCCCGCGTTTCGCGGGGCTTGAATGGCCCTAATTTTAAACAATAGGGGATAAATTAAATCGATTGGGCCGTTTGAGCCAATATCTGGTTCAGTTGGTTTTTCTGGTCTGCGGTCACTTCATGTTGGCCGTTTTGCTTGAAAAACTGCAACTCCTGGACCCGGACGCTTTTGAGCCTTTCCCAAACGTCTTTAGCCTGGGCTTGGGTCAATTTTCCCAATTTCACATCCATTCTCACCTGCCGCATCTGCTGCCGGAGCTGGAGATTGACCGCATGGATATTGGAGTTGAACTTGCCCGCTAAACCTGAAGAATGTGCTGAATAAGAACTAGAAACAGGTTTGGTTTGAGCGAACCCTATTCCAATCGTTCCCGCCCCCCATATTAAAATAACTAGAATCATTCCATAGGACTTCATGCTTTCCCTCCTCGAAATTTAGTGAAAAATAATGACTTTACCCATTCGGACGGCTTCTCCGCCGCCTTCCACGCTTAAAACATAAAGATATAGACCGCTAGCGACCGGCTCGTAGGATTGGTTGTTTAACTTCCATTCCATCGTGTTAAGGCCTGCCTGTCCCGCCTCCTCGCTTTGGTAAATCAACTCGCCCATAACGGTGTAAAGGGATAGATGAATCTCACCCGGCTGACCCAGTGTGACCTGGAACCGGATCGGCTCCCCTTGGGTTGAAATATTGGGTGCCGCCACCGCGGCGATCAAAAGACTGCTGGGAGTCGGCGTCGGGGAACCCGACACTTCCAGAACCGGAGTCGGAGAAAGGGTCGACGTTTCGGTTGGATTTTCAAGAATCACGATTGAGCCCTTGACCCCAGCCACAGGAGTCGGCGTCCGGGTGGGCGTCGCGGTAGGGGTCTTCGTCCGGGTGACGGTCACCGTTGGAGTAGGTGTTCTAGTTACGGAAGCCGTGGGAGTGGCGGTATGAGTGCGGGTGACTGTGGGCGTTTCTGTCTTGGTGGGTGTCTTTGTCACCGTCGGTGTTTCCGTTCTAGTCCTAGTCAAGGTGGGAGTTGAGGTCTTCGTCGGCGTATGGGTGACCGTGGGTGTCCCTGTCTTGGTCGGCGTCAAGGTCACTGTGGGCGTTTTAGTAAGGGTCAGTGTAGGCGTCATCGTATGGGTCGCAGTGGGAGTCATCGTGTGAGAGGGTGTAACCGTCTGGGTTGGATCAGTTGAAGAAGTAAATGTAGGTGTAGGCGTCCTGGTGGGTGTGGAGGTCTGGGTCCAGGTGGGGGATTCAGTCCAAGTCGGCGTCGGGGTTTGCGTCCAAGTAGGCGATCCGGTCCAGGTCGGCGTGGGGGTCTGGGTCCAGGTG
>Ga0206828_1071_pt1 | contig 16874 bp, 14 predicted proteins | sample Alteio_BWOrgCont_78_FD_152858 | JGI IMG/M metagenome (GOLD analysis project Ga0206828, IMG submission 152858) | Enriched cells from forest soil in Barre Woods Harvard Forest LTER site, Petersham, Massachusetts, United States -... | ecosystem: Environmental > Terrestrial > Soil > Temperate forest >... | reverse complement strand
TTTAGATTTGCCGAGAACTGTTGCAAGGCATAAACGATGCCGCCGAAGCTTTTCAGCGATCGGACATTGCTGCCAGTGCCGCCGATCCACGGACTGGTGGTATTGTTCGTATAAACGCCGCCTTTGTCGCCAATATACCAGGTCAGGTTGTCAAGGCTGGTTGCGCTGCGGGCCTGGTTGCCGGTGGCATCGCCGAGTCCGATATAGGATGTTTGCAGGACGAAATCACCGAAGGCATTCAACGTTCCGACACCACGCGGATCAACGGTTGTTTCATCGGCGGTCGCGGAGGACCCATCTTCAAATGCAGCGAAACACACCAGCGTGCCATCCGCGCTGGTCGCAAGTCTGCCGGTGGTGGCGGCGCTGCTTTCGCGCAGAGCGTTCGAGCCCGTGGCGCTGATGGCAAAGGTATTGACCGGTGATGATTGGAAGGAGGGGCTCAATTCAAGAATGCTGAAGGTTGAATTTTTGGCCGCCACGTCTTCCTGAAGGACGGTCAGATTGCCGGCGGTAAACGGCGTCACTGGCGCGGGAATGTTGAAAGCAACTGAATTCGTCCTGGTCGAACTCAAGCCGCTTACGCCCGAACCGGATGCAGTGAAGGTAATAGTTGCACCCGAGACAGCGGATGCGCTGATGGCCGACAAATTGGTAAAGGTGGCCGTTCCACTGACTGAGGACTGACTGATGCCGCTTGCGGCGCCAAAACTCCACGCGCTGGAGCCAGTTGACGCCGTGACGGTGAACGTGGCCGCATTCGCTGCCACGTTGCTGTATTGATCGATGGCGGCCAACACAGGTTGCGCGACCAGGGTGCCGCCATTGCCCACAGGCGCGGCCGGTTGCGTCGCGATGATCAAGGCCGTTGGCGCGCCGGCGCCGATGATTTGTGACACGCTATCCAGGTTGTAGCCGGTGGCACCGATGATAATGGTTTTGGTGCCGGAACTTTGAAGCAGAATCGAGGCGGACGGCGTAAAGATGAGTTTGCCGGGAAGGTTTGTGTTGTAGGCGGTATTCGTCAGTGTAGTACCGTTCACCGTGATGTTGGTGATACTCGTGCGCCAGACAGCATCGTCGGCGAAAGTATTTGTGAACGGATGATCCACCGTCGCATTCGCATCCGGCGTCAGCGCGGGCGGGATATTGGCGGAGACTGCATTCGTGATGCCGCCGACCGGGGCGAAGTCAATGCCTTTGAGATAAGGCGCGCCGGCATAAAGGACGACGTTGTTTGAGGCAGTGATGACAGGGGCCGCGTTATATCCGGCGGTATCGATGATTTGGACAACTTCACCGTTGGTTCCGGTCGTGACATAAAGAGCCGCGCTCCCGCCAAGATTCAAGGCGCAAATGCCGTCAGCCGTGACTCCCAAAGTGGCGGTGCCAGTGGCGCTCCAGCTTCCGCCACCCAATGCATACTTGGTAATCGTCGCCCCGTCGTTGACGTAGGCAATGTCATAATTGCTGCCATTGACTCCGGATTGAATCATATAGAAATCCACGGCGTTGGCGTCGGTGGTTGACTCCAAACCGGGCAGAGGCGTAAGCGTCGTTGCATCCGCAGACAAGGTGTTCAGGACAGACACCGTCGAAGAAGCCCCCGAGGTTGCCGCACACACATACACTTTGCCGCCGAAAGTCCTGATCGGACGAACATTGGTGCTGTTGATGGGATTAACGGTGTCGTTCGTGTAAATGCCGCCTTTGTCACCAATGTACCAGGTCAATTTGTCCAGGCTGGTCGCGCTGCGGGTCTGATTCTTCGTCGAACCGCCCAACCCGGTGTAGGTCGTCTGCAAGGTGTAATTGCCACCGGTGCTGGAATCGATCGTCCCGACGCCGCGCAGGTTAACGGTGGTCTCATCCGTCACTCCGACTCCGTCCTGTGCGCCGGTGAAAGCCAGCAGTGTCCGGTCTCCGCTCAACGCGAGTCTGCCGGTGCTTCCGTTATTTGCCTGGCGCAAAGCGTTCGACCCGGTTGAAGGAATGGGAATGGTATTGACCGGCACAGAATTCGAGGTGTTGGGATTTAGTTCAACAATCGAGAACGTGGACGAGGTGGTATTCTGGGCCAATTGCTCGACGGCCAGATTCGGCACCGGGGCAAAATCAATCCCTTTGAGATAGGGTGCGCCGGAGTAGAGCACCATGTTGCTGGCGGGGGTGATGGCGGGCGCCGTGTTATATCCGGCCGCATCAATAATCTGGACAACTGAGCCGGTGCTTCCGGTCGTGACATAAAGATTCGCGCTGCCGCCAAGATTTACGGCGCAAAGGCCGTCAGCCGTGACTCCGAGCGTGGCATTGCCATTGGAGGTCCAGATTCCGCCCATGAACGAATACTTGGTGACTTTGGCTCCGTCGTTGACGTACAGTATATCGTTTGTCGTGCCATTGTTTCCCGAAGCAACCATATAGAAGTCCAAGGCATTGGCATCGACTCCCAATCCGGGCAGACCCGTGAGAGTTTTTCCGTCCGTGGACAGGGTGGAAACGACGACCGCCGGCGAATTTGCGGACATGACGTAAACCTGGTCGCCAAAACTTTTGAGCGGACGAACATTCGCGGAGTTCAAGGGAGTGGTGACGACGTTGTTCGTGTAAACGCCGGCCTTGTCGCCAAAATACCAGGTGATGTTGTTCAAGCTGGTGGCGCTGCGGGACTGATCCCCACTCACCCCCGTATAAGACGCCTGCAAAATGTAATTCGTGTTTACATCCACGGTTCCGACGCCGCGCGGAAGAATGGTCGTTTCATCGGTTACGCCCGTTGCGTCCTTGGCTCCCGTAAATGCGAGCAAGGTCCGGTCGCGGGTCAGCGCCAGCCTCCCGGTGGAGGCGGATGAACTTTGCCGCAAGGCACCGCTGCCGGTTGAGGGTATGCCGACGGAAATGACCGGGGCCGCGTTGGACGCGTAGGGATTTAGTTCTATAATCTCGAACGTGGAGGAGCTGGTGTTTTGGGCCAATTGCTCGACGACCAGATCGCCAATCGTGAATCCCGCAGCCGAACCGTTCGGCGCCAGCGCGATTTGCGCTGCGGCGGAGGTAATGGTAACAAACAGGGTGGTGGCTTTGCTGAGACGCTTCATTTTCATAATTTTCCAGTTACTCTCTGATTATGTGTTAGGTTTTTTAGAAATCAGAGCGTGAGGCTAGCAGGCGTCAGCCGCTTCTCAACGTCGGCAGTGTTACAAATCAGTCACAAACTGACGACCGAAGAAACGGCAAATGATTTAGCCAGTTCGTAACAATCGGGCCATGTGTTTGTAACATGAGTGCAGCACGATTCGTAAATCGGATGAACGAAGTTTGCGGACAGAACTGTAAGCGCGCGAAGGTTTATGAATTTAAACTGTAAAAAAGTTACGGGATTTACCTTGATTGAACTACTGGTGGTCGTTGCTATCATCGGTATTCTTGCCGGACTCCTGCTGCCGACACTGGCCCGGGCCAAAACCAAAGCGCAACAGGCGGGCTGCATCAATAATCTGAAGCAATGGGGTCTCGCCCTGACTATGTACGTGGACGACGACAACCAGGTATATCCCTGGCCGAGATACCAGGTGACATCAACTGTGCAACAGGACAATCCGCAATGGGGTGATGTGCAGACCTTCTACAATTTGCAGGAAGGAAATGATGTCTGGTTCAACGCGTTGCCTTCCTACGTCGGTGGCAAGCCGCTTTACGATTGGGTCACGGCGCCGTTGGATTTTGCCAGCGGGAGATCCATCTTTACTTGTCCGACCGCCGTCGCCCAGGGCATCAACCCCGCGGACATTCCTCCGGGTGCTCCTCCGCCTTCCAAATACATGAACGCGGCCGCCCGACCACTCTTCAATTATTCGATGAATTCAAAATCCCTCGCGAACGAGGCTGCCAACGCCACTCTTATGTCCTCACTGATCGTCAATCCCTCGGCATTCGTGATGTTTTCCGATGTCCGGAACCGTTCGGACGAACTCCCGTTTAGCGGCACGACCGCCAATCAGGATGACCTTGCCACGCCGCACTGCTATACCACGCGTTTTTCATCGAGGCACAACGGCAACGGCGACATCACGTTCTCCGACGGCCATGTGTCCTTTTACAAATACGCCTACGTCGTCAACAGTTCAGGAAAAGATCCCGGCAATCCCGACATCAATTGGGATTGCAGCGGCATCACCGTTCCTTAATCCGCGGACGTATTAAACTCTTCATCTATCGCAAATGAGTCTCTCTGCCATCATGGTTTGTTCACGCCGTGCCGCAAGCCTCGCGAGTTTGCTGTTGTTCTGCGCTCCATTGCGCGCGGGCGATGGAACCACGCAAGCGAGCCCGCCGGTTGAATCCAGGCAACTCCACTATCTCAAACCAGATCGGCCTGATGCCACGGTACTCCTTCCGCCACCGCCGCCGGCCAGCTCGGTTGAACAGGCTGCGGAGATGAATGAAGTCAAAGCTGTATATCACACCGCCGGCAGCAATGACGTTGTCGCCGCCTACGCGGAGAAATCCTTTTCCGTCTTCAATTTTGCCAAAGTCGTCGGCCCGTTTTTTGTGGAGGATAATCTGCCCAACACCGCTGCCTTCTTTCATAAAGTCCAAAAGGATGCCGCGTTCGTGACCGACTCCGCCAAAGATTATTTCAAACGTCCGCGCCCTTATGTTGCCGATCCAAGCTTGGCCAACGGCAAGCTGGAGAAATCCTTCAGTTATCCCAGCGGCCATTCCACCGAATCCATGGTGCTGGCACTCGTGCTGGCGGAAATCTTTCCTGAGAAGCGTGATGAAATTATTGCCCACGCCCGTTCCATGGGCTGGCACCGTGTGCAGATTGCGCGGCATTATCCCAGCGACATATATGCCGGGCGCGTTTTTGCGCAGGCCATTGCGCAGGAGCTGAACAAAAATCCCGATTTCCAGCGCGACCTTGCCAAGGTAAAAGCCGAACTCGCTGCGCAGACCGCGAGCCACAATTAAACCGGGGTGGAACCGGCACCGTCTGGCGAATCTTTCGGGCGTGTTCTGGCCAAGAGGCATCTCCCAAAAGCCTTCCCTTTGCCGTGTCCTGCCGTATAGTCCTCCGAAGCATTTTTAAATCAATGAATACGGCGGCGAATCGGATTGGAATTATTGGCGGCAGCGGACTTTATCACATCGAAGGCTTCACTGGCCAAAAATGGGTCAAGGTAAAAACGCCGTTCGGCGCGCCTTCGGATCAGTTCCTCACCGGCAGGTTAAGCGGGCGCGAAGTGGTTTTTCTTCCCCGTCACGGACGCGGACACAGGATTTTGCCCACGGAACTGAATCATCGCGCCAATATCTACGGGATGAAAGTACTCGGCGTGAATTGGATCATGAGCATCAGCGCGGTCGGGTCGTTGCAGGCGAAATACCGGCCCTGCGACGTGGTTCTCGTGGACCAATTCATCGACCGGACGAAGCAATCGCTCGCACACACATTTTTCGGACGCGGAATCGTGGGTCACATCGCATTTGCCGATCCAATCTGCGAGGAGTTACGGCAAATCCTGCTCCAGAGCGCGCGGGCGGAGAAGGCGCGCGCCCACGATGGCGGGACGTATGTAAATATGGAAGGCCCCGCGTTCAGCACGCGCGCCGAATCCACGACTAACCACAAGCTTGGCTATGACGTTGTGGGCATGACAAATTTGGGCGAAGCGAAATGCGCCCGCGAGGCCGAGATCGCCTACGCCACGATGGCGATGATCACGGATTATGATTGCTGGAAAGTGGATGAAGCGCACGTGACGGTGGCGATGGTGATTGCGAATTTGACGCGCAACGCCGCGATGGCCAAAGCGGTCGTCAAGCGCGCGATTTCGCAAATCCCGACGGTGGCGGACTGGCCGTGTCATTCCGCATTGGAGAATGCGATTATGACCGATCCAAAATGCTTTCCGGCAAAGACGAAGAATGAGTTGAAACCGTTGTTGAAAAAATACTTCTAAAACCCAGCCATGATCATCAAACAGATTCCATTTAAGTACGGCATTTCCTGCTCGCTGCTGCCGCTGGCGATAACTGTTTTCGCCGCCGGCTGTTCCAGCGCTCCGGGAAAAAAAGAAGCGCATGCACCCGTTCAATTGCGGGTGATGACTTACAACATTCAGCACGGTGCGGGCATCGACAAAAAGGTGGATCTGCTCCGCACTGCCGAAGCCATCAACCACGAACAGCCGGACATCGTCGCGCTCGAGGAAGTAGACAAAGGCGTGGCTCGCACAGACGGGCGCGACTTGACGGCGGAACTGGCGGCCTTGACGCACCTGACGGGTTATTTCAGCAACAACTTTCATTTTCAGGGCGGCGAATACGGCAATGCCGTGCTGACGCGCTTTCCGATTCTGATGGAGACCAATACGCATTATCACATGCTCCATACGAACGAGCAGCGCGGCGTGATTCAAATGATACTCGACGTGCGCGGGCACAAGCTTCTGTTTCTCGCGACGCACATTGATTATCACCCGGGAAACGAGGAGCGCTTGCTGAACATCGCGCAAATTAAAGACATCGTGAAACAACATCCCGGACTGCCGGTGATCTTATGCGGCGACTTCAATGATTTTCCCAATACGCCCGTCCACACCGCGATGAAAGAGGCGCTGGCCGATACCTGGGAACTGGTGGGGCAGGGAGACGGCTGGACTTTTCCCAGTGACAAACCGAAAAGCCGCATCGATTACATCTGGATTTCGCCGGACAAATCCGTCGAGCCGGTAAAAGCGTGGGTGCCGGATACGCAAGCGTCTGACCATCGGCCGTTCGTGGCGGATTTTATCCTGAAGTAATTATTGGGCAGGGGCGTGTTTCGGCTCAGTTGGATCAGTCGCAAAGTTGGCCAGAAACGCGTCCACGGTGACGCCGCCTTCATTCAAAGTCCCGACTTTCGTCCAATCCTCACTGGGAATGCCGGCGGCTACGGTGCGCCATTCATCAGCAACGGCCTTGCGGGATTCGGGCAGCGGCCAGACGGCGTTTTGTTTCCGGCATTCACCACGCAACGATTCCCAATTATATAGCCACGCGTGGCGGACCGACAGATGCGACAATCGCACTCGCTCCAATAGCTCGGGCTCCTTCGCGACTGCTTTCTCCGCCTGCTGCCAAAGTCGTTCGGCGGCGGCGAGTGTCTGAAAATTCAAATAAGGCGGCGGTTCTCCAAGACCGCAGGGAAGATAAAAGCCCTTCGCCTTTTCATAAACGAGATCGAGGTACTGGCGGATGGGTTTGCCGGCTTTGCCATAGTAGCCTTCCAGAAATTCATTGATGAGCGCGTGGTCGTCCTGTTGCGGATTCCAGAGCAATTGCGCGAGCAGCCAGGCGCGCAGCTCCGCCATATCCGCGCCCGGGCCGCCATAAGCGCCTTCCTCGAAGACGCCTTTGACGCCGTATTTCCGGAGCACGCGGACATTCGGGCCCAACGTGAACCAGTCGGGATACGGGTTGATATAGTTCGCGAAATCGGTGGTGTAATCCCAGACATAAAGGTGCGGACAAATTTGCGACCAGCGGGTGAGGTCGGCGAGAAACGCCGCGTTCGAGGGATGGTCGAGCGGCTCGCGGAAATTGCATTCGATGGAACAAAGCCGCACGATGACATTGCGGCGCGGCTTGAGGATCTTCGGCGGTTTGCGCGTGTATTGATAAGCAAATGTGTCCACCCACACGTTGGGAAATTCCGGTTCAATCTTTTCGGCAACGTAATTGACGAAAGCAAGCATGGAGCCGGAAGGGCCGCCTTCGGCGTCGTCAATCGCTTTGCAATTGGGACATTCGCAATGGCCGTCGCAATCGTTTTGCGTGATGGAAATGATCGCGGCCTCCGGCGCTTCGCGCAGCGATTCCCGGACGCGCTGCACCATGAAGTCGCGAAGTTCGGGGTTGCTCAGGCAAAGCTGCGCGCCCTCATGTGTGCGCTTGCCGTTGACGAGGCTGTACCATTCCGGGTGTGCGGCGAAATATTTGTCCGGCGGCACGAGGGGATAGAACGTATGGCAAAAACCCTGGTAGGTGACGCTGCCGCCAAATTCCGCCGGAATGAGATTGTTCTCGTCGTTGGCGCCATTATGCATTTTCCAAAGCGGGTCGAAACCCGCGGACCAGTACGGCGCGCGATATTCGAAAGCCGGTTTTTCGTGCATGTCGAGGTTCCCGACGCGAAGCGTGGAGTGATGCGGAATGTTCGTTGCCACGGGAGTCCACCAGCGCACGCCGCATTGCTCCTGCAGGAAGTGGTTTACGGCATAGAGCGTTCCGCGAGGACATCCGCCGGCGAGCAGGAGATTGCCGTCTTTAACCCGCATGACAAATTCCTCCGGACCGAATTTGGTCAAATCTATTTCCGGAAACAGTTTTGCGGCCGTTGATCCGGGCCCGACAATAATGGCGTGTTTGGCTGTGTTTGCGCCGTTGGTTTGAATTTCGAATCGTCCGCCGGTGATTTGATCGAGAGTAGTAGCGAGCTCCTGCGCGGCATGGATTTCCGGTTTCGTGGCATCGGATTGCTGAACGATGAAACATCGTGCTTTTCCGTTTTGTGAAATCACAATATCGGCGCGGACAGGCTCTGCCAGGAGGACTGAAGCCAACAGGACAACGATTAAGGAAGGTGTGCTCATTATGGATTCAAAAGGGCAACGGCTGGCCGTAGATTCGCTGGAAAAGCTGGCGTTTGAATTCTTCAGATGGAAGATTGGCGGGCAACGACGCTATGACCATGGCGCGAGCGGCTTCAAAGGAGCGCACGCCCATCATGAAGCGTTCCTCACCTGAGAGGGCCATGAGTTTTTGGCGGACGAGTTCGGCGATTTCCGGCGCGGTATCAGTCATGTGCAATTTCCTTCCAAAGGCCGGCCAAGTCCAGCTTGCTTGTCCACTGTTCAATGTAATTGCGGTCGCAGCCCGTGCTGAAAAGACTTTTCACGTCGCCGAGTTGCACTTGCGAGCGCGAATCTTTTGCCCAGAAGAGCTTGGACAGGATAAGATCCTCCTTGCTGACGATCCAGGTTTCAAAATCCTGAATTTTGATGCGTTGCCGGCGGTTGAATTCATTAAGGCGATACTCGTTCTGCTTGCGGACAATGCAATCCACTTTGATGACGCTCTCGTTGTTGATCAGATTAAACATGGATTGATGGGTGATGGAACTTTCCACGGCCTCGCGTGAAACATAATAGTCCGGGCTGAATAGCTTCACTATGCGTTCGGCGTCTTGGGGACGCAGCGCCACGACATAGTCTATGTCGCGGGTCATTCTTGGTTGCGCGTAGTAGTTCATCGCCATTGAGCCGGTGAGCATGTAGTCGATGCCCGCCGAGTCGAGACGTCGCGAAACATCGCGAACAATATCGAACTCGCTTTGCATTAAAACTGCTTCAAAAACCTTACATCGTTCTCGTAAAAAAGGCGGATGTCGTTGATCTCGTAACGCAGCATGGCGAGACGTTCGATGCCGAAGCCGAAGGCCCAGCCGGTCCAGATTTCCGGGTCGTAGCCGACATTCTCGAAAACCTGCGGATGCACCATGCCGCAACCGGCAAGTTCAAGCCATTGCTTGCCCATCTTGCGGACCATCGGGCTGGAGAAATCAATCTCGAAGCTAGGCTCGGTGTAGGAAAAATAGTGCGGACGAAAGCGCAGGTCCACGTCTTCACCGAGCAATTCGCGAAAGACAAATTCGACGGTACCCTTGAGATCGCCGACGGTGACGTTCCTGTCCACGTAAAGACCTTCAATTTGCTGGAACGTCGGATTGTGCGTCGCGTCCGCGTTGTCGCGGCGATAGACGCGGCCCGGGACAATGATGCGGACAGGCGGCGGCTGGCTTTTCATGACGCGGATTTGCACCGAGGACGTGTGGGTGCGAAGCAGGCGCTTGTCCGTTGTGCCGAGATAAAAGGTGTCCTGCGAATCGCGCGCCGGATGGTCGGCGGGAGTATTGAGCGCGTCGAAACAATGATATTCGTCCTCGATCTCCGGCCCGTCGGCGACGACAAAACCGATTTTGCGAAAGCTCCGTACGATGTCCTCTGTCACCTGCGTCAGCGGATGGAGCTTGCCGAGCGTGCGACGGCGGCCGGGCAGCGTGAAATCGGTCGGCTCCTTGGGCAACGCGGCTTTGAGTTCGAGTTCAGCGCGGCGCTCGGTGAGAACTGCTTCGAGTTCAGCTTTGGTTTGGTTGACGAGTTTGCCCGCAGCCGGTTTTTCTTCTTTGGACAAAGTGCCAAGTTGTTTCAGCAGCGCAGTGAACTTGCCCTGGGCACCGAGGTAGGAGCCTTTGATTTGTTCCAGCGCGGCGAGGTCGGGCGCGGCCCGCAAATCACTGATCGCGGCCTGCTTGAGCGGTTCGATTTGTTCGAGAAAAGTCATTGTATCTTCGCGCGCTTTACAAAGCAAAACGGGCGGCCATTTTCAGGCCGCCCGTCGGGAAATGAAAGCCGAATTTTAGGCCTTGGCGGCTTTGTTCTTCAGGGCGTTTTGGGCGACCTTGACCAGCTCGCTGAATGCCGCGTTGTCCGTCGCGGCGATGTCCGCCAGCACCTTGCGGTCGAGACTCACCTTGGCGGCTTTGAGGCCTTCCATAAACCGGCTGTAAGTTGTGCCCAGGCTGCGCGCGGAAGCGTTGATGCGAACCTGCCACAGCGCGCGAAAATTCCGCTTCTTCATCTTGCGATCGCGGAACATATAAGCCTTCGCATGGTCCGTGGCGTCGGCGGCGTAACGGTAAAGTTTGGAGCGGCGCCCGCGATAGCCCTTGGCGGCTTTAATCGTGCGGATGCGGCGCTTGCGGGAAGCGGGGGCGTTGGTAACTCGCATAGGAAGTAATCGTGTTGAATGTTAAATCAGTGGCTCCAGGGCAGGCTCTGGGTGATGCGATAGGCATCGGTTGAATCGACTTGTTTGGACGTGCCCAGGCTGCGGCGGCGCTTGGCGTTTTTGCCCGCGAGCAAATGGCGCTTGCCGGCGCGCGAGCGCATGACCTTGCCGGTGCCGGTAATCTTGAACCGCTTCGCGACCGACTTCTTCGTTTTGATACCTTTGGGGCGTCTCATAAATTCTTATTCGTTACAAAAGAGCGCGCACTATAGATGGCGCTGCGGGGCTTATCAAGCGGTATTTTGGTTTTTTGGAACGCCAAAATGCACCGCCCAACTCAAAATTGCCTGCAAAACACCCTCCCGAAACGCTTGCGGCCCAAAGTCATACCCCGTTGCCGGAAGTTCCCGCCTTCGAATGCCCCGGCTCCAGCGTGAAATAAAACGTCGCTCCCTTTTCCAGCTCCGCTTCGGCCCAAATATTCCCCCCGTGCTTGCGGATAATGCGCGCGACCGTCGCCAATCCCACGCCCGTACCTTCAAATTCCTCCGCGCGATGCAGCCGCTGGAACACGCCAAACAGCTTGCTCGCATATTTCATGTTGAAACCCACGCCGTTGTCCCGCACGTAAATCGCGTTCACCCCGTCCACCGTTTTCCGGCCGATCTCGATCCGCGCGCTTTCCCGCGGCCGCGTGTACTTGGCCGAATTGGATAGCAGATTGATGAACACCTGCTTGATCAATCCCGCGTCGCATTCCACGGACGGAAGCGCTTCGGTCTGCCACTCGATTTTCCGGTTCGCGTTGTCGAGCTTGATTTCCGCCACCGCGCTCTCCACCAGAGGCGTCAATTCCGTGCGCTGCCGCGCCAGTTCCTTCTTGCCGATGCGGCTCAGGTTCAGCAAATCGTCCACCAGCCGCCCCATGTTCTGGCTGCCGCGCCGGATTTTCGTCACCAGCGCCTGCGCTTCCGCCGGAATTTGCGAGCCGTACTCCTCCTCCAGAAATTGCGCGAATCCATCCACGTGCCGCAACGGCGCCCGCAAATCATGCGAGACCGAATAAGTGAACGACTCCAGCTCCTGGTTGGCCGCCACCAGTTCCGCCGTCCGCAACTCCACCCGCTTCTCCAATTCCAGGTTCAGCACCCGCACCTCTTCCTCCGCGCGCTTGCGTTCCTCCACCTCCAGCTCCAGTTTCTTTTGGTGGCTGATGGCCTCACTGGCGCTGGCATTGGCCCGGCGGCGCGCCTCGTGCATCGCCCACCCGAAAAAAATGACGCAGGCTTGCACGAAAATCGGCGGCAACATGGAATCCAGGAAATTGGAGACTTGAAAGGTATAACGCGGCGGGAGAAAAAACCACGCGGCCATCGCAAATCCGCTCACGGCTGTCATTACCGATGGCCCCAGCCCGCCATACCACGTCACCGCAATCGTCGCCACGATGAACGTGATGAACACATGTTTGTTGGCGAGCCAATGGTCGAATCCCAGTCGGATTCCGAAGGCAATCGCGACCGCCAGCAGCGCAAAACCGTAACGTTGCAGCGCCGTGCGGCTTTCCGGCGTCGCCTCAGCACCAGGCGGCAAAGAATCGGGCTCTTTCATGTATCGAGATTTCAGCCAATAACCATAAACAGATATAACCAAAAATCAAAGGTTTGTTTATGCGTTTCCCGTCTCTGGAACGCAGAGCCTCGCTTCGCCCACCCTCGCCGCATCCGGCCATGATTTGTTTATACTGCTTTAAGCTGTCTTACGCGGTTTTTTCACCGCTTCCGCACCGCATCCTGCCACCTCGCGTCGAGTTTTTTACCGCTCGGAGAACGCATACAAACCAACACGCGCGATTCACGCGCTTTTTTGAATGAGTCATTCGTCATTGGCGCTTAGAAGCCCTCTTGCTCTGTAGAAACCATTTTGGCCTTTGGCGGAAGACCGAAGCGACGAGCCATAATCTGCCCATAAATGCCCGACGTTTCCCCTTCTCCCCGGGGGACCACATTTCGCGAAGCGAACGTCTCTTGTGGGGAAACTGACTTGTGGCGGGCTTGGAAAGCCACTAGGTCGGGATGAGGGCGAGCGTTATCTGACTTTTCCCGACGTTCTAAAAATTGCTACAAAGCAATCACCAATCATAACTCAAGAGCGGCTTACACTCTTATCCACCAGGCTAATATGCAGCTTCAAGCGGCTAAAAACCCATCAAGCGTTCGGTGTCCCGCCTTCAGGCGGTTCCCCGCCTTTGATTTTCCCAAAATGCGGGATTAAGCGGGATTAAGCGGGATTATCCGGAATTAAGCGGTATTACCGGCATTTCCTGATACACTTTATAGCCGCTCTACCCCCACCGCGACCCGTGACTCGGGTCCCGGTGCCCGTCCGGAAGGACCCCGTCCGGAAGGATTCTGTCCTATTTTTTATCCCAAACCCGCTATTATGCGCTATTACCCGCTATTATCCGCTAATACGCGCTAAGAGTTTTAAGTTTTCCGGTCATTTCCGGTCTGTTTTGGAGCTTTTTTCCGCCCACCACCACCCCGAAAACCTTCAACTTCGGGCACACCTCACCCGCTGGCCCGCATCGTCCGCCTTTCAACGGACAACCGTCCTCCACCCGATGCCAACATCGGGGCCGACCACCAGCCGATTCAATTGTCAAAGAACCCGAAGTCCGCCATCCTGTCCGCCGTAGCCTCTGGGGCGAAGGCGGAAGCGCTCAGCGCGACGGCGGAACCTCGCCGGATGCAATCCATCCGGCCCGCCAACCTCGCACATCCCGCCGTGCTGTCAAGAAATATTTACACAAATTGTTTAAGGACGGCGCTTCGCTCCGTCTTCACTGGCTGAAGACCTCAAACCCCTTGCTTACCCGGCCATCTCCTCATACGCCGTCCGGATCTCTTCCACCAGCGGCGACCGCTTCAAATCCTTCCCGTCCAGCGACACCACCTCCACCACTCCTCGCGAACTCAGCGACATAAAAACCCCTTCCGCCTCAAACAATTCGGCGGGCGTAATGTCCGCTTCTCGGCAGGGCAAACTCAGCTTTCTGCAGATTTCCCGTACCACCAGCCGCGTCACCCCGGCCAATATGCCGCTCGCCAGCGGCGGTGTGCAGACCGTGCTTCCTTCGATCCAGAAAAGATTGCTGCCCCCGCCTTCCACGGCGGCGCCATTGGTGTTCAACAGCAGCGCCTCGTTTGCGCCCGCCGCGTCCGCTTCCGCCCGCGCGAGGATTTGCGGCAGCTTGTTGCACGTCTTGAATTGCGCCAGCGGCTCGTTCGCCGGCAGTCGCGGCGACGCCGTGATGAGCCGCCAGCCGGGTGCCGGCCCCGTCAGGTCGGGTGCCGGATGCAGCGTCATCACCGCCGTCGGCCGGTCCGCCCCTTTCGGCGAATAACCGCGCAACCCCACTCCGCGCGACAGCGAAATCCGCAGCAGCGATTCCGGCATCCGGTTCCGCTCGATGAGTTCCAGCGCGTGCCGGAGCAACTCCTCTTCCCGAAACGGAAGTTTAATTTTCAAAAACTCCGCCCCGCGCCGCAGCCGTTCCAGATGGTCCGCCCAGCGAAACGGTTTGCCCCGGTACACCCGCAGCGTTTCAAACAACCCGTCCCCGAACTGAAAGCCCCGGTCGAACACCGAAACCACGGCCTGCTCCTCCGGAACAAACTGGCCATTCAGAAAAACAATCATGCTTTTGTATAATCGCCTTTCGATGGTTTTTAAAGAAGGCAATTAGAACATCAAAAGAGTTTCTCCAAAAGTTTGAAACTTGTCTTCTCGCTTGTAATCAGGTATATCAAATGCATGAGTAATCGGGAAATCGCCATTGACCTCATCCAGAAGCTGCCCGAAAACGCCTCGTTACATGACATAGCGCGCGAAATCGAATTCGTCGCGGGGGTTCGTGAGGGCTTTGAACAGCTTGAACGCGGGGAGGGTGTTCCCGCTGAAAAAGTCCGGGAGATGATACCTTCGTGGATCATAAAGTAATCCTGTCACCGCGGGCCATACAGGACCTCAGCGAAGTAGTGCGCTATATCTCAGCGGACAATCCCGAGGCAGCGACAAGATTTGGAAACGCACTGATTGACGCCAGCCTCACGCTCCAAACCTTTCCGGAGCGCGGGCGTTTTGTCCCGGAATTCAGCGATGGAATCACCCGGGAGATTATCTATGGTTCGTATCGACTGATTTACCGGGTCAATGCAGAACAGAAGACAGTGTGGGTGTCCCGTTTTTGGCACGCTGCAAGAGGAACGCCGCACATAACGTAAACGACCCATCTGCTATTGGTAACAGTTCGTTGTTATTCCCTGAAAGGCTAATCGTTTTATTATTGACTCCGGGTTTTGATTAAAACGCACGCCGACACGAACCGATTGCTGGACAAAGAGGCTGCGAGGAGCTTTATATAAGTAGTTTAAGACCTCTTTCCAGTCACCAGCCTCGCCATCTTGAATTTGCCAAGTGGATGTGAAAAGAACATTTTTAAGATCGCTGTTTGTCGGCACGGGTTTAAATAATTTACTCGTGTCGATCTTGAACAAGCAATAATGGACGTCGTAATCGTATAAACATAATAATATATTTGAATCATTCCCGGAAAAAATAAAGACAGGTCCATCGAAAAGGTCCTGCCAAAGAGCGATACTTCCAGCCTTTCCGCCTTTGGGCTCATATAAAATTTTGGTATTAGCTTCGGGAAATAAGGCTCTCAGTAAAGGTGCTTTTGTAATGCGAGCACGACCACCGTTACTAAGCGGTACACCAGTGCTCCATGGGACTAGCCAAACCAAAATTACGACCACCAGAAGGCCAAGGAGAATGACTTTTAACTTGAATTTATATGTCATAATCCAGGACCATAACCCCGAAAAGATACTTCCGGGCCAACTACGCCAAAATCTTCTCCACCACATCCCCGCTCACATCCGTCAGCCGGAAATTCCGCCCCTGAAATTTATACGTCAGCTTCGTGTGCTCCAATCCCAGGCAGCGCAAAATCGTCGCGTGGAAATCGTGCACGTGCACCCGGTCCTGCACGACATTGTAACCGAATTCATCCGTCGCCCCGTGTGTGCAGCCGCCCTTGATGCCGCCGCCCGCCATCCACAGACTGAACGCCTTCGGATGATGGTCGCGTCCCAAAAACTTTGATCCGTCGCGCTCTTCGTTCAACGGCGTGCGTCCAAACTCTCCGCCCCAAATCACCAGCGTTTCGTCCAGCAGCCCGCGCTGTTTCAAGTCCTTCACCAGCGCCGCCATTGGCCGGTCCGCGTCCTGGCACATTTTCGGCAGCCCTTTCGGATTGTCGATTGCCGTTTCCGCATTCGTCCCGTGGCTGTCCCAGCCGCGATGATAAAGCTGCACGAACCGCACCCCGCGCTCCACCAGCCGTCGCGCCAGCAAACAATTGTTCGCAAACGAAATCTGCCCCGGCTGCGTCCCGTACATCTCGTGGATCGCCTTCGGCTCGCTCGCGATATCCATCAACTCCGGCGCGCTCGTCTGCATTTTATACGCCATCTCAAACGAACTGATGCGCGTCGCGATTTCCGGATCGCCCGTCGCGTTCAACTCCATCTCATTCAAATCTCGCAACGCGTCCAGCGAACGCCGCCGGTCCTGCGCCGTCATTCCCTCCGGGTTCGACAAAAACAAAACCGGGTCGCCCTGCGAACGGAACTGCACGCCCTGATAGACCGTCGGCAAAAAACCGCTGCTCCAGCACGCCGAACCGCCGCTCGGCTGCCCGCCGCCCGAAAGCATCACCACGAACCCCGGCAATTCCTGCGATTCACTCCCCAGCCCGTAATTCAGCCACGACCCCATGCTCGGCCGCCCGATTTGCGTCGAACCCGAGTTCAAAAAAATCTGTGCGGGCGCGTGGTTGAACGCATCCGTCACCATCGAGCGGATGAGCGTGATGTCGTCCGCCACGCTGCCCAGGTGCGGCAATAGCGCGGACAATTCCATGCCGCACTCGCCATGCCGCGAAAACTTGTGCGGCGTCCCGAGAATCTTGG
>Ga0206828_1070_pt1 | contig 17001 bp, 9 predicted proteins | sample Alteio_BWOrgCont_78_FD_152858 | JGI IMG/M metagenome (GOLD analysis project Ga0206828, IMG submission 152858) | Enriched cells from forest soil in Barre Woods Harvard Forest LTER site, Petersham, Massachusetts, United States -... | ecosystem: Environmental > Terrestrial > Soil > Temperate forest > O... | reverse complement strand
GGGTCGGGGAGTCCTTTAATCAAAAGGGGGTGGCGGCTTTTCACCAGAACCGCTATCTGCAAGCGGCGCGGGATTTTCGTTGGGCCGCCTTCTTTCAAAATCAGGATCCAGTTAATTTGAATGACGAGGGATACGCTTTTTACCTGGCGAAGGATTACGACGGCGCCGACCGGGCCTTTCAAAAGGCGGGGGCCTTATCGAAAGACGAAAAGTTGACTTTTCAAATTCAATTGAACCAAGCGCTGCTTTATTGCGACAGCGCCGCCCTCTTGGGCCGGCCGGCCCGGAAAGACTGGCTTCCGAAAGGAATTGTCATTTTTCAAAAACTTCTTCAGTCTGATCCCCAGAACGCCGAATTGCATATGAGGCTGGGATTCGCCGATTTTCAAAACAGCAACCCCGGGGGGGGGATTTTTAGAGTTGGATCAGGCCCGCCGATGGGCCATCCCCCAGCAGGTCGCCCGCTATACCTCTGATCCGCTGAATGGTTCTTTGTTGATCCTCCGGCAGATCCAAGCCTTTTATGTGAAAATCCGATATTTTAAAAAGGCGGATGAGGTTCAATCCGCTATTTCCAAACTGGAAAAAGCAAAACCAAATCCAAGCCATGCGTGAGGTATACATCAGCGTTTTAATAATTATTTATTTACCGATCGACAATTTCGGCAAATTTATTCTTATTTTTCCCCATTTATTCTGCTTTTAGCCCTTTGGCATTTTTTCATGTTATTTGACGGTTTATCATTAAACCAGTAAACTCTTCCGCAAATATATCAAAGTCGTTTTTTGATCCACCAAGAGGGAATCGAAGTTTCCTTTTGTTTCTAACCCGCCGCCGGCTGAAACCGGTTTTTAACCAGGGAATTTTTCCCGGTTTGTTTATCCCTTTTTTTAAATCCATGTCGTACGCCTTTTTCGGCTGAACGGGTCTATTCATGCGCAAGACGGTTCAAATTATTTTTGTGATTTTTTTGACGGCGGGAGCGTTCTTGCTTTGCGCCTTCGTCAACAACCAAAGCGCCAATGTGGTCATCGGCCATCAACTTTTTACTGCGGGTAACTCCAACGACAATTCCCCAACCGCCGCTTCATTAGCCAATCCGGTCGCAGTGGATTTTGACGGGACCAATCTTTATATCGCGGACTACATCAATTCCCGGGTTCTCATTTATAACGGAATTCCCACCGCGGATAACGCTCCCGCCAGCTTAGTCGTTGGCCAACCGGACTTTGTTTCTTTTAGCATCAACCAAGGACTTACCACTCCTACCAGCCAGACTTTGAGCGGGCCCTTAGGTATTTATAGCGACGGCACCAAGCTTTATATCGCCGATACGGGAAACAATCGGATTTTAATTTTTAATCCCATTCCGACAGCTAATGATGCGGCGGCCAGCATGGTCGTAGGCCAATCCAGTTTCGCGGCGGCGGTCACGGGATCCACGGCTAAGACATTGGATACGCCGCGGGGGGTTTGCGCTTCGGGAAATCAAATGTATGTCGCGGACACCGAAAACAACAGGGTGTTGATTTACAATATCTCATCCCTGCCAGTTTCTAATGGCCCGGCGGTCACGGTCCTGGGCCAGACTTCTTTAAGCGCGAATTCGGCCAATCAAGGCAACGCATCCCCCTCGGCCAGTACCTTGGATTGGCCCTCAGGTGTTTGTATGGCTGGAACTACCCTAGTCGTTGCGGAAGGAAATAATAATCGCGTTCTGCTTTTTGATCCGCCGATTTCAAACAACGGTCAAGCCGCCAACATCGAGATCGGACAGACATCTTTCACGATTGGTTCGGCAAACCAAGGACTTTCCAATCCGACCAACCAGACCTTAAACGGGCCCTTGGGAGTATGCAGTGACGGTACCAACCTTTATGTGGATGACGCTAATAATAATCGGATTCTGATTTACAACATCGCCTCGCTTCCGTCCACTAACGGTGCGGCTAGTGTGGTAGTTGGACAAACGGCGATGAGCGGTAATCAAATCAACGAAGGTGTGAACAGCGTTATTCCAAATGGCCTCTACGCTCCTTTCGGTGTCTGGGCCAGCCCGACCACCTTAGTTGTGGCCGATACCTACAATAACCGGGTGCTGGTTTACAATCCCGTACCGACGACGAATAACGCATCAGCGAATTTGGCGATAGGGCAGCCGGATTTGGTCAGCGGAAACCCCAATGAAACCCCCCTGCAAGAATGGTCGCCTGGATCTATCATGGTGGATTCCCAAGGGCGCTTGGTCGTTGCGGATACGGGCAATAGCCGGGTTTTGATTTTTAACAATGTTCCAACAACCAACGATGTTGAACCGAATGAGGTGGTCGGACAACCTAATTTGTTGTATTTCCAAAGCGGGTTAAGCGTAACTCAGTTGAGTAGTCCTGAAGCGGCCTATAGTGACGGAACGAGGCTTTACATATCGGATACAGGCAATAACCGGGTTTTGATTTATAACTCGATACCGGTGACCAGCGGCGCCGCTGCCAGTACGGTTTTAGGACAAGCGAATTTTGTTAGCGGGCTTGTAAATCAGGGACAAGGAAGCGCCTGTACTAATTCAACTTTAGATGCGCCTCAAGGTCTTTGGAGCAACAGCACCGGCACGACCCTTTTGGTCGCCGATTCTCTCAATAACCGAGTTTTGGTTTATACGAATATCACCAGCACCACCAACGCCCCCGCCAATGTCGAAATCGGTGAAACCAGTATGACGGACAATACGACCGGAGTAGATACGACCAGTTCCAAAACACTTTATGGACCGGAAGGAGTTTATTTTGATGGAAGCAAATTGATCATCGGTGATTTCGACGACAGCCGCGTCATGATTTATAACGGCATTCCCGTCACCAACGACGCTGCGGCCGCTGTTGTTTTAGGTCAGACGAGTTTGTCGGCTTATGGCGCGAACCCAGGCGGAGCCCCGACTTCCCAAACCTTGGACGGACCGGCCAATGTTTATAGCGATGGAACAAATCTTTATGTCGCCGACCAGGATAACGACCGAATTTTAATTTATAACAACTTCACCAGCCTCGCCAATGGCGCCGGAGCCAATGTGGTATTGGGGGAATCGTCCATGTCGGTGAGCCAGCCCAACGACGGCTCGGGCTCAGTCAATGCGCAGGGTTTTGATGAGCCCCATGGGGTCTTTGTGAATTCAGGAAATCTTTATGTGGCCGACGTTGAAAACAACCGGTCCCTAGTCTTTTATCCACCGACGAATACGCCGACCGTCACGAGTACATCCACTGTCACCTCTACATCTACCAGTACGCCCTATTGCGGTGTTGTGGAGAACGCCGCCGCTTCCATTTACGCCAATGGAAACGCCGCGACTTTGACCGGTGTGGTCGTCAGCGGCGCGAATCCACTATTGTTGGTTCAAGTCAATTATCAAAGCGCCGCGCAGGCCGTGACCTCCGTCACCTATGGATCTTCACCCATGTCCTTGATCCAGCACGAAAACTCCACAAACCCCTACGGTATGGAAATATGGGGCTTGGCCAATCCGCCCGTGGGATCGGCGAACGTCACGATCAAAATGAACGCGTCTGAACAAACCTATGCCGGGGCGGTTGTTTACTCAGGCTTTAACGAAAGCGCTCCCTTATCGAACATCGCTTTTTCTTATAACGCGTCTAATACTTCTACCGCGGGCGTTGTGCTTAACACAACGGCGGTCAACAGCCAGATCGTGAATTTTTTCGCGATGCAGGGCGGGTCTAGCCAAAATCCGAGCTTGGGAACGGGACAAGTCCAACGATGGCATAATGCCCAGGGGGTGGGCATTGCCGAAGGGGATGATTTCGCCGCAACCACCATCGGAAGCTATCCGATGACCTATACCGGCCTGGCGGGGAGCGCCGGGGCCGTGATAGCCCTTGAGGTACAGGCGGTAGGATGCGCGACCAATACGCCGACTCCCACGTTCACTATTACTTCGACACCGACGCCGGTGAACACCTATACACCCAATCCGACCCTCACCCCTCCCTGCGCGCCGGCCAACGGTATTTTGGGTGATAACGCCGTGACGACGGGCGGGGGGACCGGCGCCAATACCATGTGGGCCACTAGGTATAGCCTAAATGAGGCCGGAGTTGTCAGCAGTATGGCCGCTGAGTTTTCTTATAATTACCAGAGCGGTCCGTTATCCATTGAAACGGCCATTTACTCCAATAGCGGCGGGGCGCCGGGTACCCTGATTGCGGCCTCGCCCTCGCAAACCTTTTTTCAAGGTTGGAATTATTTCACCCTGCCGGCCACCAGCTTGCCGGTGGGAACCTATTGGCTGGCCTTACAAGCGGTTTCGGGAAACAGTCCCTTGGATCGGTATAGCAATCTTTCGGGTACCAATGACACCCTGGGGGTGGTTCAAACCTACGGAACCTTTCCCCAGTCCTTTCCCTTATCATCTCCCACCACTTTGCAGGAAGACTTAGCCATTTATGCCGTCTATTGCCCGGTTTTGACATACACCCCCACGATCACGCCGACTGTCACCCCTACCCTGACAGCTACCGTGACCTCGACACCTACGATGACCCTCACGCCCGACCTCTGGCCTTACCAAATTTCAGGCAGTGTGACTTACTCGGCTGCGGTATCGGTCAACGGGAACAATCCGTTGGTCGTGGAGGTTTCCACCAATCCGAACCAGAATCTTGGCAATACGAGTCCTTGGTCTCAAATCGTGATTACCAATGGAGGTAGTTTCGACATCAATGTGCCTTCGTCCCAGAATTATTATCTCTACTATTTCTATAGCGAAGGAACGGGGAACGGAGGTAATCCCCAAATCGGAGACCCTTATGTTTTGGCGAACGGCCAATTGAATGAACCCATCCAACCGGTTTCGGTCATGGGCGTGACGAACGTAGGCCTTGCCACGATTAGCAACGCGACTTTGCCCGGGATATCGGGAAGTGTTTCTTATTCGGGCAGTGTGGCGGTAGTGAGCCCGGCCAACCAAATCATTGTCCAGCCCTTTACGGATCCGAATTTGACCATTCCTTACAATGGAAGCGGCGGCGAAAGCGGTTCCAATCCCTTTTTCTTTTCCATGGTGGTGAACCCTGGGACCTATTACCTCCGGTCTTTTGTGGACGTGAATGGGAACCAAACTTGGCAATCCAACGACCCTGAGGAAATTTACGCCACGGGATGTAATCCTCCGGGAACACCGGTGACGGTGAACGTAAACCAGAACATCGGGGTGACTTTCACCTTCGGGGACGCCTGCCTGAGCTCCACGCCCAACCCCACCCCGACGCCTTCCAATTTTTTGACCGGAAGCGTGACTTATACGGGAGCCGGCGGGGGTCTCCTGCCTCATTCCATTTATATTTACGCTGCCACCGATCCCAATCTTCAAAACGTGAATTACCAAGGTTCGGTCTCGGCCAACGGCGCGACTTTCACCCTTCCCCTTCCGGCGGCGGGCAATTATTATCCCGTCTTCTTTTACGATTCAGCGGGAGTCAGCCAGGCGGGGCTCGGCGATCCTTACCAATTTTATAACCAGGTTTACAATACCCCTGTTTCCGCCTTTATGGTTTCGGGTCCGACGACGATGGGGAGCCCCATTACGCTGACCACTGCCCATCTTCTGTCAGGTATCTCAGGCAGTGTTTCTTATACGGTCGCCACCCCGACCGTCTCCTCTTCAAACCAATTGGTAGTCCAGTTGTACACCGACAACCAATTGACCGCTGTCGATCAAACGCAAAACGTCAACACGAATGGCGGCAATTACAGCTTTTTGCTTTTAACCCCGGGGACTCCCTATTTCTTGAAAGCTTTTTTCGCTGAGCCGGGAAGCGGCAACAGTTTTCAACCGGGAGATCCTTACGAAATTTACAACTCGACCAATCCTATTCCGCCCGCCGACCCGGTCACCGCTTCGGCCTCAACCACTAATATTAATTTTGTGTTTGGAAATAATTTCGTCGGCACCATAACTCCTATCCCGACCCATACGGCAACCCCAACGCCGACTATCACCCAGACCTTTACCAAGACGCCCACGATTACCTCAACCCCGACGATCACATCGACTTCGACCTATACTCCGACTCCCACCCCGACTATTACCCTGACTCCGACCATCACCAACACACCGACCAACACCCCGACGGCAACGCCGACCATCACCAATAGTCCAACGAACACCCCCACCAACACGCCTACCAATACTCCAACTAATAGCCCAACGAACACACCGACCATTACCAATACGCCGACGAACACCCCGACGAACACGCCTACCAATACACCCACCCCTACCCCGACGGCAACGCCGACCATCACCAATACCTTTACGAATACACCGACGGCAACCCCGACTATTACCAATACGCCCACAAATACTCCAACCAACACACCCACCAACACTCCGACCAATAGTCCTACCGCGACACCGACGAAAACCCCGACTCCCACTAATACACCGACGAATACTCCCACCAATAGCCCGACGGTGACACCGACTATTACGAACACCTATACCAGTACTCCGACGATCACCAATACCCGAACGAACACTCCGACCATTACCAACACTTCTACAAATACGCCGACGATCACGAATACTTTTACCAATACGCCCACCATTACCACTACCTATACCAGCACCCCGACGATTACGAATACCCAAACCAATACCCCAACCATTACGAATACATCAACCGCTACTCCCATCTTTACCAATACCCCGACGACGACTCCGACCATTACGTTAACCTTTACGTCCACTCCTACGATTACCAATAGCCCCACGAATACGCCGACGAAGACCCCGACCAACACGCTTACCAGCACACCTACCGTGACTCCGACGATGACGAGCACCCCAACGGCGACTCCTACCATCACCAATAGCTATACCAATACTCCTACCATTACCAGTACGCCGACGAATACACCCACAAAAACGCCGACCAACAGTCCGACGAGCACTTCGACGAATACCCCAACCCCAACCCCCACGATTACCGATACTTTTACGAATACCCCGACGATTACCTCGACGAACACCTTGACCAATACTCCGACTCCGACCCCCACCGTAACTCCCACGAATACGCCGACCAATACGCCCACGATCACGCCTACTTTCACTTTCACCAATAGCCCGACGCCCACCTCCACTCCGACCAGCACCTTTACCCATACACCTACGAATACCCCCACGGATTCACCCACCATCACCGCGACCAATACCTCAACCTTTACCTCCACTCCCACCAACACCCCGACCGCCACGCCGACGCGTACGAATACTTTTACGGCGACCCCTACCTTCACCTATACCATCTCGCCGACGCCGACCAATAGCCCTACCATTACCAATACACCCCCGCCCACCAATACTCCGACCATTACCAATACTCCTGGACCCACGAACACTCCCACGATCACCCCGACACCCGATGTGCCCTTGACCTTAGATGACAACTTTTTCACACCGCCTTCGATGACGTTGGGAATGGATGTGAAGGTCAATACAGCCGGCGAGGTAAAAATATCGGTGTTCAATCTGCTGGGCCAGCGGGTGAAAAGAATTGTCGATCAGAATATGCCGGCGGGATTAAGCCGGGCTTCCTGGGATGGAACGAATGACGCCGGAAGTTTAATTTCCAGCGGTCTTTATCTGGTGGTCATTCAGGAGCCCGACGGCCAAATGGTCCGAAAGGTCATTGTCATCCGATAGGGCTGCTCTTTAGCTTGATTTTGTTCGTCCCTTCCCATCCCCGTGGTAATATTGGGCCCTTGTTCAACATTTATTTTTCGGGGGTTTTATGCGAAGCATGACCGGTTTTGGGCGGGGTTCGGCCCAAGTCAAATCCATACAAATCGTGGCCGAAGTAAAAACCGTCAACCACAAGTTCCATGATATTTCGCTCAAAATTCCATCGTCCTACCAGTTTTTGGAAACGGACATTCGAGAAATGATTCTAGGTTCGGTTACCCGGGGTAAGGTGGATGTTTTCCTCAAGGATCTTTCACCCGCACGGACGAAAACCGTCAGTGTCAACGAAGAACTGTTGGCCGAATACGTGAAGTCGGCCCACAAAGCGGCCAAGGATCTGAAGTTGAAAAGCGAACTATCCATCGAGAGCCTCTTGAAGATGCCCGATGTTTTGATGGTGAATGAACCCGAACGACCGGAAGCGGAGCAAAAAAAAGCGGTCTCGCAGGCCTTGGAAGAAGCATTGAAGGCCTTGGAAAAAATGCGTCAATCGGAGGGCAACCGATTGGCGAAAGACCTCCTAGAGAAGGCCAAGGAAATCAGCCAGGTGATCCAGTTCATCCGCCAGCGGCACAAAGCTTCCTTGGCCGAGAAAGTGAAAGCCTTTAAAGAAAAGGTTTCTGAGTTCCTCCCTGAACCGCTTTTGGATCAAATCCGCTTGAGCACGGAGGAAGGGGTTCTTCTTCAGCGCCACGACATCGCGGAAGAATTGACTCGCCTGGAAAGCCATTTGGAAGCCCTGCATGACTCGGCGAAAGAAAAGGGAACGGTCGGACGAAAACTTGATTTTTTGATTCAGGAAATGAACCGCGAAACCAATACTATCGGGTCCAAGGCTTCGGACGCCAAACTGGCCCAATCGGTCATCCGCATGAAAGAACTGCTCGAACAAATGCGGGAACAAATCCAAAACATTGAATAATTCCTTGAACGCTACTTCCTTTCAAAAACACCAGACTAAGCCCAGGCCGAAAAAGCAGGGACTTTTGATTGTCTTGTCCTCGCCGTCCGGCGGAGGGAAGACCACCCTGGCCCACCAGCTTCTGCGGCGGGATAAAAATATCATCCGGTCGGTTTCTTGCACCACTCGAAAACCACGGTTGGATGAAAAAAATGGGAAAGATTATTTTTTTGTGACGACTTCCCGGTTTCAACAAATGAAAGCCCGGAAAGCCTTCCTGGAATGGGCCCAGGTTCACCAAAATTTTTACGGAACTCCTAAGCCTTGGGTTTTAAAACAAATTGAAAAAGGGAAAGACGTTTTGTTGGTGATTGATGTGCAGGGGGGGCGGTCGATTCAAAAGTTATATCGAAAGGCGCTTTTGATTTTTCTCATGCCGCCCAGTTTGAAGGTATTGAAGGAGAGGCTTTCCCGACGACAGAGTGAAGACGATGATTCCATGCGGGTAAGGCTTCAAGGTGCCCGGAAAGAAATCCGGGAGGGCCGGCATTATGCCCACCGCGTCGTGAATGACCGTTTGCCGCTAGCGGTGGCGGAAGTTCTTCGAATCATCCGGTTTGAACGAAAAAAAACGTCCAAAAGCCTTTGAAAGCTTGGTTTTCGGCCTTGCTTGAATTTTTAGAAAATCATGATTGCTATTACGCTTTCGGCGGGCATTCAGTATAATTCACTCTCTCAAAAAAACGCGTTAAGCCATTTTGGCGGAAGGATTCTCATGAGCGAAGAAAAGAAATCAGCCACAGTTGAGTCGGTGGAAAACAAGTATTTGTCGGTTCTGGCCGCTTCTAAGCGCGCCCGCCAATTATTGGAACGGGCTGAAAAGCATAACCTTTCGGTCGATACGGAAAAGGTTCTCTTGCAGTCACTCAATGAGTTCCTGAGCGGAAAAGTGACTTACATCATGACCGACGTCCCCGTTGTCTCGAAGAAAAAGAGTAAAGCGAAAGACTAATCGTCGGGCTTCGTACCCAGGAGTCCAGACGTGAAACCCAGAATCCTTTTAGGCGTGACCGGCAGTGTCGCCGCCTATAAAACAGTAAGCTTAGTCGAAAAGCTGGCTTCTTTCGCCGAGGTCCATGTGGTCCTGACCCCGGCCGGTTCCCGAATGGTGCCGGAGGCCCTTCTTCAAAAGGCGTCAGGCCATCTCGTCGGGACGGATCTTTTCGAGGGTTTCCAACCTATCCCGCCAGGTACCCCCAGTGGCACCCATCCCCTGGCTTTTGTTCCCCATATCGAATTCGCCAAGCAAGCGGACCTGATTCTCATCGCCCCCGCCTCGGCGGATATTCTGGCCAAGATGGCCCACGGCTTGGGCGGCGACCTTCTTTCCACCATTTGTCTTTACGCCACTTGCCCCCTCTGGGTGGCTCCCGCGATGAATGTTCACATGTGGAACCATCCGGCTGTCGTTCATAACCAGAATCTTTTGCGTTCCCGGTCGGTCCGGTTTCTCGGCCCGGACAGCGGCCATTTGGCCTGCGGGGATGTGGGAGAAGGCCGCTTCGCCGAGCCGGACGAGATTGTTTTTCAGGTTCAAAGTTATTTCCGGCATTTCGGGCAGTGGAAAAAAAAGAAAGTCGTTGTGACCGCGGGCGGCACCCAGGAGCCCATCGATCCGGTGAGGGTGATCACCAACCATTCGAGCGGCAAGATGGGATACGCTCTGGCCCAAGCGGCCTTGAATCGGGGCGCGGAGGTGACGGTCATCAGCGGGCTGACCCGGCTGGCGCCCTTGTCGGGAGCGAAGACCATCGGCGTTCGGACCGCCGCCGAGATGCGGACCCAAGTCTTGAAAAATTTTGCGAAAGCCGATCTTTTAATCATGGCGGCGGCCGTGGCTGATTACCGACTTGCCCAACCGTCCGCCCAAAAGATAAAGAAAAACCAGGATCACCTCATGCTCCGACTTCAAAAGAATTCCGATATCCTTGGCGAGGTTTTGAAGAAGAAAAAGAAAAACCAATTCGTGGTGGGATTCGCCGCCGAAACCGAAAATTTGAAAAAGAATGCGGCTGAAAAATGGCGTAAGAAGCCATCGGATTTCCTGATCGCCAACCCCGTGGGAAAAGAAGGCGTGGGCTTTGAAAGCGATACCAACGAACTATTGGTTTTTTCCCGGTTTTCAAAAGAACCCATATCGCTATCGAAAGATTACAAAACCCATTTGTCGGAAAAAGTCATGGACTTCATTGAGGAAGGTTGGCAAAAAATAGGCGTTTGGGAAAAGGGGGACATTTCTTGAGGTTTTATCACAAAGGTTCCGCCGCTTTTTTGATTTCCGTGTTTTTGATGGTGACAGGTTTTGCCCAAGCCGGGCTGATGACCCTCAAAGGCATGGAAAGCTATGTGCCGGGAGAAGTGCTGGTTACGTTGAAATCCAACGCTTCTTCGGATGACCGTCTACATGCCCTATCCCTGGTTGGGACGTCGAAAGCCATGCGCCGGGTGGATTTTTACAAAGTTGAGATCGCCAATGGGGTCTCGGTGGAGGCGGCGATGGGCCAGCTTCGACGGGAGTCGGCGGTGGCGGCGGTCCAGCCCAATTACCGGTATCACGCGCTAGCTTTCTGTTCTAATCTTCCTACGGATCCTTATTATTTGGGCTCAACCAGCGTAAGCCAATCCGGTCCCTATTGGCCTTTTCAAAAGATTCAGGCCGCGGGGGCCGCGGGGGTCACAACAACGGGCTGGTCGGTTTTTTGTTCTCAATTTACTGGTGGTGTGTCGGTGATAGTGGCGATTATCGACACGGGTGTTTCCACGAACCATCCCGATCTGCCTTCCGGCATTTTCGTTCCGGGATACAACTATATTTCCAACAATACTGACACCGACGACGATTTTGGGCATGGGACTTTTGTGGCCGGGATTATTGACGCCCAATGGAACAACCCGGGGACGGAAACTTGCCCTTCTCCCGGATCTTTCAATGGCGGGATGGCCGGATTAGCGGGTATTCCGGGGTTGGTCAAACTAATGCCGGTTAAGGTTTTGGATAATACGGGTTCAGGAACCAGTGAAAGTATTGTGGACGGCATGGAATACGCTTCGGCTAATCACGCCCAGATATTTAATTTATCATTGGGCGGCCCTTACGATCCGATGGAGCAGGCAGAAGTCAACGCGATCCTCGCGGGAAACGGTGTCATCGTGGCCGCGGCAGGGAATGAATCGGGCCCTCTGGATTATCCCGCGGCTTATCCCGGCGTTATCGCCGTTGGAGCGACCGATCCCAATAATAACGTTGCTTGGTATTCGAATTTTGGAACCGGGTTGGATCTGGTGGCGCCAGGAGGATATGCGGGAGGGTCGCAAGCCAACTTTACCGGAGCTTATGACCCCAATAACGATATTTTCAGCGCCATCGCGCAATGTCCGATTCCGGCTTCTAGCGATTTTATGAGAGCGGGTTCATCCGCCGCTGAAACTATTTATGGATCAGCCGATGGAACTTCTTTCGCCACACCCATGGTGGCGGGAGCGGCGGCGCTTCTTTTAGCCTTGAATCCTTTCATGACCAACACCCAAGTGATGAATCAGCTGATTAACACGGCGGATAGTTTAAATGGGAACCAGGGCTGGGATCCTCATACCGGTTATGGTTTGTTGGATGTCTACAAGGCGCTGCAAAACAACGTGGACATTACACCCTATGTGAATACCTTTAACAGCCCCAATCCCTTTTCCTTAGAATCGGACGGTTCCACCAATATCACGTTGGCCATTACCTCGCCGATGGCGGTTGAACTGACTATTTACGACACGGCGGGGGAGACGGTCTTTCAAAAGAACTACGCTCCCTCTGAACTGAACAACAATCCTTCCAACCCTCAATTTAAGTCTTATTACGTTTCCTGGGACGGGCACAATGGCAAAGGAAACCTGGTGGTCCCGGGAGTTTATTTTTACACCGTCAACGCCGGCGGTATGATTGGAAGAAATAAGATCGTGGTCGTCAAGGGCGCTTTCCAGGGGACGCGATGAAAAAACTCACGGGATGGCTGTTTTTTTTGCTTTTGTGCGCCCCGGCCTGGGCTGTTGAAAACGGGGGAGAACAGCCGGCGGCTTATCTTCAATTGGGCGCGGGAGGGCTGGAAAACGCCATGGCGGGAGCGACGGCGGGTTTGCGGGGCAGTATTTCGGAAGCGTTCTGGAATCCGGCGGGGATTGTCGGTATGCGGGGAACCCAGATGGAATATGAACATACGGTTTTGTCTCTAAACCAGACTTTGGAATATTTTACGGTGGGAAGCAGTTTTCAAAGCCTTTATTACTTCGGATTAACGGCTTTTGACTATAGCGCCGGGAATGATTTGCAAGCCCGAACCGAACCCACTCTCAATCCGGACTTTACTTTTTCCGACACCGAACTGGCCTTCTTGTTAACCGCCGCTTTTCGCTTAAGCCCGGATTGGGACCTGGGACTGAACGCCAAGTTTTTCGCTCAAACCTACGACAGTGATCTTCCCTCGGGCTTTGGCATCGGCGAGGATGTGGGATTGCAATACCGGCCCTCTACTTGGACGACTTGGGGTTTCGTGGTGGAAAATGGTTTTTCTGATTTTATTTATTCCGACCAAACAGACGCTGTTTTTCCCGTGATCTTAAAATTAGGAGTCGGCCAAAGGTTTTCGGATTTGCCGATCAAGGGTGATTTTGACCTGGAATGGAGCTCGAATCTAGGTTTCCAACCCCGTTTCGGGATGGAGTGGCGCCCCTTTGACGAGGTGGCTTTGCGGGGCGGCTGCACGGTGGAATTGGACAACGGTTCTCAAAGTTTCACTGGCGGGATTGGTATTTTAATCCCCTCGCCGGGAAACCTAGAGGAATTGGATTATACGATTTTGCCGGATCGGGTTTATTCGGGGCAAATCATTCAGCAATTGTCTATCAGCGCGAAATTTTTATAATTTATTTTTGGAAAAACCATGAATCCCTCAGATTTGAAATCTCATTTAGAACTCTGTCGTCGTTTGGGAATACGCTATATCTCGACGGGTGGGGCTTCTGTTCGAGAAACAGAAGCTTCTTCGACTCCAGAAACTTTTTTGGATGAAAAGCCACTTTCTCCAGCGCCGCCATTTATTTCTTCAGGGGCCGACGGTGATGTTCCCCCATGGCTGACGGTCTCGGCGGAAACTGAAGAAGCGAAAAGATTGACCGCGTTCGACCGTGAAATCTGCGGCTGTCAAAAATGTCCATTGGGAAAGACCCGGACCAAGTTTGTGTTCGGCAGCGGAAATCCGCGGGCCCGGGTGATGTTTGTGGGGGAGGCGCCGGGAGCGGATGAGGATGCCCAGGGTCTTCCGTTTGTGGGCCGAGCGGGACAGCTTTTAACCAAAATTATTGAATCCACCCAAGCCTTCAAACGCCAAGATGTTTTTATTTGCAACGTTTTGAAATGCCGCCCGCCCGGAAACCGGACTCCCCAGCCTGAGGAAGTGGAACAATGCCGCCCCTATCTGGAAGAGCAGATTCGGGTCGTCAAGCCCTGGCTGATCATGGCTTTGGGGGCTAGTGCCGCCCAGGCCCTGCTCCGCACCCAAGCTGCCGTGGGTAAACTGCGAAATCAATGGCATGATTTGGGAGGAATACCTTTAAGGGTGACCTACCACCCAGCGGCCCTCTTGCGTTTTGAGGGTTATAAAAAGGATGTTTGGGCCGATATGAAAGAATTGACGGCCAAATTTCAAGAAATTTCCCAAAATCAAAAGTAAAAGAGCCGTTAATATTTCGTAAAAATGCCCAGAATTTAAGGGCGTTACATGTTTAACATGATAAACTCTGGCATCTTTTTTATGATCTTGGGGCGGCGTAAGTTTATATGAAATTGTTTAAAACTCTCTTATTCCTTCTGCTTTTTCAAACGGGTTTAACAGGTCTTGCCAGCGTGGCAGAAGCCACCGTCATTTATGGTGTTCAGTCCGGTACGGTTGTCATGTCTGGGCCTTCCACGGTCGTTAATTTTACAGGACTTCCAAGTATCGACAATGAATTCCTGATGTTCAGTACGGCACCCACGACTATTGCGGTTGACGCACCGAATAGCACCTTCGTGGCGGGCCAAATTACTTCGCCAACCGCAATTTCATTTTCCACCGCAGTGGCCCCGACAGCGCCTTTAACGATCCAATGGTATGTGGCAGAATTCACAAGCGGCGTCACCGTTCAATCGGGAGCGACGGTTATCACCGGCAATACAACCAACATTCCGATTAATACGGTCAACCAAAATAGTGTCCCTATCATTAGCTACATGAATGGTGATACCGCTTACAGCGCCAGTGATTTTATGCAGGCCGCCGTTACTAGCGGCGGCACGACCCTTCAGCTTAGCTTGGATCCCTCGGCCACCGTTCCTGCCATTCCCGCAACCGTTGCTTGGCAGGTTATTCAATTTGATAACAGTGTCAGCGTTCAAAGCGGAATTTCCAACGTTCCTTCGGCTGATCTGGGCATTGATGTTCCTCTAGGATCTACTGTCAATCCGGCCCAAACTTGGCTTTTATTCACCAACACCTCTAATTTTGGCGCTGGTGGGACGGTGACCGACATGCGTTACAATTTGCTGAATGGCACGGTTGGTGCGAATAGCCTGAATTTTAACCGAGGGCGTGTTGTTGCCCCTAGTTCCACTTTGAACCTGAGTTGGTATTTAATCCAATTCCTGGACGGCACTACGGTCCAAAGCGGTATTCAAGACTTTCAAAATAATGATATGGTTGATAGTGTCCCATTGAGTTCGACTGTAACTTTTCAAAGCATCGCGTCCGGGGGTGGATTGTACTATAGCGGTGGGAACGTTTTGTCGGCAACCTCTACCTGGCCTAGTATGGCGACGGGTATCTATTCTTTGACCAGCAGTACCAATCTTCAAATCGGCCGGGCAAGTAATGAGGGTTCCGCCGGATCTGAATCCGCTGATTTCGGTTGGTTCGTGGTTCAGTTTCCCTTGGCCACCGCCACGGCTACCCCCACGAACACGCCGACCAATACTCCAACGATCACTCTGACTCCGACCTACACAATTACATTAACGCCCACCTTTACTTTTACCCCAACAATTACGCCGACCATTACCCCGACGCCCCAGCCCCGACTGATTCTTTCGTGGAATGACGAGCCCGCGTCCCAGAATTACTTATTCAACCAGACGACCGCGACGGGTATTCAGGTAGTGCTGACCGCGTTAGGACAGGAACCAGTTTCGGTCAGCCAGATTGCCTTTGGTTTAGGGGGGACGCTTCTTTATACGGAAGTACAAAACAATAGTGTGTCGCTTTACCAGGATAATGATCCAGCGGCTCACGGACTGTACGACTCCTCAGACACGCCGATCCTGGGAAACCAAAGCTTTGGGGCCAGCGGTGGGGTTACCTCGGTGACTTTTGGGGGTTTGACCAATTTAACCGTCAGTCCAGGCGCCCCCCAGACCTTGTTGCTGGTATTTAACCTGAATGCGGCCGGGGGCGAGAACTTTCTTAATACGATCAGCGCCTCCGCCATTTCAGGAGTGGGGTTGACTACGGGAACACCGGCTTTGGTTTTGGGCGGCCCGATCAATGGAAATACCCATACCGTATTGGGTCCCACCAGTACCCCGACGAACACACCGACTCCGACCCCAACGAATACGCCGACGCCGACGATCACGCTGACCTTTACCCCCACCACTACACCTACGAATACCCCGACGCCGACCCCGACGATTACACTGACCTTCACGCCGACTGATACGCCCACTAACACTCCGACAAATACGCCGACTATTACGAATACCTTTACCAACACGCCGACGAACACCCCCACGAACACGCCGACACCGACTCCGACCAATACGTCCACGAATACGCCGACGAATACCCCGACGACCACACCCACAGTGACGCCGACACCCCCGGCGGTTTCAATTGCCAGCGGCGGAAGCAACCCGCCGGTTAGCGCCACGGCCATACCGGGAGAAGTGAATGTACCGGTATTACAGGTGGTGGTGACCAATAACAGTTCGAGTGAAGGCGTGACTTTGTCTTATTTGACTTTAAGCTCCACCGAAGTAGAAAGTGGGACCGGGAACATCACGGCGGTCAAGCTGACCCGGGAAACGGCCTCTCCGACCCTGCTTTCCAGCTCAACTTATGGCAGCGGCGGCTTTGTCACCTTGGGGGGATTCCCGCTGGATCAATTGGCGCCGGGCCAGGCTCAAACCTATCTCATCAGCTACAACTTCGCCGGAGGAGCTCAAACGGGGAGTTACTCCTGTCTGGTAACGGGAGCCGGATC
>Ga0206828_1069_pt1 | contig 17356 bp, 15 predicted proteins | sample Alteio_BWOrgCont_78_FD_152858 | JGI IMG/M metagenome (GOLD analysis project Ga0206828, IMG submission 152858) | Enriched cells from forest soil in Barre Woods Harvard Forest LTER site, Petersham, Massachusetts, United States -... | ecosystem: Environmental > Terrestrial > Soil > Temperate forest >... | reverse complement strand
CGTAACGCGCGTGACGACGCTGGGGGAGCTGGCAGCCTCGATCGCCCATGAAGTGAACCAACCGCTCGCCGCCGTCGTCGCCAACGCCGAGGCCTGTCTGCGCTGGCTTGACCGCGTAACTCCCGACCTAGACGCAGCGCGTCGCTCCGTGGAATGGATTATCGACGACGGCAATCGGGCAAGCGAGGTGATCCGGCGCGTCCGTGCGCTCGCGAACAAGACCAGCCTTGAGAAGGGACCGCTCGACATCAATGACGTCATCAGGGAGGTGATCGCGCTAGTACAGCGTGAATTAATCCGCCACCTTGTGTCGTTGCGAATGGAGTTGGCACCGGCTCTCCCAATGATCTGTGGTGATCGGGTCCAATTGCAGCAGGTGATGATCAACTTGGTGATGAATGGCATTGAAGCCATGCAATCGGTCACGGATCGGCCGCGCGAACTGGTGGTCCGATCAGGCCGGGACGAGCCACGCCAAGCGCTCATCAGCGTGGCGGATTGCGGCGTCGGGATCTCTGCCGAGAACGCGGACCGGCTGTTCAACGCTTTCTTCACCACCAAAGCCAGTGGCATGGGTATGGGACTCTCGATCTGCCGTTCGATCGTGGAATCCCACGACGGCCGGCTGTGGGCCACGGCAAACGTACCCCACGGTGCCACGTTTCAATTCACCCTGCCGGTGAATGCAGACAATGTGTTGTGAGGTTGCGCCGTAAGCCGTCCAAAGAACAGGCGGCCCGGCCCGCGAGTTCAGCTCTGGGTCTTGGTCGTGCAAAAATGCGCTGGTCAACGTTACTCGGAGATCGTGAAGGACTTCAAAAGTTGAAAATCGCCGCGCAGCAAGAGTGTTCAGATACTTAGCGGGCTTGTGTTTGGTCGCGATAGCTGCCTTGGGACCGTCCACGACGGCCATGGCCTTGATGAAGGTCAAAGCCGGACATCTGGTCACACTCGACATGACCCTTTGTTCGTCGGAAAGGAAAGTGGTTGGTTCGAGAAGGCGGTATTTGACGCCGAGACGATTTTCTTCGCAAACCCCGGAGACGACAACGCGGCGCTGGCCGGCGGCTTAATTGATTTCAGCACCAATCCATTCACGCTGCCATTCTTCGCCGCGAGCAGCGGTGTTCCGATCAGGGTGATTTCAGGCGCGGGCGGCTGGGACGATGCCGATGTCGGCGCCTTCGGTGGTCAACGCCCCACAATTGCGCGCCCAATTCCGTTCGCCCTGCCGGTAACGAGTGCCACTTTGCCCCCGAGTTCACCTACAATCCTGAACCTTTCGTGTTGCGTGTCTTGAAGCTCGTCAGCTCGCTCCGGCACTTAGCAACTTGTTCATGTCCGCCTGGAGGCGTGCGAAATGGTCGACCGTCTTGTCGAGGGCTGCAACTCTGTCGTGATGATAGCAGCGGACATAATGCGTCACTCCGACTGCGGTCGCGGGCGGTAGCGCGAGGTGGCACTGCGCGTCCGCGAATGGACAGCGACCCGCAAGCGGGCAGCCGGACGGCAGGTCGATCGGGCTCGGGATCTCGCCTTCAAGCATCATCGGTTTCGCCTGTTTCAGTTTCGGGTCTGGCAGCAGAACGGAGGCGAGCAAACTCGCCGAATACGGATGCAACGGCCTCGCAAACAGTTCTTCGGATTCCGCCTCCTCGAGAATCATGCCGAGATAAAACACCGCGACCCTATGGCTCAAAAATCGAACGGTGCTCAGATCGTGGGAAATGAAGAGGTACGCGGTGCCAAGGTCGCGCTGCAACCGTATTAAAAGGTCGACAATTTCGGCGCGCGCGGTGGGATCGAGCGCAGAGGTCGGCTCGTCGAGCACGATGAGCTCCGGTTTGGTGACGATAGCTCGGCCGATGCCAACGCGTTGCTGTTGGCCGGCGCTCAACTCCAGCGGAAACTGGTCGACGACCCGATCGGCTAAGCCGAGCCGCGAGACGACGTCGCGCACGCGAGCATCCCTGTCCGCCCGCGACAGGCCGAGATAGCGCAGGGGTTCGCCCAGTGTCTCTCCAACGCGGATACGCGGATCGAGCGATTCTGCCGGCTCCTGGAACACCAGTTGGATGCGTCCCCGTACATCGCTGGAACGGATATTGCGGCCGCGTCCCATCCGCTTGCCGTCAAACCAGATTTCGCCCGCGGTCGCTTCGATCAAACCGACGACGGCGCGGCCTACGGTGGTCTTGCCAGAGCCGGATTCGCCGACGAGCGCAAGCGTTTCGCCGCGGTTGATGGTAAAGTCAACTCCGTTGACCGCCTGCACGACTTTACGCGAACCGCTTACCGGAAACAGCTTCACCAGATTCTGCACTTCGAGCAGCGCGCTCATGCGGTATCCGACTCAACTGGAAAATGGCAACGCACCCAGCTGCCGCCGGTAAGGTGGCGAAGGGTCGGCGCCTCGACAACACAGCGGTTCTGCCGCCGCACGCAGCGCGGCGCGAAGGTGCACCCGCCGGTGGTGGCCGTTTCTCCCTCACTGAGGACTCGGGTCCAGCGCGCGCGCAATGCGGGGCTGTGCGAAAAGGCGGCGAGCAGCATGATGCTGTGCGGGTGCGCCGGGCGTTCGAAGAATGCGGCCGTTTCGGCAAGCTCCACGATTTCTCCAGCGTAGATAATCGCAATGCGTGAACAAAAATGCGCGGTGATCGCAATGTCGCGGGTGATGAACAGTGCGGCCGCTCCCTTCTCGCCGACCATCCTCTGCAGCAGGTCGAGCACCTGCGCCTGAACGGTGACGTCGAGGCCGCTCGTGGCATCATCCGAAATCACCAGCTTGGGCGAACATATCAGCGCCATGGCGATCGCCACGCGCTGCGCCATGCCGCCGCTGAGGTCGTGCGGATAAGCATTAAAGCGCCGCTCCGGGTCGGGAATACCCACCGCGCGCAGCATATTCAATGCGAGGCGGTCGGTCTCTGCGCGCCCCATACCCAAATGGTAGTACGCGACGTTCGAGATCTGGCGACCGACCGGGATGACGGGGTTGAGCTCGGCGCGCGGATTGGCGATCACCATGGCAAGTTCGCGTCCCAGCACCGCACGGCGCGCGTCATCGTCGAGACGGCTGAGGTCGCGCCCATTGAAGAGCACTCGGCCGCGTTCGACCCGGCCGGGCGGCGGCACGAGACCCATTACGGCGCGGGCAAGCGTAGTTTTTCCGGACCCGGATTCGCCGACGAGACCGACGAATTCGCCTTGATCGATACGCAAGTCGATGCCTTTGAGGGCGTGAATCGCCTCCGCGCCATAGGCCGGAAAGGTGACCCAAAGTTCCGAAATCTCGAGAATCGGCTTCGTTGACTCGGCCATGCACTTAGCCACGCGTCCGGGGATCAAGCGCGAAGTAGATCAGGTCGACGGCTAGATAGATGATCAATGAGAGTACCGCAGAGAAGACGACGAAGCCCAGGACGGGATTGACATCGGCGTTAAGCACACCCTGTACTGCATACTGGCCGGCGCCGCCCCACGAGAAGACGATCTCGACCAGCACCGCGCCGCCGATCAAGAAACCGTACAGCACGCTGATGATGGTAACGACCGCGGGGAGAGCGACGCGCACAGCTTGGCGGAGCACCACGCGCCGCGGCAAGCCACACATTTCGGCATAGCGGACGAATTCGGAAGAGAAAGCGCGGGTCACCGTGGTTTGCGTCATCTTCAGTATCGGTCCGGCATTGACGATCCCGAGCGTGAGCACCGGCAACACCAAATGTCGAAATGACGAAGAGAGCGCGTCAATGTCACCTACAATGAGACTGTCGATGACTAGACTGCCCGTGACCGTCTTTGGCAGCTCAACGGCCATGTCGATGCGTCCCAGCGGAGGCGCGCTCCACCCCAAGCGCGTGTAGAAAATGTATATAAGCACCAGCGCCAGCCAGAAGTCCGGCATCGCTCCCGCGAGCAAGCCATAATAGCCGGCAAACTTGCGCACCGGCCCGGACTGAAGGCGTGCCGCCGCGACGCCGAGCGGAAAGCCGATCGCGATCGCTGCCAGGAGGCCGAATGTGACCAGTTCTAAGGTCGCAGGAAAGCGCTGAAAAAGGTCTTCCGTGACCGGCCTGGTCGTCTGCCAGGACGAGCCCAAATCTCCGTGGACCACGGCACCGATATAGTACGTGAATTGCTGCCACAGCGGTTTGCTATAGCCCATCTTGTCGCGCAATGCCGCCAAGCTCTGTTCGCTCGCGGTGGGGCCGAGCATCATCACAGCAGGATCTCCTGGGATCAGTTTCACCAAAAGAAAGCTCACCAGGATGATCCCGAACAATTGCGGGATCACGTAAAGGATGCGGCGGGCGATGTAGCGCAACAGCATGATCAGCGCAGCGAGCCAGAGAGCACATGGCGGCGCTCAGGATCCGCCAACACTTCGAGACTCTCACCGACGAGCGCGAAGCCAACGACGGTGATGCAGAGGGCAATTCCGGGGAACACCGATGGCCACCACTGGCCGGTAACGACGTTCTGAAAGCCCATGGCGATCATGCTGCCCCATTCCGGAGTCGGCGCCACCACGCCCGCGCCGACGAAGCTCAGCCCCGCAGTTAGCAACACCGACCAGCCGATGTTAACAGACAGCTGTGCCACCAAGGGCGCGATGCTATTGGGGATGACGTGCCGCCACAGAATCGCCAGATCGGAAGCACCGGCCACATAAGCAGCTTCGACGTAGCGCAATTGTCTGATCGATCGAACCTGAATTCGCATCAGCCTCAGGTAAATCGGCGTATTCACGAATGCGATCGCTAGGATGATGCTCTTAACACTTTGCCCGAACACCGCGACCAGGGCGATCGCGAACACGAAGACCGGGAACGCCTGGAGCACATCGGCAGAGCGCATGACCATCGTGCTCACGGCACGGCGCCATGTTTGCTGGCCCTCATAGTAGCCGACTAGTGCGCCGACCCCTCCACCGATCGTAGCTGAAACAAAGGTGCCGACGATTGCGATGGCAAGATCTATCCGCGGCGCGAACAGCACCCGGCTGAAGATATCCATTCCGGTTCCATCGGTACCCAGCAGATGGTTGCCGCCCGGCGGCAAAAGATACACGCTCGGGTCGGCTGTCATCGGTCCGTAGGGCGCCAGCCAGGGTGCGAGGAGCGCGATGACGACCACCGTCGCAACAATACCGTATCCCACAGCAAAACTCGGACGCATACGCAAGATGGCGAAAAAGAATCGCAATCGCTGGAACCGTGCTTCGCTACCCTTAGGGGCTCGCGGCACCGTCGGCGGGACAGGCCCGGATCTCGCAATGCTGCTCATGCTTCCCGGCTGAAATCCTGGAATCGAATGTTGTTCGAGGTATAGTAGGTAAAGCCCTTGAGATTTGCACGCCGGGCCATGTGATAGCCCGGATAGGCGATGAAGACCCAGGGCGCCTCCGACATTACCGTCTGCTGTGCGTTGGTCATCATCGTGAGGCGATTTGCCTGATCATTGGTCCGCGCAGCGTCGCGGATCAGGGCGTCGACATCATCGTTCTTGTAGTTGCTATAGTTGACGAATGATTTCGAGTTGAAGTAGAGCGTCATCGAATAGCCAACATCCGGGCACCATGGGCTATCTACGTAGAATATTATAGGCTGCTTGCGTTCCGACACCGCGTTATAGAATATCGCCGGTGGAATTTTTTTAAGCTCTAACTCCACACCGATGTAGCGCAGCGCAGTCTGGTAGAGGATCGCAATCGGCTCCTGTACCGGGTCACCCGCGTTGTAAGCGATGCTGGTCTTAAAACCCGACGACAGGCCGGCCTCCTTGAGTAGCGCTTTGGCCATCTCGGGATCGTATTTGTATGTCCAGAACTTGTCGGTGAAACCGGGATAGATGTTAGGCATGCAGCCGTTGAGCGGTGATGCAAGTCCCTGAAATACCGTTTTCAAAACCTGCTCCTGCGGGAAGGCAAAGTTCATGGCCTTCCGGACCTTCGGGTTGCCGAACGGCTCGATCTGTGCGTTGAGTTCTAGCCAGATCATGAAGGAGGCGTTGACGCTGTCGACCGCCACTCCCTTCTCGCTGCGTAATTTGATAATCTCGAGCGGTTGCAGGTATTGGGCGATATCGACCGTGCCCCCTTGCAGCAGCGATGCCCTTGTGGCCGAAGTCGGCACTTCCCGAAAGATCACCGTATCCATCGCGGGTTTGCCGCGATAGTAATCTTCTCTCGCTTTGAAGACTGCTTGTTGCCCTCGCTGCAGCTGGTCCAGCCGATATGGGCCGAACCCGGCCGAGTTGTTCTCAAGGAGCTTGCGCGCCCAGGGGTCGTCAGTGGTCGACTCTTGTTTGCACTTCGTCGAATCGTAGATCGGGGTGTAGAGGTTGGGTTGCAGCTTGGCGAGCAGCGGATTTGGGTGGTCAAGATTGATGGAAACGGTGTACTTCCCCTCGACCTTGACGCCTTCTTTATTCTCAAGACCGAGCGTAGACAGATAGAAGGCGCCGATAGCGCCAAGGCCGAACTTGCGGTCCCACGTCCATTTCACGTCTTCTGCAGTAAGTTCGTTACCCCAGTTGCTCTTGATGCCCTGACGCAGCTGAAATCGGATAAATTTGCCGCCTGGATCGAGCTCGAATGACTCGGCTAACTTGCCCTGGACGGCGATACCTGCGGGCATGTCCGGATGGTCGGCGATGTCCTCGCGAGACGCGCCCGGCTGCTTCGGATCTGGAATCTTTTTGAATTCGAGCAGGTTGTCGTACAGGGCCGCGATCGCTTCGAAAGTGCCGAGGCTGACGTCGAAGTTACAATCGAGGCTCTGTGGCGTTGCGGGTGCTGCAATCACCAATGTGGTGCTGGTCGCAGCGATTGCATTAGAAATCACTCCGCCAGGTAGCGCGACTGCACCGGCCAGGCTGGCGCCCCTCTTGAGGACATCACGGCGATCTAGCGAAGAAATCCCCTTCCCATCGCGCGACATGATTCGGGGCATGGAATCTCACCTTGTTACATGGATATCCATTCTCTATCGCTACCTTGCGTAGCTTCGACAATACCACCGGGGCACCTCGAACAACAGTCGATTTGACGCGTGTTTCTTGAGCGGCCTAAAGCCGCTCCCCACCGCTTACGGCAGTGAAGGGGTGATAGATTTGCGATCGATGTCTGCTTCCCGAGACACAGCCTTTCCACCAGTTTCGACCATCGCCACGGCCCGGGATGTTGCGCACCGCGATGGCGACGGCCTTCTTCTGTCCAACCAACACGACTAGCCGCTTTGCGCGGCTGACACCGGTGTAGATTCCGCCGCAACGCTGCGTCATGACGGGGATGATCACGCAGCGCCATTTCAACGATGACCTTGTCGCCAAGCGAAAGGCCGCTCTTCGGAAACCGCGCTATGGCTCTTTCATGACGTCGACCGCCGAAGGAAATTGAGGGGCTGGGCCAGAACCTGGATGAGCCACCGTCAGATTCCGCGACTGGACGGCGATCAGGCTGAGCGGTGCGACGGCAATTTTCCCTTCCACGGTTCCAGCCGGCGTGGGAATCGAGACTCTCTCTCTTTTTTATGGTCAGCGGTGACGAGTTGGATTGAGATTGCGCGCGAGGCCATAGACTTCGCAAGAAGTCATCTCTCGCCACCAGCTCACAGCTCGGACGGGGAGGGAGCTCGTAGCTCCCATGGCCAGAATTGAACTCGGCTCTCGATCAAACGGTCGTGGTACGTACGGTTTTCGACAAACCTGCTAGTGGGTAGAGGTTTCGATTTTGGGAGAGGCGGCGATGATGATCGCGACGTGGTGTCGATGAGGTTGCCATGATCGATGTGAAAGCCCTTTCACCCCATTTTCTAATCCGAAGGTATATCGCGGCGCAACCATGGCCTTACCTCGAACGACTCACGTGCAATAGAAGATAGACCTGCAGAACTGTACGTCTCCTCTTGGCAACTCGCTTTGTGGAGTCCCAGCCCGTGTGGAGAATAATTGTTCTCATCGCTTCTGCTGCGATCAACGCATCTACGATCCCCGCGGTTGCAGCGGAGCGTGCGTCAAACAAAGACATCGACGGCCTTCGCACGCACTGGGCGACGTTGCGCAACCTGCCAGCCAATGCGGCTGACAACGCGCAGAATTGTCGCGCCTGCGCCGCCTCATTCTATGAGCCGGTGACGCTGCGGCAGGTAGTTGAAGGACGCGTCGACCGCCAGCGGCTGTACTCGATTCTGAGATCAATGCTTTCTGTTGGCGACGAAGTGCGGCAGTTGGGACTCACTACTACCGGCAAATGATAATCCGCGAGGTGCGCAGATGATGCTCTTCCCACTTATGACCACTTGGATGTGGTTCCAGATCTTAACAGCGTCACCGCTTCTACGGTCGGGCCGTCTCGCCGAGGACGCCTCCAGCGATGGCGCCGCGTTGCCATCCGTCCCATCTAAAAGAGGCTGAATGTGACCCAGGTGTATTTCCTCTGCTCCAACACGAAGGATGCCTTGGTCGATCGCTACGGCGCCGTGGTGGATGACCTCGCCGAGGCGCGTGATCACGCGGCCTGTTTCGTGCGATCCCTCACCATGCGGCACAGCCTCGAAGATTGCCGCGGTTGGGTCTTACACGTCAACGACGACCTAGGCGACGAGCTCTTCGTTGTCCCCTTCGCTTTCGTGCTCGGCAAGCCGCATTAATGGTCGACGCCGTGATGCTGAAGGAGACAGATGGGAAACGGGGCGATGGCCATAGGGCCCCAAGCTACCGCGCCCATCCTCGACTCTACCAAACCGGTCATTCTCCTAGACAGGCCGTCTCGTCTGGGGGATCATGTAGCGCTGCGCGAACCGGAGCGCCGCCATGGACGTCGGAGGTTGGCTGCGGAAGCTTGGCCTCGAACCTTATGAGGCAGCCTTCCGCGAGAATAAGATCGACGACACGGTCCTGCCGAGTTTGACGGCGGAGGACTTGAAGGATCTTGGTGTCGGATTTGTCGGGGATCGCCGCAAGTTGCTCGACGCCATCGCTGCTTTACGCGCTGGAGCTAGCGCACCAACTCCACTATCCGACGCTCCCTCGGCAACCGACGAAGCCGCCAAGGACAGCGCCGAGCGCCGCCAGGTCACCGTGATGTTCTCAGACCTTGTCGGTTCGACGGCGCTCTCCGCCCGTCTAGACCTAGAGGAACTGCGCGAAGTCATTTCGGCCTATCAGATGTGCGTCGCCGATACTGTGCGCCGCTTCGGGGGCTTCGTCGCCAGATACATGGGCGACGGCGTGCTGATTTATTTCGGCTATCCAGCAGCGCACGAGGACGACGCCGAGCGTGCAGTTCGGGCCGGCCTCGTGCTGGTCGATGCGGTTGCGACGCTCCCGGCTCCTGAGCCCGTCCAGGTGCGCGTTGGGGCTGCCACCGGGATGGTGGTCGTCGGAGATCTTGTCGGGTCCGGCAAAGGGCAGGCGCGCGATATTGTTGGTGAGACGCCAAACCTCGCCGCACGCCTTCAGGCCATCGCCGAGCCGAACACGGTAGTCATAGCTGAGGACACGCGCAGGCTCCTTGGCAGTCTCTTCGAGCTGCAGGACCTCGGGCCAAAGGAACTGAAGGGGATTGCTGGGCCGGTGAAAGCTTTCGCGGTGCGGCGGCCACGTTCTGTCGAGAGCCGCTTCGAAGCACTGCATTCGGACCCCTCCAGGCTCGTCGGCCGCAAAGAGGAACTTTGGCTCTTGCAGCGACACTGGAATGAGGCCAAGGGTGGCGAGGGCCAGTTGACACTGATCTACGGAGAGCCAGGCATCGGCAAGTCGCGCCTTGCTTTCGCCTTCCAGGAGAAGATCAAGGGCGATCCGCATCACTGGCTACTATTTCAGTGCTCGCCGCATCGTAACCAGACGGCTCTGTATCCCATTATCAATCAGCTGGAATGTGCGGCCGGTTTCTCGGTAGCCGATAATGACGAGGCCAAGCTTGACAAGCTCAAGGCGCTTCTCGCCCCATCGTCGCAAGATTTGACCGGCGACCTTGCGTTGTTCGCCGAACTGTTGTCGATTCGCTGCGACGCCGGCCTGCCCGCGTTGTCGATCAGTCCGCAGCGGCGCAAGGAAAAGGTGCTCGAGCAATTCATCGCGCACATCGTCGGCCTCGCCGCACAAAAGCCGGTCCTCCTTGTGCTGGAAGACGCACATTGGATCGACCCGACCACCCAAGAATTGTTCGACATCATCGTCGAGCGTATCCGGACACTTCCCGTTCTGCTCATCCTTACCTATCGCCCGGAGTTCGCTCCGCCCTGGCTGGGCCAATCCCATGTTACGGTTTTGGCGCTCAACAGGCTTGGCCGGCGCGAGAATGCCGCGATGATCCGGCAGGTGGCGAAAGGCAAGGACCTTCCACCTGTCCTGCTCGAACAGATCGTGACCCGTACCGACGGGGTACCATTGTTCATCGAAGAGGTAACGAGATCCGTTCTGGAAAGCGATGTCCTGCGCGAGGAAGATGATGCTTATGTCATGGTAAAGCCGTTGCTGCACTTCTCCCTTCCCGCGACGCTGCAGGCTTCTCTGATTGCCCGGCTTGACCGGCTTGCCTCGTTGCGCACCGTGATCCAAGCGGGAGCGGCATTCGGACGTGAGTTCGCTTACCCGCTGATGCGGGCGGTGTGCAATCTCAGCGATGCCGAACTCGAGCCGGCACTTGATCAGCTTGCCGCTTCAGGCTTGGTCCACCAGCGCGGTGGCGTCCCGGACGCCATCTACACCTTCAAGCACGCGCTGGTGCAGGATGCCGCTTACGGCACGATGCTCAAGACCCGGCGCATCGAGATCCATTCGCGTATTGTCGAGACTCTCGAGCGCGAATTTCCGGAAATTCCCAAGCGAAATCCGGATACGCTCGCCTATCACTGCACCGCAGCTTGCTCTGCCGAGAAGGCGATCGAGTATTGGCTGAAATCCGCGCGCATGTCGCTCGGTCGCTCCGCCGGAATCGAGGCACAGGCACAGCTTGAAAGGGCGACAGTCCTCTTGAGGGATATCACCGACCCGAGAGCAAGGCAGCAATTTGATGCGCGCATTCAGGTCGCCCTTGGCGATACCTTTGTCATGACAAAGGGATTTGCCTCGCCAGACGTCGCAGGCACGCTTACAAGGGCACGAGCCCTGCTGGATGAATCGGCTTTTCCAATCGAGTCGCTGCAGGCGCTTGGCGCCCTCTGCAACTACCATTTGATCCGCTCGGAAGCGCCGAAGATCCTGCAACTCGCAGAGCCATTCCTACGCCATCCTGTCGATTCCCTTAGCGCGATGGTTGGTCACTACGAGACTGGCCTCGGTTATCTGCATATGGGCAAGTTTGAAGACGCCAGACTTCAACTAGAAGGAGCCCTATCGCTTTACGAAGAAGACTCCTGTCGTCCGATCGCGTTTATGGCGGGAGTTCACGTCCGCACGTTCTCTCTGGTCTGGCTCAGTCTCACCTATCTCTACCTCGGCAATCTGAAAATGGCGACAGAGATGATAGTTGCGGCGGTTAGCGATGCGAGAGGCCGCCTCCACCCATTTACGCTGGTGTCAGCCCTGCTCGCCTCGGCGCGTTTCTTCATTCACACGCGCAACCGTCATGAAGCAGTTGCAGCCACCGAGGAGGGGTTTGCCATCGCGAACGAGCAGCGGAGCCCTTACCACATTTCCCGCGCGAACGTTTTGAAGGCTGTCAACCTCGTCGAAGCCGGCCGGGCCGTGGAGGGAATCTCGCTAATGGAGCATGCGCTCGCGCAGCATCGCAAGACAGGTGCGAATTTCCAAAGTTCATTTAACCTGTCATGTTTAGCCGAGGCTTATGCCCGTGCTGAAAAGTATGAACGCGCACTCGAATACGCAGACCAAGCAATCCACGAGGTCGAACGAACGGGTGAACGCTGGTGGGCTGCTGAAGCGCAGCGAGCAAAAGGCAGAATCTTGCTGGCAGCCAATCCGACCTACCCTCTTCAGGCAGAGAGCTACTTTCGCGCCGCCCTTGATTGCGCGCAACGTCAAGGCGCTAGATTTTGGGAACTACGCGCCGCCTATGATTTGGCAAGCCTATGGAATAGGGAAGGCCGCCGTTCTGAGGCGAAGAACTTGTTAGGCCCATATGGCAAGCTTATCGATAGCGTCGAGTTACCCGATTTGGAGGATGCTAGGCAGTTGTCGAACCGCCTACAGAGTTCTGCCGATCAGCACGGTGAAGGTTGACCTTTGCGGAGTCCGCTTGTGGATTCGATTGGGCTCTAAGTAACGTTTTTGAGCCACCGAAAATGATTGTTGGCTGGGACACTTACAGAGGCAATCAAATCGGTTGATCCACCGTCATCGCGGTTGTCATAGAAAATTTGGGTATTTATTTTCCGGCATGTCGCCGACAACCCCAATTTGCCAGAAAAAATTGTCGCGAAATGCGGGAGGGGATAGTCGAAAGTCCGCTTGCGACTTCACAGATTATCAACGACACGAAACGTGAGACTGAGGAGCGCGCACGCAAAGAAGAAGAAAATGCAAAAGCGATCTCCAATGTATCGGAGATAAGAAATCGATTGAGGCGAGCTTTAAATGCGCGCCCTCCGTAGAACGGTTAGCAAAGAATAACTTCGAGTGGATCGATGCTTGGTATGAGCCGAAATTCAGTCGCTTCAGATGGAAGAGCCAACCAAATTTGGTTATCACGTACTTGGGAGATAAGATAAAATATCAAAACGGGTTTGGCGGTTGGGTCCTGAGCGTCTACGAGTGCGACTATAGCATTCGGACGAAGGATGTCTTGGATGTGCGTGCGTCGGCGGGACGATTGCCTCCTATGGCCCAAGGGCTTCCGGCTCGTCGAAGCTCGGGTTAAGGGTGAAGAAGTGACCAACATGGACGACGAGGACGACCTCAAGCTGATCCGTCAGATTGTCGCCAGCGACGGCCGCAAATACACCGCCGGCAATATTGATCGCAGCAGATACGACCGGCTGGTGGACCTAGGATGGCTGACGCCATTCAAGACCAACATTAGCGACGTCGAATATCAGGTGACGGAGAAGGGCCGAGCAGCGTCCGCGGCCAACGTTCATGATTGAGGCCATCCGCCGCCTGGTCGAACTCGGGCTGAAGGCGAAAAGTAAATCGCCGAACGCCGACCAACAGAAAACCCCGGCATTCCCCGGGGCTCCTCTGTAATAGCTCGCGGATCAATGATGGTGGCACCAGACCGTCCCGGATGATAAATTTCGTGCCGCGTGCGAGCGGGATCAAAAATATCTACCGGCAGGGCCAGACGTCTGCGCGCTCTCGGCTAGGTTCGACAAGTACGGCGACTGCGCTGCAGTATCACCGGGTGCGGCGTAAGCATTGCTGTTGCGGAATTGCTGGATCGCCGTTGCGTGTGCCTTGCGTGCGTGGTGCTCGGCGGCGGTCGCGCAAAACTAGGCGGTGGAAGAGCGCGGCGCCGGCATGCATACCAATGAGGGTGAGGAGCGCCTGGCCGCCGAACTCGTGAGCCTCCACGAACACGCTGCGGATGGCCGGGTTGGCCTCGAAAAGAGCCGGCATTTCCCAAATGAACAATGTGAATGAGTGGCCGCGAAACAGGACATTGCCGATACCCGAAATCGGCTGCGCCAGAAGCAAAGGCATAGAGGCCATATTCATTGGCCTTTGCGATCCATTGTTGCAGTTTCGGCATGCTCGCCGGAAACGGCGGTAGATAGGCGAAATTGTACCGCCAGACGAGACGCACCCACCCCACAATCCATGTCACTACGCCCGTCGTTCGGTGCGCGGTCATCAACGTTGAAGCGAGGCGTGTGTCGTGGTCGACGGCTTCGCGCGCCCATGCGCTTGCAAACAAGACGACAATGAGGAGCACCGTGAGCCAATGCAGGGTAATGCTTAGCTGATCGAAGTGGTCACTTTCAGCGGTCGCTTCGAGGGCGGCCCCTTCAGTAGATTCTGTCATGTCCGTTCGCTCCAGGTTCTCGTGCGAAGTTCGCAACATGGAAACCTGTGCGACGACATCTTTTATTCCGTCGTCACCTATCCGTGTTCAGACCCGTTGTCTTTTCTCCCAATGAACAATTTTAGATATCGCTTGTGGACTTGAAGTTGACGGCGGCCGCCTGCGGCTCCGGCCAGCTCTGGGCGATTCAGCGGCCTTTTGGCCGGGCAGCACGTCGCACTAAGCCTGCCAGTTAAAACAATAACTCAAACTCAACCAGATTTTGCCGAGCTGCCGTGATCCCCAAGAGAACCAAAAGGGTCTGGATTTCGATACGGCGCGGACAGCAGCAGTAGGAAGAGCGCCCTGTTAGCGTAATACTTGGCAGCAGGTCGGCTGCTTTCCGAACCCTCAATGACGGCATCACCGTCGGTCGTGGATACGCACCACAGCCATTTTCGACGGCGTTTCTTCAAGAACACTTCAAAAATTTGAAACTGATCAGACGTCACGACCTCGGAATCCAATTCCCGGCAGGGGCGGCGGCATTTTCATGGCGACTTTGTAGCACATATTAGGTCACCACTTAAGACTTATATCTCCGCGGTGCCGCAGCACCATTGAGTGTTGTTTTTCTCATGCCGTTTCACGAAAATTAGTTAAAACTTAAAATATTGCGCGCACTCGTTGGAGACGCTCTAACGACGCAGCTGCGGGCACGATTGGACTGCCTCGTTGCGGACTCCGTTGCCTCTTCCAAGCACAGGTTGGATCAAGCCTGCTCGTTGGCTTGTCCGACGTTTATAGAGGTCACTACTTAATGTCATCTTCCCCAAACAACATTGCGTTGTTCGTCGATGGCGCCAATCTCCACGCGACGGCCAAGGCCCTCGGGTTCGACATCGATTACAGGCGCCTACTCAAGGAATTCCAAAGTCGCGGAACGCTAGTGCGCGCCTTCTACTACACCGCAGTCTTCGAAGATTCGGACTTTTCGTCGATCCGCCCGTTGATCGACTGGCTCGATTATAATGGCTACACGGTCGTCACCAAGCCGACCAAGGAATTCATCGACGCCACCGGCCGGCGCAAGGTGAAGGGTAACATGGACATCGAGCTTGCGGTCGATGCCTTGGAGCTCGCTCCACATCTTGACGAGATGGTCCTGTTCTCCGGCGACGGCGATTTCCGCTCGCTGGTCGAAGCTGTGCAGCGTCGAGGTGTCCACGTCACTGTGGTCTCGACCATTTCCAGCCATCCGCCGATGATTGCTGACGAACTCCGGCGCCAGGCGGATGTCTTCACCGACCTAATGGAATTAAAGTCCAAGATAGGCCGCGATCCGTCCGAGCGCCCAGCTCGCCGCGAACCGCCCTAGCACTACGATGGGTCGGTCATCTCGCTAATAATCAGGCACTCCCGAACACCATCCGCACTGCGCGACTGGTACCCGGTCGATAAGTTCGAGTTGGACACAGGCTTGTGGCGATTGTCGCAGTCTAAGACGCTACTTCGCGAGCAATTCGGTCAAGTCATTCGCGCTCGAACAGCAAATTTCATCAATCTGCCGCGCCAGTGCGAGTGCGCCTACCCTTAGGGCGTCGATCTTCGATGCTTCGGGATGCTGCCTTTCAAGCTCCTGGATACGCTCGTTGAATGAGGCTAGCTCAAGGTAAAGGCGTTCGATTTCCACATTCTTCCTGAACGGCCCAACCGGCTTCCAAACCCTGTGTCCTCGCATGGCGCGTCCCCCCGCTATGGTCACACTTTGATGGCCCCGATTCGTGGTCAGAAATGGAAGCTCTCTTGGCGAGGATATGACCGGCCGTAGTCGCGTCTGTCACTCCCGCTCCTGCGGCTTCTCGGACTTCCCGGCATGTCCCCTCAATGTCCTCTGTTGGGAGAAACGAGAAGCGAGACGCGGAACCAAAATGCTGCACTGCAGTTATTGCAGTGCGAGGCAGTCATGAATGACATTGTCGATAGCGTACTGAAAACCTATGAGCTAATGGGGAGGCTCGACGCCGACCGGTTGGCTCAGTCCCGCGAAAAGATAAGCAAGTACCTTGAAACGCTTGCCTCGGCAGGCCAACGGGATGCCCAAAAACTCGCAATGTACGGCCTGGCTTACCTCAAACAGCTGCACGACGGTCCTGACCCCCGCTACTCGGGCTGCTAGCCCTAGAGCCGGATATGGGGTCTCCAGTACAGCCTTGGCATCAATTGGGCTGGTATGCCCTGGAGTCGACACCTCGTAATTTTGGCTCAGCATGACGCCAAACCCCAAAATGTAAAGCAGCGTGTTTGCTCCGTTGTGCGCGGCGATGACATCGAAGCTACAGCCATCTCTGTAGTAAAAGGGATTTGCGTCAGATCTGTACGCGAGCTTTACAAGCTTGGTTTCGCCAATCTGCTTTAAAGGCGGCTGGTCCCGCTAGGTGGACTGATCGCTCGGCGGCGTCGCCGCAGCCAAGCTGCCGTTGCCTGATTCTCTGACTGATCATCGTCAGCGCAACACAGAGAAGACTGCCCCCTTTGGGCGGTCTTTTTGTTTGTTCAGGGCGACGGCGGCGCTAGTAGGGGCTGTACCAGTACCATCCGTAGGGACGATAGCCGTAAGCGTAGTTCGGGAAAACGTAGCCGTAGCCGTAGACCCCAGGGAAACCGCCATACGTGTAGCCCAAGTACGAACCGCCGTAATAGGAGGGTGGCCCGCCCGCACCATTATGCCAGCCACGACGCCAACGGACCTGCACCGCGTTGGTGCCGGGCTTCGCAACTGCAGAAAGACTATTGAGCGGCGCAGATTGTGCCGGTCCATAGGAAACCAGTGACAGAGTACTAGCAAGTGAAAGCATTGCAGCAATTTTCGAGACACTCATGACTTGCTCCTTGACGACGTCGTGATCTGCATAGCTATGCGGCGGTGGTGACCTTGGGAACCGGCATTTCCCACTGGACATCGCTTGGTCTGTGCGGCCGGTTCAAGAGGCGGCGTGCGCATTCAATCATTGTGAGCCGCGCATCGGTTGTTGCCGCAAAGACCGACCTTCGGGCAGTCTTTCTTGTTTGGTATCACTGGCCTTTGCAATTGATGATCGGTTCCACAATTGGAATACTGCAATAAGCTCAGCCCGCACCGGCAAGCGGGATGAGCAGATCGCGATGAACTCCCGCCAACGCACTCACTGTCGCGATCAGGCCACCATTTGAGGTACGCGCGAAGGCCGCGATGGCGCTCGATCTCTGACGCGTCGCGCCCGTTGATCGGGCTCACCTCCATGCTGACCGACCGCACCACCGGCTGGATGACGGCGAACTGGCCGATCCCGAGAGGTTCATCCACGACAAGTCAAGCGATCCGTGTGTTAGTGGGTCACCGCGCGAACACCAATCGTTCGCCCATTGACTCGACGAAACGGAGCTCCAGCATCTTACCGGCCA
>Ga0206828_1067_pt2 | contig 17532 bp, 10 predicted proteins | sample Alteio_BWOrgCont_78_FD_152858 | JGI IMG/M metagenome (GOLD analysis project Ga0206828, IMG submission 152858) | Enriched cells from forest soil in Barre Woods Harvard Forest LTER site, Petersham, Massachusetts, United States -... | ecosystem: Environmental > Terrestrial > Soil > Temperate forest >... | reverse complement strand
AGATTAAAAAAATCGCTTTGATCTTTTTCCATCATTCGTCGAAGGGCCAAAAAATGGGCCTGAGCCAAGTCTGTTACGTGAATATAATCCCGGATGCAGGTACCATCCGGGGTGGGATAATCCTCGCCAAAAATAGTGATGGCTTTACGCCTTCCCAGAGCCGCGTCCAGCACCAAGGGGATCAGATGGTTTTCCGGCTCATGAACTTCCCCTAAATTTCCCGACGCGTCCGCGCCGGCCGCGTTGAAATACCTTAAAAAAGTGGATCGCAATCCATAAGCCCGGTCGTACCAATGAAGAATACGTTCAAGCATCCATTTGGAATCACCGTAAGGATTGACCGGGTTCTGAGGATGGTTTTCAGGCATGGGAATCTGAACCGGGTCTCCGTAAGTGGCACAAGTTGAGGAAAAAACAAAATATTTCACTTTCTGTTCCAGCATGACGGAAAAAAGATTAAGGGCATTCGTCAAATTATCCCGGTAGTATTTTTGGGGGTCTGAGACTGATTCTCCTACGGAAGCGTGAGAAGCGAAATGCATAACCGCGACCGGTTTATATTTTTTAAAAGTCTTTAATAATTTGGACCGATCACTTAATTCTCCCTTGACCAGATCACCCGTCTTCACCGCCCAGGGATGTCCCATCGAGAAATTATCGTAAGTGACCGGTCGATAGCCAAAAGAGGCCGCTTCTTTCACTGCGTGGCTCCCGATATAACCTGCTCCCCCTGTCACTAAAACTGTTGCGCGTTTTGTCATTTTCCGGCTCCTTCTAAAATCATTTTTAGTTGGATCATTCAAATATTTTGGGATTATTTTCAAACAGATCAACGGCGGGTAAACATTTTCCGGTTTTGCTCATTTTTTGTCTACCCTGGCTCCTCTATTTATAACATAATTACCCGTCAACGCCTCCCTACACTAAATCCTGTTTTGAAATAACAGGCTCTCATAAAACCTATGACAATCAAAAAAAACAATAACACTCAAGGTTTGAAAATCCAATCCAAGCCTATTAGCACAAAATTGTCCCAATCAGGAACGAAAAGCCTTAACCATGGCCTTCTTTCTCTTTACCACGCTAGCGCTGAACTTCAACTAACCAAACCGCTTCCAGCTCTTTTAAAAGCTATCCTTCGCGGCCTCAAAAGCGGTACTGGAATTACCAAAGCCGCTATTTTCCTGTACGAAGAATCTACTGATATGCTGACCGGAACAGCTTCTGTCGGTTTCGCTGAAAAAAGAATTCAGGACCTCAAGATCAACTTGCAGTCTGAGGAAGTCAACGACCTTCTTCGGCTTCATAATTTAAATGGAATGGAAAAAGAAAACACACCTATTCAAAATTATTGGGCTCAAACTTTTCAATCAGAGCTAGGTTTAAAATCCGTTCAAATTCTTCCGCTGGAACTAAGAGATCATTTGTTAGGTCTTTTGGTTTTTGAAAAATCCGAGAGCTTTCTTCCATTGCACGAAATCCTGATCATTTTTTCCCGCCAAACCTCACTGACCATTGAAAACGCCCGTCTTTTCGCCAAAGTAGAGGAAATGGCCGTTCGGGATACGCTTACAGGTCTTTATAACCGCCGTTATTTCCAGCAGATTCTCGATTACGAATTGAACCGGGCTAAACGATATCAACAGCCTTTGTCCATTATTTTTATCGATTTGGACCATTTCAAGGAAGTGAACGACAAATTCGGACATTCAATGGGGGATATTTTTCTGAAACAAATATCCCAAAAGCTTTCCGGTATGTTCCGAACGACCGATCTGGTAGCCCGCTATGCGGGTGACGAATTTGTGGCCATCCTTCCGGCCACTCTGCAGGAAGGCGCCATGATCTTGGCCCACCGGATCCAGGAAACTCTGGGCGACTATCAAATCATGGTGCGAGGAACCACCTTGCAGGTTTCCGTCAGCATCGGCGTGGATACTTACGAGGGCAATGAGGGAATTGGCGGGATTACTTTTATTGACCGGGCCGATAAAGCCATGTACGAGGCTAAAGCCCATGGCCGAAATTGCGTTCGAAATTATCAAGAAGTTGAAGAAACCCTCATCAAACAGGGCTAAAAAAGCCCCGGTCTTTTAATCAAAAAGTTATGCTCAATTAACAACGAAAAGTTTCTTTTGGTTAGCCGAAGAATCCGCGGGAACATCTTCCAGAACTTTGATGGTTTGTAACCGACCGTCTGATTGCCCGTTAATCCTCGCACCCGATTCCAACACATTCATCAAATAGGAGTAAATTTCCTGGGTTATCACCTCTCCCGGACAAAGCACCGGAATACCAGGGGGATAGGGACAAACAATCTCGGCGCAAATTTTCCCCACCGAACGCTTAAACGGAATTTTTCGAGTCAGCCCGGTAAGCGCTTCCCTCGGGTTGACTTCTTTTTTGGGAATAAAATGAGGAAAAACCACTGGGCGGCGTTTTTTAGTGTTTACGAACATATCTTTGTAGTCCACAACAATCTTCCGCAACGCGGAAACAAACCGTTTTAATTCCTTCGGGGTGTTTCCCATAGAAATAAATAAAAGAATATTTTGAAAATCGGACATCTCAGTTTGAATGCTATATTCGGAATTGAGAATCTTGGCCATGTCATAACCGGAGCAAGGCACGTTTTTGGTCGAAATCGTAAGCTTAGTCAAGTCCAGGTCAAGACCGGGTAATTTTTGAATCTGTTCCCGTGTCACGCAGGAAAAACCCGGAATCTGATTTATCTCTTGCCGAGTTTTTTCGCACATCGCGATCACATCACCCAGAACTTGTTCCCCGGCCTTCGCCATCTGGTGCCGGGCGATATCCAAGGAAGCCAAAATAATGTAGGACGGGCTGGTAGTTTGAAGCATTTGCAAAGTGGTTTTTAAACGGAGGATATCCACCCGCAAGCCCTTGGCGTGTAAAATGGAACCCTGGCTGAGAGCCGGTAAATGCTTGTGGGTGGATTGAACACACATATCGGCTCCCGAATCCATCGCGGACTTGGGGAGTATCGGATGAAAATGAAGATGAGGCCCATGGGCCTCGTCCACCAGAAATATCTTGTCGTGTTGGTGCACTACTTCAGCGATGGCTTCAAGGTCGGCGGTCAAGCCGAAATAAGTGGGGCTGGTAATTAAAACCGCTTTTGCGTCCGGATTTTGGCGACAGGCCTGATCCACCTGGTCCGCTGTGAGATTCAGTATCAAATCCGTTCCGGGATCAATCTTCGGCATGATATAGACGGGTTCAGCGCCAGCCAAAATAACGGCCGAAATCACCGACTTGTGAGCGTTCCGGGGGATGATGATCTTATCGCCGGGGTCGCAGACCGAAAGAATCATGGCTTGATTGCCGCCGGTAGTACCGTTCACAAGAAAGAAGGAATAATCGGCGCCATAGGCCTGGGCCGCCAAGACCTGGGCTTCTTTAATGACGCTGCTGGGTTCATGGAGCGAATCGATTTCACTCATCACTGACAGATCCAGCTGGAAAACCTTCTCGCCCACCAATTGACGGAAGGGTTTTAAAATGCCTTTTCCATGCTTATGACCGGGCGTATGGAAGGAAATCTTGTTTTCGTTGGCGTAGCGGACGATGGCATCGTATAGGGGGGTTTTATCTTGGCCGTCGTAATGGGACATTTATAAGAAATTCTTCTCCTCTCCAATAAACTGATAGGTGAGGGGTTTATTATCGCGGATAATCACTTTAGTCTTAGCCAATCCATCCCGAATATACTTGGGCAGAAAGAAAAGCCCTTCGTGAGTTTCCCCGTCATAATATCGCAAGTCCCCAATTTTTCTTTCTTTGATGATCTTGTTCACTTGTTCCCGTTTCAAAGCTTTGGGGTCGACCGTTTTGGAGGCTATAGTAAAACTCCAGGGAATATCAAAGGAAGGTACGTTCGCCGGCCAGGAGTAAACGATGGGAAACACTTGCTTGAGAGTCCGGTAAACGGCCGCCAGACAACGCAATTCCTTTTCGGCCGAACAACCCGACTGCAGGGCCACCACGCCATTTTCGGACAGTTTTCCAGCGACCATCTCATAAAATTCTTGGGTGTATAGCAGATAGGCTGGCCCTTCTTCCACCGGCTCAGGAATATCAATAATGATGACATCGAACTTTTCTTTACTCTTCTCTAGAAATTTCCGCCCGTCTTGAAACAAAACCGTGGACCGTTTGTCTTTAAAGGCGCCCCGATGCCATTCGGGCATATGTTCGTCGCATAACTCAACCACCCTTTTATCAATATCAATCATCCAGGCTTTCTCAACGGTGTTGTGGCGCAAAACCTCATATAAAGTAGCGCCCTCTCCCCCGCCGATAATGATGACTTTTTTGGGATTGGGGCAGGAAACCATGGCGGGATGGACTAAATTCTCGTGATAAATAAACTCATCGGCCTGGGCAGATTGAATATGACCGTCCAGAATCAGGCATTTGCCATAATGGGTAGATTGAATCACTTCAACTTTTTGATAGGGAGTCTGTTCGGAAGTATAAATCTTGTTGATGCCCCGCATATGGGCTTCATCCGGCGCGAAGAATTCGATATGCCAGTGAGGGCTGATACGGTCGCTCATGAAACCTCTCCCTAATGCGTCATTTCAAAAAAACATCCTGGAGGATGTCGCTCGGGTGCGTTCACAAAATCAAACCAGAAACCTCAATAGAGGAAGAAATCATTGAAAAAGCCGACCGATCGATCGTGGCGGCTAAAACTTTTAAAGTTTTATGGATAAATCGCCCTTGGGGGATTTGGAATGAATCGTGTTTCAATTCAAACACGATAAAATTTTTCATTTCGCGAACTTACACAGCAACTTAAACGCAAGTTTGTTGCGAATTTTTCTAAAGTATAGAAGGTTAAGAGTAAGTGTCAACACAAAAATGGATTTTAAGGTGATTTGAAAATATTTTTGGTTAAAGAGAAAAAATTTTCACACGCCGACGGTGATAAAATATTTTTTTAATCTTCTTCGAAGGAAAATAAGCTTGTTCAGTAAAGAAACAATTTTTAAATCGATTGAACTGATCACACTTTTCACCTTTTTTTACACACCTCTTCTTTTTTTCACTCAAACCCATGATCAATTTGAACTCCCCAAGCTTCTTTTGTTAAGTTTTACCGGCATTTTCATTCTAAGTTTACAAATCCTATCACTTCCGGTCACTTTTCCCAAAAACCACTTATTCTCTTGTCTTCTTTTATTTTTCGCGACCCAACTATTGGCGTCCCTTCCCTTCTTTACCTTAAGCTGGACCACCAGTTGGCTGGGTGATTATGAAAATTTCTCGGGCGTGATGACCCTTTTGATTTATATCCTCTGGTTTTGGATTTTGAGTCAAACCCTGACTCAAAATCGAATAAATAAGGTCTTCTTTTTCTTATCCCTCGCCGCAATCCTTTCCTCTTTTTACGCCATAGCCCAGCATTTCGGTTTTGATTTCATCCAATGGAATCCCGATTCGGTGATCACAAGCCGGGAATTTGCCGCCTTAGGAAATCCAAATTTCCTGGCCGCCTTTTTGGCTATGGCCCTTCCCTTTTCTTTGTACTTTTTAGTCAAAAATTTAAATTCTGGTCCAGTCACCACTCCTTCGAGGGATTTGTTCTTTCCTCTGGGGATGGGTTTCATCGGTTTCGGCTTTTTATGCGCGGCCACCGCCAAGGCACAATCGCTTTTGGGAATCCCAATCGAAAATTTTGTCACCAATCTACTTCTCGCCCTGGGCTTCGCTCTTTTCACCATGTCCGCCGTTCGCTTTCTTTTAATCCCTTCCTGGTGGATTTCATTGATTTCGTTCTCAATTTTAGCCGTGGGATTGTTGACCACTGGAAGCCGGGGTGGTTTTTTGGGCGCCCTCGCCGGCGGCTGCCTTTTTCTGATCTTCGCGTCGCGTGATTCGGATATCAGGCAAAAATTGAGGCAGGAACTTTCGAAGATTCCAAAAATATTTCAATTCAGCGTTCTAGGCCTGCTGGTGATCCTCGGCGGATGGCTGGGCTCCTCCTTTTTTATCCGCCTGTTCCATTCGGTTCTGCACGCCGGAGACAGTTTGGCCGTTTCCCGCCTTCACATTTGGCGTCCAGCCTTCCGGATCATCGCTTCCAATCCCATTCATGGCGTCGGACTGGACACCTTCAAAATCGCCTTTCCCTTTTATAGCGGCATTGAGTTCAATCAAATCGACGGGATGTTCATGAGCTCCCGAACCGCTCACGATGAGCTTCTGCAGATCACCGCCACCACCGGCCTTTTGGGCCTGGCGGCTTATTTAGCGCTCTTGGTTGCCTTTCTATTAACGTGGCTCCAGTGTTACCGCCATTCCACCTTCCACACCCGCTGGCTGTTGGTAGCGCTTCTTTCCTGCGCGGCGGCTTATCAGGTCCAAAATATTTTCAGCTTCGGGGTTTCCACGATTAATCTCATTTGGTTTTTTTGTTTGGCGGCCGTTCAAAAAATTTCCACCTTGAATCAGCCGACTGAAGATACCCGGACCCTCTCGAGCTTTAATCCGTGGTTTCTTTTCCCCAAATTTATCGCTTTCCTTCTTGTGGTGGTTTTATTTTTCTTTTCCATCGGCCGCCTCGGCTCGGATGTGGCCTTTAGCCGCGGAAGCGCCATCAACGATATGATGAAAAAACCCAATCCCAACTTGGACCCTTCTTCACTGGCCTATTATTCGGATTACGGGATCACGGAGATGAAAAAAGCCGCGGCCCTTTGCCCCCTGGAGGTGAAGTTTCCGCTGTATTTAGGTTTGGCCTATGAACAAAGGGCCGGAATTGATCCTTCCCGGGCGAAAGATTGGCTGTTGCTGGCTCTCCCCGAATATGAAAAAGCCATTCAAATGAGCCCGGCCAACGCCTATTACTATAACGACGAGGGCCGGGTTCATACCCAGTTGGCTCTTTACGATCCCCAATATTGGGCCTTGGCGGAAGCGGACTATCAAAAGGCGGTTTATTACGCCCCTTCTAGTCCTTTTTTCATGTTAAATCTTTCCACCACGCTTCAAAGCGAAGGAAAAGCCGAACCAGCCAAGGAAGAGTTGGCGAAGGCTTTCCAGCTGGATGCGGGTTTCACCTCAAAAATTATGACCCAAATGGCGGTCCAGAAATATCAAACCGGCCAAAAGGACGCCGCTTTTGAGTATCTCAACGAAGCGATCGCGGCCAACACCACCAACGCCGACGCCTTTTATTACCGGGGATTATTTTATTTGGATGAGAAAAAAAACAAGGAAGCCCTGGCCGACCTGCAGCGGTCCAAAGCCATCAACCCTAATAACAGCACCATCGATAACTTCATTCAACAGGCGAAGCAATAATTCGTCAGATCCGGCGACATTAAACCTCTATCTCGATCGAATCATCCCCCAATAGCCCGTGCATGGCCTTCAAAAAAGCCTGGCTGGGCCGGACCTTCAGCTTGTCCTCCGCCTCCATCACCATCAGCCCGTGATGGGATGTTTCCAAATGGAAAAAAACGGGAATTTGCCCCACAAACTTCTCGCAAATGGACTTCACCTGGGCCAGTAATTCGCTGTCCAATCCCACCACATTCACGTGCAAAAGAATTCCCTTGGCCCACTTCACGGCCATGTCGTTAACGTCGATGATCTCATTGGCGATCAATTGAACCCGGTCACCTGACTTGTCAAGCCTCCCCTTCACCGCGATCAACCGATCCTTGGCCAAAAGCGTTTGGTATCGTTTGAAAACTTCCGGCCAGGCGATGACCTCGATATGGGAATGAAGGTCTTCCAAAATAAAACGCCCGTAAAGTTCCTTGGTTTTCTTCACCATACTTTGTGAAAGCCCGAGCACCATGCCGCCCACCCTTATCTCCGCCCCGTCGGCCCAATCGGGCGCCTCGCTCAAGGGCGTCACGTAATGTTCCAGCTCCCACTCATGTTCGGAAAGGGGATGACCCGAAAGATAAAATCCCAAGGTTTCTTTTTCGCCCATCAGGCGCAAAGCCGCGGTAAATTCGGGGATCTGGGGCAGGATATCCGGGGAAGCCGTTTCCATCATCCCGAAAAGTGAAGTCTGCCCTCTTTGTGAATCATCCCTCACCATCTGGGCCTGCTTAAAGGCCTTCTCCACCGCCTCTTTCATCGGCGCCCGGGCAGCGCCCGTGCTGTCCAGGGCTCCCGCCAGGACCAGGCACTCCACCATCTTAGGTGTGAAAGCTTTCAAATCCACTCGGCGGCAAAAATCAAAGAGCGATTTAAAGGTCCCGCCGGTTTTCCGGGCTTCCAAAATAGCCGTTACCGCCGGATGGCCCATGTTCTTAATCGCCGAAAGCGAGAACCGAATTTGCCCTTGCCCGTTTACGGTGAAGACTTCCTCACTCTCGTTCACGTCCGGCGGCAATACCTTGATGCCCAGCCTTTTGCTTTCAAAGACATATTGATAAATCTTATCCTGGTTACCCGACTCGCTCGTCAGGAGGGACGCCATGAATTCAGGCGTGTAATTGGCCTTGAGGTAAGCGGTCTGGAAAGCCACCAGGGCATAAGCCACGCTATGGGATTTGTTAAATCCGTATCCGGCGAACTTGGCCATTTGATTGAAGATGGCCTCGGCGCCTTCGGCCGGGATATCCCTTTCCTGCGCGCCCTTCAGAAATTTTCCCCGCATCTGCTCCATCTGCTCGGGATTCTTGCTTCCCATGGCCCGTCTCAACAAATCCGCCTGCCCCAGGGTAAAACCGGCCAAATCCTTGGCGATACGCATGACCTGCTCTTGGTAAAGGATCACGCCATAGGTGGTCTTTAAAATAGGTTCCAGCTTGGGATTCAGGTATTTCACCTTCACCTGTCCCTTTTTACGGTGGATAAAGTCGTCCACCATGTCCGATCCCAAAGGGCCAGGCCGGTAAAGGGCGTTAAGGGCCGTAATATCCTCAATATTTTCAGGTTCCAGTTTTCGCATGTAATCCCTCATACCCCGGGATTCCAGCTGGAAGATACCCATGGTCCTTGCTTCTTGCAGTAACTTGAAAGTCAATGGGTCCGTCTCGGGCAATTGGGACAAATCGATTTTTTTATTCCTTGTTTTCTCGACCAATTGTACCGTGTCGTCGATCACGCTCAAGGTACGAAGGCCGAGGATATCCAGCTTCAAAAGCCCCACGTCCTTTAGGGCCGTCATGTCATATTGGGTCAGGATTTCTCCCTCGCCGCCCCGGCAGAGCGGAATAGTTTCCAGCAAGGGTTCGTTGCCGATGATGATCCCCGCCGCGTGGGTCGAGGCGTGCCGCAGCATCCCTTCCAGCGCGCGGGATACATCCCATAGTTTCCGGTAAGGCCCCTGTTCGGTTCCGATGGCCTTCAGCTCCGGCACCTTGGCCATGCAGTCTTCCAGAGTAATCTTGAGTTCGTTCGGAATCAGTTTGGCGATCCGGTCAATTTCCGGCAGGGGAATTTCCAAAACCCGCCCCACATCCCGCAAAACCGCCCGGGCCGCTAGGGTTCCAAAGGTAATGATGGAAGCCACATGGTCCGCCCCGTAGGTTTGGGTGATATAGTCCAGCACCTCGCCCCGCCGACGGTCGCACACATCCACGTCGATATCAGGCGCGCTCACCCTCTCGGGATTGATAAAGCGCTCGAAAAGCAAATCGTACTTCAAGGGGTCCACGTCGGTGATGCCCAAAAGATAAGCCACCAAGCTTCCCGCCGCTGATCCCCGACCCGGCCCCACCGGGATTCCCTTTTTCTTGGCCGCCTGAATGAAATCGGACACGATCAAAAAATAACCGCTGAAGCCGGTTTTCTTGATGACTTCCAGTTCTTCCTTCATCCGGTCCTGCACCTCCGGCGCTTGGGCCCGGTCGCCAAAACGGCGCACCAATCCCACCTGGCACAATTCCTTCAAATAAGTGTTCTCATCGCCCGCCCCGTTGGGCACCGAATACTTCGGCATGTGGACTTTGTCAAATTCCAAAGTCAAATGGCACCGCTCGGCGATGTCCAGCGTTTGTTTGAGGGCCTGGGGTATTTCGGCGAAAAGTCCGGCCATCTCCTCGGCGCTTTTGAGGTAAAACTCACTCGACCCGTAAGCAGGATGGGTCGGGCTCGATAACACCTCGCCCTTTCCCAGGCAAAGTAAAACCTCGTGATGATCCGCGTCTTCTTTTTTCAAGTAATGGACATCGTTGGTGGCCACCAAAGGGATGCCGGTCTTTTGTGAAATCTCGATCAATCCCTTGCCGATCTTGACTTCCTTTTCCAAACCGTGATTTTGAATTTCGAGAAAAAACCGGTCTTTCCCAAAGATATCCTGATATTCACCGACCGCCTTCATCGCCGGCGGCAGTTCATCTTTGAGTAGAAAATTGGCGATCTCCCCGTCCGAACAGCCCGACAGGGCGATCAATCCGGCGCTGTGCCGGGCCAGCACTTCTTTGTCCACCCGGGGTCCCATGAAATAACCCTGCAGGTATCCGGCGGAGGACAGCTTCATCAAGTTCTGGTAGCCTTCCTTGTTTTGAGCCAGAAGGACCAGGTGGTAAGCCGCCTCCGGGCGCCCATGGGCGTTGGTTTTGTCGAACCGGGAATGGGGCGCCACCATCAGTTCACAACCCAAAATGGGCTTAATTCCATGGGAAATGGCGCTTTGGTAAAAATGAATGGCCCCAAACAGGTTGGCCTTATCGGTCAGGGCCACCGCGGGCATTTGCAGTTCCCGTAGGCGCCCCATGAGGGGTTCCAGCCGAACGGTGCTTTCCAAAAGGCTATATTGGGAATGGAGATGGAGATGGACGAATTCGGGCCGGGTCATAAATCTATTATATAGAGGAACCAAGGGATTTGGGGAGGCAGGCCGATGGACAGCTTAAATGAATGGGTTATCACGATGTGGGAACAAAAACCCTTCGTTCCCTTAACACCATCGGCAGTCCCCGCTTAGGACGCAAGGTGATGGAGGGAAAGAGCTCTAACTTGTAACCCGCGGCCGGGCGCGCGGCCCCCCGCCGAAGGGAAAATAAGCGAACCGGGGCCGGGCCGCCTTGGCTTCCGCCGTGAACCGCTCGGGGATGAATTTCTCCGGGTCCTCCCAATAACGCCGGTCCCGGTGCATCACATATTGGATCATGTTCACCACCGATCCCTTGGGAACGTCGTAACCTCCGATCTTCGTGTCGCGGATGGTGATATAACCCAAGGCCCAGGCCGGCGGTAAAAGCCGCATGGATTCGGCGAAGACCATTTCGGTGTAGCGCAGGTTCGCGATATCGTTCAAGTGGGGCGGACGGCCCCTCAAAACCCGGTCCAACTCCTCGTGAAGTTTTTTCTCCGCCTCCGGATTTTGCGAAAGTAGGTACCAGGTCCAGGTCAGCGCGTTGCCCACGGTCTCATGTCCCGCCAATAAAATCGTCATGGCCTCGTCCCGTACTTGAGCATCGCCCATCGGCGCTCCGCCCTCTCCGTCCTCGCCGAACAGCATCATGGAAAGCAGGTCCCCGTTATCCGTTCCCCTTTGCCGGTGTTCGGCGATCATTTTGAAAACCGTTTTGTCCAGCTTTCGCCTAGCCCAGCGCACCCTTAAGGTCTTGGGAAAGGGGAACTTTTGCCAAAGACTGGGAAAGGGCCGGTACATCCAATCTTTAAAAACCCTCATGGCCGTTCCCAGGGCCTGGTCAATATCCGCCGCCTCGTCCTCCAAATTGACGCCGAACAGCGCCTTACCTACGATGGCCAAGGCCGTATGCATCATCTGCTCGTTCATGTCCAGGGTCTGGCCGTCTTTCCAATCGCGACTGATCCCCAAAGCTTTTTCCACCATAATCTCTCCGTAAGTCGCCACTCTCTGGCGGTGAAAAGCCGGCTGAATCAGCCGCCGCTGGCGCTTATGCAATTCTTCCTCGCTGTTTAAAAGGCCTTCTCCCAATATGCTTTTGGTGATTTGAAGGGCCGGTTCTTTATGGAAATTCTGGGGCTGGCCGCTGAGCACTTCCTGAATCAGGTCCGGATGGTTGAGCAGATAAGCCCGCCAGGGGCCGAATTTAAAATAACAGATGTCGCCATTTTTCTCGGTGGTGCGGGTTAAAAGTCCGATGGGATCCCGGGCGAACTCAAAAAAGAACTCGAAGGGATACCGGGCTTTAATGACGGGAGGATCGGTTAAGGTGGTCATGGATATTTCCTAATGCGAGATGGTGTGAATGGGCGAAAGAAGGATTAGTAGCTCCGGTAATCTTGCCCGTAAGAGTCAGTCCCGATCAGGTTCACCTTCAATTCTCCGGTGGTTGGATCGTAAAACCAGCCCCCATTGCCGTCAAGGCTGTTCACTTCCACATGGAGGCCCTTGACCGCCTCCGGCGGAATCATGTCCAGAAAATCGGGGATCAGGTCGTTCAAGCTTGAGGGCCACTGCCTGTTTTTTTGATAATAAAGCATGCAGGCCTGGCGGAGCTTCGCTTCGGCCGTGCGGGTTGCCAGATAAAGGCTTCGGTCGGGGGTTGGAACCGGCGTGTAACCCGGGCCCTCCGGGGGCGGGCTGAAGCTGTAATCCATCACGTTCATAACATAACCGGACCCGCCGGGAAAGTTTTCGTTTTTTTCCAGCATCACCCGGCCCGTCACCCGCAGGTTGGTCACCGCCGAAATTTGGCAAGGATCATAACCTGGCGGAGCAGGGTCGTCGTTTCCGATCACCACGTTATGGAGGCGCAATAAACTTTTAGACGGGTCTTTGCAAAGCTTATCCGGCCAGGGATAAAACCTCAGGTAAATGGTGTGAACATAAATCGGGACATCGGGTTGCGCTGAATCCACAAACCTTGCTCCCGCCCCCATCGGCATCAGCGGATCGTATCCTGAGTTGTCCCGCACCCGAAGCGGCGAGGTATAGCCGTTGAAGGTGACGGCGTCGCCTAAAACATAAGGAACGGTTTCGGAATAAACAAAAAGGGGCGCGGTCAGGGCCCATAAGACCAAAATGGGGAAAACATTATTTTTCATGAAGGGATTAATTAGTGATGACTTCGGTGACAACAACAGGCAAATTTGACTTGGGAACGACGATCGCCTGAACTTGTTCGCAAATCGCGTAACATTGGTCAGGGCCCGTCCAAGGAGTATAAACCAACGTCACTTGCACTTCCGTCGATGTTTCACAAACATTGGCGAAACCAGCCGTCCCATAACAGCACCCTGGAAAGGCTTGGAGTAAAACCATTTGGGTGTTTAAATTCAGACCCGTTGGGATAGGCGTTGTTCCATATTCGGCCTGCCAGTCCGCCGTCGTCCGGATAATCCCGCCCCCAAAGGGCGTATTGGGATAGCTGACGGATGGGGTGGGTCCAAAGGGATAAAACACCGGTGTCAAACTCAAAGTTGGGTTTGGAGTCACACTAGGATAAACGGTATAAGTCGGCACGGGCGTAACCGTCAACGCCGGGACAAGTGTCGGCAGAGGTGTGATATTAATATTCGAGAGACTAATAAAGCCGCAAACCGGAGTAGTGATGGGCGTTGGAGTGGGAGTAGGAGACACGGTAGGACTCACCGGCAATCCCCTTTTACAGGCCAGGGGAGCCAATGATAAAAAAATGATCACGGAAACGAATAACGTTTTTTTCATGGGGCTCACTTATAAAAATCATTCCAAAATATTGCGATAATTATACCACTGTTTAAATAACGACAGAATCCAGTCAATCTAAACCCTTATTTTCGGGCCTGAATCATGAGCAAATTCTGAATGGACGTCTAGGCCTTGCCTACAAAGCAACGCCTAAGGTTTGACCGTCCCGATTCTTCAAGCAAAGAAATTTAAAGAAATCTGGACTATACCGACCTCAAAAATCTTATTTGAAGGTCGGCATGCGCTAATTCCTATTAAAGATTAGAACCGCCCCACCAATCCCAATTCAGGCTCTTTCGGATTGGGCGTAAAATAAAAAGTAACCAGGTCTTGTCTCGCGACCAGTTTGTTATAGCGGTTGATGGCGTGGTTAAAATCACCATGCGAGGCCACAAAAAGCAAACTTCCCCCCGCGACAAAAACCGAACCCGCGATGATGAAAGGCGTATCGGCCCCGATATTGGGTCCAAAGGAATCAGGATTGCTGAAACCGCTATAAGCCTTATTCAGTACATCCACCAGATAGTAGGTATCCAACCCCAAACCGACGATCACACTGGCCCAACCCAGGGTGTCTTCGGTGGAAGAGGCGTTGAGCAGGTTGTCGCATTTGGGGTCATTCAACGGCCGGATCACATCCGCGTAATCCTTAAAACCGTTCAGAGGTTGCCCCTGGTAGGAATAAGCGACCCCCACCGTGCCGTCGTCATAGACGCCTAATTCGGTGTCGATAGGATAAAATTTTTCAGTCGGCGCCGGAGCTTTAGCCTTGGCCGCGTCCGAAGACTGCTTGGCCTTCAGCGCCGCGTCATAGGCGGCCTGTGCGGCTTTCAGGGCAGTCTGAGCCTTTTGAAGGGCGATGTCGGCCGAATCCTCTTGAGCGCGCGCGGTTCCCGCCACGAAAGTCAGGATGAGTAGAAAAAACCAATAAACACGCATGGGATTCCCCCTTAATTCAACAAGACTAAAATTTCAAAGCGCCTTCTTGAGTTATGACGGGCGACAAAGCAAAAAGGTGTTTGGTTTTTTGAGTCCTACAGCGCCAGGCTGAATCCGCCATTAATCGTATTCAGGTATTCCGAGCCGTTGAAGAATCCGTTATACTCGGCGAAAAGGTTGAACTGTCCGGGCGCCCCCAATTGAATCCCGCCGGCCGCGCCTACTAGAAGAGGGTCGGTGGAGTTACCCGTGATGGTAAAGGGATTGTTCGGCGCGCCGGTGAAGGTCGCTTGATAGCCCGGGGTTTGGTTGATCAAATCCCGGCTGGCGGTCAAAACCGCGAAGGGCGACAGCGTCCATCCCCCACCCAACCCGTCATCCTGCCTGAGGCTCAGGCCCAGGTAAGGCCCTAAAGCGTCGTAGGTTTGGGACTGAACATCCAAATCTAAACTTCCCGCTCCGGTCTCAGTGAAACCATCCATCCCCACATGCGACCATTGGGCTCCCAGGAAAGGTTCCAGCTTTATCCCCGCCGCCGTCAGGGGCAGGCCCGCCTGCGCCGAAAGGCCTATTTCGCTTCCATCAAAGGTTCCCTGGGCCTGGTTGATCTCGCTTCCGATAGGCACTGTCCGTGAAGTCGTATAATGATTGATGCCGAAAGTTCCCTCGGCGGAAAAATCAAAATCCCCCGTTTTCTGGTTTCCATAGACTCCCGCCTGCCATCCGTTAATCGTCGTATCGCTCTGGTTATCCGCGGAAGTATTTTTCGACGCCACCGTCCCGGCCTTTACGCCTCCGGTCAGGCCCCCGCCTAGCGGCAGGTCGTAACCCGCCGTAAAGCTGGTGTCGCTTTGGTTGAAACCCTCCAGGTTGGCGTTGCCCGCGATGGACCCGAAGCTTTCGTTGTTCTCTAACCAAAAACCGCTCTTGTCCGCGGTGGCGGTCACGGCCTGCCCCCATTGGCGCTCAACGGTTTGCAACGCCGAAAGCTGTCCGGAATTCTGTGTAAAGACCATCCATTGGGGGTCGCTGGCATAAACCGGGCCGTAGGCCTGGTCCAAGATTTTGTCCACCGCCGCCTGTTGGGCCGTGGGGCCGGAGGGGGCCGTTCGCGCGTTGTACATCAGCTGAATCTGGTTCACCATCGCGGTCCCCGCCGTGGGCAGGGCCCCAGTGAGGGCGTTCAGCGCCGCCATTTCATTGGGAGTAATGGCCGCGGCCTGGGTCGCGTCTTCCAAAGGCGATTGCATGGAAAGGGTCAAGGTCACCGTATCGGCGCCGTAGTTTAAAAGATCGTTGTAGCCCGTCAGGTCGTTGGTCACGGTTGAAAAAGTTCCGGTCACTCCACCCGAGGCGGTCAGGAAGTCGGTTTGCAGCCGCACCAATCCCGCGTTTGGCCCCGGCCCCCCCAGCACCAAGGCGCCGTTTAACTGAAGGGACCCGGTGGATTCCAAATAGGTGGTGTTAAAGGGCGAAACATCAATGTTCAATGTGCCCGCCGCGCCCTGGCTGAAACTGTCGACCGTCAGCGCGCCCACATGAGGCCCTCCGGTGGTCAGCACGATGCCGGGATCAACCACCCCGTTGTTCGTGACCGCGCCCTGAACCGTTCCGATGCCGGTCAAGGTCCCGGTCGCCGGTACGGTAAAGTTTCCCTGCGCGACCGAGCTGTGGTTGTTGAAGTCGCCCACCTGCACCGTGCCGCTGTTCCAGACAAACGTATTGGTCACCGCGTTTCCATCCAGAACCAACTGGCCTCCGTCGATCGTCACCGTTCCCGTTCCCAGCGAATCGCTTTCATCGGCCACAATCGTTCCAGCGCTTAAAAGGGTCCCGCCCGAATAACTGTCGGGGGCGGGCAGATTCAAAAGCCCCGCGCCCTGCTTGATCAGGCTTCCCGCTCCTCCAATGCCGTCGTAAAAACCGTAAGTGACCCCCGAATCCAGGTTGACGGTGACCACCGCGCCTGTTCCCATCGCGATGTCCCCCCCGTTGTTTCCCGCGAATCCCTCGGTGACCGTTTGGGAAAAATAATTGGTGGTGATATGCAGGTTCAAGTCGCTGCCCGAGGTCAGGCTTACCGCGCCCAGGCTGGTGTCGCAATTGGTCACGTCGCCGTCGGTCATGTTCAAGGTTCCATTCACCAAAATCGCGGCGGTGGAGGTGGACAGGTTGGTGAAATAAATTCCCTGAAGGTTCGTATCGAGAGCCTGAACATTTAAAAGAATCGTAGAACCTCCGCTCACTTGAGAACCATCGATGATCATTTTCCCGTTGTAGATATTGACGTAATTTTCGTTGTCTTGGGTGATTGCTGGAAGGTTAGAAGTGGGCTGATTGACCTGAATACTTCCCAACCCGCCGATGGCGATAAAGGCTACATCGATGGAGCCGCCATTCTCATCTAAGATCGCCTGGCGGAAAGAATCGACTCCCGAATCGTTGGTGTTATCGACCAAATCGGTCGTTTGGGCCAAAACCGGCAAAAAGGCGGCCAAAGCTAAAATAAAAACGACCCAACTTAGAGGATTGAACCGCCAATTTTTCATGGGTTTTCTCGTTTCTCGATTTCGGAAGTATGGTTGCGGAATTACTTTAACGGATAACGGGAAAGGCTGTAAAGACTGGCCAAAAGAAGGAAAACTAGGGGTTCGAAAGATTTTCTTTCCTTGCTTTAATCCTCTGAGAGGCCCACTCTGGTTGCATCCCGAAAATAGAATAAGGACCGGAGGCAAAACCGATGCGTTTCACCCACGACCTTCGCTGGATTTTTAGTTTCACTTTCATATTTTTCTTTAGCTTCTCCTGTTACGGGGATTCTCCGGATGTGGCCAAAGGCCCCTGGTACAGCTATGAACCAACCGTGGTCAATCTGGCGGGAGTTCTGGTAGAAAAAACGGTTTATGGCCCGCCGGGCTATGGAGAAACTCCCGAAAAAGACAAAAAAATGAATATCATCTTTTTTGAGTTAGCGAACCCGATCAATCTCAAAG
>Ga0206828_1068_pt1 | contig 17537 bp, 14 predicted proteins | sample Alteio_BWOrgCont_78_FD_152858 | JGI IMG/M metagenome (GOLD analysis project Ga0206828, IMG submission 152858) | Enriched cells from forest soil in Barre Woods Harvard Forest LTER site, Petersham, Massachusetts, United States -... | ecosystem: Environmental > Terrestrial > Soil > Temperate forest >... | reverse complement strand
CAGTGCGGTCGACTTTCTACTCAGCGAAGGCTCTCGAAATATTACCGGTACGGTCATGACAGTAGATGCGGGGAACACAGCATGATGGCGACTGAAGAGAGAGGCGTATCTGCTACCACCATCGCCCCGGCGAAGGCGTGGCTACGCGCTTTGGAGTTGACAGCGCCGATCACACGCAATCCTGATAGGGTTCTCCCCAGCGTCATCCAGGAACTTGCGGCACGCATGGGCGATGCGCCGGCGTTGCTGTCGAACAGGGAATGCCTCACATACCGGGGCCTTGCTGAGCGGGTAAACCAGTATGCACGATGGGCACTCGATCAGGGGCTCGCCAAAGGGGACGTCGTTTGCCTGATGATGTCCAATCGACCGGAGTACTTTGCCATCTGGCTGGGTATAACCAGCGTCGGCGTTGTGGTCTCTCTGCTGAATACCAATCTCGTTGGCTCATCGCTCGCGCACTGCATCCGCATCGTTTCGCCAAAATGCATCATTGTGTCCGCGGAGTATGTCGACACACTCACTGGCGTTCTGCCGCAGCTTGGGCAGTCTCCAGAGATCTGGACCCATGGTCTGGAAGACCCGCCGCACCAAAGCATCGATCGCGATATTCAGCTTCATTCAGGCGAAACGCTGCGAGACAGCGAACGTCGCGCTCCTGCGATCGAGGACCTTGCGCTTTATATCTATACGTCTGGAACCACGGGCATGCCCAAGGCTGCGAAAGTCAGCCATGTTCGCGCAATGCAATGGAGCCATTGGTTCGCAGGCATGATGGACGTGAAGCCCGCGGATCGGATGTATAACTGTTTGCCTATGTACCACAGCGTTGGTGGAGTGCAAGTGGTGGGTGCGATGCTTGTCTCCGGTGGCGCAGTCGTGATCCGCGAAAAGTTTTCGGCCAGCCAATTCTGGGACGACATTGTTCGCTGGGACTGTACTCTGTTTGAATACATCGGCGAGCTTTGTCGCTATCTTCTCCACGGAGCTCCCTCGGCAAACGAGGCCGACCATCGCATTCGCCTCGCCTGCGGCAATGGATTAGCGCCGGAGATTTGGGACACGTTTAAGGACCGCTTCCGTATTCCTCAGATCCTGGAATTCTATGCCGCAACAGAGGGGAGCGTTTCCCTTTTCAATGTGCAGGGCAAGCGCGGAGCCATCGGCCACGTTCCGCCTTACCTGTCTCATCGATTTTCGCCGGCGCTCATTTCAATCGATATTGAGACCGGCGAACCGTCCCGCAACAAGCAGGGATTCTGCACTGGATGCGCACCGAATCAGGCCGGTGAGGCACTCGGAAAAATATTGACGGATCATTCAAACCTCGGCAGTCGATTTGAGGGTTACATATCCACGGAAGCGTCAGAGAAGAAGATCCTGCGCAACGTATTCGAACGCGGCGACGCATGGTTTCGCACCGGCGATTTGATGCGCAAAGACGAGAAAGGCTATTACTACTTCGTCGACCGCATCGGCGACACATTTCGCAGGAAGGGTGAGAATGTCGCGACCTCAGAAGTTGCCGAGGCCATCTGCGAATTTCCGGGAATCAAACACGCGAATGTTTATGGAATCGCCGTTCCGGGCGTAGAGGGCCGCGTGGGCATGGCGACCCTGGTAGTTGATGGCGAACTGGATCTGGCTGAATTCCGCAGGCACCTGGCCGGTTGTCTTCCACCATACGCAAGGCCTGTGTTTTTGTGCATTCGCAACCAGGTTGATCTGACGGGAACGTTCAAGTATTCCAAGACCGAGCTGGTCCGCGAGGGCTATGATCCAGGCGTTTGCGTCGGCCAACTCTACTTTTATCATGCGAAAGTCGAGACGTTTATTCCGCTCGATAAAGAATTGTACCGGCGCATTCAAGAAGGAGAGTTCCGATTGTAGTCGTCAGACGGCACGCTGTTGGTAAGTGATGTTTCGCAAAGGATGAAATCAGATGCGCATCGACCAAATCCGGGAAGAATTCGAAACGCTGGAGTCGGCTATCGCTGACGGACCCATCGTTCCGAATGTGACGGCGGGAGAAATCCGCGCGTACCTGGGGTCGCGTTTCGACTTCAAGCAAGCAATGCCACTGGATAAAGTCGTAGCCGATGTGGAGCAGATGTTGCAGAAATGGCAAGTGCAGGTAACTCATCCTCGCTATTTCGGACTCTTCAATCCAAGCGTCACACTGGCCTCGGTTGTCGCGGACACTCTCGTGGCCATGTATAACTCGCAGTTGGCAAACTGGCGCACTTCGCCGGCGGCCAATGAAATGGAGCGGCACACCCTGGCGTGGCTCGCCGGAAAGTTTGGCCTGCCGACTGACTCCATCGCTACCTTCACCAGCGGTGGTTCGGAAGCAAATTTGACTGCCGTTGTCGTTGCTCTCACGCGGGCGTTCCCCGAATACGGCGAGTACGGACTTCGCTACCTTTCTGGCGATCCAACCATCTACCTGACCGAAGAGGCGCACCACGGATTCAACAAGATTGCGCATATGGTGGGCCTTGGGCGGCGAAACCTGCGCATCGTTGCAACGGACTCCAACCTGAAAATGGACGTCGACGACCTCTCAAAATGCGTGACAGAAGATCGCAAGAATGGCCGCCTGCCTTTCATGGTCATTGGCACCGCGGGCACAACGGCCGGTGCCATCATCGATCCGCTGACGGAGATCGCGCGCTTTTGCAAAGAACAGCATATTTGGTTTCATGCCGATGCCGCATATGGCGGCTCCGCGGTTGTTTCGCCAAATCTGAGGCAACATCTCGCGGGTATTGAAGCCGCTGATTCCATTACCTGCGACGCGCACAAGTGGCTTTCGGTTCCGATGGGATGTGGCATGTTCTTCTGTCGTCACCGCGATAGCGTTGCCCAGGCATTTCGCTCCGACGTGACTTATATGCCTAGCAATCACCCAGGTGGCGACGCGTTCACCACATTCAATCCGCTCACTTACTCGGCACAATGGTCGCGTCGATTCATCGGACTCAAGCTGTTCATGGCGCTGGCGCAACAGGGCGAGGCAGGCTATGCCGCCATGCTCGATCACCAGGGGGTTATGGGCAATGTGCTGCGCGAGTCGCTCGTGGCTACAGGTTGGCGCATCGTCAATTCGACGCCATTGCCAGTAGTCTGTTTTACCCGCGATGGAGTTGTTCCGTCCCAATTGGTTGCGGAACTTCGCGAGCGCCAGATTGCCTGGATGTCGGATGCGCAACTTGGTGGAGTGCCGGTTGTACGCGCATGTATAACGAGCTTCAGGACGACCGAGAAAGATATCGAGTGGGTTGTGGGCCAGATGAATGCGCTGGCATCGGAAGCACCACGCCGGAAGACAGCGTGAATCAACTAGCTGCCTCTGCGCAAGCAGGGCCAGCATGATTTGAACGAAGTACTCGAAGGACGGATGGACGAATGAAACCGGAAACGATCGCGATTCATAGCGGCTACGAAGTCGACCCGACGACGAAAGCCGTTGCTGTGCCGATCTATCAGACGGTCGCGTACGCCTTCGACAGCGCCGATCACGCCGCCGCGCTCTTCAACCTTGAGGCGGAGGGCTTCCGATACACGCGAATTCAAAATCCCACAACAGCGGTGCTTGAACGGCGCGTCGCCGCACTTGAGGGCGGGCTTGAAGCGATTTGCGTCAGCAGCGGACAGGCGGCGGTGAATTATGCAGTTCTGAATGTCACGGAATTGGGATGCAACATTGTGTCAGTCCCGCAGCTTTACGGGACGACGCACACGCTCTTCGCGCACATCTTGCCCGGCCAGGGGGTAACGGTCCGCTTTGCCGAGAGCGATCGTCCCGAGGCAATGGCCAAACTCATCGACGAAAAGACGCGAGCGATCTTTTGCGAAAGCGTCGGCAATCCAGCAGGAAATATCTGTGACATCGAAGCAATGGCACGCGTGGCCCACGATCACGGAATTCCGTTTATCGTCGACAACACTGTTGCTTCGCCCATTCTTCTGCGGCCCATCGATTACGGCGCTGACATCGTGGTGAATTCGCTAACGAAATTTCTTGGTGGTCATGGCACCACGCTCGGTGGCGTCATTGTCGACAGCGGAAACTTCGACTGGAAGCAGAATTCGTCGCGCTTCCGTGCTTTTACCGAACCCGATCCCTCGTACCACGGTCTGGTCTATACCGATCACTTCGGAAAAGCCGCGTATATCGCGCGTTGCCGCAGCGTATATCTGCGTACCGGCGGGGCTGTTCTGTCGCCATTGAGCGCCTTTCTGCTGCTGCAGGGAATCGAGACGGTTGCGCTGCGAGTGGAGCGCCATGTGGAGAATGGCCGAAGGGCTGCCGAGTTCCTTCGCGCTGATCCTCGAGTTGAGTGGGTAAAGTATGCCGGGTTTCCCGAAAGTCCCTACCATGCGCTGGCGCAGAAGTACCTGCGCGGCAGCGCGTGCTCGCTGATGTCCGTCGGCCTCAAAGGAGGCTATGCAGCCGCGGTCAAATTCCATGACGCACTCAAGCTGGTTACGCGACTGGTGAATCTGGGTGATGCGAAGTCGCTGGCTTGCCATCCGGCGTCGACTACCCATCGCCAAATGTCGGCTGAGGAACAGCGCAGCGCGGGTGTATTGCCGGAGATGATCCGGCTCAGCATCGGTATTGAACACATCGACGACATTGTAGAAGATCTGGACCAGGCGCTGGCTGCAACCGCATAGACAAGAACATGCCGCAGCAGCGAAGAGCAAGACTTTAGAAAGGAGAAGCAAATGGTCGTCAACATTGACTCAACCCGTCTGAACGATGAACGCCCTGCAGGGCGCGCTCGATCGCTCCGTAGGAAAGTTCCATCGCAGCGGCCCGAACGCGCGAGCAAATGCGTGACCATTGGGCTTCTCAACAATATGGCGGGTGCCGCCTTTAAAGCTACAGAGCACCAGTTTGTCTCTCTTCTCGACTCGGCGTCCGAAGGGGTTCCTATCCATGTGTCGTTTTACACTCTGCCAGGATTGTCGAGCACTGAGTCGGGTGGCCATCACTTTGCCAGTCACTACCAAGGCATTGACGCGCTTTGGGACACGCACCTCGATGGCTTGATTGTGACGGGCAGAGAACCGAGGATGGCTGATCTACGCGACGAGCATTACTGGGAAAGCTTCACCGAAGTTTTGGAGTGGGCTCGGACGCATACTTACTCGGCCGTGTGGTCATGCCTGGCCGCGCACGCCGCAATTCTGCACATGGATGGCATTGGCCGCCGTAAGAGCGAGGAAAAGAACTTCGGCGTCTTCGAGTGCGATCGCGTCTCGGAACACCCGCTGACGCAGGGTTTGTCCCCCCGCTTTCAGGTTCCACACTCCCGCTGGAATGGCGTACCTCAAAGGGATTTGATCGACCGTGGCTATACCGTTCTTTCGCAGATCACCGGCAATGGAGTCGATGCATTTATTAAACAGGAAGACAGCTTGTTTGTCTTTTTTCAAGGGCATCTGGAGTATGAAACCGATACCCTGATGCGCGAATATCGCAGAGATGTGGGAAGGTACGTCAAAGGTGAGACCAACGCTCATCCATTGCTTCCGCATGGCTATTTCGATCGCAACTTTGAGCAGGCCTTGACGGATTTGCGCAACGAGACGATCTCATGCCGCACCACGGAATCGTTGGCCCGTGTTACGACAGCCTTGAAAGATGCGAGAGTCGAGAACGCCTGGCAACATTCAGCGGCTCGCATTTACAGAAACTGGCTGCAATACATCTGCGCGCGAAAAACCGAGCACAAAGACGATCATCGCGCCACTGTGCTCTCAATGTCGCGATAAACTCTTCTGAGGTAGTTCTATTCCACGGCTAACTTCACGCGCGCCCTTCTGCACTGCAAGTCGCTCTGTCGGAAGTTAGGCCCTCATCGGCAATCGCCGGGCATGAAGCGGACTAGCGGGCTGGGTGGCCGCTTACCTTTGATCCCTGCGGTTCTCGATGATTCGAAAATTTCCGCTGCAATGCATCAAGCTCATCAGGTAGAGCATGCCGTCGTAGTAACGCTGCTCGCCTGACGGAATCGGCGTATTCCAAAGCTCGTCAACAAACGCCTTTGAGATTGACCCCGGCGTTGCAGCAAGACTCCCCACCGCGGTAGTCGCCACCATGCCCACAGAATGTCTTGTTGAGAGCGGCTTGCCGTCGACCGTGTAGCGATCGGCAAATTTGTCGATGCCTTGGCCGGCCAGGAACTTTTGAATGCGATCGCTCAACACCGTTTCGCGCGGATCCTTCTGCCACCAGTCGTAGTCCACGGACCAATTGCTTGCGCTTCTCCATGAGTCGTAACTAAAAGGCGTGGGCATACCGTCACGGCCAGTTATCTCGGTCTCATCGAAGTTACTCCGATCTGGTGTAAGTCCAGTCTCAGGCCCTGTCACCTTGCTGAACAGGTCTCGACTCACGTCCGCAGCCTTGGCCCAGAAAGCGCGGTCCTCAGGCGGTCCCCAGCGCGCCCATAATTCATAGAAGGCTGGCAGATGATACGAGGCATCTGTGTTTCCGCCTGCGACATTGGGCACAAAACGAATCATGAAATGTGACTCATCGACCATGGGCCCGATCGATTCTGTCTGTGGTCCGCGACTAAACCGGAACATTTGAGGACTCGCCGTAGCCGCGCCGCCACTTGCTGCCGCCGCCCGCTCGCGGTCCGTATTGTTCGGGCTGGGCCACGGATGATCGGGCGGTGTAAATGGAGGATCGTCCGGACGAATACGGAATGGGCCGGTCGCAGTCAATACCGGGTGGTGGCGCATTCCACGAAGTATCTTGTCTGCCTCGGCCTGATAGTTATAAATTCCTTTACCGTTGCCCCAGCGATGCGCGGCAAAATAGAGCGACATGGTAAAGTATTCTTCCCCATCCGGCGCTGCGCCAGTCGAGCGGGGTGTTCCGTCCGTGCTCATCGACCATGCAAAGTAACCTACAGAAGGGTTCTTCGCATCGGTAATCAGCATGTAGGTGTTGGCCCAGTTCCAAAGAGCGTCAAACTCGCGCTTCTTATTCAATTCGACGGCTATCATCATGCCATAGCTCATCCCCTCGGTCCGTGCGTCGTTGTTAGCCCAGTCGGTTATATAGGCCAGTGGTCCATTCGCATTAGCTCCGGTCTCAAAGTACAGCCGCTCCTCCTGACCGTCTCCGTGAAACAACTGTTGGAACGCCTTGTCAATCTTTGCTTTGCTTTCTGCGGCCGCGTGCCCCTGTTGGGCAAACATATCGCGGTAATGATGAGTTTTGTAAGCCCCATGGCCATCACCTGGCATGCTCGGAATGTGACCCAGAGGGACATTCTCATGCGACGGCAATTGTGGTCTGTAAGTGGGTTGTACGACGGAAGCAGTGCCTGCGGGAACCTGCGCGCATGCCATACAAGCCAGCGTCAATGAAACACCGAATGCAAAGCAGCAATAACACATTCGAGAATCCAATTGAATGACCTTTATTTGCCGGCAGCACTGGCCGACAGCAGTTGAGGCTTGGCCCACGCACTTATTCCACTATAGTGGGGATCGTTTCGTCGAGTCCCAGGATCGGAAGGAAGTTAGAGTGCACTCCGTCGATTCTTATTGTTCGGCGAGGTCCGTAACTCGAAGGCCTTCTGTTTGCCGCGAGCAATGGAGGCGAGTACCGTATCTGAGGCAGGCAATAGATTGGTAGCGTTCGACACTTGGCCATCGGAATGGCATAATTGTCTGCATCCAATCCTGGAGGTATCCATGGCGTTATCAGAAATTCTCGCGAGTATCGATCGCGAGATAGCTCAATTGCAAAAGGCACGCCTGTTAGTGGTGGGGATCAATAACTCGACCGCAAAGAGGGAGCCGGGCAGGCCGAGAAAGGTTGCTGCGGCAGTTGCAACCACGGCAGCGAAGGCTGCAAAGAAGAAGAAAAGAAATCTGTCACCTGAAGGCCGGAAGCGCATTGCAGAGGCTGTTAAACGCCGTTGGGCGGCACAACGGAAAGCCGCAGCCGTAGGCGCAAAGTAACTGGGTAGCTACAAGAGCTTACTCGTAGCTAACGAAGATCCTAAATCATCCCCCACACTTCACTCATCTGACGGCATTGCTGACAGTGCAGGAACGCTATGCGTTCTACGCAAGTTATAAGGCTTTGTTATGCCAAATGCTTTTTCAGAAAGCTCAGCGATCGAGCGCGTGCTTCGGCCGCCGCCTCTTTGTTGTAACTCCCTCGCGCATCGCAGTTGAAGCCGTGTCCCGCGTCGTACCAGTAGATAGCTACCTCGGGATGTGCGGTTTGCACCTTCGCTACTTCCTCGGGTGGGATATGCGCATCCAGCTTGCCGAAGTGCAGCATCGCCGGCGCGGACAGCGGCTCGTTGGCATATTTTGAAATCCAGCCTCCGTAGTATCCCACCGCTGCCGCCACATGCAGCCGCGTAGCCGCGAGCCAGGCGATAGTCCCACCGTAACAATAGCCGATTACACCCACCTTTTTGCCCGCCTCACTGCCGGCAAAGTCGATCGCCGCAGCAACATCTGCCAGAGCCTTGTCGGTATCGAGCTTCGGAATAAACTCCCTCGCCCGCTGCATATCTGCATCCTCATAAGCCAGTTCAACCCCGCGTTCTATACGGTCAAACAGGGCCGGCGCGACCGCAAGAAATCCGTCCTTCGCATAACCGTTCGCCACCGAACGAATATGCCGATTCACGCCGAATATCTCCTGCACCACGACCAGCCCGGCAATAGGTTTGCCCTCGGGCAGCGCGACGTATGCGCCCAGTTCGTGCCCGTCCGCTGCAACCAATGTTATGTATTCACTCATATCCACCGCTTTCCACTTATTAGTATCTGCGCAAGCACTTAATAGCCTCAAGAATGCGGAAACCATTGTTGACTAACCTCGGTTAGACTGCGCGGGGTCATGCTGGGAAGTCGTACATCCCATACTTGCAGAGCAGGCGAAGTCCTGCTCTCAACCATCAGCGCAATGCAGTGTGCTGCATGTTCCAGCAGGCAAAACCGCCAGCACCCTGGCTCATCACCCACGCTCGGATCGAGTGCTAGACGAATTCCTGGTGATCCGCCAAACAGGAATGAAAAGTTATTGAGCGGCATTGCCAGGCCCATGCCACGGGCCTTGATATAGGCCTCCTTCAGCGTCCATAGCTGCAGGCATCGCTCTGGTCTTTCATCTTCGCGCAAACTTTCAAGCTGTTCCAGTTCCTGCGGAGAAAACATCCTTGGACCGACCTCTGCAATCGATGCCGAGCGCTCGCGCGGTTCCAGGTCTACACCAACCTCGGTGCCGGCTCCAATAAGGCAAACCACCAGACTGGGTGAGTTCGAAAGGTTAAATTTCAATTCACTCTCGGGGTCAACCGAGGGCTTGCCGTAAGAATTCATCTGAAATAGCCAAGCCTCAGGCCCGAGTGCTGAATAATAAGACAGCGCGATGCGTGCCAGGGCGTGAGTAGCCAGATATTCGCGGCGATGCCGGTCAAACTTAAATCTCTCCCAGCGTGCGAGTTCGTCTTCGCTCAGCAGCAGCAGGCACGCCTCTGCGGCCCCCGCCTGCAGCAGATCGTCAGGGTATGCGTACCAAAGGTGGAATGTGTCATTTTCCATATTGGTGTCAGTTATCTTGCCTGAATGCTCTGCCGACGCACGCCTCCCGGACAAGTCGCGTTTCAATGTGCAACGACTTCCGGCTACATGCTCTACTTTCCACTCCGTCCCAATAGGCTACCGCAGCGGCCTCGCTTGTATTCGTCTTGAGACTGCTCTTGCTCCAAATGCAACTTCACTTGCTCTGCCGCGAGAAGGCTTGCTGAGGCTTCTTCCTGCGCCAAAGGGTATAATCCGGTGCATGGCGAGGGGTACACAAACCAATCTCCGGGAAGCAGATCCAGTGCAGATTCCGTCTGCCAGCCTGGCCGAGACAGCCTCGAAACTCACCGTCCTTGAGGCCCGTCTGGCGCAGTTGGGACGTGTAATGGTGGCATATTCCGGCGGTGTGGATTCGGCCTTTCTGGCGGCCACCGCGCATCGCGTGCTTGGGGCGCGCATGCTCGCCGTTCTGGCCGATTCGCCCAGCCTTGCCCGCCGCGATATGGAGGAGGCCTGCACCTTTGCCCATTCGCACAACATCCCGCTGCACGTCGTGACCACAGACGAGCTCGAGCGCCCCGAGTACCAACGCAACGACGCTAATCGCTGCTTCCATTGCAAAGACGAGCTCTTCGGCGTCATGGAATCCCTGGGCGCGAGACTCGGATTCACAACCATCGCATACGGCATGAACGCCGATGACACGCGCGACTTCCGTCCGGGTCAGCGCGCCGCCGAGCAGCACGCCGTCCTTGCGCCCTTGGCAGAGGCCGGTTTGACAAAGCTCGAGGTTCGGGAGCTCGCAAAGGCTGCAGGTTACCCGCTTTGGGACCGCCCGGCGGCCCCGTGCCTCGCCTCGCGCGTCGAGTATGGCCGCACCGTTACCCGCGAAGTCCTTGAGCAAGTAGAGCGCGCTGAAGAAAGCCTGCGCCAACTCGGTTTTCGCGAGTTTCGCGTCCGCCATCACGGCGATCTGGCTCGCGTTGAAATCGCTCGTGCGGAACTGCCTCGCGCCCTCATAATGGAGATGCTTGACGCCGTTACCTCGGCGCTGAAGCGAGCCGGCTACCAATATGTCACGCTCGATTGCACCGGCTTCCGCTCCGGCTCAATGAACGCGATACTGCCCGCCGAGGTCCTTGCCCGGCGCGGAGCATAGCTGACAGTTTAGAATCGCTCTCGATGCGTATTGGATATCTGGAATGTTTCTCTGGCATTAGCGGTGACATGCTGCTCGGCGCACTGGTTGACGCCGGCGTCCCTTTTGCCTGCCTTGAGCAAGCAGCCGCGGCATTGCATGTTGACGCGCATCTTGAAGTGCGCAAGGTGACCCGTGGCGGCATTTCTGCAACCAAAGTGGATGTCCTCACTCCCGACCATCCCGTGGAGGAGCCGGAGAGCTCCCATTCGAAACCCGAGGCTGAACACTCGCACGAACCTCACACACACGAAGTCCACGGTCATGACACGCATTTACATACATCCCATGCCCCGGCAGCTCACACTCACGCTTCGCATCGCTCCCTGTCTACAATTCTCGCGATCATCCGCGCGGCTCCGTTATCCGAGACCGTAAAATCACGCTCCATCCGTGCCTTTCAACTCCTGGGTGATGCCGAAGCCGCAATTCATTCCATGCCTCTTGAACAAGTGCATTTCCACGAAGTGGGCGCGGTCGACACCATTGTCGATATTGTGTGTGCAGCTGCCGGATGCGAAGCGCTTGCCGTCGATCGCTGGCTCGCGTCGTCACTCAACGTAGGCAGCGGAACTGTCGTCTGCCAGCACGGAACTCTGCCTGTGCCGGCGCCTGCCACACTGGCTTTGCTCGCCGATGCTCCCGTGTACTCTGCCGGACCGCCAATGGAGCGCGTAACGCCGACCGGCGCGGCCGTATTGAGAATGCTTGAAGTCTCCTATGCGCCGCTACCTACTATGCGCATCAAGGCGGCCGGTTATGGTGCCGGTGGCCGCGATACGCCCGGTGAGCCGAATCTGCTTCGGCTGCTTGTGGGCGAAACGCATCTGGTCGGAGAAACACTTGCCGGCGAAACGGAGGATGCGTCCTCGGGAGAAGCTGAATCCATCGCCATCATCGAGACCGTTATCGACGATTCCAGCCCACAGTTGCTCGGTTACGTGAGCGAGCTGCTGCTTGCCTCGGGCGCATGGGACGTCTATCGTGTCGCCGTGCAAATGAAAAAGGGCCGTACCGGCGTTCAGCTTACTGTGCTTTGCCGCCCCGATCTTGTTCCCAATTTGCGCGATCTCATTTTTCGCGAGACCACCACCATCGGCCTGCATTGGCGCGTCGAAAACAAGATTGCCCTGTCTCGCGAGTTTCTGAAAGTGCAAACTCCCTGGGGCGATGTGCAAATCAAAATTGCGCGCTGGCCCTCTGGAAAAGTAGCCAATGCCTCACCGGAGTATGAAGACTGCCGGCTGATTGCCGCAAAGCATGCGCTTCCACTCAAACACGTCATGCAGGAAGCCATGCGTATCTGCGCTGCCAGCGACACCGGGGCAGCCAGCCACGCGGCGAAGGAGCTTTGATGGATCGCGCTCAAATCGAGACGCTGCTGAATGAAGTACGCGAAGGTCGAACCGCGGTCACTGACGCTCTCGACCGTCTCCGCGACCTGCCATTCGAAGACATCGGTTTCGCCAAACTCGATCATCACCGCGCTCTTCGCACTGGCATGCCCGAGGTGATCTTCGCCGCCGGCAAGACCCCTGCGCAGGTAGCTCAGATATTCGCCCGCATGGCCCAACATGGCGGCAATGTTCTGGCCACGCGCGCCTCAGCGGATATGTTTCGCGCCGTCCGCGAAGCAGAACCGCGCGCGGAGTTTCATGAGACAGCCCGCTGCATCACGCTCAGTCAGGCTCCCGCGCATGCGGGCAAAGGAACCATCGCGGTGGTCTGTGCCGGCACCAGCGATCTACCGGTAGCTGAGGAAGCCGCGATTACCGCGCGCCTAATGGGCAACACCGTCGAGCTCATCGCCGACGTAGGCGTGGCTGGTATCCACCGACTGCTGGCGCAAAAGACTTTGCTTCAGTCCGCACGCGTGTTGATTGTCTGTGCTGGCATGGAGGGCGCTTTGCCCACCGTCGTCGCAGGCCTGGTGAACGCTCCGGTCCTCGCTGTGCCCACCAGCGTGGGTTACGGTGCGTCGTTTGGTGGGGTAGCGGCGCTGCTCGGCATGTTGAACACCTGCTCGCCAAATGTTTCAGTTGTGAACATCGACAACGGCTTCGGCGCAGCCTGCATTGCCTCACTCATCAATCGCCTTTGAAAAGGCGCGCCGCTTGAAAGAAAGCGAGACGCGTCTATTCGGCTCAGGATCCGGATGAGGCGCGGGTCAACCTGCCTACTTCGTTGGCTGAACAATAATGTTCTGCGGCTTCTCGATCGTATAAGGCGAACCTTGAGCTTCACTGTAGCTCGTCGGAGTTATCGTGAAGACAAACAGCTTGCCGGCGGTGCGGCTTATTGCGTATAGGTGGTTCTGGTTATCCCAGAAGAATTGGTCGATCTCATCCTTAGTAATAAGCCCGGTGTATGGTTTGATCGGCTCGCTGCCGTTGAAATGAAATATCTGCAGTCCGCCCGTCCCCCCAACGGCGAGTAACTTGCCCGATGGAGACATATTGAGATCTTTCACATCGACGACGGAAGTTTCCGGCATATTGCTGTGGGTACTTGTCGTGATCAGGTTTCCATTGGCTTCGGCTGTAAATGTGGCAAGCGTGGGCGGTCCATCCGGATTGAAGGTCGAGTTGTTGACGGGCTGCATCGAGATGGCAACGTGGTTGGTTGGATCCGCCGCTGCCTGCGAAGGACAATAAAAGGTCCCCGCCGGCGGCGTAGGAGGTCTGGCCGACACGATGGCGCTCAGCGCCCCATTTTCTGAGCGCTTGTATCCCCAAATCCCCCAATACAAGTCTGCAAGACAGGATGCCGTGTAAGCATACTCATTGCTGCCAATGAACGTTGCCGGCAGAGAGAGCCAGTCGTTGGCGTTATTGTTTCCAGCGATATCCAACCCGCCCGTAGCCTTATCAACGGGGAAGTTCTCATACGTGTTGTTGTTGCAGCCGCCTTCGGCATACCCAAGGCCGTATAAAGACGTCCCGGTATGGTCGAGAAACAATTGGCCGACTACATCGCAATTGTCAGGAGATTCAGTACCCGTAGTTATTGCATAACGAAGCGCGCCATTGGATTCGATCCGGTAAGAGTCAATGTTAGCTCCGTAACCGTCCACGGCGAAGAGAAACTTTCCATTCACCGCCATGCTGGCGGCATTCTCCTGGAAGGGCGAGCCGGGAATCGAGGTAAGCTTCCCATTGGGTGCCGCGGCATAAGCTCCTATCTCATTTACGCTGCCGCCCGGGACAGTGCTCGACACATATACATAGGCAACAGGGGAGTCATTTGTCGAAGCATGGAGACGATCTTCAATTGGTGCGGATGCAGTTTGGGCGAATGCCTCGGCGGACAGGGTTAAAGTTACATAAAAGGCAAGCTTTAGGTAGTTTTTCACGAGGCAACTCCAGATCTTCATGTAAATACACTGTTAACAGTACTCGGTCCGACTTCGATAAGCTGACCGGATAATACTAGCGGAAATTATTGCCCCAGCCAAGTTAGATGCAAACTGGGCGCAAAAGGTAGTGTGAATGCCCCAAAGCAAGTTAGTCGAAGGGAGTTAGCTGAGCGGATCCAAGGATCGGCGCTAAGGCTCACAGTGACTAACGGGTGCCATAGGGCTTGCATTTAGATCATCGAAAAAACAACGCGAGGCTTGCCGGGCGCTTTTTCCCAGGTTTCCTCTACCGCGGCGAGCGGTACGACCCTGGTTACAATCTTTAAGCCTGCCGGCTGAACCGCTTCAAAGACGCTCTTGATTGCTCGCAGCAGAACCGAGAGGGGCACGCTCTTTACCCCGCTGCCCATAAGCATGATCGCCGAAGAGCGAAGTGCCGCACCTGGCAGATCGATGTTTGCCTCACGGCTGGCTTCGCCGACGTGAACAAAGCGGACAGGTGTACCGTCCTCGACAGCCTTGGCGATTGTCACGATTACCGTCTTCGCACTTTCACCCCATAGATAATCGATGACGACATCAATGCCTGAAGCAAAGACCTGCTTAAGAGCATTTTCGTAATCCCTGGCGCCAGATGGGTGCAATGTGCCCAGTTTGAACGGAATGACAACGTCGGCCCCAAGCTGCTTCAAATCTTCAAGCTCCTCCACGTTGCGGCCTGTCGCAATTACCTTGGCCGCCCCCATGTACTTCGCGAGTTGCACGGCAAGTCTGCCGGCCGTCCCCGTCGCGCCATTAACCAAAACGGTTTCTCCGGCCACTAGGCGAGCGCGTTCCACGAGAGCGGCCCACGCAGACATGCCCGGATTAGCGATGGCGGAGGCAGTGATTTCATCCAGCGAGTCGGGAAGCTCCACACACTGGTCAGAGCGGACAGGACAGAACTCGGCCAGGGCTCCGTATGGAGGTCTCGGTAAAGCAAAATAGACTTTCCGCCCATCCTGCGTCAGGCCAACGCCATCGGCTCCGGCAACCGCGGGAAAGCCTCCTTCCGAACTGTAGTGCTTTCCCGAAGCCCGCGATCTTGAGAACTGGCTCAGCGCAGACGCTCGCACTGAAATCAGTTCTTCGCCTGCCTCTGCAATGGGCGCGTCGAAATCGCCGTAGACGGGCGCCTTTCCCATTGCGGTCACAACTGCTGCTTTCATCACATCTCTCCTTTCGGTCCGTAGTCGAAGCCGATTCTGTTTGATCGATACCACCGGCGCTATCGGGACGGATTGGAGTTGATTCTGCACGGTGCGAGGCTCAAGAACCGCGAAACGCAAGGCAGAGAGGCGCGCGTCAATGAGACCCGGAAGACAGTTTCATCTTTCGTTGCCTATTCTCTTGAAACAAGTCGGCGTATGTGTCAGGAGCCGCCGGCGGCCGCCCCTGCTTCAGCCACCGCATGGTCCTGCGCGCCGGAACCGCCGCTGACTCCGATCGCACCGACAACCTTGCCATCGCGCTTGATGGGGATTCCACCTGCAAAGATCATGATTTTCCCGTCATTCGACGCGTGGATGCCAAAAAACTGGCCGCCAGACTGCGAGTGTTCAGCCAGATCTTTGGTGGCGATGTCGAAGGCGCGTGAGGTGTATGCCTTCTTGATTGAAATGTCGATACTGCCAAGCCATGCGCCATCCATCCGAGCATGTGCGATGAGATTGCCGCCCGCATCAGCGACTGCGATATTCATGGGCTGGCCGATCTCTGCAGCTTTTCCTTCGGCTGCCTCGATGATCTTCTTTGCTTCCTTGAGTGTGATCATTTTTCTCCGTCCTTTATTTGTGAACTCTATCAAATTGAGATTACCAAAGCGGAATCCAGCCGCGGAGAAAATCGGCATTGCCGTCAGCCGGATTCTCTTTGAACCATCCGGCTGCCTCCTCACTTCCTCGGTGCGACCTCGTACAAAAACACAAGCTCCGAACTTAAGGGCTCCTGCAAATGCAACGAAAGTCCAGCGCCCATCAACTCTTTACCTGTGGCCTCGCGGTTCGCCTGGCTACCATCTTCAAAATGGAGCCGGTAACGCTTGCCGGCCTCTAATCCCGCCAGAACAAAATTATGCTCCGACTCCTCCGCAATCGATCCGCGAAAAACAAACACCACGCCCTTGCCACGCGTCGGGTCCCAATCCTCCATCCCGTCCCAGTGCACGCCATCCGGCCGGGCCGAGACATGATACAGCCGTGCATCGCGAATCAACGGCCGTAGTTCCTTTTTATAGAGCGCAAACGCCTTCCGCGCACTTTCGTGCTGCTCAGAACTCCACGCAGTCGTGTCCATCATGATCGTCGTCCAGCCCATCATCCCGCTGCGCAGCATGTAGAGAAAGTTTTCCGGCTTCGGCGTTGGCCATTTCTCCACATAGCTTTCCAGCATCGCCGCGGGCAGCACATGGCTGGTGTCGTAGAAGGCGCGCCGGTTCGAGAGAGGATCGTAGGTGTCGGTGATGGAGAAATAGTCCGCGTGGGCCGCCGAGCCGAAATCGACCATGCGCCCGCCGTCGTTGCAAACCTCAAAGAGAAGGCCCGGATGCTCGCGCCGCGTCTGCTCATAAATGTCATAGTAGGCGCGGACCGCGTGGTAGCTCACGTCAGTGGAGTTCGACGCCAGCACAAAGTCCGAGCCCCAGTCGTGAGTCACTCGCATCGTGCTATGGTCGGGCGGAGCATGGGTATGATCTTCGCGGACGCAGCCCTGCGCCACCAGGTAGCCGTCGTGCTCAAGCATGTCCAGGTGATAGTCCTCAACAATGCGCTTCACTTCTTTGGCTGCGTAGTCGTGCGCTGCGGGAACGCCGATGTCGATCGTCTGCCCTTTGAAGTCCTCCGGCTTCCAATCCGGCTTCAGATCCGTCACCATCCAGTCGCGGACTATGGGATCGCGTACATTCAAGGCTCCCGGCGCCGTGTCCAGCGCGGCCTGCGTCCAGTCCGTCCAGATGCCGAAGCGAAGCCCCTGCCGGTGCGCCTCATCCGCAATCGCCGCCAGGCCGTGAGGAAACTTCGCGGGGCTGGGATACCAGTCGCCGACTCCGCGGAACCACCCGGCATCGATGTGAAACATCTCCAGGCCCAGCTCTTTCGACTCTGCAATCATCTTGACCGCCAGCGCCTCGTCAACCGCCATGCCGCTGCCCCAACTGTTGTTCACCATCAGCGGATATTGCGGATCCTTCCAGGTCATCGGATTGCCGAGCACCGCACGCACCCATGGGCGGAGTTGATTGCCCGCTCCATCGGGGCCGTCGTCAAACGCCCCAAGAAAAACGATCGGTGTTTCAAAGCTGCCGCCCGGTTCCAGCCGTGTCTTGAACGGGCCCGGATCCGGATCGAGCCCCAACACGCTTTT
>Ga0206828_1066_pt1 | contig 17932 bp, 8 predicted proteins | sample Alteio_BWOrgCont_78_FD_152858 | JGI IMG/M metagenome (GOLD analysis project Ga0206828, IMG submission 152858) | Enriched cells from forest soil in Barre Woods Harvard Forest LTER site, Petersham, Massachusetts, United States -... | ecosystem: Environmental > Terrestrial > Soil > Temperate forest > O... | reverse complement strand
TGCGTGCGGCTGGGTCACGTCATCGACGTTTTCGGTGAACGGGGAAGCTGGTAGGCGCGGACTTTTTTTCTTAAAGAGCGACGGACAGCGGACGGCCCTGGAAGGTCACGGATTTCAAGGTGTCCGATCCGGCGAGTCCAATTTTCAAAGAAAGCCCCTGAGGCTCGAGGATTCGAGAGCCCGCCGCGAGATGTAGATGGAGATGGCGGCTTGCGTCATCCCAGTGCATCTCAACGAGCGTGAACTCACCGTTGCGGAAATTGAAAGTTTCGCCGTCATCCTGATACAGAAGTGAACTGCCATCGGCGCCAGGGTAGACGGTGATGGTAAGGGGCTCGTCGACCGTTTCTCCGGTGTATTGACGGAGTGGTCCGGTGGGGATGCACGCTCCGGCGCGGACGTAGAGGGGAATCGTGGCCAGGTCGACGTCGCGGGTGATTTCTCGGCCGCCCGCCTGGCGTTGGTTGGTCCAATAGTCGTACCAGACGCCGCTTGGGAGATAGAGCGGGCGGGTAGTGGCGCCTTTCTCGACGACCGGCGCAACCAGAAGATCGCGGCCGAATAGATACTGATCGCCGCGCGCGACCGCGGCGGGATCTTCGGGGTCATGCAGCCACATTGCACGGATGACGGGCAGGCCCGTCTTGCATGTTTCGCGCACCGCGGAATAGATATACGGCATGAGCCGGTAGCGCAGCTCGAGATATTTGCGGCACACCGGCTCGATGGCCGGGTTGTGCAGCTCCGCGGGCGCCGGATTGTAGCCCTTCGTTTCCGGGTAGCCGATTTCGCCGGTGTTCCATCCCCACGGCAGATGGAGTTTCCAGTCGCGCCCATGCGACCGAAAAAGCGGGCAGAACGCGGCGAACTGGAACCATCGCGCGAAGAGCTCCCCCGTGTATTCATCGGTGGGAATGAAGCCGCCGATGTCGGTTCCCCAATAGGGCATGCCGCTGAGGCTGGTATTGATGGCGTTGGGGACGTGGGTCTTCAGCGTCTCCCAGCGCGAAAGCACATCGCCCGACCACAGAAACGCCGCGTAGCGCTGCATTCCCGCGTACGCGTTGCGATGCAGCGCGTAGACGCGCTGGTTGGGGCGATAGAGCTGCTGGCCTTCGAAGTACATGCGATTGCGCGCGAGGCGGGAGGGCGCGTCGAGTCCGTCGCCCTGATCGGGCCACCATCCGTCGACGCCGAGCTCGGCGAGCGGTCGATGCGCGGGCCAATAGCAGGCGACCTGGCGATCGGGAGGCCAGTGGTGGTCGGCGGTTCTACCGGTGGGCAGCGGCGCGGCGGTGCAGGGATCGTGAACTGTGCCGGTGAGCCGCTCGCCCTCGAGCACAACGTGCAGCACCACTTTGAAGTGCTCGTCGTGGAGCTGCGTAATGGCCTGCGGCGGATCGGGAAAGGCGCGCGGGTTCCAGGTGAATTCGCCGTTGTCGGTGTTCCAGCCGTTGGGGCAAAAGCCGGTGCCGAGATAAATCATGGCGTCGCACGGTAGCTTCTTTTCGCGAAAGGTGCGTGCCTCGGCGAGGATCGCCTCCGGCGTATCCAGAGTGCGGTGCGATTGCTGATAGCCAAGCGACCAGAGGGGCGGCATTTCCGCGTAGCCGGTGATGGAGGCGAATTCGCGCAGGATGGCGCCAGGCTCATCGGCCATGATGACGAAAACATCCAGCGGCAGAAATGCGCTGCTGGTGAGTGCGCGCAGGCGTCCCTGATTGCCGTTGAGGTCGAAGGCGCCGAGCGGCGCGTGGACAAACAACGCCCATCCTTCGGTTCCAATGAGGAACTGGATGGGGACGCGCGCGCCATGGGTGCCGAGATGATACCCGCCCTGGCCGCTCACCATCCCGTCGGCGTCGCCGCGGCGATCAAATTGCGGGCCGCCCTGGCCGAGGCCGAGCAGCACGCCGTTGCCGGTGTCAAAGCGCAACTCAGAGGATGCGGGATCGAGCGTGAGATGCTGCACGAGCTTTGCGCCGGGGCCTTCGATCAGGAACGAAAGCAGATCGCCTGCAACCGTAACGCGCAACTGACCGCAGCGGACCGTCCGGGAACCCGAGACACCGCGCAGGCGGGCGGCTGGAGATTGCACAGATGTATCAGCGAGAGCGCCGTCGGAGGGCAGCGGGATGGGGTTGCCATCTTTGAGAGGCTGCACGGTGATGCGCACGGTGCGGGGGCTGACGGAGTAGAGGGAAATTTCGGGCTGGTCTGCGAGGGAGGCGGCAGGTAGCATGGCCGCTGCCGGCCGCGCGAGCGCCAGTGTGCCGGTGGTGAGCAAACCTTTGAGGGCAGCGCGGCGCGTCAACGAGTCGTGCATCCGGTCGTAGTTCCTCTGGTGATTCTGACCTTGGTCAGGGCTGCGGACTTGCGCCGCGAGCGGGCGCGATTGTGCTTGCCCGGCTCGCGGATTTTCTCGTCTTAGTCGTCTTAGGTCGTGATCGTGATGTTCTTCAGGTACACGGAGTAGCGCTCGTCCATGATCTGGTTGAGCGGGACCATGGTGTGGGTGGGACCGCGCCCTTTGGTGTGGAAGCGCAGCGGATACTGCGGCGACGCTTCAGCCTGCTCGAACCACACGGTGTCCGGGGCGACCGGGGCAGGGGCAACGGGCTTGCCATCGGGGCCGCGATGCATGCGTCCGCGCAGGTCCACGGTGGGGATGGGATAACCGTCGTCAAAGCCACGCGGTCCGGAGCCGCCATAGATCATGCCGGTGGTCAGGCCATCGGTGCCCAGCAGCGCCGCCAGCACGAGAGGTCCGTACATTGCGGCCTGCACCTGCTTGTCGTCGGGCGTGGTTTCAATGCGCAGCGTCAGGGGCAAGTCGATGGCGACCACGTCGCCGGCCTTCCAGGGATGTTCGAGCCGGAGGTACGTCGACGGTGTGGGCGTGATGCTCTGCGGGTCGCCATTGATGCTGACGTTGACGCCCTGGGTGGCCCAGTAGGGTATGCGAATCTGCAACGCGGTGGGCGACGAGGGCGCAGCGTCTACGGTCAGCGCGATACGCTCTTCGTAGGGAAACTTCGTGGTCTGGCGCAGCTTGAGGCCGCGGTCCTTCCAGTCGAGAGTCGATGGGATGAAAAGGTTCACATAGACGGAATCGTCGTCGTGGAAGTAGATGGAGTCGGTGAGTTTGGAGTATTCCTCGGAGCCGGTTCCCGTGCAGCACCAGAAGGCGTCGAAGGGCGTGCCGAAGGTTTTGTACATCCCCGGCTGCAGCGAGACGTAATACATCAGCATGCCGTTGCGGTCCTGGGTGCCGTAGCGCACGTTGATGAGCAGCCGCTCATAGTAGTCAAAGAATTTCGGGTCGGGATTCTGGCCGTACAGGTGGCGCGACAACTTCATCATGTTGTAGGAGCAGCAGCACTCCTCGGCTGCCGGCCCCAGCTCGGTGGCAATGGCGTTCGGCGCGTGCCACATTTCCCCATTGCTGGTGCCACCGGTGCAATAGGCGTGATGATCGGTGACGATGCGATAGAAGTTCTCGCTGATTTGCCGGTAGCGCGGGTCGGCGGTCAGCTCGTATCCGCGGGCAGCGCCGATGACCTTGGGGATATTCGTATTCGCGTGGTTGCCATCCAGCTTGTCGTCGCCCGCGGCAAGGGGGTCGAAAATTTTGTGGTGCTCGAAGCGATAAGCAAGGTCGCGGTATTTTGCGTTGCCGGTGATGCCGTACAGATTGAAGGCGGATTCCATCATGCCGCCTTGCTCCACCAACAGAACGCGCTGCCAGTCGTCTGGCGCAAAGCTGCGTGAGTAGGTGTCGGCCCAGTCGGCCATGTGCAGTGCCATATCGAGCGCCTGGCGATTGCCGGTGTGCTCGTACATGTCGATGAGGCCGGCCATGATCTTGTGGTACGTGTAGAAGGGCGCCCAGACACGCTCGTGCTTGCGCAAACGGTCGTAGAAGTCGGCAGGGTAGGCGCCGAGATAGCCATCCTTCGCCTGGCATGCGGCGAGCATGGTGACGAGCTCGTTCCCCTTGGCGGCAATGAACTGATCTCCGGTGCTGGCGTGCATCAGCGCGCACGACGAGAGATAGTGGCCGACGTAGTGGCCGCGCAGTTCGCAGTCGGGCGCTTCCCATCCGCCGAGTGGATCAGCATCGGAAGCGATGCCCGCGGTGACGCGGAAATTGTGCGCCAGGCGCTCGTTGGGCAGGGAATAGAGGTAGCTGCGATTCAGCTCCATCGTGTCCTTCCAGAAGCTGGGCAGCAGGCGAACCTCGGGCATGGAGAACGGCTTTGCCTTCCACTGCACCTTCGCGACGGCCGCATTGGTCAGGGTCTGGTTCGCGGTGTCTTCGGCAACAGCGGGCGCGGCGGGCGTTTTCTTATTGCCCTTATCGGCGAGGGCGCTGGCTGCGCCGGGCAGCAGCGCGGTGGCGGAGGCAACGGCGGCACCGCTGAGGAATCCTCTGCGAGTTAGGGTCCGGCTCATGGTTTTCACCTCATCTGAAGGGGCTCGCGCGGCGCGTTCAGCACAGGACCCTTCTGTAATCATAAATACAATTTCGTGTACAAACGACCATCCGACGCCTGGGCTACATTTGTCAACTCATGGTCGCGACGACCTCAAACTTTCTCTGAGAGCTGGTTGCAAAGACAGCAGCATCGCCGTGACGTTCGCCGGGCGCGAGGTTTTTCCCATTGGCCGTCAGGCTAGCCAGAGACTTGCCAGGCGGCAGGCGAAAGCTGACGTGTAGTTCGTGGGGCAGCTCTCCTTGCGCGGGAAATGCAATGTTCGCGACGAGCTGATTCTGGCCGCGCGCGGCGAGTTTGTAATCGACGCGGCCCCATCGAGTGGGCGCCTGCTCCAGGGCGATGGGCTTGCCGGACGCGATCCATGCGCGGGGCAGCGCTCGTCCGAAATAGAGCCGGTCCGCGTCGGGGTCCTCGAAGACCAGCATCCAGCGCACCAGGAGCGGAATGGTTTGCTGCGCGGGGATACAGAACAATGCGCCGTCACCGGTGATGCCGGAAACTTCACCCGCGGTCCAGCTGCCACGCGAGTGGTCATGATAGCGATGCGAGTAGAGGAAGAGGATGTATTCCTCAACGCGGTCGAGGCGCAGCAGGGCCTGTGCGTATCCATAGGAGATGAAGCCGAGAATGTCGCGGCCGGTGGGATGCGGCGGCTCCACGTTGGCGACAACCCCCAGCGTGGTGGCGCCGTAGGCACGCATGCAGTCAATGACCAGATTCGTATGCTCGTCAGAAAGGACGCCGGGCTGCAGCAATTCCGCGTACGCACGATGCGGCCATCCCTGTTCGCTGGGGTGCTCCTTCTGGATTGACTCGCGAAAAGTGAGGGTTGTGCCGGGCAGGGGACCGATGTAAGGGGGATTCTTATCACGTTTGGTATTCGCATCGATGCTCTTTGCGAGTGCCCCCCGCAATTGATCGCTGCGTCGCGACCAGGAGGATGCGAGGGCCTCCGCTCCGCTGAAATTTGCGCTCCGCCAGGTCTTTGCCATATCGCGCCAGCCGCGCACGGCGAAAGCGCTGTTGGAGAAATACGGTTTCCACCAGATTGACGGATCCGCCGTCAGGCACGAATCCGATTCGCACCAGCCGTGGATGAGGCCGTATCCGGGATCGGTGGAGGGAAGCTGCAGCGCCTCGTCGTGGAGTTCGGCGAGCAATGCCGCGGTGGCTTCGATCTTTTCGCGATGCTTTGCGAGCAGTGCGCGGTCGCGCGTGTAGTTGTAGTAGCGAGCGATGAGCGAGAGCGTGAGGCCGAACTGCGCGGTTTCCGGGCCGCGCATGTTGATCATTCCTTTGGCGTCGACGAATCTGGAGAAGTAGTTGTCGAAAATATCGCGGGCGAGGGTGAGGCGTCCGCATTCCATGTTCGCGTTAAACGACATGGTGAAGATGTCCTGGAACCCGTCGTATTCGGGGCCGTAGTAGTCGCGATCGACTGCGCCGTATTTCGGATAGACGCCGCCGGGGCGCACGATCTGCTCCTTCACGAAGGCGTAGGTGGCCATGTTGCTCCAACTGGGGTCGGGAAGCGTGACGGGCGCAACGTCGTGCATCAGGCGGTCCCAATATTCGGCGAAGTCCAGCAGGGCCTGATAAAACTCCTCCGCGCTGGGATCCTGGCGGCGCCGCGTGTACGCGGGATAGCTGTAGCCGTAAACGACCTTGAGAACTTTTCCATCATGAACGTGAGAGGTGCGATGCCAGGTCTGGACGATGAATCGATCTTTGGCGAGGACATCGCCGAAGACGACTGCCTCGTAATACGAACCGTCATCGCCGGGGAAAACTTTGCGCACAGCGGGCATCCAGCCGCCGACGAGGCCCTCATGACGCTTCTGCGCGCGCTCCAGGTTGAGTTCGCGGAAGTACTGCACGGGGTGATAGGTCCGCGTATTGCCCTGCGGATAAACCGGCATAGTGTCGCAGCATTCGCGGGTGCCGACGATAGTGTTCCACGTAGGCCGATAGCCGAACCCGCCGCGGTGCGTGGAGTCGATGGGAGGGGCGGCGCGGCGTACGTCGTCTTCGGAAGGGTCGCCGCTGGCCAGCAGTTTGTCGGCCAGGAGATCGCGGTCGGCGAGGCCGATGTCTTTGAGATCGAGGCCGAGGTGCTGCGGGCCGTCATCGGCAAACGTCGCTTCGGCACTCTTCGGCAGCACGCGCGCGGTTCCCGTTGAAGAGATGAAGGTGACGACTCCATCCCGCGTGCGCAGGTCTTCATAGACCTTCCACCTCGCTGCTTCTCGAGAAAAGGTACACAGCAGAGTGTGGCCTTCGACGGAAATTTCGCTGGCCTTCTGCGCTCCGCCCGGTTCGCCTTCAGGAGTGGGGGAGGGAACAGCTTCCCCGGCAGCAGATGCGAAGCTTCGCAGAGCGACAGCACTCGCCGCTATTCCTTGCAGGAAACGCCTTCTTTGCATCGTTCATCTCGACTTGTTGTTTGCGTTGCGGGGATCCAAATGCCGCAGCGGTGCGGAACATTCGGAGATACCTGGGGAGCCGAAAGTCACCCTCCCGGCCAGGGCAACCTTATACAGTAACGCAGTAAATGTATACAACCGGGGAAGGCGCATGATGGGTTCCAGGGTTCCGGCGGATTGGCAGGGTTGTGATTGGAATCCCTGAAGGTCGTGCTCGCATGCGGGGACGACGGGCGACCCGCTGAAAAGCGAAGGAAACGCCTTTAAACAGGCATCTTTACGGCACGAATGCGCTGCCGGCCTCGGCACAACTTGGCGCGCAACCAAACGGCGGCGGATGGCACTCGCATTCCACCACGCGCATCCCCACCGCCAGTTCCTGCGGAGGTGGATGTTCTGCGTCGTCTCGGGGTTCGCCTTGACAACGAAATACAAGAATGGATACAACTGCTTCCTGTAACTGAGATTCCCGGATTCCCCGACGGAAACGATTTTCCCAGAGGCCAGTAAACGTTTCCGAGCAGTTCCTAACCGTGAATCTCTTCAGAGCATGCTGCACAAAAAAAAGACAAAGGAGTAGTCCTCATGATGCTCGGCAGATTCACCATGCGCATCGCAGGTGCAGTCGTCACCTGCTGCTTCCTCGGCCTGATGGCCGCAACGTTTCAACTGCAGGGGCAGAATCTGTCAACCGGATCCCTCAACGTGACTGTTCGCGATCCCGCCGGCGCGGTGGTGAACGGTGCGAAGCTGGTCCTGAAGGATCTGGAAACCAACGATGTGCATACCGCGGTCAGCGGGGGCGTCGGGACCGTCGTGATTCCTTACCTGAATCCGGCGCGTTACAGCCTGACCGTGACCCGGGATGGGTTCAACAGCAAGGTGTATCCCTCCGTGACCATCCAGACAAATCAGGTGACGGACATGGATGTCGTTTTGGAGGTCGGCTCCGCCACGGAGACTGTGACCGTCTCAGGCAACACCGCTCCGATTCTTGATACGACGCAAAACGCCCTCTCCACCACGGTGGACCTGAAGCAGGTCAATCAACTCCCGGTTTTTGGCCGCGACGCGTTCTCGCTCGCGTTTCTCGTCCCCGGGGCCGTCGGCGTGAATTTCAACAACCTGCCCGGCGGCGCAGTGGATGTAAGCGCCAACGGTTTTTCCACGCAGACCAACCGCTTTAAGAGCAGCGGCTTCTCTGAGGACGGTTCGACCATTAGCAACCGCCTCGAAGACGTGCAGGAGATGACCGTGCAGACCAGCGAACTGGATGCGAGCCATGGCGGCACTTCCACGATGGATATCGGTTTTCTGACCAAGCGCGGGACCAATGACTTTCACGGTATGTTGTTCGAGGATTATCGCAATGATGCGATGAACGCCAACACCTGGTATAACAACGCCACCGGCCTGCCTCGCGGCAAGCTGATCATCGACGATTTTGGCGCGAGCGTCGGCGGTCCAATTCTTAAGAACAAGTTCTTCTTCTTCGTAAGCCTCGCCAATCTGCGTCAGCCGGAAAAGTCCACGGTGAGCACGCCGGTTGGCACACCGCTTGCGCTCTCCGGCGTTTATTCCTACATTCCCCAGGGGTCCAGTACGGTGGAGACGGACAACGTTCTGCAGGCCGGAGGCAGCGCCGGCTGTTCCACGTGCACTTCAACCGTTAACCCACTGATCGCACAGGATCTCTCCAACATCGAAGCAACCTATAGCGTTCCTGGCGCCACCATCTCCCATCTCGATCTGAACCACAACAACCTCAATTTCCTGAACAAGGGCTATCTCGTCGAAAAATTTCCCACCCTGCGCCTGGATTACAACCTGACGCAGAACTTCCGGCTGACGGGATCGGTGAATGAATCGAACGATTACAGCATTAATCAGGGTGGATATCAGGATCCGCCGTTTCCCGGACCGCTGTATGCCAATCAGGATTACAGCAATGTTACCCGAGGATACCAGGCTGTAACTGGATTCGACTGGAATTTGAAGCCTTCGCTGGTGAATGCTTTCCGCGTCGGTTATTTGTATACCGGCTTCACCTACAACTCGCAGGGAGTGAGTGCCCCCACGGCTGCCATGGCCGAGCAGGGGCAGGTGGAATTTGGCTTCGGTCTCAACAGCGGCGTGAATGCCTTTAACACCCTGAGGGGCGGTTCCCTGTATCCGGTCCTCGCGGTCAAGGACGATTCAACGTGGGAGCATGGGAAACACACAGTCCAGTTTGGGGTCGAGAGCGCTACGGAAATCGACCACTATTACAACAACCAGTTCGTTCCTATTTATTCAGTCAACGGAATCGCATCCGGCGATCCGGTTACCAACTCGCTGGTCAATTCGCTGTCTCCGAACGCCCCCAGCTCGGCGGTTGGCGACGTAGAAGGGCTGTACGCCACATTGAACGGCCGCGTGAACTACTATCAGCTGGGCCAGTTCATCAACACAAAGACCAAGCAGTATCAGCCCGGGATTACTTTCGACCTGCATGAAAGGCTGAATCAGACTGCGCTGTTTGCCGAGGATTCCTGGAGGGTGATGCCGACGCTGACTCTGAATCTCGGCCTGCGCTGGGACTTTACCGGAGCCTCGAAGGACGAAACGGGATTCTATACGCACCCGGACGTTGCCAATCTGTGGGGCCCCACACCGGTGGGAGCGCTCTTCCACCCCGGGGACCTGAGCGGAGTGCAGAGCCCGGTCGAAACTGCGTCCCCGAGCGGGTATGCGGCCACCTATGTGCATCCTGAGCCGAATGTTGGGATCGCGTGGAATCCCCGGGGAATGAATTCCGGAGTGGGTAAATTCCTTGGCGACGGCAAGAGCGTCATCCGCGTCAGCTACACCTTCAAGAACTACACGGAGGGCGCACAGAACTTCTGGAACTTCGGTTCGAATAACGGCGCCAACTACAATACTTACTTTCAGGACTTTCCCGTTCCCCCCAGCGGATCGACTCCGGGCGCTGGGTTCTTTAACGCTGGCTCCTTCATTCTGGGAGGCGCGGTTCCTCCGCCGTATTCCTCCTACCCCGCCCCCTTCAACACCACTGTCCCCGAATCGTATCTGGGTTTCACCGGAACGCCGTTCCTCACCTTTGATCCGCATATCAAACAGCCTTACGTCGAGTCATGGTCGGTGGGGTTGCAGCGCGAACTCTCGACGAACAACGTGCTGGAGGTGCGCTATGTGGGCAACGTCTCCCGGCGCCAGTGGCTGGGTGTGAATTACAACGAAGTGAATATCTTCGAAAACGGATTCCTCACGAACTTCAAAGCGGCACAGGCAAATCTTGCGGCCTCGGGAGGGACCAGCTTCCAGGGTTCGAATCCAACTCCGCTCTTCGATCAGGCCTTTGCGGCGACGGGAGCGTCATCGAACTACAGCAATGGGCAGTTCATTACCTGGCTGGAACAGGGCCAGGCCGGCGCCTTCGCCAACAACCTGGCCGGCAACCCCGGTTATCTCTGTTCCATGATCAACGCAGCCAGTTTCAGCCCGTGCGCGACTGCGGGCGCCACGGGAACCGGCACCTATCCCATCAATGTCTTTCAGGCGAATCCGTATGCGGCCGGAACCGGCATCTTTGAGATGACGAATAACGGCTATTCCAATTACAACGCGCTGCAGGTCGATTTCCGGCAAAGGCTGAATCACGGAATGCAGTTCGATGCCAATTACTCGCTGGCCCATTCGCTGGATAACAACGTGCAGGGCGACATCACTCCCGGCTTCTACGGCGGGAACGGCAACAATACCCCTCTGGGGCCCGAAGGCACCTACGTGGCCTCCAACAGCGCAGGCGCATATTACACCCTGCGGAATATGCGACTGAATTACTTCCCCAGCGCGTTCGACATTCGTCACGTTCTGCACGCCAGCGGAACGTACGACTTGCCGTTCGGGCATAACCGGCCCTTCTTCAGGCAGAATGCGATTGCGAATGACGTCATCGGAGGTTGGACAATCGGCACCATTCTGACCTATGAAAGCGGCACGCCATTCCTGTTCACCGGCGGCACCGAGACCTTCAACCAGAACGACGGCGGTGTCACGCTGACCGGTGTGACGGTGTCCCAGTTACAACACCAGGTGAGCATCCGCAAGGCGGCTCCGGGTTCGCCGTGGGTGAACCTGTTCAATTCGAAGTACTATGCATCGTCTGGCCAGGCCAATAACTCCTTTATCAGCCCGAACTTCAATGCGGGAACCATTGGCACCCTGATGTGGCTGCACGGTCCCAAATGGATCAATACGGATATGGCCCTGACCAAGGTGATTCCGATTCACGAGAGTCTGAACTTCACGCTGCAGGGCGAATTCCTGAACGTCTTCAACCATCCCGCCTGGACAGGCATGGACTCAGGCGTGCAGGACTATACGTTCGGCACCACAAGCTCGACCGCGAATAATCCCAGGAACATCGAAGTGCGCGGGAACTTCCAATTTTGATGTTGACCTACCTGAACAGTCATCGCCCGTAAGGGCGATGACTGCCTTTTTTTGCGTTCAGGAAGAAGACGTGCGAGGGGAGCACCGGGCGCGTCAGGTCGGTTCTGAGTTCGAGCCGCATGCCAGATGAGGAAATAGAAATATGAAGGTACGCCGGCTTACGAGCCCCGAGTGTGCAGTCAGTCGACAGCCGCGAATCTTTCTGAATCGACAACTCCTCCGGATCGACATAGCGCTCGCAGTCGTGATCGCGCTTTGCTCCGTGCCTGGGCGGGCACAATTCGGGGAGGGCCCGGGGCACCCGATTGGGACAGTCACGACGCGAGGCAAACTGATCGTTTTGACTCTGTACGAGGGTGTGCTGGGCAAGGTGAATATGTTCAATCTGTCCCATCACACCTTGCGGTTCACGCCGGAGCAATCTGGGTACCGCGTCGAGAATCTGCCGCTCCAGTGGGATGCGGACTTCGGTTCGGCGCTGGACGGTCCGAATGTGAGCTTGAAGAACTTCGAGTTCCCGTTCTCCGGCAAGAAGTGGAATGCGTTCTCAGTGGGTGTGACTGGGTCGATTGCATTTGGGGAGCCGGCGAGCGGTGCAGAGCGAGCAGGCCGCGGCGGCGCTGGCTTGAGCCGGAGCGGGGGGCTTTCTGTGGAGCGATTTGCCCTGCTCCAGGAAGCTGCCGCGGACCTGGTCAATACCGTTCCGGCGATTAGTGTTTTCTTTAAGCCGCGGATGTCAGGGACTCGCTATCTGAAAGAGCTGGACGATCGCGCGGTGATTACATGGAGCCTCACGGAGCCTGCCGGGAGCATCCAGGACTGGACATGGACTCCGACCGTGAACCGGTTTCAGGCGGTGCTGCACAAGGATGGATCGATCGACCTTTCTTACGACGATGTAGCCGCGCGGGACGCCATTGTCGGGATCTATCCGATGGTGACCGGTGGAGTCGAGAAGGATATCGAGACGATTTCGATCCCGCAGAATTCCGGGATGACTCCTGCGCTGGATATCAGAAAGATCAGGCTCAACGCCGTCGACGACCTTTATTTGAAGGTAAGTCTTGACACTGGCGGAGCACTTCCTCACGGAGACGATCCAGTGATTGCCGGGATTGGCTACCGCGTCTGCCTGAGCAAAAGGGCGCTGCCCAGGGGATGTTCGCCCGACGCGGGCGCAGATGTTGTCTGGACTGTTCAGGGATTTGGGCCGCGCCGTCGAGGCCCGTGGGGCAACAGCCCTCATTACGCTGCGTTTGGGGCGGGTCTGCAGCGGCAGGTCAAAATCGACGGAAGCGACTTGTCGATCCAGGGAACTCTACCCGAGGGATACCAGGCAGGTGAGTCGCTGTTCGTCAGCGCCGCGATGCAGGCGCCCGGCAGCCAGACCTGGGTTCAGGTTGCGCCGCACTCGTTCACGCTTGCGGGGGTGAAGAGTCCTGAAGTTCATCTTTCGTCGGTGAAGAGCCAGGACGGCGCTTTCCCGGTCGTGTTTGAAGCGTTCCACTACACGAAGCCACCCAGAGCCGAGGATCTAACCTGCTCCGTGATCAAAACGCTGGGTGATAAGTTTGATTTTCTTGCCTATTATTCCGATTTTCGCATTGACAACCCGGAGGCGGGCACTTCGAGCGATGGCCCTTTAGGCGGCGGACCCAACGGCGGGGCCGTCACCGGGATCGGAGCTGAGCAGGAAAGGCTGGCGGATTATTGCTCGAAAGGGCGTTTCCAGTGGCAATTCATTCAGCCGGTCTATGTTGGGTCCAACCAGATGCAGGAATACCCGCCCGCAGGCCTAACGAGTGCCGACTCGCACGACATCGGGAGTTACACACATCAGTTGGCGGAGCGCACCTCTAACGGGAAGATTCCTCCCTATGACTATGCCATGTCGCAGATCGGCCATGAAATGGGCCATCGCTGGGCCGCATTTGTTTCGGCAAAGGTGAACGGCGAGACCATCGATTTGGGGCCGGTTCACTGGGCGATGGGGCTGCAGGCGCCGGTTCCGTTCCCTTACCAGAGGCCTACTGAAGCTTCGGCCATGGGTGGTGGGGTCTGGCAGGATAACTTCGACGGAACTTATACGCAGCTTGACGATAATTACTATGTGCCGGCTACTGGATATTCCTATCTCGATCTTTATCTGATGGGGATGATCTCGGCGTCAGAGGTACCGGACTTTTTTATTCTCAGGAACCTGACACCTGCCGGGCACGATTCCAATGGACACAGGATTTTCAAGGCGGACCGGACCAAAGTCACGATTCAGGATGTGATTGCCGTTGAAGGGCCTCGGCTGCCGGATGTGGATCATGCGCAGAAGGGCTTCAATACGGGGATGGTTGTTGTTGTAGAACACGGCAAGGCACCAAGCCCGGAACTGGTTGAACGCACGAACGGGATCCGCGAGCGGTGGATCGACTACTGGACCACGGTCACCGGGCATCGTTCCACGATGACGGCAGAGCCTTAGCGAAGCGGTCCCAAATCCAATTGTCGGGCGCGCTTCAACCGTGAAGCGCCACCGATTCAGGGTGGACCGAATCAACGAGCATTCCACGGGTGCCCGCTTGCCGGTGCTCTTTTGACGGACACGGTGACCATTCCCAGATCGCGATCCTTCACTTCGGAATTCACCTGGCGACTCTCGTCCGGGTCGAGGTCGATGTGCTGGAACCTGCGGAGAGCGATGCCCGGCGCGCCGTCGACGGACGGGAATCTTAAGATACAGTTCGACTACTTCATCGCCTTCGATCTTGCCGGTATTAGTTTTGAGGATCCGAATGACGACCCTTTCGGCCTGCTGCAATAGATACGATTCAGCCTTTCGTCTGGTCGAATAAGGGGCCTAAGCCTCAGAAAGAGGAGTGATCGGAAGCTGTTTGACGCCAATCTTCCAACTCGGCCTGGTCATATGCCGGCGGCGAAGCCGGATGCCTGGAGAGCCGGTGCACGGAAGAGCAGATCATCGGGATACTAAGGCAGTATAAGGCCGGGGCGAAGACGGACATCATTTTCAGGCGACGCGGTGCGGCAATAGATCCTTTCGCTCTGGCACGTGCCAGTTTCGCAGCTTCGACCCGGCCCTCTCGGGTCACAATCGTTGAGTGGGGCCCTGACCTCAGGAAAGATTTCAGGAGATGCACGTGGAGTCAGAGTGCTGGGGCCGGGGTCGGCGGAGGCCGTTTCAACCGGACGGCGCACTTGAACGCGTCGGCTTGAGTCGGCCCTATCCCCATTCCTGCCGTAGGAAGACCAAGGTGAATCAATCGCAACCAAGAGTCGGACGCGGCCCCGTCGTCTTGTGAAAGCGATCGCTAGGCGACCAGGGATAGTTGTAACCCGGACTTCAACAGGCTTCCGGCCTCATCCGCCGCAATCGGACAGCTGAAGTAGTAGCCTTGCCCCTCCGCGCACGCGTGACGCCGGAGGAAGTCGAGTTGTGAACGCGTCTCGATGCCTTCCGCGACTACCCGGCGTTTGAGGCTCTTCCCAATATTGATCATGGCGCTGACGATAGTGACGTCTTCAGGGTCCGTCGTGATCTCGCGGACAAACGATTGATCGAGTTTGATCGTGTCCGTCCGAAAGCGCCGTAAGTAGGTAAAGCTGGAATAGCCTGTGCCAAAGTCGTCGATGGCCAGCCCCACGCCCATAGTCCGTAGCGCCTGGAGTGTGACTACAGCAGACTCGGCATCCTGCATCAACACGGTCTCGGTCAGTTCCAGTTGCAGATGGACGGGCTCCACTCTGGTGGCGATCAAAACGGCCCGAACTTCCGAAAGAAAATCGCGGGCGCGGAATTCAGTGGCGGATACGTTCACTGAGACAGGCACAATTCCAAGCCCTGCGTCGCTCCATGCTCGCGATTGTCTGCATGCTTCCAGGAGCACCCACTGCCCGATGGGAATCATCAAACCGCACTCTTCCGCAATGGGCAGGAAGCTTCCGGGAAACAGCATTCCCCGTTCCGGGTGTTCCCAGCGGATCAGGGCCTCCATTCCCGTAATCTGCCCTGTGTGAAGGCTGACCTGGGGCTGGTAGTGCAGCAGAAACTCGTTCCGCCCCAGAGCGTAGCGCAAATCTCCCTCCAGCAACAGTCGCTGTTGACCCCGTTCCCGCATATCGCGCCCGAAGAACTGATACCTGTTCCTGCCTTGTTGCTTGGCGTCATACATGGCAGCGTCCGCCGCGTTCATCAGGATCTCTGCGCCCTGTCCATCTTCGGGATAGATACTGCCGCCAACGCTCACATTGATATTGAGGCTTTTGTTGTCGATGACATGCGGGGCCGCTACCATTCTGACAATTTTTCGCGCGACACGGGCTGCGTCTTCCGCCCGTGCCAATTCAGACAGGAGTATCACGAACTCATCGCCGCCCAGCCGACACACGGTATCGCTGCGCCGAACACACGCCGTCAACCGCCTCGCAACGGAACACAGTACTTTGTCTCCTGTGGCATGGCCGAGGGAGTCGTTGATTCTCTTGAATTGATCCACATCGACGAACAACACGGCAAGTTGCTTGCCCTGGCGCTGTGCCAGTGATATGGCCTGGGCTAAGCGGTCGTTGAGCAGCATCCTGTTGGGGAGACCGGTCAGCACATCATGTTGCGCAAGGCGCGAGGTTTCAACAGAAGCGGCCCGGGCAACGGTCACATCGCGGAACGTCATCACGACCCCAATGACATCTCCGGCGTCGTCATCGAACACGGTTACCCTGTTTTCGATTCCGAATTCCACCCCGTCTCGCCGAACCAGCTTACACTCCGCCGCCGGCGTGGATTCGACTCGATGCAGGCCAATTGCCTCGGGAATGTCGAGGGCTGCGCCGCTGCTGCTGTCAACGAGCCGGAGAACGTCCGTAACCGGCCGCCCCATCGCCTCGTCCTGAGGCCATCCAGTCAACATCTCGGCCCGTCGATTCAAATAGGTTATGTTGCCGCGCAGATCTGTGCGAAGCACGCCCGCTCCGATCGAATTCAGCGTGGCGATCGCTTCTCTGCCCTGCATCGACACATCCTGCGCGGCGGGGTGGTCCGTCATGGCACGACCTGATTCGGCTGCGTTTCCCGCAATGAGCAGGACCGGGGCGGGGGCTATTCCCGTGTGCGTTGGATCGGAAGGCTTGCGCTTTGCGCTGGTCATCTGGCTTATCCACCAATGGCTACGCTGGTTTGGCTTGCTTGGCTGCCCTGGCGTGATCTGCCGCCATGAAGCGCAGCATCTGTTGCTTCAACTGCGCATCGACCTCGTCGGCGATCGTTACCACGGAGGAAAGCACGTCAGTGAATTCCAAATGCCTCTGGCTTCTGTGCAGCGTTGAAAAGATGGTGACCTGCAGCAAACGCGATTCCTCAACCGCCATCGCTACTGTGTAACCCTGTCTACTCCGCAAGTCTCCGTGGTGGGCCGCCGCTTCTGAAATGGAAGCGTTCGTTCCTTCATCCAGTCGCAGCCGTGCGACCACATCATGCAGAAGCTGAGGCAGATGGCCAGTGCGCTCCTCGAAAGTGAGTGGGATACACTTCAGATCAGGCTCCTGCTCGACCCGGACGAGCCATTCCTGAATCACGCTGTCTGCCTGACGTTCGAGGATATCCGCGACGATCCTGGAAGCCTCAACGCCGCTGTTTGGGCCGGTCATTCGAGCAGGTAGTTTAGACGTGACCATAGGATTACCTCTCGTATGTACACAGCTCTGAGTCATGATCACCCTTGTAAGCGACCCTAAAACTACGGTACCTGAGTGGCGGCTTGAGAGATGAGCAATATTGCTCACGTTGACCCGTGCCGTGACCTTTCCAGATGCCCGTCCCGCTCGTTTGTCCTGCCACGTCGGGACCAACACTACATCGCAGGGTCAGCACCTCTGTCGAGGCGGAGTCATAACCTAATTATCTTGAGAACGTGCATTCAATCCCTCGTGAGACGACTATGACTTCACGGACTGAGTTAACGCCGGTCCTCCGCATTCTGGCTAAGATGGATTTGGATGGAGAAATGTTTTCCTCTCTGCACGAGAGCAAACCTCATAATTTGCTTACCGCAAATCCAGGAGCTCCCGTACCTTCCTCACCAGATCGTCGCGACTAAACGGCTTTGTAAGAAATGCTCTTTCTGCTCCCGGAACGCTGTCCTGAGCAAATTCGTCAGCGGTGTATCCGGAGGTGTAGAGAACTCTTGTGTCCGGTCGAATCGACGCGAGCTTCTCGGCAAGCATAGGCCCGCTAAGCCCGGGCATGACCACATCGGCAATCATCAGAGGAAGAGGTCCCGCGTGCTCCCCTGCTATACGAAAGGCGTCGGTTGAATCGCCACAGGAGATGATCTTGTAACCAAGAGGTTCAAGAAGCATCTGCGTCAGCTCGCGCAGTGGCGTGCAGTCATCGACGAGGAGGATTGTCTCGCACCCTCCACGAAGTGGCCTGGCCTCGCCGGGTTGCATCGCAATCGGGGCCTTGTCGCACTGAGGGAAGTAGATTCTGAATGAAGTTCCGCAGCCCGGCTTGCTATCGACGACGATCGTGCCACCGCTTTCTTTCACGAT
>Ga0206828_1064_pt1 | contig 18517 bp, 11 predicted proteins | sample Alteio_BWOrgCont_78_FD_152858 | JGI IMG/M metagenome (GOLD analysis project Ga0206828, IMG submission 152858) | Enriched cells from forest soil in Barre Woods Harvard Forest LTER site, Petersham, Massachusetts, United States -... | ecosystem: Environmental > Terrestrial > Soil > Temperate forest >... | reverse complement strand
CCAAAAGACCTTGTTTTGGCCCTCAAATCGGGGTTTTTCGAGGGGCTCTGTTTACCACTGTGACAATAGACACCACTTTAGTTAATCTCTCTAAGTTATTTATTATAAGTTGCTTACCTTATTCTATCGACCTGAGCATGTCTCCTAAAAAGGGCGTTTTGGAGATTTTTTCGCGTATGGGGGGTGGGTAAGAACCGTTTCTGCCCTTTCCGATTTGCCGCATTCGAGACAATTGTGCGCCGACGGTGGGTAATTCTCTGCAATCGCCTGGAGCGACTCCCAGCGGTATGAACCCCTGAGCGTGACCGCTCAAGTCGCCCGGACAATTGGGAACGGCGACCCTGAGTGGTGCTCAACGGGGGCAAACCAATTCCCGATTTGGTCTAGTTCACAACCACCGTGAATGTGACCGGCTGCGCTGCAACTGACGGCGTTGGGCTGCCTGTGCCGGTAACGGTGAATACGTAGCTTCCGGCAGCGGTTCCCGGATTACTCTGAGTCTTTGTGCCACCACCGCCGCTGGTGCAAGCTGCCAGACTTCCCAATACCGCCAGCGCCGCCAGCATTCCCAGCATCGACCGCCAACTGCGCCGTCTTGAGGGGATGCCGAAGAACACCAGCAGTGCAAGCACCGCGCCCGCGCCCGTCCATCCTCGGCCCCTGCCACCAGCTTTGGGCAAGGCTAGTTCGCTGCTGGCCACGGCAGCGGTCGTATTGACCGTGAACGAGGTAGAAGAACCCATCGCCGCAGCGGCAGTGTTGAACACGCAACTTGGGGCATCGCCGGTGGTGTTGGTTGGTCCCGAAGTTTGCGCGCAAGCGAACGTGACGGTTCCCGCATATCCGTCGACTGAGGTCACAGTGACACTGTCCACAGCGGTTCCGCCCGGAGCAACGGTGGCGGGCGTCGAGGTCGCCGTGTCCCCAAGCATAAACGTAGCGTTCGGACCCACAACCGCGACCGCAACTACACCGGTCTCAGTTAAGCTGCCGGAACTTCCTCTTACCGTAACCGCGTAAGCGCCAGGCGTCGTATTGGCCGTACTCGCGATGGTCAATGGTGTCGTCGTTGTTACGGCTGTTGTCCCTGTCACGCTCACAGACGATGGCGGAGTGCAAGTCACCGGGCTGGTTGCGCCTGATGGCACTGTGGTGACGGCGCAGGTGAAGGCCACTGTCCCGGTAAACCCGTTCGCCGGCGTCACGCTGATCGTCGATGTGTTGCTCGTCGTTGCGCCCGGCGCAATGGCCACGCTAGTGCCGGAAACACTGAACGATGGGGTAGTAGTGGATGCCGTCCACGCGTTCACCACATTCGCCACGTTCAGCGAACCCAGTCCCGTCGCCAGATCATAGCCCGTGCCCGCGTCAACGCCTGCCAGAATGCCCACCGTATCGCCCGAGTACTTGGGAGTGCAGTTGGGAGACTTAATACCCGGTTGCTGGGTGACCAGGGTCGGAGTACCGGACGCGTCGCTGATTCCGCCATCCTTCGCGCCGTAGTCGCATGGCATTGAAATTGTGCCGGTATCGATATCGTTGAAGTAGCAGGAAGTGCTTCCGGATGTGACAGACTCTGCACTGCAACCGCTGTAGGTCTGATTGCCAGCCAGCGTGTACAACTCCACATTCGGACTTCCCTGCGAAGACCCGGCGTTCTGGTTGATCAGCGCCATCACGCCTGCCATGGCTGGCGATGAGACGGACGTCCCGCCGATCTCCTGTAAGGAGGACTCAGGCCCGACTGCCGTGGACGTATCGCAAGTCCCGTTGAGCGAGACACAGATCAAATACGCGCTGCCGAGAAAGCCGTTGGCAGCGAAGAAAGAGACGTCCGGAAGATCACGCCCACTGTAAGCCGAGGTGAGGCCAGCTTGCCAGGAGGGCTTGGCATGTCCGCTGGTGCATTTTCCAACCGTAGTGCTCGTGGTATTGGTCGAGCATGTGCTCTCTCCACCGCCGCCGCCCACTGTATCCACAAACCCGGAGATGTCCACCGGTTCACCACCGCTGGTGTAATTCTGGAACACAGAGATCGAATCGGTGGCAATAAATTCGCACGCCGTCTCTGCATCAATCACTGTTTTGCCCGTGTATTTGACGTCGCCCGCATAGGCTTCCAAGGTGCTCAACGCCAGAGGATTCGTGCAGGTGTCATTCCACGGAACTTCAGGCACGTAGCCCAGAGCATTGGCTCCCGTGGTTGAGCTGTTGCTTGCAGCCCAGTACGTTGTGGGTGACGAACCCCAATTGAAGTCCGTGCCGCCAACGGCCGTGTCGTACTGGGTCGAGGCAAGGCCATTCACCGCCAGCCCATACTGAGCGGACCACGGCGTTCCATACTGATTGTCGCTGCCGTCATCGCATAGGGCAGAGCCTGCATCGCCTGACGCAACAAAGACCGCAATGCCTGCGGTGGCCGCCGTCTGCCACAGGGTGTTATACATCGCGTTGCCCGAAGTGCCATTGAAAAGCTCGCACAACCCGTAGCTCACATTCATTACGGGTGCCGTCGTGTTTTCGACGATGTATTGCTCAGCGTCGAAGAGCGTGTCGTCGGACGAAGATGTCGCGCCGGCGACCACAAGAACGATCTGCGCGCCTTTGGCGACTGCTCCGGACCACTCTACGTCTAGAGTATTTTCGGTTAGATCACCGTCGCAGGAGTCTGAAGCGTTCGTGCAAACAGGATCTGTTCCGTGGACGATCTTCACCTTCGGCGCGTTGGACGAGGTATAGGCAGGCAGCCCAAAGGTACTGCGGAAGGTTGTTATATCCGAGAGGGTGATGTCGCTCGTTCCCGCAATGGCAATTGTTTGCCCCGTTCCGTCAATGTTGTTGTTCCACAACGGAAGCACGTTATAGATGGTGGCAAAGTCGTACGGCGCAACATCTTCTTCGAGCCCGCCTCCACCGTTGTCGCTGGCGAATTCAGGATGAGCCCGCGAAGCCAACGCCGCCTTCGCTGAAACCGAAGCGCCTTCAGTTGTGCCGGGAATCCGCTGCCACTTGCCCGCGTCGCGGTTGAATTGGACCTTGCTTCCCAGCTTGTGCATCGGCTTGGGAAAGAAGTTGTGCAATGCCTTCACGCCCACCACGGCCGGCAGGAGCGCTGCCGGAATCTGCGGATCGCTCATGTTGCCAATGTGCGCTTCGGCGCCCACTACAAGATTATGAATCTCGGTATGAAATGCGCTCTGAACCTGCCCGGCAGTTCCGCTGAAGCGAATCGTCATCCGATCCTTGCTCACCGCGTCCACTGAAAAACCATGTCCTGTGAGCCAGTTCGAAATGGTCTGGATGTCAGTCTGCGACGGGCCAAAATTCTCGCCCACCTGCGCAGGTTCAAGCCAGTGGTGGAAGTCCGGCGAGTGGGGGTCGTACTGATTAGCGACAAACTTGTCGAAAGCAGCCTGCTGCTCGGCGCTGCGGCTGAGAAGCATGATCAGGTCGGTCATCGGCAGACTCGGGCTGACCGGGCCGCGATCGTTCATCGCATTCGCAAGCGGATGCGTGTTTCCCTTTAGCGTAGTCAGGTTGCTTTCATCTATTGTGTTGACGATCTGAACGGTGGGTGCGACCGCCTGTGGTTTTGCAGCGGTTGCAGACAGCAGGATCACGGTCAGAATATAGAGGGGGATTGAACGCCGGCAACGCATGGGATTTTCTCCTGAAATCTTTCTTCGAAAACAACGTCCGAACTCACGCCAACTTCCGATTCCAATCAAATGACCCGCTGCGTGACTCAACCCGGACTGGATTCAGACTGAATCGTAGTTACCTCTTTCATTGAGGCGCCCAGGTCGATCTAAGGTCTTTCTGAGCCGGCTGCCAAAACCCCTGACAGGCCCGGTGTTAGATTACCTTGCTACGGGTTCTTTGTTTTGAAAACTTATGCCAGCGGGAAGCCAGGGAGTTATGAATGGATAGGATAGAAAGAGGTCTGGCGCCAGTAGAAAGACTGAGACGAAACCACCTCATTAGACGAGCTGAAGCCGGGAAGGTTGGACTGCGAGGGTAACAAAAGTAATCCGCATTCACTGTTCGGCTGAGGAAAACGTCAATGTGGAACCGCGCGAAGAAACTCCATGGTCCCGTCCGGGTCGGCATTAACTTGGTATGCCATCGGCAGCAGAACTAAGAACTAGGAACTGGCTCCGATTTGAGCGGATTTCAGCGCGGTTCCGGCCCGGTCAACAGCCGATTTAGAATCGATTTAGCTGCATTTTTCGCTTCATATGAACTGCTGTTACGGAAGGTAGCATTTTTGTTCCGTCCAACGGCAGATTACCTATGGCACCGTTCCCTCAAAAGATTTAGAAATTGCAATAGACAATTCGTCTCTCTATCGAATACCATACTCCTTCCAGTCGTCGCACTACGGAGTTCGCGGACCAAATCTGGGGCCAGCTCATCGTCCGTGGGATCACCGTTCAGCAGGATCTGGGCGATTCCGTCCAGTGAAAGGTTACCAGCATGACGCACTCCGATTCCGCGCTTTTTGATCGGGCATCGCGAGCTTTGGACGCCTTCCAGATCGAGATCCCTTCCTGGGGATTTGCAAACACAGGGACGCGGTTCGGCAAATTTCTGCAGGCCGCCGCTGCCTCAACCCTCGAAGAGAAGTTCGCGGACGCAGCCGAAGTAAACCGGCTCACCGGTTCCACCCCGACCATCGCCCTTCACGTACTGTGGGACCTGCCCAACGGTATCGGCGATGTGTCTGAAGTAAAAATACTGGAGAATCGTTTCGGCATTCGTGCCGGCTCGATAAATCCGAACCTTTTTCAAGATCAGCAATATAAGTACGGATCTCTTTGCAACCCTGACGGCCACATTCGCATGCAGGCGCTTGACCATCTTTTGGATTCAATCGAAATTGCCAAGAAAACAGGCTCGCGCGACGTGACCCTCTGGCTGCCTGATGGATCTAACTATCCCGGCTCTCAGAGCATCCGCAAGCGCATCAACTGGCTCGAAGAGAACCTTCGTGTCGCTCATGAACACCTGGCGCCGAACCAGCGCCTGCTGATTGAATACAAGCCCTTTGAACCGGCCTTTTACCACACCGATATTGCCGACTGGGGTATGTCTTCGCATCTGTCGCAGGCAGCCGGCCCGCAGGCCCGCGTGCTGGTCGACACCGGCCACCACTATGCAGCCCAGAATATTGAGCAGGTCGTTGCATGGCTGCTGCATACCGGCATGCTGGGCGGATTTCACTTTAACGACCGACGCTACGCCGACGACGACCTCACCCTTGGCTCGATCGATCCTTACCAGATATTCCGCATCTTCCATGAGTTGCAAAGCGCCGAATACGAAGGCGTGCCTTCCGATGGCGTGGCATTCATGATCGACCAGAGCCATAACCTTAAAGGCAAGATCGAAGCCACCGTGCAGACCGTCGTGACCGCCCAGGAGTTGTGGCTCAAGGCTGCCTTGGTCGACCGCGAGCAACTCGCCGTCCATCAGCAGTCGTGCGATATTGTGGCCGCCGAGGAACTGTTCCGCGGCGCCTTCTGGACCGATGTCCGCCCCCTCGCGGCAGCTTGGCGCAGCGCCCAGGGGTTGCCTGTCGATCCGATTGCCGCCCTGCGCGAAGGTGGATATGTGGAACGCGCGGCCCTGGAACGCGGCAGCCGCCAATCGGCCGTAAGCAGCTATGCTTGAAAGGGTTTATTCTGGTTGCAATCTGACAGTCGTTCAAATGCATCCAGGGAGATAATCGGTTGCCCAAGGCAAAGATCAAGCGCCTCTACCTGATTCCTATCCTCTCCAAGGCGCTCGATGTCATCGAGTTGCTCGAAGAGAACAACGCCCCCGTATCCCTCGAGGATGTCTACCAGAAGACCAGCATCTCCAAGACGAGCGTATACCGCATCCTCAAGACACTGGTGCATCGCGGCTATGTCGCACAGTCACAAAATGGCCTGTATCGGCTGGTTTCGCGCCCACGCCGCCTCCGCTTCGGCTTTGCTGTCCAAAGCGCGGATATGCCCTTTTCCATGGCAGTTTCTCAGAGCGTAACCGCAGCGGCAGCGGCTTCAGGCGTCGAATTGCTGCAGCTCGATAACCACTTCGACCCCGACATCGCAGTCCAAAACGCGGCGGAGTTCGTTGCCAAACGCGTTGACCTTGTCCTTGAGTTCCAGGTAGAGGAAGCGGCTGCACCGCGCGTGGCCAACATCCTCAAGAAAGCCGACATTCCGCTCGTCGCTATTGACGTTCCCCACCCCAACGCCACTTACTTCGGCGTCGACAACTTCGAGTGCGGTTTCGAGGCCGGCTCCCTGCTCGCTCAGCACGCCTTGCGCAAGTGGAAAGGCAAAACCGATCTGGTTCTCGGTGTTGGATTCGCCGAGGCTGGCAACTTTGTGCAGAGCCGCATCAGCGGCGCCTTCGACGGCATTCGCGAACGCCTCCATGAGATTCCTGCAGAAAGCTTTGTCCAATTGGAAGGCCGCGGCATGCGGCAGCAAAGCAAACAGGCAGTGAGCGAATTTCTTCGCGGCCGCCGCAAAGGAGAACGCTTCCTCGTCGCGTGTGCCACAGACTCCAGCGCTCTTGGTGTCCTTGATGCTGCGCGGGAAAGCGATCGCGAATCCGATTTTGCCATCGTCGGGCAGGACTGCATACCCGAGGCTCTGGAAGAGATGCGCAGCGGCAAAAGCGCCCTGATCGGATCAATCTCCCACGAGGTTGAAACCTACGGACCACGCCTCATCCAGATTGGCATCTCCCTGTTGCGCGGCTACACTGTGCCGCCTTACAACTACGTGCGCCACAAAGCTGTGACTGCGGAGTCGCTGTCTTCAAAGACTGAAACTGAATAGGGCTCGCGGCCTTACGGTTAGTCCGGCGAAAATCTGCCAAAACTTCTGATAAGAAATAGATTCCCTATTGTTATTGGCCGTGCTATCTTGTCTAGGCTGAAAAAATTCCCCGTAAAGTGGTAACTATGACTCAAGCTGCCGCAATTTCTAAGACCCTCAAGTTTCTAGAAGACCGCTGGGACCCGGCCGTAGCCGCCACGCTTGACGAGCCCGAACTGCTCCGCTACCGCTCCAACCTGCTGGGGTCCGATCTGCGCATCACCAACTTTGCCGGCGGCAATACCAGCTCTAAAATCACCGAGATCGACCCGCTCACAGGTTCACCCATTGAAGTTCTCTGGGTGAAGGGTTCCGGCGGCGATCTGGGCAGCATGAAACGCGCCGGCCTTGCCACTCTCTACCAGGACAAATTCCTGTCTCTCGAGCGCAGTTACCGGGGCGTGGAGCATGAAGACGACATGGTGCCGATGTACGCGCTGTGCACCTTCCGCAACAATCCCGTAGCCGCCTCAATTGATACGCCGCTGCATGGATTTCTTCCCTTCCCGCATGTCGATCACCTGCACCCCGATTGGGGCATAGCTCTGGCTGCGTCGGCCAACGGCAAGGCCAAAATGGAACAGTTCAATCGCGAGTTCGGCCACAAGCTGGTCTGGATTCCCTGGCAGCGCCCCGGATATGAGCTTGGTCTCATGCTTCGCCAGGCGATAAACGACAATCCTGACTGCGACGGCATCGTGCTGGGCGGCCACGGCCTCTTCACCTGGGGCCAGACGCAGCGTGAGTGCTATCTGAATACACTTGCGGTAATCGACCAGATCGGCCAGTTCATTGAGCGTCATGGGATTCAAAAAGGTCCATCGCGTTTCGGTGGCCAGGTGATCGCACCTCGCGAAGACCGCGCGCAACTCGCAATCAAAATCGCGCCCTATCTGCGCGGCCGTGTGAGTACGCAAAACCGCTGGATATCGAGCTTCACCGATGCGCCTGACGTGCTTCAGTTCGTCAGTTCGACCCACGCCAAAGATCTCGCCTTCCTCGGAACCAGTTGCCCCGACCACTTCATTCGCACCAAGATTCGCCCGCTGTTCGTTCCCTGGGCTGCGGGCGCGGATCTTGCTGCGCTCAAGCAGCAGATCGACACTTCGCTCGCAGAGTATCGCAAACAGTATGGCGACTACTATCACTCGTTCGCTACGCCTGATTCGCCCGCCCTGCGCGATCCCAGCCCCACCGTGGTCCTCATTCAGGGCCTGGGTATGTTTAGCTACGGCAAGAACAAGACCGAAGCGCGAATCACTGGCGAGTTCTACACCAACGCCATTCACGTCATGGAGGGCGCAAGCCTTCTTGCCGAGGGCGAAGTCGTGGGAACATTGCCGCAGTGCGGCGAACACAATGAACCAGCCAGCTTCAAAGTTTTTTCGAACTACGTGGCGCTACCGGCTATTGAAGCCTTCAAGATTGAGTATTGGGCCATGGAAGAGGCCAAGATTCGCCGCCAGCCTCCAGAGAAAGAACTCAGCCGCCGTATCGCGCTCGTAGTGGGCGGAGGTAGTGGGATTGGGCGCGAAGTTGCCCTGCTGGCTGCCGCGCGTGGCGCACACGTGGTGGTTGCCGACCGCGATGAAGCAGCGGCAGGCCGTGTCGCATCAGAACTGAAGTCGGTCACTTCGCCTGAGTTCACCACCGCAACTGCCGTCGACATTCGCAATCGTGAAGCAATTGGCAAAGCCCTTGACGCAACCGTCGCGGCATTCGGCGGAATCGATATCCTCATTAACACCGCGGCCATGTTTCCCTCCTCGCCCGATGGCGTGATCTCCGACGCTATGTGGGGTGTCACGCTGGACGTGAACGTGACGGCGAACTATCTATTGTCTGACGAAGCAGCAAAGGTGTTCAACGAACAAGCTCTCGACGCCTCGATTGTTCTAACCAGTTCAGCCAACGCCGTGGTCAGCAAGCGCGGCACCGAGGCTTATGATGTGTCAAAGGCCGCCGTCTCGCATCTGGTTCGCGAATTGGCTGTCGCGTTATCTCCACGCGTCCGCGTCAACGGCATTAGCCCGGCTACGGTCGTCAAAGGGTCAACCATGTTTCCGCGCGACCGCGTTCGCGCCTCGCTTACCAAATACAACATACCGTTTGATGACTCGCTCTCTGACGATGAGCTGCGTAATCTGCTGGCAGGTTTCTACGCCAAGCGTACCCTCACCCATCAGCCCATTGATCCGGTCGATTGCGCCGAAGCGATTCTCTTTTTAGCAAGTCCCCGCTCACGCTGCACCTCCGGCCATCTGATCCCTGTCGATGGCGGATTGAGCGAGGCATTTTTGCGTTAAACTCCAACAGAGATCCAACTGCCTCTATGCCGGAACCTGCACGTATTGCCATCGACCTGGGCGCCGAAAGCTGCCGCGTTTCCATGCTTCGCTGGCATCCGAGCGGGCCGCGATTCGAAATCGTTTATCGCATCCCCAACGGCCCGGTGCACCGCGGCAACACGATGCACTGGCCACTCGATACGATTCTGGCGGGTCTTGAAGAAGGTTTGCGCAGGGCTGCAGAAACCGCGACTGAAGGCATCGCCTCCATTGCCGTAGACGGTTGGTCAGTGGACTACGTGAGACTAGGGCCCGACGGTCGACCTCTGAGACCGCCGTTCTGCTATCGCGATGAGCGAACTGAGGCCGTCAAGCAAGCAACCGACAAGCGCATTCCGCCCCAGGAGTTCTTCGCGCGCACTGGCGCGTTGCCACATCGCATCAACACCGTTTATCAGCTGCTGGCCGACTCTGAGGCAGGCATTGATGCCCACGCACCATGGGTTATGCTGCCCGAATACATCCTCCGTTGGCTTGGCGGACGCCGCGTAGCCGAGCACACCAACGCCACACACACCGGCCTTGTAAGTCTCAAGACCGGTGACTGGGATGCAGAGCTCTTTCAACTGCTCGGGCTCTCCTTTGAGGCCGCGCCGCCCATCGTCCGCGCCGGCGCAGTCGTTGGTAAATTGCAAGGACCTTTGGCAAGCCTGGCCGCCTTTCGAGATACGCTGCTGATTGCCCCAGCCTGCCACGATACAGCCTCGGCAATTGCAGGCATTCCTTCAAGCCTCGATTCCACCCTGTACATCTGCTCCGGCACATGGTCTCTGGTGGGAACGCTGATCTCCGGGCCCATTACAACTCGCGAAGCTTTTGACGCTCACTACACCAATCTCGGAGCGGCCGGTGGAAGCCTGTGTTTTCACTCAATCGTCAATGGCATGTGGCTATTGAAGCAATGCATGGACGCATGGAGCGCCGAAGGGCGTGCATGGAAGATTGAAGACCTCATCGCACAAGCTGCCAAAGCAAGCTTTCCGGGAATCATTGACGTGGATGCCGAGCCTCTGCTGCTTGATTCCGGCATGCCGGAGCGCATCAACCATCAGCTTTCACTCAGGGGCTTGGCCACCATCCCCGACGTGGCCGGTAATGAGCCCGCCTTTGCCCGCGTCATCTTTGAGAGCCTTGCTGATCGTTACGCGATCGCGCTCGCCAGCCTGGAGCATTTGCTTGGCCGCAAGCTTGACCGCATTCACATCCTCGGAGGCGCGAGCCGCAACAAGCTGCTCACCGAGTTGACTGAGCAACGCACCCAGCGCCCCGTCGAAATCGGCCATCCGGAAAGCTCAACCATCGGAAACTTCGCCGTCCAGCTTGCCGCCAGCGAATCTAATGGCCAGCCAGTCGCCGCCGAAGCCATCCGCAAATGGGCTGCGGTGCTCTCCCGGAGCTAGCGAATCTCGGATGTATCAAAGATTGCAATCGTGCCACTGAGAGCGCCGGTACCTCGCTATCGCGGTATCATGGCATGTCTGGAGTGCAAGACACAAAAGGGAGACTTGAATGGACAGTGGAGCGCTGAAGTGTGTTCCGAAATCGATGAACGCGATCTCCCGGCGCGAGGTGTTGCGGCAGGGTTCGGCGGCCATTGCCGTCAGCGGACTGGGCAAGCTCGCATTAGGAGACTCTCGCCCGCAGGACGAACCTTCGACTGCCGGCAAGAGCAAGAAATTCCCTGACAAATTCCTGTGGGGATGCGCCACCGCCGGCTATCAGGTTGAGGGAAACAACTCCAACAGCGAGGTGTGGATGCTGGAGCGCTTACCCGGGACTCTCTTCAAGGAGCCATCGGGCGATGCCTGCGATCACTACCATCTGTATCGGCAGGACATTGCAATGCTTGCCGATCTGGGATTCAACACGTATCGCTTTTCGCTGGAATGGTCGCGCATCGAGCCAGAAGAGGGATTCTTCTCCAACGCAGAAATGGACCACTACCGGCGCATGCTGGAGGCATGTCATGCACATTCCCTGACGCCGATGCTCACCTACTCCCACTTTTCTCTGCCGCGCTGGTTCGCGATGAAGGGCGGTTGGGAAAATGAGAAAGCTCCCGACCTGTTTGCGCGCTTCTGCGAGAAAGCCACGCGACGCCTCGGAGATCTGGTTGGATATGCATCCACCTTGAACGAACCGAACCTTCCGCAACTGATGAATTGGGTTGAGCTGCCGGGCATCCTGGCAGGAATCAGCTTCGCGCGTGCGATGGAGATAACCAGGGCGAAGGTCCGCAAGCAGGTCAAATCGTCGTCATTCTCCAACTTGCTCATCAGCAATGGAAAGAAAGTGCGCGATGGATTGCTGGCCGCGCACGCCAAAGGGAGGGACGCAATGAAATCTGTGCGTCCGGATATGCCGGTGGGTTTTACTCTGGAGATTTCAGACGATCAGGCCGCGCCCGAAGACAGCCATCTGGATGAGAAGCGTGCCGAAGTATATGCACCGTGGTTTGAAGCGGCGAAGCATTGCGACTACCTGGGCGTCCAGACGTATTCGCGCTCGATCGTAGGAAAGAAAGACCTGCGCCCCGCAAAAGGCGCTGAGCTTACACAGACAGGCATGGAGTTTTATCCGGAGTGCCTGGAACACGTGGTGCGGTATGCAAGCAAAGAGGCCGGCGTGCCGATCATCGTAACGGAAAACGGAGTTGCTACCGAAGACGATACGCGGCGCGTCGAGTATTATCAGCGTGCGCTTGCAGGGTTGAAGCGGACGATTGACGACGGCATCGATGTGCGCGGCTATGTAGCGTGGTCGTTGCTGGATAACTTCGAATGGAACTTCGGCTACCGGCCAAAGTTCGGCATCGTGGCCGTAGATCTTGAGACGCAGAAGCGAACCATGAAGCCCAGCGCTACGTTACTCGGCGACATTGCACGTAGGAACGCCTTGTAGGAATTACCCCACCGCTTGCACTGCCCCCTTTCCGAATAACTCCTCCACCCGCTCAACCCAACCACGATCTGCGGAAACGCTCATACCTTCCGGCTCCAAAACCACCGCGTACTCGCCCTTCTTTTCCAGATGCAGCATCACTTTGCCAGGTCCGGGAGCCGCATCTGCCGCGCTCTTCAGGCCGGCGAACATCTCCTCCGTTGAACGGTCCAGATTGATCCTGATCCGCACACCACCCGGCAACTTTATCTGCACTTCTTCAAGCGCGACAATTGAGCTGATCGCAATTTTAGGCGCGGCATCGTCATCGCCCATCAGCACTCCTCGCACAATAACCGGCGCTTCCATCTTCAATTGCCCTTGAAGCTTCTCATAGTCCCGCGAAAAGCAGATCAATTCAATCTTTCCCGTCGCATCCTCGAGTGATGCCTGAGCATAGAGCTTTTGGTCCCGCTTGCTCTTTTGCACCCGCAGTCCCAACATCATTCCTGCCACCTGGATCTCATCCGCCGGGTCTGCCTGCGCGCCCCATCGCTTCTCGGGCGGCTTACGCTCCAAAGCTTCCGCGGTCGAAATTACACCTGTCAGATTCCGTAGCTTCTCCGCATACTTATCCAGCGGATGCCCGGAGACAAAGAATCCTAAAACCTCTTTTTCGTTCGCCAGCCGCTCGCCCTCTTCCCATTCCGCGACGCGCGGCAATTCATCGGCTTCGCGGCCTCCCCCGAACGCGTGTGCCGGCCCCTCATTGAACAACCCAAACAGACCATGCTGCCCTTGTGCCGCATCTTTCTGCGCCTTCTGCGCCCGCTCCATTGCCTTGTCAACGGCCCTCGCGAGCGCCGCCCGCGAGCCCAGAGAATCCAGCGCTCCGGCCTTAATCAGCGACTCAATGACGCGCTTGTTCATCACCCGCAGATCAACCTTCTCGCAAAATTCCCAGAAGCTCTTGAATCGGCCGCCCACCTCTTCGCGCGCTTTCATAATGGACTCGATCGCGTTGCCACCCACATTCTTCACCGCGGCGAGGCCAAACCGTATCGACTCACCCTCAGCAATCACTTGCGGCGTAAACTGCGCCCCTGAAACCTGCACATCCGGCGGCTCCACGCGAATGCTCATCTCCTTGCACTCGCCGATGTATTTCACCACATTTTCCGGCTTCGATGTTTCCGTAGTCAGCAGCGCGGCCATAAACTCCACGGGATAATGCGTCTTCAAATATGCCGTGTGATAGGCCACAAGCGCGTAAGCGGCCGAGTGCGATTTGTTGAACCCATACCCTGAGAACTTCTCCATCTGATCGAAGATTTCGCTGACAACACTCTTCGGATGCTTGAGCGCGGCCGCGCCGCTCAAAAAGCGGTCGCGCTGCTTAGCCATCTCTTTCGGATCCTTCTTGCCCATCGCACGCCGCAGCAGATCCGCCTCGCCGAGCGAGTAGCTCGACAGCACGTTTGCGATCTGCATCACCTGCTCCTGGTAGACAATTACTCCCAGCGTCTCCTTGAGCATCGGCTCAATCTCCGGCAGCATGTACTCCACTTTGCGTCGACCCCATTTGCGCTCGATGAAGTCGTCGATCATGGCCATCGGGCCCGGCCGGTAGAGTGCGTTGAGTGCTGTAAGCTCCTCGACGCTGTCCGGTTTGTAACGCCGCAAAATATCCCGCATGCCGCTCGACTCAAACTGAAACACTCCAGACGTCAACGCCGTATGAAATACCCGCTGGAACGTCTTCGCATCGTCCAGAGGAATCATGTCGATATCCAGCTTTTCGCCGCGGCTCTTCTCGATCAGCTTCACACAATCGTCAATCACCGTGAGGGTCGCCAAACCCAGGAAGTCCATCTTCAACAGGCCCATTTTTTCGACGGCCTTCATGTCGTACGCCGTTACGATTTCATCGTTCTTGGTCTTGTTCAGCGGCACCAGTTCGGTCAGCGGTCGCGGCGCAATCACTACCGCCGACGCATGAACGCCGGCCCCACGCACCAGGCCCTCGAGCTTCTTGGCCGTGTCGATCAGTTCCTTGGTCGTCGCGTCGTTGTCATACGCCTTGCGCAGTTCGGGCACATCCTCAAGCGCCTTGTCGATCGTCATGCCCACAGTCAGCGGAATCAGCTTGGCGATCCGGTCCACGTCGCCATACGGCATGTCCAGTGCGCGGCCGCAGTCCTTGATCGCCGCTTTCGCCGCCATGGTGTTGAACGTGATGATCTGCGCCACCTGCTCGCGCCCATACTTTCGCGTCACGTATTCGATTACCTCGCCGCGACGATTCTGGCAAAAGTCTACGTCCACGTCGGGCATCGTCACGCGCTCCGGATTCAGGAAGCGCTCAAAGAGCAGCGAATTCTGCAGCGGGTCTACATTTGTGATCTCCATTGCATACGCCACCAGCGACCCCGTCGCCGACCCGCGGCCAGGTCCCACCGGAATCCCATGATCCCTCGCATACTTGATAAAGTCCCACACAATGAGGAAATAACCTGCGTAGGTCATCTGCTTGATGATTCCAATCTCAAAATCAAGCCGCGCCTCGTATTCATGGATCGCCGCTCGCCGCGCCCCCCGCATCTCGAGCATCCGTATCGCCGTGTCCAGCCGCTTCTTGAACCCCTCCCTGCATACCTGCTCAAAGTAGCTGTCGATCGTGTGTCCCTCCGGCACCGCGAACTCCGGAAACGGATTGTCCACCTTGGTCAGCTTCAGATTGCACCGCTCCGCAATCTCCTGCGTGCGAGTCAGCACCCCGGGCGCATCCTTGAACACCACGCCCATTTCGTCCGCACTTTTGACAAAAAACTGATCCGAGTCAAATCGGAGCCGTTCCTTGTCGTGAACCTTCGAGCCCGTTTGGACACACAGCATCACGTCATGCGCATGCGAGTCTTCGCCACACAGATAATGCGAATCGTTCGTCGCCACCAAGGGGATGTTCAGCTCCCGCTCCAGCCGAAACAGCGCCTCATGAATCTTCTTCTCGTCCTCCAACCCCTGGTCTTGAATTTCGAGGAAGAAATTTCCCTTGCCGAAGATGTCCTCATACTGTTGCGCGACGCTCCGCGCCTTCTCATAGCGCCCCGCCATAAGCTCTTCGCACAGTTCCCCACTCAGGCACCCTGAGAAACCGATCAGCCCCTGCGCATGTTCCGCCAGATATTTTTTGCTGACGCGCGGCTTGCGATAGAACCCATGCAGGCTGGCCTCTGAGGTGATGCGGATCAAGTTCCTGTATCCCTCTTCGTTTTCCGCCAGCACTAATAGATGGTTGTTATCGTCACCCTCACCCGGCGCCCGATGGTCCTCATTTTTCGAGATATAAAGCTCGCACCCCAGGATCGGTTTAACGCCTTTAGCTTTGGCCGCATCGAAGAAGTGCACAGCCCCATAAATATTCCCATGATCCGTCATAGCGACAGATTTTTGCCCCAGCGCCGCTACCCGATCGACGAGCTTATAAACGTCGCAAGCCCCATCCAGCAGCGAGTACTCCGTATGCAAATGCAGGTGCGTAAATTCAGCCATAGTTAATCCAATTCTAGTCGCTGGGCCGCCTCTCCAGTTCGCCCTAAAGGTTGGTTGAAATCATGGCCATCTGAGGAAAAGCGGCCATTGAAAGCATGAACGGCGTTCAATGCTCGCAAGCGTTAGAGCCGGAACCTCATTGCATCAGCTCAAATCCCTCCAGCCGCAGCGCTTTCCTGTCTAACGTGAAAGTGCTGTCACAACCTGCCCACACTCCCAGGGCTCCAATCAGCGCATCGGCAAATGCGCCCCTTCCCTGCCTGAGCGCGACCATCGCCGTGAACACCTGCTGTTCGTTCTGAACCGCCAGTGTATCGGACTGAAGTATGCGCTCCAAAGTGTCGGCGATCTGCCGGGCTGGTAATTCATATACGCTGCTAAGAACCCACGCGATTTCAGCCATCGTAACCAGGCTGATGAAACCAGGGTTCTCCGGCGTAAGTCGCCGTTCAATGATCCTGGTTGCCTTTGGCGATAGGATCGGATCGTCCTGTGTGAGGTAGCGGATGAGAATATTTGTATCGAGCCCGTTCATTGCTCGCTCACCGGAGTTTGCCGCGTCGTCTGATGCCGGTGGACGCACCAGCCTTAATACCTTCGCGCATTTCATCCAGAGTCGCTGGCCGCCCGAGCCGCGATGAGACAATGCCCCGCAATGCCGACGTGGGCAGCTTGGGCAAAATCACCACGCTGCCGTCTGGATGCACAAAGAATTTGATCCGGTCTCCCGGTTTCAGATGCAGATGTTCCCGAATCGTCTTCGGAATGGTCGCCTGCCCTTTGATGCTCAGTGCGGATTCCATGAGCCACCTTTACTTTTCGAATAAAGTAATACCACAATGTGACACTAAAGTCAATCCCATGGACGCGGACCAAATGGCTTCCTTGATTCCACCCCATCACTTGTCCACGCAATCCACGGTAAAACACGTTAGCCTGATTTCGAAGAACTTGTTCAACAGGAGAAACCCGCCATGCTGGAGCTGAATCAAAGTGTCATTGTCATCACCGAAAAGGGACTGGTCTACGACGGCTACGTCATGGCGCGCGCCAGCGGCGAAAACGGCGCAGCGGCTTATCGCGTTGGCCTGGAAGGTGCTGGCGCCGGGCAACCGGGCCAGTGGCACAAGTCCAGCGATGTATTTGTACCCGAACCCGTCAAGGTGGAAGCTGAGTAGCCCCGGGCGTGCTCACTCTGGAACCTCCGGGCACAATGCTTCCGTTCGCGGTTTCGACGCCTGCCTGCAGCCTGGCTGCTCTATACTTACGCCAAGCCTATGCGCACGCATGTCTTCGTCTCCCTTCTGTTGTTCGCCGTCCCGGCCTTTGTGTACGGCCAGAATCCAGCCAAGCCAACTCCGAATATGACCCCCAAGAAAATCACCGCCACTGATGTTCAGAAGTCCGCCATCGTCATTGACACCCACGCCGACACCCCGCAACGGTTTGTCGATGAACACTTCGACCTTGGCGATCCTCTCAATGGCGGCAACCTCAATTTGGATTCCATCCACAAAGGGAACCTGGGCGCGGAATTCTTCTCCATCTGGGTCGAGCCCAACCTCTACAAGGGTCAGTACGCTCGCCGCACTCTCGAGCTGATCGACTCCGTCAAGCAGCAGGTCGCCAAACACTCGGACCAAATTGTGTTCGTCACTACACCCGAAGGCATCGAGTCGGCCCACCGTACGCACAAATTCGCGGCTCTGATGGGCATTGAAGGCGGCCACTCGATTGAGAACTCGATTCCCTTGCTGCGCCAGTATTACGATCTCGGCGTGCGCTACATGACGCTGACCTGGTCGAACTCGCTCGACTGGGCCGACAGCTCCGGCGACATCACAGACACATCCATCCCCCACACCAAGGAAGGCCTCACCGAGTTCGGGAAAGATGTCGTTTACGAGATGAATCGCCTGGGCATGATGGTGGATATCTCGCACGTCGCAGATCGCACTTTCTTCCGGACTTTGGTCATTACTCGCGCTCCCGTGATCGCTTCCCACTCCGGGGCACGCGCTTTGTGCGACGCGCCGCGCAACATGACTGACGACATGCTTCGCGCCGTGGCCAACTCCGGAGGGCCTACCTCAAAAGGCGGTGTTGTCCAGGTCAATTTCTTTTCCGGCTTCGTCTCCCAGGCCTATCGGGACGCCGCGAAGGCTCAGAAGTCCGAAATAGACAAGGCCGTCGCGGACGCCAAAGCTAAAGCCAAGGCCGAGGGCCGGGAATTCAAGTATGCCGATGAGGACAAAATCCAGCGCAGTTATGCGGACCGTATTCCACGCCCGCCGCTCTCTATGCTGATTGACCACATCGATCACATTGCCAAAGTTGCCGGTGTTGACCACGTGGGACTGGGTTCCGACTTCGACGGCGTGAGCGGCCAGTTGCCTGAGGGTCTCGACTCACCCGCTGACCTGCCCAAGATCACGCAGGCTTTGCTCGACCGCGGCTATTCCGCCGAAGATTGCCGCAAGATTCTTGGCGGCAACCTGCTGCGCGTCTTCCGCGAAGTTGAAGCAGTCTCAAAAGAACTGCAAGCCGAAGATAGACCCCGGATCACCGATAAACAGCCGTTCGACAAACCGCAGAAATAGTCGGACTCCACAGGCAACCCAGTTTCAAGACTGGTTTCCGGCCCGACAGCCCATTCTGGAGAGATCTAAATGAACATCGCCCGCATCCTGACCGTGGTCACGTTAGCCGCCGCTCTTTCCTCAACTTCGTTGCCTCTCCTCGGCCAGAGCGACTCGTCCGGCAAAGGTGCATCCTCAGACAAGGCCACAGAAAAAGCCGTCGAGAAGCCACTTCCGCTTCCGCCCGATTCAACCACTCAAGGTTCCGTCGATGTGGCTGGCC
>Ga0206828_1063_pt1 | contig 18606 bp, 16 predicted proteins | sample Alteio_BWOrgCont_78_FD_152858 | JGI IMG/M metagenome (GOLD analysis project Ga0206828, IMG submission 152858) | Enriched cells from forest soil in Barre Woods Harvard Forest LTER site, Petersham, Massachusetts, United States -... | ecosystem: Environmental > Terrestrial > Soil > Temperate forest >... | reverse complement strand
TGCGGAGGGATTCCAAATCGGTCACATCCCCGTAGCACAACTCCATGTTGGCGGTCGGCTGAAAGGGTAATTGGCTCGTCGCCCGGACCAACAACTTCACTTTTACTTTTTGGCGGGCCAATGCTTCGGCCAAATGACCGCCAACAAAACCGCTGGCGCCCGTTACTAAGGCTGGAGATAAGCTTTTCATGCCAACCTTCTCAATAAAAGATTTTTTAAAGAGGTTGGTATAGCACCGATTTCCTTATTATTCTTTGTGCAATAGATTAATCGACGCACGCAATATCCTTCAAAAAGGGCAAAATGTTTGGTAAATCCAAGTGGCGTCCCTTATAATGCCCGAGCTTCATACCCATTTCCCCGGCATTATGCATGCCGACCTTCGATAAGACAAACCTTATTAGGAGATCGGTATAGCACCGATTTCTTTACTATTTACGATAATGAAAATCGGTGCATGTTTTCATAAGTTCATGGGGCAAAAACACGTTTGTTTAACTAGATGTTAATCTTTGAATCATTGAGGAAACATGGACATTTTTGAAAAAGCTAATTCTTGGACGGCAGCGGATGACGTGCGCAATGCGGGCGTTTATCCCTATTTCCGGCCCAACACCTCCCAAATGGGAACCGAAGTGACCATTGGCGGCAAAAAAATGATCATGGTCGGGTCTAATAATTACCTCGGATTGGTTACCCACCCTGAAGTGTTGGAAGCCATGATCCAGGCGGTCCGCAAGTATGGATCGGCCTGCACCGGTTCGCCTTTCTTAAATGGCACCCTGGATATCCGGGTCGAGTTGGAAGAAAAACTGGCGGATTACGTCCATATGGAAGCGGCCCTGATCTATTCCACGGGATTCCTGGCCAACCTGGGCGCCTTGTCCACCATCGCTTCCCGGGGCGATTACATCATTTCAGACCGGGAAAACCACGCTTCCATTGTGGACGGCCAGAAACTTTCCTATGCGAAAACGCTTAAATACGAGCATTCCAATATGGAAGACCTGGAACGCCTGCTTTCCAATCACAAGGACAGCCCCAAAATTATCGTCACCGACGGGGTCTTTTCCATGGGCGGCGACATTTGCAACCTGGAAAAAATAGTGGAACTCAAAAAGAAATACGATGCCCGCCTGATGGTGGACGAAGCCCATTCCATTGGGGTTTTCGGCCCCCAGGGCGAAGGCGTTGGGTCTCATTTGGGGGTTCAAAAAGACGTCGATATGGTCATGGGCACCTTCTCCAAATCATTCGTATCCATGGGCGGTTTTATCGCCTCTACCCATAAAGTCATCGACTATCTGCGCCATAACAGCCGGCCTCTGATTTTTACGGCCAGCCTTTCCCCCGCCGATACGGCGGCGGTGTTAAAAAGCCTGGAAATTATCAAGCGCGAACCGGAACGCCGTGAAAGACTTTGGACCATCATTAAAAAGATGCGCAAGGCCTTCCAGGATATGGGCTGGAACACGCTCAACACTAACTCGGCCATCATTCCCTTGATGGTCGGAGACAACATGAAAACCTTCGCCATGACTAAGGAACTCGGAGAAATGGGAGTCTTCGCGACCCCCGTGGTTTCCCCGGCCGTTCCTCCTGACAAGACATTAATCCGTACCTCCTACACTTCTACCCACACCGACGCGCAGTTGGACCACGTCTTGGAAAGTTTTGAAAAAGTCGGCAAGAAGTACGGTGTCATTCCATCGGGTGTCGCGGTTTAACAGAAGTTTAACCTCCCTTTTCAAAAAACGGGTTAAACTTCGAAACGCGTTAGAGAACCAGATACATACCCGATGTGTTCAATAGTTCAATTTTATTTTTCGAGGACAACCGCATGAGCGTCACTATCAAGCCCATCAGCCTGGACAATAAACAAGACATTGAGGCCTTTCTTCACCTTCCCTGGAGCATCTATAAGACCGGCGGCAAGAAAAACCCCAACTGGGTTCCCCCTTTTCTGGACGATCAACGTAGTCTGTTAGACCCCAAGAAAAATCCCTTTCACGAACACTCCAAAGTGCAATTATTTCTAGCCTATAGCGAAAAAAACGAGGTCGTGGGCCGTATTTCGGCCAGCGTGGATCACAATTTCAACAAGTTCTGGAACGACAAAACCGGCTTTTTCGGCTGGTTTGAATCCATCAATGATCCTTCAGTGGCCCAGGCCCTTTTTGCCAAGGCTGAGGAATTTCTCAAAGCCGAGGGCATGACCCAGTTGCGCGGCCCCTCCAGCTTTACTTCCAACGACGATTATTTCGGTTTTTTATTGGAAGGCTATGACTCGCCCGCCCGTATTGCCATGACCTACAATCCGCCCTATTACCACGAACTGGCCGATAAGGCCGGTTACAAGAAAGCCAAGGACCTTTACGCCTGGTACCTCTCGGCAGAGATCGAATTGCCCGAACGCATTTTAAAAATCGCCGAACGCACCATGAAACGTGAGCGGATTACCGTCCGGCCTCTTAACATGAAAAAACTTTATGAGGACGCGGCGGTCCTCAAGGAACTTTACAACAAGATTTGGGAAAAAAACTGGGGCTTTGTGCCCATGACCGACGCCGAATTCAATTACCAGGTCAAAAAACTCAAGGATATCGTCTGGCCTGATTTCGTGGTGTTTGCCGAAGTGGATGGAAAGGCCATTGGTTTCAATCTGGTGGTTCCCGATGTCAACCAGGCCCTGATTAAAATGGACGGGGAGCTTTTTTCCTGGCACGATCCCTTTGCGTTGGTGAAGTTCCTCACCTGCAAGTTCGATGACACCCGCGAAATGGCCATGGGCGTCCTTCCCGAATACCGCAAGAAAGGCCTCGAGGCCATCCTTTATCTGGAAGCCCTGAAGACCGGCAAGAAACGCAAAATTAAAGGCGGCGAGTTGTCCTGGACTTTGGAAGACAACGTCGGTATTAACAACGGCATCGAAGCTATGGGCGGTAAAATCATCAAGAAGTACCGCATTTATGAAAAAATGCTTTCTTGATTTTAGAGCCTGCTAAAAGAAAAGAAGTCATCCATTAAAAGACTTTTTGATCAGAAATATTTTTTTCATCAATCGGTCGCCTCATGATTGATTCCATCAAAACTTATTTAAATCAAATACCCCTATCCCCCTTTTCCATAGGAGTTTTTTTCGGAATCCTAAGTTTTCTTCTGAGGATTCCATTTCTTTTCCGATACGACCTTCATTATGGGGGCGACCCCGCTATTGGTTACCTCATGGAACTTCGGATTTCAGGGGGCGACCGACCTTTTTATTTTTACGGCCAGGATTACATGGGCTCTTTGGAGCCTTACTTAGGCGCCTTTCTTATGAAACTCTTTGGCGCGTCCATCCCATTGGCGGGCGCCATCGGCCTTTTTCAATGGTCCGCCGCGGTAGCCATTTTCGTGTTCCTTTTTACACTCAGCACATCCAAATTTGATGGTTTCATCGCGGGTGTGGTTGCCGCCATCGGAGTACCTTACACACTCACCTACATGACCGAACCTTTCACCGGAAACGCTTCAAACATTTTCATAACCTCTTTGATCCTTCTGGCGACATCTTCGATTTTAAATAAAGGCGGCTCTCTTTTCCGTTTTTCTATTTTGGGTTTTACGGCAGGTTTAGGGCTCTTCTTAAACCCGCAATCCATGATGGCCTCAGCCGCATCCCTTACGGCTCTTTGTTTCTTGAAAACAGCCGCCTGGAATTCATGGCCTTCTTTCCGGCCATCTTTTTTGGCCAGCTTGATTGTCGGCGCCTTACTCGGAGATATTCCAGGAGTCTGGTATAAATTGAGCCACGTTCAAACCAGTGATTTTTTCAAAATCGCTTCTCCGCATTTCATGTTCCGAAACATCGAATGCGCTGGAAAATGCGTTCTTGCTTACTTTGATGCCCACCCTATTTCCCGCATATCGGACGGAGTTTACTTCTGGCTACGAATCCCATTCATCCAAATACTTCCGAACGGATTTTTCGACGATTTATTTCTAGTACTGGCCACAGCCGTATTAGTCTTTATCGGCATTAGCCTTCGGCAATCCTTTCGAACAAAAAACTTCGTGCTTTTCCTTTTTTCATCTTTAGTATTCATTAACATCCTTTCACTTATCTTGAACGCAAAAACAAACGCCGATGTTATAAATGCCAGGCGATATTTAACCGCCTCGGCTGTCCTGTTTTCCATTTGGACCGCGTACTTCTTTACCATTGGACTGAAACATAAATCTAAAATCATCCAAATACTCTCCTTACTCTTCATCATGATGTTCTTAGGGCGGATAATAATCCATTATGTCGAATTAGTCCGGATGCCGGACCAATTGGCGGAAATGAGGTTGTCAGTACAAGAGATGAAAAACTCAGGTTTGAATCGCGGGCTTGCGGACTGGCCCTTCTCGGATATTCTAACGTCGCTTTCAAACCAACAAGTCATTGTCGCGACATGGCCCGGTCCGGAAAAGATTCCAGACTACGCTGATATAGTAAGTTCCTCTTCACGGATTGCAATGATCAAAACTAATGAGGACAAAATCGAACCCGTCATTAAATTTAACGGTTCAAAATATCACCTCGATGGAAATATATTTAAGAACAATACTTTCTGGATGGCGCCCTACACATTAATGAAATAGAATTAAACCACTTGATCAGACCATTGATGGAATTCATGAACAATTACCCGCCATATTATGAAGTTATCATCCGCGAATCTCACTTGGATTCGTTTGGCCACGTAAACAATGCCGCTTACTTGGTGCTGTTTGAGGAAGCCCGCTGGGAATTCATTACCAATAATGGATATGGACTTAATGAGGTTCAAAAACTGCAAAAAGGCCCGGTCATTCTCGATTTAGCCATGAAGTTCAAGAAGGAAATTAAGCTTCGTGAAAAAATAAGAATTACGGTGGGGCTTGTCAGCCACGAATGGAAGATTACCAAGTTCAAGCAGGAAATGATCAAAGAAGATGGTTCGGTCGCGGCCGAAATCAACCTGACCTTCGGGCTGTTTGACCTGCAAACCCGCCGGCTTATCGAACCCACGAGCGAGTGGAAAAAAGCGATCGGTCTCGAAGGGTAATTTAAAATCGCGTTTTTACCCCTTTAGCAACCTCAAATTCAACGCGGTCGCCCTCGTTCAAAGTTTTGAAGCCGTCCGATTGGATGGCCGAGAAGTGAACGAACACATCCTCGCCTCCATCTTGGGAAATAAAACCGAAACCTTTTTCATTTTTGAACCACTTCACTGTGCCTTGTGCCATGCCGACAAACCTCTTAAAAATAAAATTTAACCACATCGCCAAAACGGGGTTTCGGCGACAGCTCTCGGTTGTCCGAAGACAGCCGATAACTGTAAAACATCCTCCAACAACCGCAATCATACCCGAAAATTATCGGGGAGAATACACTTTCATAACCAAAGTTTCGGTTTTAGGCTTTTCCTCGCCTGACAAAATTTTACCTGCCATTTCCACGGCTTTTTCCATTTTCGGATAACGGATTTCGCGGTATCCCTTCACATCCTCAGGCAGGGACAAAACCCGCACCCACCGGTTGTATTCTTCCGCGGTTTCAAACCCAAATTGGTCCACCAGCTCGCCGTACCATTGCCGGAAAGCTTTTTCCCTCTGATGCCATTGAGGCAATACGGCCCTGAGGAATTTCATATGTTTCATGATACGGAGCATCCAATCGCGGCTTTTGAGATCAAACTTGATATGCATTCCCAAAAAATCGAATTGGGGGCGGTTAAAATGGCGGTATTCAATACGGTCTCCACCCGCTAAATCCAGTTTGTAGCGTTTGGCGTCTTTTTCGTACTTTTCAACGCTGGTCAAAAGATGAGCCACATAGACTTCGTCCTTAATTTCCATGACCTTGTGAAGATACTTCACCACCGCCGTAGTGGCGGCGAAATTATTTTCCCTGGAATCTTTTTTCAGGGCCGCCAAAACGCGGTCTAAATATTTTTGTGCGTAAGCGGCGTTTTCAAATTGAAACAAATCGTAAAGACGGCTCACAAATTGAGTTCGGGTTTCCTCGTCGCCTTCCCACGCCTTCAAAAACTGGGCGGTCATAGCCCGGTAAGCGGCGCCGCGCGCGGTGCCCAACAGACGAGATTTGCGTTCGAGAATTTCCTGAAAACCTTCTCGAACCTCGATTTGATACTTTTCAGGATGCAGTACCACGTGCCGGCCCAAATGAAACGCTTCAATATTGTGGGCGGCGGTCCGGGGCTCGAAATTATCTTTAATGGCTTCAATGAGGTCGTGGAGGCTCAAAGGCAGCAACCCTCGTTGAAAGGCCGAACCCAAAAGCATGATATTGACGAACACTTTGTTGCCCAAATGGTCTTCGGCGATTTGACTCAGGTCCCCGCCGAAGAAATCAATCGTGTACTTTTTAAAAATTTCAGTCAGTTGCGCCGGACTAAAGTCGTCCTTGCCTAATAAAGTCAAAATGGTATGGGTTTTATGGGTATTCACCACCGAGTGGGTGTACTTCTTGGAGCCGACCCTGAAGTTAAACCGGGGATCAATACCCCTCACCGCCTCGAGAATATCCAACCCCAATAAAAGATCGGCCTTACCCTGCGGCATGAGCGGAGAAACCACTTTTTTCTTTCTCGAAAAGGTCAACTGGGAATAAACCCCGCCGTTACGGATGGCGATTCCCTTTTTGTCGCAGAAAGTCACGTGATAGCCGTGCTTGCGGGCCGCCGTCACCAAAACCGAGGTGGAACTGCCGATTCCCATGCCGCCCACGCCCGCGATGTAACCCCGCCAATCTTCCTCAAATGGAAAGGGCTCCGGTTCAGGAAGCGACGAAGGATCGGGAATGGAAGCTTTGGCCGGTTTATGGGCCCGGACAATGACTAATTCCTCAAAGGCCGGACAGGCTTTAATGCGGGTACAAGCCATATCCGAAACACAATAAGAAATGTCCGTTCCCATTTTCTTGCCATAAAGGGTTTCCTCAATGGTCAAACCAGGACAACCGGTAAGACGGGTGCATTCCAGACAGAATTCACAGGTATGGTCGTTAACATTGATACGGGTCTGTTTGGGTAAATAGCCCGTTTTATGCTTTTGCTTGGCTAGTTCATGGCGCTTACGGCGCTGATAGGTAATTCCGCACTCTTTATCCGCGATGACGAATTTGACGCCGCCTTCAAGAAGCATATCCTCAAGAATTTCACGGTAATCATCCCGCTTTTCAGGGTTTACCCTGGCGATGGAAACTTCTTCGCCTTGGGTTAGACCCGTCACGACTTTTTCAATATCTTGGGCGAAGGTCGGGTTTCCCATCAAATCGGCGTCCATACCGGGGTGGGGCTGATGGCCCGTCATGGCGGTCGTCTTGTTGTCCAAAATGACGTAAAGAACGTCTTGGTTATTCTTAATGGAATCTGAAATTTCAGCCAAACCGGAATGAAAAAAAGTCGAATCCCCGATAAAGCAAACCGATTTATTTGTGGAAAAAGGCGAAAGCCCCGCTCCTGTCCCGCCGCCCAATCCCATACCGATGTAGTTATGCATCAAGGGCCCGTTAGGCGGCATAAAGAGAAGCACATAACAGCCCGCGTCACCGTGGAAAAGGATATCTAGCGGTCCACGTCTGTATTTCTTTTTCATGTAAGCTGGATTTTTGAAATCGGCCACCAATTCCAAAAATACCGAAGAGGAATCCCGGTGCGGACAGCCTGGACAAAAAGAAGGCGTCCGATTGGGAATACTGATTTCCAAGTCGCTCAAGCTTTCAATAAACTGGATTTCTTTTTCGACTTTAGCCGTGGAAACTTCAAATTTTTTAAATAAGGGCGCCAAAGTAGTCATCACCACCGCCGGACTTAAACCCTGATCGGTCGGAAAAGGCTTCAGGTTATCCGGAAAGGTTTTGCCCCAAACAGTCGGCATTTCCTCTGCTTTGCCCGACTGGTAAAGGTCCATGGCGATATTACGGACTTGGCTTTCGATGAAACGGCGTTTTTCCTCAACCACTACCAGGGTGTTGGAATATTTTAAAATTTCCTCAATCGCCTGAGGATCTACCGGATAGGTCATGCCCAGTTTCAGGATAGGAAATTTCCCTGAAAGGCCGAATTCATCCAATGCTTGTTCCAAATAGGTGTAAGAAGCTCCCGCGGTCACAAAAGCGATTCCACCCTTTTCCTTGCCGGGAAACACTTGGTTAATCCCCTGTTTTCGTACAGCTTCCAAAAGCGCCGGAAATTTCTTTTCAAGGGCTTCTTTTTCCAACGGCACAGTAAAAGGTGGCAGCATGATGGAGTGGGAAACGTCGATTTTGGAGCTGTCAATCGTCGCTTTATGCAAAGTAGAAAAGCCCTGCGGCGGCTGGTTGGGATAAACGTTCACGCTGCCCCCGCCCTCGGCGGTATAGGTAATCAGCAGGTAAGAAATGAAAAGATCGGCCGCCTCGGACAATTCAAAAGCGACTCTCATCCAATCTTTCACTTCTTGGAAAGTCGCTGGTTCAATGACGGGGATAAAAAGATGGTCCGATAAACGGCGGGAATCGACGGGAACCTGGGTCGTATCGCTCCAGGGATCGTCCCCAATAACAATAACGCCCGCTCCTTTATGGTCTTTCTTCAGCAAACTGCCTGAAATCAGCGCGTCTGCCGCCACGTGAAAACCAACGGATTTCATGACCGCCACGGCCCGAAGGCCAGCCATTTGGGCTCCGTTTAAACGGGCAGCGGAAAGGGCTTCGTTGTTGGCGATTTGGGCTAAAATTCCATTTTCTTTGAGGTAGGGCGACGCATTGGCAGCCGCTTCAAAAACATCCGCCACCGGTGAGCCGGGATAACCCGTCAGGAGGGCCATTCCCGCTTCTAAACCGCCTTTAAGGATCAGCTCATTGCCGGTGTAGGTTTCTACGCCTTTATCTTTTACAAATCTAGGATCCATCGTTTTATTAACATACCCTCAATAATTTTGGAAAGCAACCAAACAAAAAACAGCCTGTTTAAATGAATTGCAGGGGATCCAGCGGTTTTCCATTCAGACGAATTTCAAAATGCAGATGAGGTCCCGTCACGCGACCCGTAGCGCCGACCCGGCCGATGAGAGTCCCGCGCTTCACTCTGGCTCCCATCCGGGCGTATATTTTTGAAAGATGGCCGTAATAAGTCATATAGCCGTGAGCGTGAGCGATCTTGATTAAATTACCGTAACCTCCCGCCACCCCGGTAAACACAACCTTGCCGGTCGCCGAAGCGTAAACGGGATCGCCATATTTGGCCCGAAGATCCACGCCCGTGTGTTCCCGGGTTTTACCGGTAAAAGGGTCGACCCGAAGCCCGAAGCCCGATGTCCAGGTGGCCCACCGAGAGAAAGGCACGCTGAATATCCCGCGCTTATCGAAATAATCTTTCCATTCTTTCACCATCAGAATCGGCCGGGAGTTTGGAATAAAAAGAACATCGCCGGGCCGCATCGGATGCCACCAATGGATATGATTGGCGCTCCGGATGACCTTTTCAGTGGTTCGGTATTCTTCAGCCAATTTGGTCAAAGTGTCGCCCGCGTGAACCGTGTGAAGCGCGCCTTTTTTGGAAAGAATATTGAGCGTCATATGATAAGCCGCTTTAAACGGCATATCGGGGTTCGCGCCGATCAGGGTAAAGATGTCGATATTTCCCTGCTTGGCCAGGGTCCAGTAGTTTTCCCCAAAATCGACCTGATGAACTTCAACCGTCACGTCTTTCGACCGGAGATTCTTAAGATCAATTACGTCAGCCGCCGTGGCCTCACTGTAGGTAGGCGCGGCCGTAGCAATCACCGAAGGACTCGAAACAACCGTCGGAACCGAAAGGACTGATATAGGAGCAGAAATAGGAGTGGGCGGAACAAGCGTTGGCGAGGGTGTTTCCAAAACCGTGGGTGTGATCAAAATATCAGGACTGGTCTCGTTTGGCTTGGGCGCGGAATGGCGCAGTAGGATAAAAAAACCACCGGCGGTTAAACAAAGCAATACAAAAATTCCAAAACGCCGGCTTAGGAAAAAAGGCATTTACGAGACGACTCCCAAAGCCGGTTCCCGATTTTGGAGCAGTTTTTTCACAAGACCGATGACTTGGGGCGCTTCCAGTCCGCACATCTCCCTTTGAAGCTGGGGCTTTCCATGCTCTATAAAAACATCCGGTATGGCGATGGATTTGACCACGCAATCCGATATGCCGTTTTTCTGAAGCGCTTCCAAAACCGCGCTTCCAAAACCGCCCATTCCGACATTTTCTTCCAAAGTCACCAGCACTTTAATTTTCCGGGCGACGGAAACCAAAAGTTTTTCGTCCAGGGGCTTCACAAATCTCATGTTCGCCACCGTCCCCTGAATCCCTTCCTTTTTCAAAAGCCCGTGGGCGGTTTGGGCCACGCCCACCATGCGGCCGATGGCCAAAAAGGCGTATTGGGAGCCTTCTTCAAGGATTTCGCCTTTGCCGACTTCAATTTTTTTAAATCCCTTTTCCAACGGCAGGCCTTCCCCATTTCCACGGGGATAGCGAAGGGCAACCGGCCCATTATGTTCTACCGCGGTAAAGAGCATGTTGCGCAATTCATTTTCGTTGGAAGGCGCCATAACCACCATATTGGGAATACAGCGCAAATAGGACAGGTCATAAACACCTTGATGGGTTTCGCCGTCCTCACCCACCAGCCCGCCCCGGTCCAAAGCGAAAATAACCGGCAGTTTTTGGAGGCAGACATCATGAATGATCTGGTCGTAGGCCCTTTGAAGAAAGGTGGAATAGATCGCCACAACCGGCTTCATGCCTTCGCAGGCCATTCCCGCCGCCATGCAAACCGCGTGGCCTTCGGCGATGCCAACATCCACGTAACGATCGGGAAAAAGCTGGCCAAACTGGCTCAAACCCGTCCCTCCCGGCATAGCCGCCGTAATTCCGACCAAGTTGGATTTCATACCGGCCAATTCGATCAAAGCGTCGCCAAAAACCTTGGTATAAGCGGGCGGCGCGGAAGAAGCGGCGGGTGTCACCAATTTCCCGGTTTCTTTATCAAAGATCGTAACGCCATGATACTTTTCAGGATTTTGCTCGGCGGGCGCGTAGCCCTTCCCTTTTTTCGTCACCACATGTAGCAGGATGGGTCCCTTGAGTTCCTTCACCCGTTTAAAAATTTCAACCAGCGTCAAAATATTATGACCGTCAATGGGCCCGTAATAGCACAAGCCTAATTCCTCAAAAAGCGTCCCGGGCGTCACGAAACCTTTCAAAGCTTCTTCGGCGTGATGGGCCATATGAAGCATCTGCTTTCCAACAGTGGGAATGCTGTTGATAAAGTGCTCAACCCGGTTTTTCGTTTCGTTGTAGGACTTGCCCGCCAGAATTTTATTGAGATAAGACGTCATGGCCCCCACGCTGGGAGAAATGGACATTTCGTTGTCATTTAAAATGACGGTCATATTGAGATTGGGATGGTCGCCGATATTATTGAGCGCTTCCATGGAAAGACCGTTGGAGATGGCGGCGTCCCCGACTACGGATACCACATGAAATTTCTTTTTTTGCATATCCCGGGCCATCGCCATACCAAAACCGGCCGAAAGCGCCGTACCGGCGTGTCCCACGGCAAAAGTGTCATATTCGCTTTCGTTACGCTTGGGAAAACCGCACAAGCCCTCAAATTGACGAAGGGTGGGAAACTTGTCCCGGCGGCCCGTAATAGCCTTATGGCCGTAGGCCTGATGCCCCACATCCCACACAATACGGTCATTGGGAGTGTCGTAGACATAATGCATGGCCAAAGTCAGTTCCACCGCCCCCAAACTGGAACCTAAATGGCCCCCCGTCTCGGAAACAGAGGTTACTAAAAAGTCGCGCAATTCCTGGGCGACCTTCGGCAAAGCTTCCACCGGCAAGGCTCGTAACTGCGCCGGGGTTTGAATTTGGTCGAGATATTCGTAAGCCAATGATTTCTCTCTTTAAGTTAAAGCAGATAAAACAAAAGCGCCGTCGCCACACCCACAAAAGCCCCCACGAAAACCTGAACAGGCGTATGGCCTAATAACTCTTTCAGACGCTGCCGGGGCACGGGTTTGGATTTGTATAAATCATCCATAATTTCATTGAGAATTTCGGCCTGCTGGCCGGCCGCTCGTCGCACTCCCGCCGCGTCCGACATGATCACCAGGGCCATCCCCAGGGAAAGCAGGAAAACCGGCGAAGTCCAGCCCGTTTCCAGCCCAATCGAGGTGGATAAACTCGAAACGAAAGCCGAATGGGAACTTGGCATTCCGCCCGTACCCACAAAAAGACGGAAGTTGATTTTATGGTGACGATACCAATAAAGCAACACCTTAAAACCCTGCGCCACAAACCACGCCAGCGTTGTGGCTAAAAGAATTTTCGAGGAAAAAGGATTCATAAGACTCTTTCTTGCGTATATGAACTTAATACCGGCGAACCTTCCACCGCCGCCGCCGCGCCAAAGCTCCAGGCCGCCACCGGGTTCGACTGGGTAAACAAATCAGCCAGCCGGGCGGTCAGTATTTTGTTGTCGTCCGAACCAATGACAAAAAAGGATTCGGTGGCGGCCACCGAAGAGAAAATTTGCCCGCCCGTGTTGAACGTGGCCGAAAGAACGGCGTTGGAGCTGGATTGATTAACGGTAAACACATAAACACTGCCGTTATCCGAACCGATCAAAACCACATTGGCCGGTACGTTGGCAATCGAACCCTGCCCTCCCAGGGCCGCTGAGGAAGCAATATTGGTTCCTATGTTATCGCTATAGTCTTGGGTTAGATGTCCGCTGGCGTTTTGAAGCATATAAAAGGTAGAACCGGCCCCAAAATAAACAAAGGTTTTAGTGCCGTCCGAGCTTTTCTGTAAGGTGGGCGACCCGCGAATAGGGCCATTCGCCACAAACTTGTCCTCAATCTGGCCGGTAGCGGCGTTCATCAGGTAAAGCGTGTCGTTTTGGGTACCTATATAGATGGATGTTCCATCATCGCTTAAGGCGGGTTTGCCAATAATGGGGCTGGAAACCCGGCTAGTCCAAATGGGAGTGACGGAAGAACCGCTGGTTGGCAAGGCCGCAAAACAGTACAAAAGGCCGTCATTGGAGCCGACAATGACGGCATCGGTGCTTGTCCCGTTTTGCTGTATTAACCCTTCGGTCGGCGAGGAAAGAATGGCGTCGCCCGTCTGGTACTGCCAGATCAGGTTCCCATTGATATCCATGGACCTCAACATGCCGTCACTGGAACCAAAGAAAACCCGGCTATTAGTACCTTCCCTTAAGACAGCAGGGCTGGAGTAGATTTCACCCTGGGTCTGGTAGCTCCACTTCAGGCTTCCGTCATAGGTATTCAGGGCCAAAAGCTTGCCCTGGGTCGTCCCAATGAACAAAATTCCCTCATTTGTTGAGCTTTCGGGGCCATTTAACCCCGTAAAGGACGCATCGGGAACCGTATTGGAACCCAAATCCAGCACCACCGGCGGAGACGAGTAGGTTACGTTGGGCTGGCCCAAAGGCGACTGCCACTTTTGTTGGAAGAAGGGGTTATCGAGCGATTGGTTAAACCCGGTATTGTCGGGGTTATAGCGGAACTGCACCCATGAGTTGGGATTGGTGGGCGTGAGCGTGGCCGTAGGCGTGCTTTGGGCAAAGGCTTGCGCCACAACGAAAGACAAAAGGAAAAGAACAGTTACAAAGAACTGTTTAACCTTACTTAAGTTTTTAAATACCACCACAAAGTTCATCAGTCACACCTTTGCTTTAAAACTTAAATCGTAATTTCGCCAAATTCATTTAACGGACCCATGATCTTTTCCCAATTTCTTTTGTAAGTGTATAAGTAACCAAAAACCTCCAACCAAAAACGCATCTCCAGTTAAAAGACAAGAAAAAAATCCCTCAATTATCCACTCAAACGAAAACGGTGCATAATTACAACTAATCGAAAAAATCTTATAAGCAAAAAGAATCATAAAAAGTGAAGTAAAAAGAATCGTTATCGCCACAAACCCCATTTTTTTTAAATACACATCATCTAAATTAATCCTCCATACAATGACTTGTGTTACCAATAGCCCTGTACATGAAAACATTGCGAACACCCCCATTGAAGCTCCTGCAGATAAAACAACTCGCTGAAATACAAATTCATCAGCTAAATAAAAATGATTATTGCGATTAATTCCTAAATAAATATAAACAATAAAAAAAGCCAAAATAAAAGCCACCAGAGTCATGGCGACAAAGGGTTTTACAAATTTATTTTTCACTTCTTGAATTTTATTTTTTTCATTCATTTCTATCATACGAAACCCAACTTTCAGCTTTATTAAATCTTACTGGCTCGACAATTGGCCAAGAGCATTCGTAAGGACATCTGGCAAAACGGATTTCACCGTAGTAGGTAGCGGCGCTAACCCTTGTGTTTGAGTGAAATAAGTAGACATCGTCAATTGTTCACTAAACTCATTAATATTATTTGCTGTTTCCGATGGGTTATTAAGCTCATTTGTAGCTAACACAAAACCACTCGTTGAGGTTAATAAACCACCTGCAGCATTTGCTGCAGAACTTCCAGCCATCTCAAGTCCGGTCATAGCTAATGATGGCTCACTACTTAACAACGCGCCAGCAGCGTTATAAAGTGAATAACCAGTTTCAGCGAGAGCTCCGGTCATTTCGCCTGCACCCGAAGCCATAACTGCTATACCAGTCCCTAAAACAACAGCTGTACCCAAAGCTTGTTCAACTTGAGCACCAGCTGCAGCTATTTCTTCAGGCGTCGTATTTTCACCCATTAAATTATATGAAGGCTGAGCCGTTGGCTCACCGCATAATCCCAACCAATCCATGAAGTTAATGGGGTTGTTTCCGCAATATTCGTATAGATTCATTGAAGGTTTTCCGACACTCTCAACATATCTATATAAATTCACACCGCCAAATAGATCAGCCGGATCCTGTGTTATGAATCTTCCGGTCGCCGGGTCATACCAGCGATTTCTCATATAGCTCAACCCAATCGAAGCCTCGTTTTCCACACCCAACTTGCCTGCAAATTGGTAATGGTTATCTTTCGTTTTGCCGCCGCTTAAAGTAGCGCCATAGACGTCATACCGATAGCTATCCGTAATGTTTCCACCCGAATCTGTCGTGTTAACCACTGAAGCCAACCCATCAAAGCTGTAATACAGCGCCCTGGGTATGTAATTGGTCTTGGGTGTCAAGATTTGCGATAAGTTGACAGCGCCAACCACGTTATCAGCGGTCTGCCCTTCGTTGCCGTCCTCATTTATCACACTGCCAAAGCTCCACAGGTACTGGTGCGTATCCGGGTTGCCGCCGGGGCCCTTTTGGGTGTCGCTGACCTTCATGCCCGTATAGTCGTAGCCGTAAATAAAGCTGTTTCCATTCGGCAAAACCGCTCCAGTTAACCGGTTTTCAGTATCGTAGGTGTAGGTAGTGGTTTGACCGGTGGAAGAATCGGTCTTTCGGGTCGGGTTGCCGTTGCCGTCGTAGGTATAGCTCACCGTGCCGGCGGTCAGCAATTTATTGGCCCCATCGTAGGAATAGTTGGTAGTCGTCGAACCTATTGTCATACTCGATCGGTTACCCGCAGGGTCATAACTATATGAAACCGCCGACCGGTCGGGATAAGCGGCACTGGTTAACTGGTATATATTGTCATAGGTATAGGTGGTCTTGGTATCCAGAAAATCTTGTTCGATCATCCGGCAATCGTCATCTTTATACATACGGGCACCCAAATAAATGATTTAAAAGGGAACAACTTCAACTGGCAGGTGTTTTTGGCGGGCACTTTGAACATGAGCTTCTAGTTCTTTCGCGGCTTTGACGGAAACCCATTCTTCACCGCACAAATCGCAAATCTCGGCCGGAACATTGCGGATCACAACAACACCTTCTCCGGTTTCGGCCGTAAAAGTGGCTTTTCCAGGTTGCTTGGTTCCACCACAAAGTGGACAGATTTTCCCGGCTGCGTTTGTCGTCATGGCTTCTTCCTTAACCGGAAACCCGGCTCAAAATGATCCAAGTCCGGCTCATACACGGTGATAATATACACCCATTCCTTATCTTCATCCACGGCCACTACAACATGAATCGGCTGTTGGCCATTCCATCCCATAATAAGGGCGGTAGGAAAAGGCTTACGATCATGTTCGTTTTCAAGCACATCCCATTGGCGCAATGTCTCCATGACATGATCAAGAGAAATCCCACGTTCCGCCGCTCTTTCCAAAGCGTGTAATCTCCAGTCAAAACAGCCCTTATCAAGAAAATGTGAAATAAGGGCCTTATTAAAATCAAATAAATCCATTCAATAGGTTCTTTCCGCCATGTGTCGAACCAAAGCTGTTAGCGGCCCGCCTTTTACACCGAATACTTTTAAAGACGTAACCGCTTTTTCGGTTAACAATCGAACTTCTTTTTGGGATCGTTCTAATCCGATAGCCACCGGATAAGTCATTTTACCTCTTTCCCGGTCGCTGCCTGCGGATTTACCCAATTGCTGACGGTTGCCCGTCTCGTTCAAAATATCGTCCACAATCTGAAAAGCCAATCCAGCCGAACGCCCATATTCGGTGAGGGCTTTAACTTTGGACGAATGAGCTCCCGCCAAAAGGGCGGGCAGCCGGGTGCTGGATAAAAGTAAGGCTCCCGTCTTTCGCCGGTGAATGGACAACACCTTCGGTAGGCTGGGCTTCTTTTTTTCCGAGATTACATCGTCCACTTGCCCGCCCACCATGCCGGGATAACCCGCGTGCCGGGCCAATTCATAAACAACCTGGGCAATATTTTTTCGATACTTCACCGGATAAGCCGAAGGGTCGGAAAGCCATTGAAAAGCCAGTGTTAAAAGCCCATCTCCCGCCAAAATAGCCATGGCCTCGCCGTAAACTTTATGGTTGGTTGGGCGGCCCCGGCGGTGATCGTCGTTATCTAAAGCGGGCAAATCGTCGTGAATCAGGCTATAGGTGTGAATCAGCTCCAGGGCGCAGGCAATCCGTAAAGCGGGTTTTTCAGCCAAACCCACCGCCTCGGCCGAAGCCAGGCACAAAACCGGCCTCAACCTTTTACCGCCCGCGAAGATGCTGTATTTCATGCTCTCCCAAAGAACTTTGGGGCAGTCCCCGGGCTTTTTAAAAACGTCCCAAAGGTCCTTTTCGACCTTCAGCCGTTTGGACTCAAGATAGGATTTTAAGGAAAAACTCATTCGTCTTTGCTCTTGGAACCGCGGGTGGAAGCGCCTTCGGCTTGGTTCCCCGACGCATTTTTAGAGGAGGCGGAAGCGGTTTTAAGAAGCTGTTTGACCTTTTTTTCAATCTCGGTCAGGCGCTGATTGCAGTCCTTCGTTAGCTTCATTCCCTCCTCGAAAAGCTTCAGGGAATCTTCCAGTTTCAGATCGCCTGATTCCATTTTTTCGACTATTTCCTCAAGTTTAGCGAGCGAATCCTCAAACGACGGTTGGGTGGCCATGTCTTCTCCTCAATGAATGCGGCTATTTTATACTAAAAAGCAAAGAGAATCTTTAACCACCAAGGGCACACCAAGGCGCTAAGAAAATCTTTAATGTTTTAACTCAAAATCTTTTGTTTTGCCTTACTTGGTGCCCTTTGTGCCCTTAGTGGTTAAGAATTAGTTTTCGGTTGAAACAACTTCCGATTCAATTCGACCCTTTTGCAGTTGAATCGACAGGGTGTGACCTTTATTCAAACCCTTGGAATCGCGCAGAATTTTCCCGCTTTTCTTATCAGTCACAATGGCATAACCCCGCTTTAAGGGACCGTGGGGATGATAGGCCTGTAGCTGGGCCTCTAATCCCTTGAGTCGTTCTCGATAAGGTTTAATCGTCTGTAACGGCGTCATCCGGGACAAAAAGTCGCCCATTCGTTGTAAATGAAGCTGCTTATCTTTCAAAAGGTTTTGCAAAGCGGTCTTCAAATCGTTTGTCCGGTAATCCAGGTCCTGGCGGGCCTGATCCAAAAGAAGGTCGGGCCGCCGGTCCCGTATAGTTTTCAGAAGTTCTTTCAAATCCCGTTTTTTATCGTCAATGTTGTTTTGCAAAGCCTCCCGAAGCCGGTGTTCCAGATGATCGAGCTGCTGTTGGATTTCATCCTGGCCCGGTGCCAAATGGGCCGCGGCGGCGGTGGGGGTCGGTTCCCGCCGGTCCGCCACAAAATCGCAGAGGGTAAAATCAACCTCATGACCTACGGCGCAAATAGTCGGCACCGAACAATCGGCCAAGGCCCGCACAACGCCCTCATCGTTAAAGGCGGCCAAATCCTCGAGGCTTCCGCCTCCCCGGGTCAGCACCAGGACATCGTGTTTGCCCAGTTGGGACACCTCCTCAATCGCCTGTTTGATTTCATCGGGAGCTTCAGTTCCTTGAACTTTTACGGGAAACAGGTCCACTTCCTCGATACCAACCCTTGTTTCAAGTGTTTTCATGAAATCCTGAATGGCCGCGCCGGAGGGTGATGTAATCAAGGCGATCTTTTTGGGAAAGGCCGGTATGGTCTTTTTCCGACCCTCATCGAAAAAACCTTCCAGCATCAGCTTTCGTTTCAATTGCTCGAAAGCCAGCTG
>Ga0206828_1062_pt1 | contig 18673 bp, 18 predicted proteins | sample Alteio_BWOrgCont_78_FD_152858 | JGI IMG/M metagenome (GOLD analysis project Ga0206828, IMG submission 152858) | Enriched cells from forest soil in Barre Woods Harvard Forest LTER site, Petersham, Massachusetts, United States -... | ecosystem: Environmental > Terrestrial > Soil > Temperate forest >... | reverse complement strand
TGGGAATCACGAACCCGGCTGCGCCCCACGGAGGTCACTCAAGTTCTTAACACCACCACGGGCATTAACGATCAGCCAGATGACCTTGGCTTGGCTGACATCGATCACTTTGCTCAGTTCATACGCGGCACCATGGTTCCACCTCGTGACGTAACGCTTGCAGCAACTCCTGCTGCTCTCAAGGGTCAACAGCTTTTCCGCCGGCTGGGTTGCAGCACCTGCCACGTAGAAACCATCATCACTGCGCCCCCTGGAACGGTTATCGATGGTGGTCAGTTTACTGTTCCGGAGGCCCTTGGAGATAAGATCATCCATCCATTCGGGGACTATCTGTTGCATGACATTGGCACGGGCGATGGAATCGTTCAGGTTGGACCGCAGGACACCGCCAACAAATTGCGAACGGCTCCTCTGTGGGGTTTGCGCGATAAGGCTCGTTTCATGCATGACCTGAAATCTTTGTCCCTGGAGAATGCCATTGAACGGCATAAAGGCGAAGCACGCGAGGCTGAAAGGCGTTTCGATGAACTGAGTCCGGAAGAGCGAGCGGCGCTGTTCGCCTTTCTCAATTCTCTGTGATCACGGACGATGGCAGGTCGGCATCACCACTGACCACCACTGACCTGTCATCGCCCGTCTCTCTGCGCAGCGAGACTACAGAATAAGGTTGCGCAGATTGAACTCACACCAGAGTTGGTCGCAGGATCACTCGTCCCGGTATTCATCTGACGCTTTCGTGGTCGGGCTCAGTGCAGTTATCTTGATTCTGGCTGCAGTCATATTATTTCTCCGCGTAAGCCGCGCGGAGGCGGACGCCGGTCACGGCAAGGAGCTTTTTGAAAAACGCTGCACCGGATGCCATTCTCTGGATCAGGATAAAGAAGGGCCCCGTCTTAGGGGCGTCTATGGAAGGAAGGCAGGCAAGGTTCCCGGCTTCACATATTCTGCGGCGTTACAATCATCGTTCTAACGTGGGACGATGCTTCTCTGGACAAGTGGCTGACAAATACGGGCTCACTGATAGTAGATAATGATATGACCTTTCGCGTTCTCAAGCCGGATGCCCACTGGTTGACTGGTGATCGCATTGAAGCAGAAGACCTGGTGCAGGAGACCTATACGAAAGTACTACGAGGATTCAAGTCGTTTCAGGAAGGGCACGAATATCCGCCCATGGATGTTCGTATCCTGCGTTGAGCATCAGCTGCCGTTATCTTCCAGAACGCAAATAACGAGGCTACTTTCTCCGATGCAGTTTCCATCTGATCTCGGGCGATCTCGCGTGCTTTTTCGTCTGCATAGCCGAGTGTCTCGTAAGCATTAAACCAGTTTTGCCAGAATGCAATGACTTTCGTAGCCTCCTCCAATTCTTTGGCCCGTTTTGATATGTCGTCACTGTCCTTCAGCCATACGCCACTGTCGCAAGTGTCCCAACAAGCGCAAATCCACCTGCTATTAGATTTCCGACCAGCCCGGATTTTCCTGCGTCTGCATCTGGGGAGAACATGATTGCCGGAATCGTAGCACGGCATTCCGCTGACAAACTGGCCTGAGAGAAATACTGGGGACTTCAGAACGATAAATCCCCATTCCCGTCACTGACTGACATACTTCAACGAACGGATCACGGTGACCAGATCGGCATCGATATCGACGTCAGGCGTGGCTACCAAGATCATGTAAGCGGTGCGATTTAGTGCGTCGATGATCTGCAGCCACCAGTCGCGTCCGGCAAGCTCGCTGATGATATCCTGCCAGAGTTCGATGTCCGGATGCTCTCTCTGGAGCTTGTTGCGCAGCCATACGGCATAGTCGCCGCCGTCGGAGCATGCGTAGGAGATGAACACTGATAATGGTGCGATCGGTGTCATTGGCTGATAGGACATTATGAGACGTGCTGTCAAAGGGAGCAAAGGACAAGTTGCGAAATCAAATAGAGTGACCGCACTTCCTACACCTTGAGACGGAGATCGAACGGATACGAGAATACTTCCGCGATGCGGAACTTCGCCGCTTGCTTATGGGACGAATTGAAAAGGAAGTTGACTGTCTCAGGAACAATGATGCTCGGCACTTCGAGCAGTACGCTCTGATTCTTTTCGAGCCATGCGGTTCCTAAATCACGGGTTACTTCAAGCCTAGTCCGCCAATCATTCGGCAGATCATTGACTTTGATGGACGGAATCTCCACATCCGGCCCCTCAACCTTTAGAAGCGTAAATTCAGGAGGTACATCGTTTGCGCTGGTATGAACGCAGACTTCGAGCAGCGCAGAGGCTGGAGTTTCGGTCAGATACACAATGGCATGGCCGGTATGGTGCCAGCGTCCCGCAGCCTTCAGGCCGCCCATTCCACTGAGGTCACGATGTCGGCTGATTCGCCACAGAATCATTTAGACGAACATGCCCTCGTCGATCTGAATCAGCAGCTCTTCGACGATCCTGCTGCCAGTATCCGTTTTCAAAAGAGAGAGTGGGGTTCGTCCATCCAGCCGCGCGTGAGGTTTGCGTAACCAATTCAGAGCGTGCTCACGGCTTCCATAGATCGATTCCGTCAACGAAAGAACCCGGATCACGCGCAGCACTCGGTCGGATTCTTCTACCGTGAGCTTTTCGCGGCGGGAACGGCGGTGCTGCAGCGTTCGGGAGGGAATTACCACTTCATCGATTTCAGACCTTTCCAGGCCAAGAGTGCTCAGGCGTCTGATGACAGACGGAGAGAGGCGCCCTTCTACGATGCGAAGGATCTCGCCCTCTGTGGCCGGCGACTGCAGTCCCAACCAATCACCGATCTGTGCGTTTGCGGCATTCATGAGGATCGATCTCCTTCTACATTATGCCACACATCTCATGGCAAAATGGACTATGGCTTGATCAGAAATCAGTGAGTTGGCCCTTCGCGCCGCGATTTCAATCAGTGCGCTAAATAGGCTCTTTCGCGATCCGATCCCACTCCGCAACGCAGGCGACGTTAAAGCGAGTTTTACGGCACAGTCAAAGCTGCCTAAACCCTGTGGCTATTCTTTTAGGCAAAGGTCGTGGGTCTGTTAAACCTGCACGCGTCGAAAAGTACGCCCATTCAGCGCGACCTATGAGCGTTTCAACAAGGCCGGCGATTCCGGCACCAGGATGACGATTTTCTTTCCCTTGCCGAAGTCGCCGGCGACCTTCGGTAGCGTAGAAATGCCAGGGGCGGCGATGAGTTCGAGGGCTCGCATCGTGCTAAACGCGGCCGAGTATCCACCGATCTCCGCCATGCGCTGGATGAAGACACGCCGAGTGAAGCTCATAGAGAGGGCGCCCCGTGCAGTGAGACCCACCACGCACTGCCGGAGTTTCGTGCGGGGCCCCAGCCATGGATAAGTTGGGAATCGGTGGCCCCGGCGACGTTTGACTCGAGGTTAACCTGCGCGTAGTGCTGTGCAAGGGCAGCAGGCGATAACGACTGTGCACGCATTACGACTGCAGCCAGACTCGGAGAGAATTTCACCATGAAGCTCCTTATGCTGTATTGCCCCGGACCCAGGGAAAGATCAGCCCGCAGGCGGCGGCACGCCGGAGCCTTGGATCAACACAGGCGGGGGAACTGCATTGGAATCCTCGATTCATCTCCTACTTCTTGGCATCGATACGCCGACTCCCGCACCGCCTACAGACCGAGCCCTGAGCTGGTTCGAATTGAGGATTGAGCCGGCACGGAGTCAGGGCGCCCAACGGTTCGAGCGAGAGACAGAGTCTCCTACGTCCTACTGGGATATCGGAAACGAAAGGGGAAAGGCGACACCCAGGAGGGGAAAAACAAACCCTGACTCATCTGGTCATCGCATCACAACAAAGTGGTGTCCGCCCTTTACGACAGAATCCGTCGTAGGTTTCACGGCCAATTGACCTGCATCACTCGTCCGCCAATGGGCCGAGTCCGGCCAAAGGCGGCAGTTGTGCCTCGGGATTCTTGCCCTGCATAGAGGAGTCAATCCTGGCGGATTTTCAAAACGATGATTCCCGGCTCGGTTGCTGAAACTGCTGGACCCTGTTCAGCCATAAGGTGAAGATCGCTTCCACTTGCCCTTTCGTGTGATTGGCAATCAAAAAGTGATACTTCTCTCCCGATTTGAGAATGACACCCTCCTTATGGGCTTTCGCAATTGCATCGACTGGGAAGTTCAGGTCGGCCTGATTCGAGCATCTGAAATGAAGTCTGGCGCTCGTAAGTTCGAGTTGACCCGTGCAACCGCCGGAGTTGTTCATTTGACTTTGAACTTGCGGCAGGGGACTTCCTATCGTTCCCGTTGGGATACAACGCACTTAAAATAGCGATCCCCAGCAGGAATACGGCGGTTCCTGCGCCTGCCGAACTCCCTGGCCACGATCGCGGCCATGAGTCTTCGAATTCTCCCTTTGCTGAATCTATCGGTCGGACATTGTTTCTGTCCCTCCGCTTGGAATCGAAGGGAATTGGATCGCGATTAGGGGGGTGTCGGCCACTTTTGCCTTTGTCATTGGAATGTCGATCGAAATCCTTCGCCACAATGAACCTCCTTGGCGCCGCTGTCTGGGGAAAATTTATGCGGGTGGGTAGCGAGTTCCAAGGGTCTTGCCTTCAATCCTAGCCTCACCGGGACTGGAACTGCAATAAGCCATGAACCATGCATTCCAGATTTGTCCGCGCCTGTCTGGGGACTGAATTTCCTTGATCAGTGATACAGCTCTCAAACCCCTATAAAACTTGATCTCCGCGGCACCATGTGTGCCGCTTGTGTGCCCCATTGCGGGCCGGAGGTGAACTATGGCCCGCAAACTAGGGCAGATTATTGCGCGCAGTGCGAGCACCTGGCTCGTACGCGTTTATCTTGGGCGCGATCCTCAGACGGGGACGCGCAAATACCACAACCAGACCATTCATGGTTCTTTTCGCGAGGCGCAGCGTTTCCTCAATCTCAAGCTGCAACAGCGCGACAATGGCCGTGTCTCCCGCGCTGCTGTCATGAGCCTGAACCAATTGCTCGATCAGTGGCTCACGGACGTCGTCAAGCCGCGAGTCAGGCTAAGAACCTTCAAGGACTACGAAGCGCTTCTCCGTTTGCACATCCGTCCGGTGCTGGGCAACAGACTCATTGGCACGATCAGTCAAATCGACATTCAGAGTCTCTATGCTCGGATGTTCGAGCGCAGCTTGTCGGCGCGCACGATCGAGTACACCAACGCTGTCCTCGAGTCAGCTTTTCTCCAGGCAGTTCGCTGGAAGATGCTCGCAGAAGACCCTTGTGTCGGTGTCGATTTGCCGCGAGTGAAACGCAAGGAAATGGAAGCTCTGAGCGTCGAGGAGTGCCGCAAGTTTCTGCAAGTGGCCGAGAGATCTCAATGGTTCCCGCTGTTGGCGTTAGCCATGACGACGGGAATGCGTCCCAGCGAATACCTCGCTCTCAAGTGGACCGACATCGATTGGTAGCGCGGAACAGCCAGCGTCTGCCGAACGATTCAGGTGGCCGGTTCTGTATGGACGTTCGACGACACCAAGCGGAAGCAGAGTCGGAGAATTGTGAAGCTCCAGAACTTCGTTCTCAAAGCGCTTCGGGCTCTGAAGGAGGCGCAGGAGTCGAGTAGGGAAGAGAACAGCTTCCCGAGTTCGGAGTTGATCTTTGTCTCTGCTGCAGGTCTTCCGCTAAAGCAAGGGGCCGTGAAGCGGGAATTCCGGCGACTGCTGACGATTGCAGGAATTCGATCGGTTCGTCTTTACGATTTGCGTCACACGGCAGCAACGCTGGCAATCGCTGCTGGTGTATCGGTGAAGGTCATCTCCGATCAATTGGGCCACGCGAGCATTTCGTTTACGCTCGAGCGATACTCGCATGTTCTGCCATCCATCCAGGACGAGGCGGCGGCCAAGGTTGAACAGTTGCTGGTGGCGTGAATGTACGTTTCTGCCGAAGGCTGGAGTGAAGGCGTTAGCCGGAGCGACTGAATTGCCTTCCGTTATGCTGCCAAGCCTGTATGCGAAATCACCAGTGGCTACAGCGTCACCGTAGACTGGCCGAAGCTGGGACCGTCTCTTCTGATTGCTACTGCTCTGGTCTTGGCAATCCGCACTTCGAAATGGCCAGCGTCTTTTGACACAACTGCCCACCCTGAACTCGATAGGGAGATCGAATATGCTACCTTCCTTGGCAGTCGGATGAGGTCATCGCTGGTTGCGAAACGCGAAAGTCTGTTTCCCCAGAAGCGAACGCCTTGGTATCAGCCAAGCGATGAGGATGTGCCGAAGGAGCTCTGTCATAATCTGAAGGCGTTACGGAGAAAGAGGCTGTGAACTCCGGTAAATGTAGAGGATTTGCACATTGGGAAAACGCAGTATTATCTCGTGCCCTGCTTGCATATAGTGCATTTGCGACGATGCCAAAGCAGGTCCTCCATCGCAGCACTTAGTGCAGTCCTGAAATGGTCATCCATGTTGGACTCGCCCGCATGTTCGATGACCGCAGAACATAGCCGCGCAAACCCTGAATCTATCTCACTACCCAACTTGCAGAACGGTAGCGTCTGCGGTGCTGGCTTCTCACTGTTTCTCGGATCATCCTCGCCAGAGTCAGGAGCGTAGGTCGTCCTGTTAGCGGCTGCGTTGCGAGGCTTGGAGAAGGGAGATTTCACATTTGGGCAGAACTTTTTTTGCGGCCGGGGCGAAAAACCCATGGGGGAGACGTGGGTAACTGTTGCTGCCTGAGCGAACAGTAAAGCCGATTTCTGAAACTTACAAGTTACCTAGGTCGTGGGCCCATTGGGCGGCTAGCGTTTGAGCCTTATTGCTCAGACAGCGATTATCTGAAGGCGCTACTGTCATAGCAGTCGGTAGAAAATATTATGAAAATGCTTTTGCTCGGACTGCTCATTCTCTGTTGTGTTATACCCGTGGCATCGCAAGCCCAAGTCGTGGTGAGCGTACAGGATCACCACCAACATCATCACCATCATTATCGGCATCACCACCACTATCACAGGCAGTAATCCACCCATCCTAAGAGGAAACGCACTTTTGCCAGAATACATACTGTACGTGATACCAAGGGACCGCAATGGTGGGGATGTGATCGTAGATATCACTGCCAATGCGGAATTGGAAGGGCCTTATATCGCTGGCAAGCTAAGCGGTGTGAGATGGTCGAAACAAGTGAAAGAAAGACTTAGAACGTTGCATTTGGGAGAGTCAGATAAGCTTGACTTTATGGATATTCCGCTTGCGTCAGGGATTCACACTCAATTCGATGCTTGCTGCAATATCAGAGAGCTTAGAGAAGCGGGATTTTGAAAACGACAGATTGACTACCAGGCGCGGTCATAAAACCCGTCTCAGCAGTCGACACTTTCTCATGCGCCTTACTGAATCGGCTCACCTTCACCGGTGGGCCTTTTCGTTTGCTTCCATTCATGGAACCCATGGAACTCAACGACCCGATCACGATATCGAATGAGTATCACTTCTGCGAAGTAGGCAACAGGCTTGCTCTCGTGTTTCTGAACGCATCACGCGACGCAGCCGCCGCAGTCCCGGGGCCGCCACTAATACTTGTGCCGACGACTAGTCTTTGGCTTTACGCACGCTATAGCCACGGCGGGACTTTGGTAGTAATGTCGACAATTTCGATTCGCTTTACTTCTGCTAAAATGTAAAGGAGAAGGAGGTCGTCATGGAAGCGACACTCAGTAGCAAAAACCAAGCCACCATTCCTAAATCCGTGCGGGAATATCTAAACCTCAAGCCGGGTGATCGGTTCAAATTTTTCCTGCAGCCGGATGGAACCGTCGTCATTCTTCCAAAGATTCGGATATCGAAGCTGAAAGGCAGCCTGCCTAAGCTGAGAAAGCCAATCTCAGTTGAAGAGATGAATGTTGCAATCGAAGTTGGGGTTACGGAGCGTCACCGTCTATGATCGGCCTCGATACCAACGTCATTCTGCGTTATTTACTTCAGGATGACCCGGATCAGGCACGCCGGGTCAACCGGATAGTCGAGAGGCAGTTGAGCGAAGAGAATCCAGGCTTCATCAGCCTGGTGACAATGCTCGAGATAGTCTGGGTCCTACGCAGTCTCCTGAAACGAAGCGCGTCCGAGATCGCCTCGCATCTTGAAGGCCTGCTTGCGGCCGACTCTCTCGAAATTCAGAATGAACAGCAGGTGTTTGAGGCGGTATTTGCCCTAAAGCGCGGGATGGGGGAGTTCGAGGATGCCTTGATCGGAGCGGTCAATGTTTGGGCGGGTTGTTCCCACACGTTGACATTTGATCGGCGGGCTACGCGGCTGCCCCATTTTCAACTGGTCCTCTGAATAGGCGATCAGTTCCTTCCGATCTCAAATCAGTGCATCATCGCCGCCGGACTTCGGCTTCTGCGCCAGAGCCTCGAACGGTGACCTAACAGGCCAAGTTCAGACTTAAGATTGTTCGGACGGCCCCAAAAGAGTTCTGCCCAAATGTGAAATCTCCCTTCTCTAAGCCCCGCAACTTAACCGCTTAGTAGGACGACCAACGCTCCTAACTCTGGCGAGGATGATCTGGAAAACAGTGAGAAGCCAGCACCGCAGACCCTACCGTTCTGCAAGTTGGGTAGTGAGATAGATTCAGGGTTTGCGCGGCTATGTTCTGCGGTCATCGAACATGCGGGCGAGTCCAACATGGATGACCATTTCAGGACTGCGCTAAGTGCTGCGATGGAAGACCTGCTTTGGCATCGCCGCAAATGCACTATATGCAAGAAGGGCACGAGATATTACTGCGTTTTCCCGATGTGCAAATCCTCTACTTGGACCGGGGTTGACAGCCTCTTTCTCCCTAACGCCTTCAGATTATGACAGAGCTACTTCAGTACATCCTCATTGCTTGGCTGATACCAAGGCGTTCGCTTATGGGGAACAGACTCTCGCGTTTCGCCACCAGAGATGACCTCACCCCACTGCCAAGGAAGGTAGTATATTCGATCTTCCTGTCGAGTTCAGGGTTGCCAGTTGTATTGTCAAAAGTCGCTGGCCATTTCGAAGTGCGGATTATCATATGGTCTAGGCTCCCCCTCGCAGATCACGTTCCATGCAAATGGTTTGCGGGTGGGCTAATTCGAAGCGAGTGATGGCAATGACATCTTTCGGGTTTCGTGGGCTCAGTTTTAATGACAATTGCTTGACTCTTTTGAGAAAAATCAAGTACTTTTGCCGTGTGCCGCAGGTTATCTAAACCGCAGGTCGGAAGTTCGAATCTTCCCGGGGTCACCAGTAAATCAATAACTTAAATAGACATAAAATATCCTCAAAAGCGCTTGGTGTCAGTTCTGGTGTCAATTGTGCTAGCCTGCCGCTGCGAGTGTATTTATGGCTGAGAAAAAGACTCCATCCAAGGTCAGGGGAGTATACGAGCGGGACCCAGGAAGTGGCATCTGGTGGATTCGCTTTACCGAGACAGGTAAGATCCGTCGCGAAAAGGTTGGACGCCGTTCCGACGCGATTGCGCTGTACCAGAAACGGAAGGCGGATGCCCGTGCGGGCATAAAACTTCCCAGCAACTTGCGACAGCGGCCAATCACCATCTCCGAACTTGGAGAGGAAGCGAAGCAGTGGTATAAGGATCACGACAAGCGGGATCTTCGCACCTTCACAGGCCGGATGGATTTGATCATCAAGGAATTGGGCAGTCGTGCCGCCGACACGGTGAAACCCAAAGAAATCGACGACTGGCTCAGCAGTCATCCCAGGTGGAGTCCAGCTACCAAGAACCGGTACAAGACCGTACTGAGTAAGGCTTATCAGCTCGCTCTCCGCAACGACAAGGTCAGCCGCAATCCGGTCCGGTCAGTCGAGCACAGAAATGAAGGGGACGGTCGTATACGGTATCTCAGGCCCGAGGAGGAAATTAGCCTCAAAGCGGCGATCGCAAGTCGGTGTCCTGGGCACATGCCGGCGTTTGTCTTTGCTTTGCACACCGGACTACGGAAGTCCGAACAGTTCGGGTTGAGATGGAGCGATGTAGACATGAGCCGCAGAGTGATTATCGTTCCCCATCCCAAAAACAATCGGTCGCGGGAGATCACAATGAATGAAACCTGCTTCGCGGTGATCGACGATCTGTATCAGAACCGTCCTGATGACGACCGGGTCTTTCGGTCAGATCGGTATAAGAAGCGACCGATCATAGACATCAAGAAAGCTTTCGAAAGCGCGGTAAAAGAAGCCAAGATCGAAGACTTCACTTGGCACTGCCTTCGTCACACCTTCATAACCCGACTGGTGCAGGCTGGGGTTGACTTACGTACTGTCCAATATCTGGCAGGGCACCAGAGCCTAGCCATGACGGGACGCTACGCGCACTTCGCTCCCGCCCTGAATCAGGCTGCCGTCCGGCGCCTCGACCACGTCGCCGCCACTTGAATTCATCTGCTCTCAGATAGGTCCGCAAGTGTCCGGCCCCGACCGCATCCTGAAACCAGTCAATGCCGGCCATTGTGGGATCAGAATGAATTCCGCTTCAATGCGGAAGCGAACAAGGTCGATGTGCGGATCGGCTGACAGGCAAGAGAACCATTTCACAATGTTCATTGACTTCCCGATTTAAACTAGTGGAATACCTAAGTTAAGTTGCCGAAGCGGAAATAACCCATAAATATCAGCGTTCAATTCGTGAGTTTGCTGAATTGGTGACTTTATTTAGTGCGCAACCGCGTTGGGGTACTTTCAAATTGCCAGCTGCCTTGGTTTGGGGTTGAAGTCGGGCGGAAAACCAACGACAAATTAATCTATACAGAAGGGCGCTCGTCTCATCGCGGCTGCAATAACTGATGCCGCGATCACGTCGTAAGAAAGGAGAACTCGAGCTTCCAGAAGTGCTATTTCCACACTTCACGACTATTTGTCACTCCACAGATTTCCAATTGAAACTGTAGATGTCTGAATTTGATCCGAAGTAGATATTTGCTCCATCCATGGCAATCCCAGACGTTATCTCGTTCGGCGTCGATATAAGTGCCGAAACAGACAAAGTATTTTTATCTAAACGAAAAATACTATCACTGGTAAGACCCCAGAGGTTTCCATCCGGACCCAGCGTAAGCGAATTGTCGAGCGGCGTAGATGATAGCGAGGTAGAAGCTAGCAATTCTCGATGATCGAGATCGTAGAGAAAGGCCGTTTTGTCAGCAATGCCCACAATCTCGCCGCTTGGAAGTGCCACGAGATTGGCAATGCGCTTAGCCCCCTTGACCGGCGCGGTCATGTATGTGGGCGCGTCATTTGAATCTAGCAAGACAAGCATCGATTGACTTGCGGTTGGGCTGGTCCCGGGGCCGCCACTAATACTTGTGCCAACGACCAATCTTTGGCTTACGCACACTATGCTTGTAGTGCTCTGGTCTTGCAGAATTGTCAGATTGCTGACGGAATTTGTTTGCGGATCCCATTTCGTCAGCGGGCTGTTGAGCACACCATAGCCCGGTATAGAAGCAATGTAGACATTACCATCTTCGGCGGCGATCATACCTAAGGGGCGCCAGCCCTCATTTTCACCAGGATAAACGACCATCGTAGGATTGGGCTCCGGTCCTAGATTGGCGATACCGCGTGTAACATCGTAGGACATCAGAGGAGCGAGCGCCGAGTAAGCACCTATCAACAGACGCCCATTCAGTGGAAGAAAAGAATAAGCCTCTCCATCTCCCAACTGCCCAATATTTGAAAATCCATTAGCACCCTGTTTGAACAGATAGAATGGAAGGGCAGTACTTGCATAAAGTGCGTTGTCTGGACCCATTCCAATTCGGAAGACGGGGAGGCCTTTCCCTTTATACGCATATGGGAGCGTTGACGATTGATTGGTAGCGGGATTTTCCAGCTGAACCGTTCCACCAGAAATCGAAATCATTGTTCCATCCGCGAATACATTGTTGGGTGATTGCATAGGAACAGAATTTTCGGGCGTCGCTGTCCATCCTGTCAGTCCGAACCAATGATTTCCAACCCTCCCGTGAACCTTGCCTTCGCCATCTGTCACCAATTGTCCGAAGCCGGCAGTTAGATAAGCGGTGGGAATTATTTCTCGATGCTGGCCTGTAGCAATTTCGTAAGCTGCGATGTTGCTCGTATTCGACCCAATTCCAACATAGATAAAGCCATATTGGTCTGCGGCACAAGTGCGTGCATACTCTTCGGAGTCATCCATTCTTCCCAGATCTTCTAGAGCCAATGTCTTCGGATCATACCGAACTAACTTTGCAGAAGGGTATGTACAGCCATAGATCTTGCCATCACCGCCATTCGTAAGTTCCCAAATATATTGCTCCGATGAAGCAGGAACGCCCATGTCGTCAAGTTGGTCCGTATTTGTATTGAGGCGTAACACGTGCGCATGAGGTACTGTCCCGAAGTACATGTTGCCATCCACCCCAACGAGTGTCCCGTATCCAGCAAATTCGCTGGCCACAGGTGTTGGAAACACACTGACTTTTCCTGTGGAATCGACTCCTACAATGTCAAGCCCTGCAGAGGGGTCGTAGATATAGGAGATATAGTATCGTTGCTTACCATTTGGAGCCGGACCCACAGCGGAGCTAGATGCATCGCCGATCCCGCTTAGCTTCCCAATCAAACTAAAGCTGCCTTGTTGACTTCCAGACGGTATTGAGGGTGTTAAAGTAACATCACAACCAAGACAAGCATTCAATGCTATGACAGTGACTACACTGACGACAATTCGACTGGATCTCTGAGTTCCTAAAAAGCGAGGGGAATCCAGATGTACATCTTTTGCAGACGGGTCGCCGTAACACAGAGCAGCAGATCGTGCCCGTTTACGTCTTTGCAGTAAGGGAGCGAATATGGTCAGCGATAATTCTGAAGCGAGCGTATTCGAATATCTAATGGCGCCCTTCCCTTCTCGCATACTGAAGGTCCGAAAGCACCAACGCAGCGCAAACACTTCGAGCGCCTGGATGAGATACACATCCGATTCGGGATATCTTCAACTGCGACTCAGTGACACCCCATTTATCGGTCGATTTAGCTAGGAGATTAGTGAGATATAGATTTGCCGAAGGCTATTTGAGTTGAGCCTGCTACATGCCGTCGGCTCATATGAGGGCTTAGGTTAATTCAGAGACTTACATTGAGTGGAGGGGGATCGACATAGAAGCTGATATGCAATTAAAAGCGGCGGCGATTAATCAGGCATTCATTTTCCCGAACTGAAACGACGGCCGTAGCGAACTATGTGAGTAGTGATCGCGACTCATGCGAACCGGATTCTATGGTCGATCAGAAACCGTCTGCTCGAATATCTAGCTTCCGGTACCTCCGACGTAGATTGCAGCAGGGAATCGGGAAACATCGGTGTTAGGATCAAGCAGCGGATGTCGGCGACATCGAAGTTCTACGAACAGTCGTGGTGTTCTTGGCTAGTGGTTTCCGTGCCTGCCAGGAATGGACCGTGCCGCTGGGAACGGAAAAAAGTGTAGTCGATGGACAGGACATCCCTCCAAGTACAGATCCGAGCTTTCACTGATTGGGGGTTCTTATCCTAGCGAGATTTTCATACACTTGGCATACCTCGGGATATCCATAGCCCAACCGCCCACTCGGGGTTTACCATGCGAACCAATCACGCGCTTTCCTGTTCAAGGGAGGGCAGACAACCCGAGATCCAGAAATGTGATCTAATCATCCGGTTCAATGGGTCATTTCGCATGGAAATCCATCTTGATCGTGATTCCCGACATGCTGTAGTCGAAAGGAAGCCCGCGAAAATTCTATGCGAGGAGGGGATTCCCTGCCGCCTCCACATTTTGCCCAGCAGAGACCACATGACAAGAGCGCATACTTTCCCTTAATATGTTGCAGCAAGCGAAGTAAGGATTTTTTAATCTTCCTATAAAGCGAACGAGATAACGTCCGAAGCAGGTTCGATTAGTCGTCAACAACTGTCTCCGAGAGGGCGTTTAAAATCATGAGTTGAAAGTAATCTGATCAGGATTTTCTTATTAACTTGTTCAGTCGTGGGGAAACACCGGCTTGTAAAAGGGAATGATGTGCACCTGAGACGAACTCATCAATGTCTAGGTACTGGGGCCTTGATCCTGATCTTAGATGTAAGAATTTTCCTGTAGAGTGTTTTTCCGGGTTTAGTGCAAGTCAGTCACGACGCCTTCTGTGGAGAAATGGACCTCGGCACACTCACAAGACAATCGGCCTCCCGTCCGCCCATGCAAATTGGTTTCGTCGTGGTTAGCACTTTCTTCTCTGGTAAGTGCAGGAAACCCGGCGGGAAACCTCTAGCAGATCAACAACATGGTGGTAATTCAGGAGCATGACCGCGATGAAAATCGTCTCTATTGTCGGCGCGCGACCTCAGTTCATAAAAGCAGCTGCGGTCAGCAGGGCTTTGCGGAAGCGACATCTCGAAGTTCTGGTCCACACTGGTCAGCACTATGACTACCAGATGTCGGGCATTTTTTTTGATGGCCTAGAATTGCCTCGTGCCGATGTAAATCTGGGGGTGGGTTCCGGTTCGCACGCGACGCAGACTGGCGCAATGCTTAAAGGCGTGGAAGATATTTTGGTCGCAGAACGTCCAGACTACCTTCTAATCTACGGCGATACCAACTCAACCCTCGCTGGTGCACTAGCCGCATCTAAGTTGTCGATACCGGTTGTGCACGTTGAGGCGGGCTTGCGGAGTTTTAACCGTCGGATGCCAGAAGAGATCAACCGTGTCGTCGCGGATCACCTGTCAAATCTGAATCTCTGTCCCAGCAAAACAGCGGTGCAGAACCTCGCGGTCGAGGGAATTACAAAAGGTGTACATCTGGTCGGCGATGTGATGCTCGATGTTTTGAACTGGGCGACGGAGCGGATAGCGGCAACTCCGTCGATGATTCTAGAGCAACTGGGTCTGACCAGGCAACGCTATGTAGTTGCTACCGTGCATCGCAGCGAAAACACAGACGACATGCCGCGGCTTTCTCAGATATTGAGCGCGTTTAACTCCCTCGAGGAGCCGGTTGTGTTTCCCGTTCACCCGCGCGCGCTTAGGGTGATTAGGGAAGCCGGCTTTCTCATCAAACCCCATGTTCGATTGATTGAACCGGTGGGATATGTCGATATGATAGCCCTAGCTGGTGATTCGCGGCTGATTTTGACGGACTCTGGTGGATTGCAGAAGGAAGCTTACTGGCTTGGTGTGCCGTGCCTCACGATGCGAGATGAAACCGAATGGGTGGAAACTGTGACGACAGGCTGGAACGTGCTCGTGGGGCCAGATTCAGAAAAAATTATCGAAGCTGTTCACTCCTTTACGCCAACCGGCAGACGTCCGGCGTTATATGGGGATGGCTCTGCAGCCCAAAAATGCGTCGATCTACTTAGCGAATCCGCACATCCAATCATTGCTGATGCTTATGCCGCGCCCGCTCTTTAATAGGAAGGAATGATGGAAAGCTTACAGCTTAACAACTCGAAGACTAGCGTTGCTGTAGTAGGAGTCGGTTACTGGGGTAAGAATCTGGTCCGCAACTTTTACGACCTCGGCGTCCTTGCCGCTCTTTGTGACGCGGAACTATCCGTCGAAACGAACTATTCCCAGATATACAAGGGCGTCAAGTTCTACCGGGATTTCGAATCAGTTCTCTCCGATCCTTCTGTAACGGCAATCGCTTTGGCGACACCTGCTGTGACCCACTATGAAATGGCGAAAGCAGCCCTGCAAGCAGGAAAAGACGTTTTTGTCGAAAAGCCACTCGCCACCGACGTAAAGCATGGTGAAGATCTGGTACGGATGGCTAATACAAAGGGCAGAATCTTAATGGTCGGCCACATTCTCCGATACCACCCGGCCATTTTAAAACTGCAGCAGCTTATCCAGGAAGGCACGCTTGGAAAAATCGACTATCTATACTCCAATCGACTCAATATTGGCAAAATACGCACGGAAGAGAATATTCTGTGGAGCTTCGCTCCCCACGACATCTCAGTGATGTTGGCACTTCTCAATGAGATGCCGATTCGCGTGTCATGTCAGGGGAGTGCCTACCTGAACCAGGACGTATATGATGTCACGCTTAGCCACTTCAACTTTCCGAGCGGCGTTCAGGCGCACATCTTCGTAAGTTGGCTCCATCCCGTGAAGGAGCAAAAGTTGGTAGTGGTGGGCTCTCAAAAGATGGCGGTGTTTGATGACACAGCCGAGCACAAGCTCACTCTGTATCCGCACAAGGTCGAGTGGGTCAATCGCATCCCCACCGCGGTAAAAGCCAATGGCGAAAGCGTCGAACTGGAGGCTTGTGAACCACTACGCGCGGAATGCCAACATTTCATCCACTGTGTTGAGTCCAGAATTTCCCCGGTCACGAATGGCGCGGAAGGGCTCCAAGTGTTGCGGGTACTCGACGCATGTCAATTGGCGTTGCAGAACGGTCCCGTCCAGCTATCTCCCTCGTATGCATCGAGCGCGAAGAAGGAGCTTTCGTACTTCGTGCATGAATCCGCCTACGTCGACGAAGGTGCGGTGGTTGGTGCCGGGACAAAAATCTGGCATTTTTCTCACGTGATGAAAGGCGCAGAGATCGGCGAGCGCTCGATCATCGGTCAAAATGTGAACATCGACGGCGGAACAGTCATCGGAAACAATGTCAAGATTCAGAACAACGTATCCGTTTACACGGGCACGATAGTCGAGGACGACGTGTTTCTCGGACCCTCGTGCGTGCTTACAAATGTCACCAATCCGCGCTCGCAGGTAAACCGGCACTCATTGTATGAGACCACTTATTTGAGGCGTGGATGCACAGTCGGTGCGAATGCGACCATTGTGTGCGGAATTGACATCGGGCGCTATGCTTTTGTTGGAGCTGGTTCGGTCGTGACAAAGAGCGTTCCTGATTTTGCATTAGTGGTCGGGAACCCAGCTCACCAGGTCGGATGGATGAGCCGCCACGGCCACCGTCTGGGATCGCCAGACGCAGAGGGTGTGATGCGCTGTCCAGAAACTGGCTATCGTTATCAAGGAGTCGAGTCCGGGGTGCTGCGATGCCTCGACCTCGACGAGGAAGATCCCTTGCCGTCGGAGTTGAGTGTCGGCATCAAGTCCTATCGGCAATTAAAAAAGGAAAATGAGCATGAATGTTCCGTTACTCGATCTTAAGGCGCAATACTTGTCAATCAAGCCTACGATTGACGCAGCAGTTGCCGAAGTGTTGGAAACCCAACATTTCATTCTGGGATCGAAAGTAGAGGAATGCGAGAACGCGATCGCTGAGTACTCGAAGTGCTCGTATGCCGTCGGAGTTTCGTCAGGTAGTGACGCACTGCTTGCATGCCTCATGGCCGAGAACATTGGGGCTGGGGATGAAGTCATTACGACTCCGTACTCGTTCTTCGCGACTGCAGGTGCAATCGCCCGTCTCGGGGCCACACCGGTCTTCGTAGACATCAACCCACAAACCTACAATCTTGATGTCTCAGCGATCCTATCGAAGGTTACATCGAAGACCCGTGCGATCATTCCTGTGCATCTTTATGGACAGATGGCTGATATGGATCCGGTGATGAAGGTAGCCGATGAGTATGGCTTGATCGTCATTGAGGACGCCGCCCAGGCGATCGGCTCCGAATATAAGGGACGTCGCGCAGGTTCAATCGGGCATTATGGATGCTTCTCGTTCTTCCCGTCAAAAAATCTCGGTGGTGCGGGGGATGGGGGAATGGTCGTTACAAATAACACTGACCGAGCAGAGAAATTGCGATGCCTTCGCTCGCATGGATCCAAGCCAAAGTATTATCACAAAATCATCGGAGGTAATTTCCGCCTCGATGCAATTCAGGCGGTAGTAGTCTCGGCAAAACTTCCGTATCTGGATGCTTGGACGGCGGCGCGCCAACGTAACGCTGAGCGATATGATCGTCTTCTCGAGAAAGCAGATATCCCAATCACCCTTCCCGCCGTCTCGACTAATCGCCATATCTTCAATCAATACGTGATTCGCGTCACGAAACGCGACGAGTTGCAATCCTATCTCAAGCGAAGAGGTGTAGGCACAGAGGTGTATTATCCCGTGCCGTTGCATTTGCAGGAGTGCTTCGCCTACCTCGGGCATAATGCAGGGGCGTTTCCGGAGAGTGAGCGGGCGGCGAGAGAGACCGTTGCCTTGCCGATTCACCCTGAGCTCACGGAGCCGCAAGCACACTTCGTCGCGCAATGTGTTTGCGAGTTTCTCGAAAAAGAACGACTGGCCGTGTCTGTGGCTAAGTCGGCGTTCGTAGCGGAATATTCCTGATCGGCGTCTTACACAAGACCAGCCAAGGAGGTTGTAGTTGAAGAGTTCTTCGAGTTCTTCAAGACGTCTTTGGTGTCCTATCGCCCTGGACGTTTGTATTGACGTTGTTTTGGGATGAAGTGCCGTATATCGAGGCGAAATTGCTCCTCGTCTGCTCGTAGTCCTCTGGTCTTCCCGAATTTTCAGATGGCTGACGGAATTTGTTTGCGGATTCCATTTCATTAGCAGGCTGTTGACCACACCATAGCTCAACCGCCCCACTCTAGGCTTACCATGCGAACCAATCGCGCGCTTTCCTATTCAAGAGGGGGCAGACAACCCGAGATCCAGAAATGTGATCTAATCATCCGGTTCAATGGGTCATTTCGCATGGAAATCCATTTCGA
>Ga0206828_1061_pt1 | contig 18680 bp, 15 predicted proteins | sample Alteio_BWOrgCont_78_FD_152858 | JGI IMG/M metagenome (GOLD analysis project Ga0206828, IMG submission 152858) | Enriched cells from forest soil in Barre Woods Harvard Forest LTER site, Petersham, Massachusetts, United States -... | ecosystem: Environmental > Terrestrial > Soil > Temperate forest >... | reverse complement strand
ACTCCAAACGCCTTGGACGTGGTCTCGTCAGTGGAGATTGATGCCGTCGCTGTTGTTACCCCTGTCTGGACGCATTACGAGTTGGTGAAGGCTGCGTTAGAGAATGGTAAGCACGTGTTCGTTGAAAAACCATTCACCAGCAATACAGCGCAGGGCGAGGAACTGATCAACCTTGCTCAACAGAAGAACCTTACGATCATGGTGGATCATACGTTCCTTTTCACTGGGGCGGTCAGGAAGATCTCCCAGCTCCTCGAAGAGGGAACACTGGGGAAGCTGTACTATTACGATTCAACTCGAGTAAATCTTGGCCTTTTCCAGCATGATGTGAACGTTCTATGGGATCTGGCACCGCATGATCTGTCCATCATGGACTACCTGATCAAGACAAGGCCCGAGGCGATTGTCGCGACTGGGCAGAACCATCTAAACGGGCATGAAGACATCGCTTTCATGACGCTCTATTTCCCTGAGAATGTGATCGCACACATAAACGTCAACTGGCTCTCCCCGGTGAAGGTCAGGACCACACTCATAGGCGGCGAGAAGCGGATGCTGGTATGGAACGATCTGGAAGCTGACGAAAAAGTGAAGGTGTATGACAAGGGAGTGAACATGACGAGCCGAGAAGGGGTATATGAGCTGCTCGTTCACTATCGAACCGGTGATATGTGGGCTCCTCAATTGGAGCAGGTTGAAGCGCTGCGTCAGGAGCTCTCATACTTTGTTGAGTGCGTCACGAATGGCCAGGAGCCGTTTAATAATGGATGCGCGGGGCTGAGAGTTGTTAAGATGCTGGAAGCAGCCAGCGAGTCCCTGGGCAAGAGAGGCTCCTTGGTTTATTTATGAACTCTTATAATTGTGTAGCGAGCGACGTGAAGCTAGGGAAGAACGTCCGGCTCTCGAAGTTCATAAATTTGTACGGTTGCGAGATAGGGGACGATACAAAGATAGGTGCATTCGTAGAAATCCAGAAAAACGCGCGTATCGGCAAATGCTGCAAGGTTTCGAGTCACACCTTTATCTGTGAAGGTGTCGTCATCGAGGACCGGGTCTTCATCGGGCACGGAGTGATGTTCATCAACGACAAGTATCCCCGCGCCACAACTGCTGGAGGAATCCTGCAAACAGAGGCCGACTGGAAGGTTGAGCCAACGGTTATAAAGGAAGGCGTCTCAATCGGTTCTGGAGTGACGATTCTATCGAGCACGAAAATCGGCGAGAACGCGATTGTGGGTGCAGGCAGCGTTGTCACTCGAGATGTTCCACCCAACGCTATCGTGGCCGGCAATCCCGCCAGGATTATGCGTTTTATCAAAGAACCTAAGGAAAGTAAAAATGCACAATTTTAAAGTTGTTCCAAACAGCATACCTTTCTTGGATTTGGTCACTCCACATGTTGAACTCGAACAGGAGCTCACTAACGTGTTTCGCCGTGCACTTACAACAGCAGGGTTCATTGGCGGGCCCATGGTAGAGGATTTTGAGAGGGACTTTGCAGCCTTCTGTGACACAAGGCATGCAATAGCAGTCAGCAGCGGAACGGATGCGCTACGCTTCGCTCTCATGGCCTGCGGTGTACAACCTGGTGAGGTAGTGGTGACGGTGCCGCATACTTTTATTGCCACCACTGAGGCTATCTCGCAAACAGGCGCCGTGCCGGAATTCGTCGACATCGATGAACTGACTTACAACATGTCGGTCGTAAGGTTGCAGCACTATCTGGAACAACAGTGCACTCTCGACAAAGAAGGGAAACTCATTAGTCAGCGGAGCGGACGTCGAGTAACGGCGATAGTGCCGGTGCACATTTATGGTCAAATGGCCGACATGGATCCAATACTGCTGCTAGCCGAGAAATACGGCCTTGTGGTTGTCGAAGATGCGTGCCAGGCGCACGGTGCTGAGTATTTCTCAAAGAGACAAAATCGCTGGATGAAAGCCGGCTCTATGGGACAAGCGGCTGCGTTCAGCTTTTATCCTGGGAAGAATCTTGGAGCATGCGGCGAAGCCGGGGCAGCAAACACGAACGACGCAAGTATTGCCGACAAAATGAAGATGCTTCGCGATCACGGCCAGGTGAAGAAGTACTACCACGACATTGAAGGCTACAACGGAAGGCTGGACGCGATCCAAGCCGGAATACTGCACGCGAAGTTAGCCTACTTGGAGAAGTGGAATGCGCTGCGTCGCGACCGGGCCGCCGAATACAACCAGCTGCTGGCGGAGAATGACGCGATTAGCCTTCCCTGCGAGCACGCCTGGTCGAACGCGGTTTACCACCTGTACGTGATCAGAACCAGGGATCGCGAGGGCCTGATGAGCCACCTGAAAGAAGCCGGGATTGGCACGGGGATTCACTATCCGATTCCGCTGCACCTGCAAAACGCATACGCGTCGCTGAACTATCACGCCGGAGATTTCCCGGCAGCGGAGAGCGCCTCAGCCGAGATCGTCTCGCTGCCGATGTTCCCGCAGCTTACATCGGAACAGCAAGCGACAGTGGCCAACGAGATCCGAGCCTTTGTTTCTCAGCCTTCAAATAAAACGCCCGAAGGCGAGTATGACTCATTGACGACGGCTCGTCTGAGCGCTTAGAAGCAAGTGCCTGAATCGGGACGAGAACAGATTAAATATGAATTTCCGTCTCGACAGGCTAGTTACTCTGTATCTCGTTTCACCGATTTTAGGGCTCGCCTCTGAAGACCGGCACTCGATCCCGATTCTGATGTATCACAGCATTTCGGATGACGATGAGTCACGAAGTCACCCATATTATCGGACTGGAACTTCTCCGAGAACCTTCGCTCTCCAGATGGAGCAACTTCACCTGGCTGGATATCAAACGTGTAGCCCGGCGCAAGCAGTCGCTCAATTGCGGGCGAAGACCGCGAAAGCTTCAAAGCAAGTTGTAATCACTTTCGACGACGGCTATAGCGACTTCTACAAAAAAGCGTTCCCATCATTGAACCAATTCAGCTTCTCGGCGACTGTGTACCTGCCCACCGCTTACATTGGAGAAAGTCCACTGCAATTCAAAGGCAGAGACTGTCTTACCTGGTCTGAGGTGCGGGAACTTGAGAATGAAGGAATCCTTTTCGGATCGCACACTGTGACGCATCCCCAGCTATCCGGTTTGAGCAAGGATGCGGTCAAGATGGAAATCACAGACTCAAGGAAGGCGATCGAAGATAAGACAGGACATGCGGTTGACTCGTTTGCATATCCTTATGCATTTCCTCAGGCCGACTCCGACTTCAGGAAAATGTTGAGAGACACGCTGGTTACAGCCGGATATAGCAACGGCGTTTGCACCATGGTCGGAAAAGCCGGGTACAGAAGCGATCCGCTTTTCATGGAGCGCTTACCAATGAACGATCTCGATGACAAGGCCTTGCTCAAGGCAAAACTGGCCGGCGCATACGACTGGATCGCAAAGCCTCAATCGATCAGGAAAGCAGCAAAAATTCGTGCTGCGAGAATCTTTGGTGAGAGTTAGGGATGCCCGGTAAAAAAAGTCCCAGGCAGGCGCCAGATTCCGTAATGGTACCAAGTTAGTACTAAAGTAACTTAGGTAACTTTAACAGTTTTCCCTAGGTTTGCTGGATGTAAAATGAAGTGGTCGGCAGCCCAGCGCAGCATCGACGGGAGAATACGAATGAAGAAGCACCACATCCTTTTTTTGGCAGTCTTGCTTGTGGTGTTCGCCTCAGTCGGCGGCCGCGCGAGCGACATCTATATTGCTCAGAACGCTGCCGGCGGCAGCTCCGGAGCCGATTGCGCAGACGCCTTCGCTCTCACCTTCTTCAACAATTCATCGAACTGGGCTTCCGCTCCAACCTCGGGCAAGATTAGCCCCGGGACTACGGTCCATCTTTGCGGGACATTTTCAGCGCCAGCGGGTGCGAATGGATACCTCGTATTTCAAGGGTCCGGCACGAACGGAAATCCTATCACGCTTTTGTTCGAGAACGGAGCAGTGTTGACGGCCCCGTATTGGGGAGGAAACGGTGCGATCTTTGCCAATGGCGTGAACTACATCACAATCAATGGCGGCACCAATGGAACCGTACGGGCTACCGCCAACGGCACCGCGCTCACATATCAGACCAATACCTACGCAGTCTTTCTTCAGAGTGTATCGAATTCGGAAGTGAAAAACCTGACCATCTCGAATATCTATGTTCATACGGCGAACCCATCAGATGAAGGCGGGCAAGAGAGTACAGGACTGCAGTGGCAGTTTGGTTCCAATGTGACAATCGATAGCAACACTTGCCATGACGTGCGAACCTGCATCCGATACGCCTACCAGGGATCCTCTACCTCTTCCAACATCAATATTTATTCCAACACCGTCTACAACGTAAATTGGGGCATCATTCTGGGCGATGGCGACGGCAACGGCATTCTGAACGGGCCCGTCAACATTCATAATAATGTTATCCACGACTTCGCTTTGTGGGATGACAATGCTAACTACAATCACCACGATGGCGTCTACTGCTTCGCTACGAACAGCGGGTCTTCGCTCCACGCCTGTTCTGTTTACAACAATTACATTTACGGCGATCCTGGAACCCACCAAAACACGTTCATATTTGACTCTCAGAACAACGGCGGGATGTCCTGTACTGGGGTGAAGATCTTCAATAATATCCTGATGGATTCGTCGATCGTCCATTTTCCTGCGAATGGACTGGTGCAGGACTGGTGCACCGGCACATTGATTGCGAACAATACGTTTATTGGAAGTTCTAACGCGAACCTTTCTCCTCAGCCGACCGCAATATCCGTTAACCCAGGCGTTGGAGTAACAATCGAGAATAATATCTTCTCGAACTTTTATCATGTGATTTATCTCTCCAATAATGGCTCTGCCACCATAACTGCTGAAAACAATAATGATTTCTATAATGACACCTACGTTGGCTCCGATAACTCGGGAGCTTACTACCAGACACTCGCCAACTGGCAGTCCTGCGTCTCAAATGGCTGCCCGGCGTCGCATGATGCTCAAAGTACTGCCGGAAATCCGGTGCTAGGCGGAAGCTACCACCTGTCTAGTAGCGCGAGCGCTGCATGGCAGAAGGGGATTAACCTGACGAGCTTGGGCATCACTGCCCTGGATAGTGATGGTGCGGGAAATAGCCGCCCTAGTGCGAGTCCGCCGAATTGGGATATGGGAGCCTACTTCGATTCTGGCAATGCCGCGAAGCCGGCGCCACCAACGGCTGTGGGCATACAAGTGGTCCCCACCGGCCAGTAAAATGGACGGCTCTTCGACCCGATTGTTGTGTCCCTGGAACGGGCGCGATTTCCTTAAAATTGCAGGCTCCTGCGGGGCCGTATAAGAAGCTATTTATGCCAACCGTAAATGCACAATCGGCTCCTACCTCTGATCGCCAACTGGCGTCAATGATTGGAAGGAACACGATTTTCGGCATTGCGGCGAACGGCGTGCAGGTCGGTAGCAGGTTCATCATGGTTCCGGTGGTAATTCACCACCTCGGACTCGGCGGATACGGCATCTGGTCCATCATCATGGCAACCGCCGGATATATGCGATTCGGGAGCGCCGGACTCAAATCAGCATTCCAGAAGTATGTGGCCGAGGCGACCGGTACCGGCGATTATGAGACCGCAAACAAACTGTTGAGCACTGGCAGCATATCGATGCTGGCGATCTCCTTGGTCGGTCTGATTCCCATTGCGATCTACTCCCAAAACCTTGCAAGAATAAGCGGGGTGCCACCGGAATTTCTCGGGGCGGCAGCAGGGGCCATAACGCTCCTCGCCTTGACGATGATTATGGCGAATTTCGGGGCTGCATTTGAGTCGATCTTGATGGGGGCACAGAGAATTGACCTGACAAGGACCTTCAACGTAGTTACTACGTTGCTTGAAGCTATCGCCATTATTGTGCTGCTGCACTTTGGTCACGGGTTATTCGCCATGGCCATTGTAATGGCTGTGTCGGAGCTGGCTTACGTCGTGTGCTGCTTCATAGCATCCCGGCGGATCGTGCCGCAGATCCAGATAAGACTCTCTCACGTTACAAGAAGCGTATCCGGTGAGTTGATTCGGTTCGCGGGCAGCTATCAGTTAGTCAACGTACTTGAGGTGCTCTATGTGGTGCTATTGCCTGTCACCATACTGAAGTTCTTTGGCGAAGAAGCCGCCGGTGTTTATGCGCTTGCGACAAGACTGGTAACTGCCGTTTTGATGGGCCAAGATGCGCTGATTCTTCCTCTGCTTTCCGGTGGCGCCGTGATCTTTGCGACGGGTTCCCCGGAGCAGTTGGCACGGTTTTTCAAACAGTCCTTCAAAGTAACTGTTGCTATTACCCTGCTGCCTCTTGCTTTCGTTGCGGCGTTCGGTGCACTGTTGGTCTTTGCTTGGACCGGGCAGATCGGCAACCATCTAAGTGACGCAATCTGGCTCTTGTGTCTGGGAGGCTTCTTCAATTCGATCTCCCGATTGCAGTTGATTCTCTACCGTGCGTCGGGGCATGCTCTCCACGACAATATACGGCAGGCCTTTAGGCTGGGTGTGCTTGGAGTTTTCTCGATCTTCGGCCACGCGCTGGGTTTCGATGGGGTGCTACTGGGGCTTGCCGCAGCCGGGTTGATCGGCGTGATTTATATGTTCATAGCTATGGCGTCTACGCTCAGCTTTTTCTCCCCGAAGTTGTTTGTTCCTGACACTCTGCGATTCCTAGCGGCAACTGTGGGAATCGTTGTCGTCGGTATTGCAGTGCAGATGATCCCCGTTCCCTGGGAAGTGAGCGAGCACGCAACGGCTTTGATTAAGCTTGGCGAAGTTTCCCTGGCATGCTTGATTGCATCCTGTCCGGCTTTTGCTCTGACGGGAGCGATGTCGGTCGAGGGGCAGCGCGCCACCCTTAATCTTTTGGTCCCACGGAGACAGACGGCGCTACTGGGCGACTAAAGACAATCCAATGGCGATGCTTGCCCGATGCTTAGTTAGGTCGAACGGTAAGCATTGAAATGGAGAGGACAATTGTGGGTATGCTTCGCGCGTCTCTTCCACCCGTAGTGAAGAAATATGTTTGGGAGCTGAAGTACGGACTACTTGGTTACCCCCAGTTCGTAGCGCCCGAGGATTTGGTGCATTTTCTGTCTGCTCGGCTCTCTGCAATCTCTTCGGTGCTTGATCTTGGGTGCGGGCGAGGATCTCTGCTTCGGGCATTACGATCTGCGGCGTGGACAGGCAGTTACTGCGGTGTTGACATCTCGAGGAAGGCAGTTGACGAAGCGCGCGGGATTCTCGATCAGCGAAGTTCATGGGTTGTCTCCGACTTCGAGTCATTCCGTTCTCCCTTTCGTTGGGACCTGATTGCTATGACCGAGTCCCTCTACTATCTGAAACTCGATGAGGTGCCTCCCTTTCTAAATCGTATGATGACAATGCTCGATGAGAACGGGATCCTCTTATTCCGGGTGCACGATTCCGAAAGACATCATGAATATATAGAGACAGCGACGCGGCTATATCCGCATTTGGACAGGGTCGGCGAGAACCTATACTGCATTTCCAATCGTGCACTACAGAGCAATCTCGAAGAAGAAGAGCCCACTAGTACGGTGACAGATTGATATTGCCCCACCCCAGCGTGATTTTTGGCGGCGGTCTCTCGGAAGACAGAATGACCCCGATTGGACTGGCTGCGCTCCTGGCCTCGTCTGTGCTGGTTTTGGTCCTTCCCCGAAAATGGGTCATCGTACCGCTTCTTTTGGTCTCATTCTTGGTTCCGGGCCAGCAATTCGTTGTCGGAGGGGTCCATTTTTATGCGGGTCGAATTGTTTTCTTGCTCGGGTGCATCCGATTTCTCTTCAAGTCCGCGTCCACCAACGGCCCTTTGGTGGGTGGATTTACAGACATCGACAAGATATTTCTGATCTGGGCTGTTTGGCGTGCGACCGCGTGTGTGCTCTTGTACCGCGAAGGTTCTGCGGTTGTGAGTCAACTCGGCTTTCTTTGGGACGCTCTGGGCGGCTACTTTCTCTTTCGTTGTCTCATCAGAAATGTTGAAGACATTCGTCGCATGGCCAAGGTGTTCGTGCTGATCGCGGTCATTGTAGGCAGCTGCATGATCTATGAGCATTACAAGCTGACAAACCTGTTCGGCCTCATTCTGGGAGGCAAAGTGGTTCCGGATATTCGTCTGGGCAAGATTCGCTGCCGCGGGCCGTTTGAGCAGGAAATCATAGCCAGCGTGTTTGGCGGAACGTTGGTGCCTTTTTTCATGTGGCTTTGGTCTACATCGAAAGCCAGAATTGCTGCGGTGATCGGCCTTGTCGCGTGCGTGATAATCACCTTTTATGCATCCTCTAGCACTGGAATCGCGGCCGCTGCAGCCGGCATTGGAACGCTTTCCCTGTGGCCGCTCCGGAAACACGTCCGCAAAATGCTGTTGGGGCTCGTGGCTCTAGTTTTGGTTCTCGCGTTGGTGATGAAGGCGCCTGTCTGGTTTGTCTTGGCGCGCGTTGATTTCGTGGGAGGTTCAACGGGCTGGGACCGTGCCAACCTGATCGATCAAACCGTGCGCCATTTCAGCAGTTGGTGGCTTGTTGGAACTGGCGATAACGATACCTGGGGTTTCTATACCTGGGATCTGTGCAACCAGTTTGTTGCTGAAGCCGTTCAAGGGGGGCTAGCAACTCTAATCCTGTTCTGTGTGCTGCTCACCAAGTGCTTCCGGAGGCTCGGAACTGCCCGAAAGGCTTCCACCAATAAGGATCAGCAATGGCTTCTCTGGTCAATTGGATGTATCATGTGCGCTCATTTTGCGGGGTTTTTCGGAATCAGCTATTTCGATCAAATCAGGAATTGGTGGTACTTGACGCTTGCCATGATTCCTGTCGCAGCGATGGCCACCCAAGTCTCCAGGGCAAAGCATCAGCGGGCTGTTCTTGTTTCGGACTTACCTTTTCCGAGCAATTACGAAGAGTTTCCGATAGCGGAACCGGCGGTTTGGCGCTCTACGAGTTAGCTGGCTACTAAAAATATCTTTTGAGTAGCCATAGGCAACGCAGTGTTTGTACCGACCCGAAAAGTGAAGGACACAATGAAACTGTCAATCGTAATCATTTGTTGGAATGACTGGAAAGTTCTCGAGAATTGCCTGACCTCGATTATTAAGAATACCCATAAGATCGAATACGAAATCATTGTCTCCGATAACGGTTCGACTGATGGGTCTGTGCAGCAAATATCCGCACAGTTTCCAGCAGTGCGCATTGTGGAGAACGGTGCAAATCTGGGGTTTGCGAGGGGAAACAACGCTGGCATCCGCGAAGCTCGAGGAGAGTATGTACTGATCCTGAACCCGGATACGATCATTCATGACGGCTCACTGGATCATTGGATTGAGTTTGCTGACAAGCACCCAGAGGCAGGGGCATTCGGCTGCCGCGTCCACAATCCCGACGGCACCTACCAGCGGTCAGCACGGCCGTTTCCAACCATCTCACGCCATTTTGTCGCAGCACTTGGTTTTGGATTTATTGGTCGCTTGAGGTATCCGGTTTTGTCTGACGAGTACGAGGGATGGAAAGGGAATACGGAGAGAGAAGTAGACTGGCAATCCGGATGTTGTGTCATGCTGCGGGGTGATCTGCTGCGAAACCTGGGTGGGTTTGACGAGCGATTCTTTTATCAATTTGAAGAAGTCGATCTTTGCCGGCGCGTTTGGGACGCAGGATATCGCATTCGCTTTACTCCGACAGTCTCCATCACTCATCTCGGCGGACAATCAGTCGGCCGCTTTCCCGTGCGGTTCGCTATAGAGGTTTGCCGCAATGGATATCGCTACTTTTACAAGCATTATGGGGACAGGGGCGCGCGTAAGTATCGCCATGTCGTTCTTGCAAGGCTTCGGATCCGCTACGCCTGGTATGGGATGCAAAATCTGCTTCGTCCTAGCGACGTATTTAAGCGCCGGCTGGAGATGTATAGTGCAGCGATCCAGTGGAACCAGGTGCTTAATCCGATCGAGTTCGTTAGACACGGAGCAGAGCAGTCCGTAGAGCAGTCTCAGACGCGGTAAGGTAAGTCGAACCAAAAATTAGAACATGATTTCTAAGGAGGAACCAAAAATGACGAACACGCCGACCTCTCTTGTAACTGGCGGAGCAGGCTTTATGGGATCCCACGTCGCGGAGCAGTTGATTCGAATGGGCCACAAAGTTGTGGTGCTCGACGATTTAACTGGTGGATTCGAAGACAACGTGCCGAAGAAAGCGGAATTTGTTCAAGGATCAGTACTCGATCACGAATTGATCGATAGGCTGTTTGATCGCCATTCCTTTGACTATGTGTATCATTTGGCTGCCTACGCGGCCGAGGGCTTAAGCCACTTCATCAAGCGGTTCAACTACAACAATAATCTTATTGGTTCAGTGAATCTTGTCAATGCTGCTGTCAATCACGGCGTCAAATGCTTCGTGTTTACGTCTTCTATTGCCGTATATGGCGCAGGCCAAAGCCCAATGTCAGAGGACATGATCCCAGTACCCGAAGACTCTTACGGTATCTCGAAGCTCGCCGTCGAGCAGGAGCTCCGTGTGAGCCACGAGATGTTTGGTCTGGACTTCATAATCTTCCGGCCGCACAATGTTTACGGTGAGCGCCAGAACATTGGGGACCGCTACAGGAATGTCGTTGGCATTTTTATGAATCAGCTTCTTCGCGGCGAGCCGATGACAATCTTCGGAGATGGCCTGCAACAGCGGGCATTCTCGCATATCGATGACGTTGCACCAGTCATTGCTCAGTCCGTCAACTGTCCTGCTGCACGAAATCAGACCTTTAATGTTGGGGCAGATGTTCCTTATACAGTAAATGAGCTCGCGACGATTGTTGCCGATGCCATGGGTCGACCGTGCAACGTCAGCTATCTCGACGCCCGAAACGAAGTCAAGATCGCGTTCTCCGACCATTCCAAATCTGAGCGCATCTTTGGATCTCGCGTCAAAACCACACTGTCTGACGGCGTTCATGCAATGTCAGAGTGGGTTCGCTCGCATGGAGCGCGCGAGAGTTGCAACTTCGACGATATTGAGATCGCACAGAATATGCCACCATCCTGGGCGAAAGCGCGTGCCGAACGGGCGCTTAGAGAACAGGAGCCAGCTCTTACTTCTTAGGCATTCTAAGATCAACGTCAACAAGCCGATCCATAGTCAGGCTAGACGTCCTTAGACAAAGGACGCGAGGCTACCCAGTGCCGAGACGATAAAGATATGAATTATGTAGTCATTACGCCAGTTAGAGACGAAGAAGAGCACATTCTTTCTACACTCGAGAGCATGATTCGACAGACAGTGCCACCTAAAGAGTGGATCATCGTCGATGACGGCTCGAAAGACAACACCGGCAAAATCATTGACGAGTATGCCAGCCGCTACGAGTGGATCAAGGCGGTACATCGCGTTGACAGGGGCTTCCGCAAGGCCGGCGGTGGCGTTGTGGATGCTTTTAATGATGGATATCACGCGTTGACTTTTGACGCCTGGGATTTCATTGTCAAGTTTGATGGAGATCTAACGTTCGACCCGAATTACTTTGAAGCTTGCCTTGAAGAGTTTAGCCTTGACCCTAAGTTGGGCGTTGGTGGTGGCGTAATTTGTTATGTCGAAAATGGGAAAAAGAGCTTCGAGACAGCACCGTCGTTTCATGTTAGAGGCGCCACCAAAATCTATCGAAGGCCTTGCTGGCAGACAATTGGCGGTCTGCTAGCAGCGCCCGGCTGGGACACAATCGATGAGATAAAGGCAAATAGTCTTGGATGGAAGACGAGGAGCTTTCCACATCTGCACTTGATTCACCAACGCGATACAGGCGCGGCCGACGGTCTTTGGCCCTCTCTCGTCAAGTACGGAAGAGCTAATTACATCTGTGGTTATCATCCTTTGTTCATGGCTTCTAAGTGCGTTTTGCGTATTGGCCGCAAGCCGTACTTGATTGGCTCAATTGGGCTGATGTACGGTTTTGTCTCTGGATACGTTAAGAGAGTTCCTAAGGTCGAGGATCCGGCCGCAATCAAGTATCTTCGGCATCAGCAAGTGTCACGGTTACTGGGCCGAGAGAGTCTCTGGAAATAGTGGCTCGTTTGCGAATTAAGAGACATAAAGTATTTATTGACGCAACGAGATGTGATCAGAATACGAAGTAGTAGATCAATGGCACAGACACTATCTATGCAACAAGGTGGAAAGGTCACATGAATTCAAAATCCGCACAGGTTAAGTCGCTTTTCAATATAACCGAGAAGTACCTCGGCCCGAGACAATTCGACATCAGAGTTCGAGTCGAAACTATTCAACAGTTTACGAGTGCACAGAGATTTGGTCGCGTGCTCGATATCGGCTGTGGGAATGGCGCGATTTCATTGCCGCTCTTGCCACGAACTGACCATTTGACGCTGCTTGATCTCTCCCCCAAAATGCTCGATCTCGCGCGCCAGCAAGTTCCTGCGGAACGCTCAGGCGAGGTGGCGCTCATTGAAGGGAATTTCCTCGAAGCTGATCTCGAGCCTCAGTCTTTTGATCTAATCCTTTGCATCGGGGTATTGGCTCATGTTGATTCCGTAGAGGCCGTAATCGCCAAAGTTGCTCGTTTGGCAAAACCTGGTGCCTCAGTGCTCCTCGAATTTACTGATAGCTATCACTTCTGGGGACTGCAGGTTGTACTTTATCGGAAGCTCCTAAAGCTATGGAGACCCGAACCGTACGCGCTCAATCGACTCAAAGAGCAGCAGGTGGTAGAAATATGCCGGCAGAATGGGCTGAGTGTTTCATCGCTCTATCGGTATGGAGTGCCGCCGGTTGGCTTTTCAAAGTTTGCCGATCAGGATCAGATGTATCGGATGGTTCGCTATATGTTTGGACCTTCTGGACACAATCGAAATAGCTGGATGGGAAACCAATTTCTTTGCCGTCTCCAGATGTCCTGAGGTCTTCGATAGCTTTGAAGCACAAAGAATTGCAAGAACAGTGAGAGCCGCTCACTGCTGGGGTACAACAGATGTACGAAACTGAAGCGAATGGCCAAGTCGAGTCAGGCCAGACAATTCCAGCGGACGTGATTCAGAGGTTCGGGGAGTTATCGGGCAGCGTGTTTGCCCGGACGGTACTCCCGTGGAGCGAACATTGCACCGAGTGTGTTTGGCCCACTTGCTATTCGACGTGCGACCTTTACAGTCCCCGCAAAGATGGGAGATGTCGTCGATTTGCAGACGGCATGGTAAGAGTCGAGTGCTCGACCGCCGTCAACTCGTACTTGCTCAAGATTCAATTCAAGCGGTGGGGTAAGTTGTGGTCTCCGGCAAATTTGCAATTGGTTTCTGCTGAACGGGCCGCAAAGGTTGAGAAGACGGATTATCGCATAGGAACCATTTTGTATAACTTTCCGGCTTCGTCAAGGGTGAAGACGGCTGCAATTGCCATGCGCTACAAGTCCAAGAAGAGAGCCGTGAGCCGGCAAATAACGCACGATGAGATGCCGACGTCGTTCTTGTTGGAATGCTATAACCCCGGAATCTCTATTGTTCGACTCTCGCTTACGCTGCGGTCGACCGATCAGAGTAAAAAGGTTCCCTTTCAAAAGCTGATTGAGCTTGCACCGGGATTTCACCGTGTTCGTGTGCCTATTGAAGACATAGCTAAAAGTTTTGATGTGCTATATCCCTTCGATATAGAGCTGATCCCGAACGATGTCGGGAAGTTAGTAACGCTTTATTTCGGGCTGATGGAATTTGTATCCGAAAAAGAACGTGTAGACGCAGGAAAGAAAGTCAAGTGCGTTGTGTGGGACTTAGACAACACGATGTGGGATGGTGTACTTGTCGAGGACGGACCTGAGAAACTGAGGCTGCGGCCCGAGATAGCTAATGTCATTCGACAACTCGACGATCGCGGCATTTTGCAATCGGTCGCGAGCAAGAACAATCATGATGACGCTATGGAGGTTTTGAAGCGATTTGCGATTGATCAGTACTTTCTTTGCCCCCAGATATCCTGGCGACCGAAAGGTGAGAGTATTAGCGAGATTGCGCGCCAACTCAGCATCGGTATGGATACCTTCCTGTTCGTAGACGACTCAGAATTCGAACTGGAACAGGTAAAGACCACCCACCCAGAGGTTCGCGTTATCAATGCTGCTCAATATCTGACCTTGCCTCAGATGAATGAGTGCGACGTGCCAGTTACGGATGAGAGCAAGGGGCGACGCAAGATGTACCAGGTTGAAGCCACGAGGCAAGAGATTGCGGAAGGTTTCGCAGACGACTATATCTCATTCCTGCGTCACTGCGAAATTCGATTGACGATTGGGCCGATGACGGAGGGAAGCCTAGATCGCGTCCACGAGTTGACGCAGAGGACGAATCAGATGAATTTTTCAGGAAATCGCTATGACCGCGGCGTACTGAAGGCCATTCTTGCGAATCCCGATCTGAAGACGTACGTCCTTAGCTGTGAGGATCGATTTGGGTCGTACGGCATTGTCGGCTTTAGCATTGTTGACGTTCGAGAGCCGCGGATGACGGATCTTATGTTCAGTTGCCGCGTTCAGTCAAAACGGGTTGAGCACGCTTTCCTCGGCCACATCATTACAGCAAACATTATAGATTCTTCCAGAGACTTTTTCGCTAACTACCGTAAGACTTCCCGGAATGCTCCGTATGGCAAGGTGTTTGATGATGTCGGGATGGTGGAGGTGGAGGAATCGGCTGGGGTCAAGTCCTTGGTATTTAAAAGAGGTAATAAGGTTCCCAATGATGGCGTTGTTGAGATCATAGAGCACGAAGTCTTGCTGGAACAGTCGAAGTCATGACACTTAGAACACAGGTTAGATCGATTCGTCAGCGGGCTGTGTCATCGATGTGTGCACGACGCTTGCCGCTTGGGAATCGCGGGCCAATCGTTTCATTTACATTCGATGATTTCCCCCGGTCGGCCCTGACTATTGGCGGAGCAATACTTAGGCGCCATGGAGCGCGGGGGACATACTACGCCGCGGCCGGCCTGATGGACAGCGTAAACCATCTAGGAGAGCAGTTCCGGCGGGAAGACCTCGACACTCTGCTGCGCGACGGGCACGAGTTAGCAAGCCACACCTTCGGACATATATCATGCCGTTCCGTATCTTCTTCCGCATTTGTCAAGGACATAGAAAAGGGTCGAAGGGCAATTGAGTCGCTAACTGGCAGTGCTGACTTTGGAAACTTTGCTTATCCGTTTGGTGAGGTCACGCTGAATACCAAGAGGCTCGTGGGACCGGGGTTAGCTAGCGCTCGTGGGATCTGGGGTGGATTGAACACACGAGAAGTCGATCTGAACCTGCTAAGAGCCAATAGCTTATACGGTGGTCGAGAGAATGACGATCAAGTGCGGAGCCTGATTTTAGAAAATGAGCGAATAGGAGGTTGGTTGATCTTCTATTCTCACGACGTTGCGACGACGCCATCGCGATATGGGTGCACAGCAGATCTTCTGGAATTTGCAGTTTCACTTGCGACGCAACGGCGAGGGACCATCGCGACGGTTGCGGACGTTGTCAGCGGCTTACGCGCAGGTCATCTTGAAAACGAATGCGTCCCGGCAACAGTGTCGTAGTCGTCTAATTAATAGAACTCGCCAGCGGAAACGCGGCGTAAATAGTCCGACAAAGCGAGATGTTATGACGATGCTAGTGCCGCACGATTCGATTAGTGCAATAGAGAGAGAGGAGCAATTGTGTCGCACCAGGTAAACGCGTGGCAGGCAGAGCGCAATGGGGCCGATGCTTCAAATGCACCGACCAGCAGACGAAGGAAAGTTTGTATGCTTGCCTATACTGAATATGAATGCGACAATCGCGTTCGACGGTATGCGGAGACGCTGGTAAAGCGGGGGGACCAAGTCGAGGTCATTGCGTTAAGCAGTCCGCTGTGCACAGCACCCAAGGAAACGATTTGCGGGGTCACCGTTTATCGAATTCAGTACAGGAATAAGGACGAAAAGCATAGGTGGAACTATGCGTGGAAATTATTGCGCTTTCTTTTGTCCTCCTCACGAACGATCGCCCGTCTTCACGCCTTGAATCACTACGATGTGATTCATATTCACAACATGCCTGATTTTCTTGTATTTGCAGCATGGTACCCGAAGCTTCGCGGTGCAAAGCTGATCTTGGATATCCATGATCTTACTCCTGAAATGTTTGCCAGTAAGTTCGCTGTAAAGAGTACCAACCTCTATGTCAAATTGCTTAAGGCGGTCGAGAGAGTCTCGACGCGGTTTGTCGATCACGTAATCGTCTCTAACCATCTCTGGCGCGATACTCTGTTATCGCGATCTGTCGCGATCGACAAGTGTTCGGTATTGATCAATCACGTCGATTCGGCAATCTTTTATCGTCGTCCAAGACGGAGAGATGATGGCAAGTACATTATTTTATTTCATGGGGGATTTCAGTGGCACCAGGGCCTGGATATCGCAATCGAGGCGTTTGCCGAGGTGAGGGCCAAGCTACCGGCTGCAGAGCTTCATCTTTACGGCGGAGGCTCACAAAAGATAACTGCCGAATTGCAGTCGCTGGCACAGCATCTTAGTTTGAGCGAAAGCGTCAAGTTCTGTGGTTTCGTTCCCTTGGACAAAATTGGCGAAGTAGTAGCCGATGCGGATCTTGGCGTCGTCCCCAAACGCGCAAATTCGTTTGGTAACGAAGCTTATAGCACCAAAATTATGGAATTCATGTCTCAAGGCGTCCCCGTGATTGTATCGCGCACAAAGATCGATACCTACTACTTCAATGAAAGAACCGTTCGCTTTTTTCGGTCGGGGGACAAGGATGCGTTGGCAGAAGCAATTCTTGATGTAGCAGGCAGCGAAGAACTGCGTGACAGCCTGATTGCGCAAGGTCTTGAATAGGTACAGCTAAATGGATGGGAGGAGAAAAAGAGAGAGTACCTCGACCTTGTAGACACCCTTTCGTCGCAGTGCCGAAAAGAAATGCCTTTGGAGGGAATGTCCGTTTCGCTCTAAGGATGATCTAACTTCTCGGCAAACTGTTTTTCTTGTAGGATCTCCACCCTGCCGCGGAAACGAAGAGATTGTTATACAACGAACCAATCCGGGCCGATTGCAATTCAGTGCTCTGGCGCCAGATCTTAAACCTTAACTCTTGACCACGGAGGATTATCAATTATGAGCGTCTTGTCTGGCATCGCCCGGGAACGGCATAGCGAATCAATCGATTTTGCAATCAAGGATACCGTTACTGGCTTGATCGACGGTCTAATCACCTCGCTCCCGGATCCAACTCAATTATCTTCTGCCGAGCGACGTGGGATCATAGCAAGGTATTCAGCTGTGCTGGAAGGCAACTTCATCTATTGGATGACAGCCACACTTCTTTCTGTTCAGGCAGAAGAGGGCCGGCCGATTATCATGGAGAATCTTTATGAGGAAGTGCGGGATTCTCATCCCGCAATGCTGCGGCGATTTGTGAAGGCGGCGCATGCGGTTCCGACTGAGGCCGACACCTGCGCAGTCGACGATAATCTGGAAAGGGTCCGCTTGTTTCTTGGCAGGCTTTCTGGAATTCAATCGCTAGTTGCCATGGCCTTCTTCGAGGGCTTCATTCAGAGATTTATGGAATATCTAATGACTTTGGCCGCCGCACAAGGCTCCTGTGAGACCGAGTACACTGACGTGCACGGTGTTTGTGACGTCGAGCACACAGAGGGACTTTTCCGCGCACTCTCGGCGGAGATGGCACTCAGGACGCTCGACTCGGACAAGGATCTCTTTGAAGGCGCTAAGCTGCTGCGTACACTCATTGAGAACATTGTCTTTAACCGCACCGATCTGGCGGCAGCGTAGTCAATCGCAGCGAGAGGCGAACGTGAAGATCCAGCGTAATGCAAAACGGTGCTTGCCCGAGGAAGAGGCCTATTTCCCCGTCCCTGGTGCGCATCTTTACACGGTGGTGCACCAGGTGACAGAGCCATTGGCCAGGGTTCTTCTTATTGGGCCGCTTGCCTCCGAACGACATTTTGCCTATCACCCTTGGGTACGCTGGGCACGGTATTTGGCTGAACGGGGAATCGAAGTCGTCCGTTTTGATTATCGAGGAATAGGTGAGAGCACAGGACTCTTCGAAGAGATGAGTTTCGAGAATTGGAGTAATGACGTCGAGCTTCTTGGGGCCTGGATTGCGAGTCGATCGCCCCGAGTTCCGATCTTGCTCCACGGGCTTGAAGTCGGTGCAATTCTTGCTGCCAAAAGTTTCGATCAGGGAATGGGTGATGGACTACTGCTGTGGTCACCACCCGACAACGCGAATCGTGCGCTGCGTTCAAGTCTTCTGCAGTGGGCCGGGTTGGAGCAACTCTACGAGTCGCCGCAAAACCGAAGGCCAGCGTCTGAATTTATCCGGAGACTCGAGGAAGGCGCATGCATTGAGGTTCAGGGTTACTCATGGTCTGGACGTCTCTGGCGCGACTCGTTTCAGTGTGTTCTACCCGGGAACCTGAAAGAGGGAGCTTCATTTGATGAGGCAGGTAAGAGACCTGTCAAGGTCTCCATTCTTACCAGAAGTGCAGCACCCCTGGTTAAGCCGCACTTAATGTATGACGAGTTGAAAGACCTCAATTGGCTATATTCCGATAA